>Ga0105047_10000210_pt1 | contig 90480 bp, 80 predicted proteins | sample MAT04_FD_78384 | JGI IMG/M metagenome (GOLD analysis project Ga0105047, IMG submission 78384) | Freshwater microbial communities from Lake Fryxell liftoff mats and glacier meltwater in Antarctica - MAT-04 (megahit assembly) | ecosystem: Environmental > Aquatic > Freshwater > Ice > Liftoff... | reverse complement strand
TGGCCGGGATGATGATTTCGCCGGACTCGCCGTTGATGACGTCGAGCGGGATCTTCTCACCGAGGAGGATGTTCGAGAGCGCCTCGGTCAGCCCCTCTCGGAGCTTGTCCATCTGCGTCTTGTATTCTTCCTGGATCTGCTTGGCTTGGCGGCGGCGGTCGGAGGGAGATAGGCGTTCCTTCTCGAAGTCGACGCGGCTGGAGACCTTGACGTCCATGATGATTCCGGCGGCGCCGGAGGGGACGACGAGGGAGGTATCCTTAACGTCAGCAGCCTTCTCGCCGAATATGGCGCGGAGGAGCTTTTCTTCGGGCGCGAGCTCGGTCTCGGATTTCGGGGTGATCTTGCCGACGAGGATGTCGCCGGGCTTCACCTCCGCACCGATGCGGATGACGCCGTTGTGGTCGAGGTTCTTGAGCGCCTCTTCGCCGACATTCGGGATGTCACGCGTGATTTCTTCCGGCCCGAGCTTGGTGTCGCGCGCGGTCACCTCGAATTCCTGGATGTGGATCGAGGTGAAGATGTCCTCACGGAGCACCTTCTCGGAGATGAGGATGGCGTCCTCGAAGTTGTAGCCATTCCACGGCATGAACGCCACGAGGACGTTGCGGCCGAGGGCCATCTCGCCTTGGTCGGTCGAGGGACCGTCGGCGATGATCTGGCCGAGCTTAATCTTCTGGCCGAGCTTGACGATGGGCTTCTGGTTGAAGCAGGTGCCGGCGTTTGAGCGCATGAATTTGCGCAGTTCGTACACGGAGGTGTGGTTCTTCGGATCGTGCTTCACCGTGCGCGGCAGGTCGCCGTCCTTGGTGATGACGATACGCTTCGCATCGACGGAGGCGACGATGCCGGCTTCCTCGGCGACCACGACGATCTTGGAGTCGCGGGCGACCCGTTCCTCAATGCCGGTGCCGACGAACGGCGACTCAGCTTGGAGGAGCGGCACGCCTTGGCGCTGCATGTTGGCGCCCATGAGCGCGCGATTTGCGTCGTCGTGCTCAAGGAAGGGAATCATGCCGGCGGCGATCGAAATGACCTGCTTGGGCGAGACATCCATCAAGTGGACTTCGCCGGCGGGAACCTCCAGGAAGTTACCGTCCTGGCGGACGGTGACCTTACCGACGAAGTGGTTCTTATCATCGATCTCGGCGTTGGCCTGGGCGATGACCTTACCCTCTTCCTGGTCGGCGGTGAGGTATTCGATCTTGTCGGTGACCTTGCCGTCTTTCGCGAGACGATAGGGCGTCTCGATAAAGCCGAACTCGTTCACGCGGGCGTAAGTGGAGAGGGAATTGATGAGGCCGATGTTCGGACCCTCGGGGGTCTCGATCGGGCAGATGCGGCCGTAATGCGACGGATGAACGTCACGAACCTCGAAGCCGGCGCGTTCGCGATTCAGACCGCCCGGCCCGAGCGCGGAAAGGCGGCGCTTGTGCGTGACCTCGGCGAGCGGGTTGATCTGGTCCATGAACTGCGACAGCTGGCTGCGCGCGAAGAAATCGCGGATGACAGTCGTCAGCGCCTTTGGGTTGATGAGCTTCTGCGGCGTGATGGAGTCGACGCTCTGGTCGTACATCGTCATGCGCTCGCGGACGAGACGCTCGGTGCGGCTGAGGCCGACGCGGCACTGGTTGGCGAGGAGCTCGCCGACGGTGCGGACGCGGCGGGAACCGAGATGGTCGATGTCGTCCACGACGCCCTCACCCTTCTTCAGACGGACGAGGTATTTCGTGGCGGCAACGATGTCGGCGCTCTCGAGCACGCGCTGCTCGATCTCGGCCTTGAGGCCGAGCTTCTGGTTGATCTTGTAGCGGCCGACGCGGCCGAGATCGTAGCGCTTCGGGTCGAAGAAGAGGCGCTTGAGCAAGGCCTTGGCGTTCGCCGTGGTCGGCGGCTCGCCGGGACGGAGGCGCTTGTAGATTTCCTTGAGGGCTTCCTCCTCGTTGCGGGTCGGGTCCTTCTTGAGCGCGCGGATGATGGCGCCCTCGTCGACCGCGGTATCGATCACGCGGATGGAAGTGATGTCGTGTTTCTCGAAGGTACGGACAATCGCCTTCGTGAGGGGCTCGAACGCGCGGGCGAGGACGACGCCCTTCTGGGCATCGATGGCGTCTTCGACGAGCACGAGCGAGGAGACGTTCTCGAGGTCGAGGGCCTTCGAGACCTTCAGATCCTTGATGTCGTAGAACAGGTTGAGCAGGTCGAGGTCGCTCGAGAAGCCCACGGCGCGGAGCAGCGTCGTGATGAGGAACTTGCGGCGGCGGCGGCGGCGGTCGAGGTAGACGTAGAGCAGGTCGTTGTTGTCGAACTGGACCTCGAGCCAGGTGCCGCGGTCGGGAATGATGCGGAAGGAGTGTAGCAGCTTGCCGTTCGGGTGCGGGGCGACCTCGAAGGCGATGCCGGGGGAACGGTGGAGCTGGGAGACGACGACGCGCTCGGCGCCGTTGACGATGAACGAGCCACGCTCGGTCACCATCGGGATCTCGCCCATGTAGATTTCCTCGTCCTTGATGAAGTCTTCCTCACGGAGGCGGAGCTTCACGTAGAGGGGCACCGAATAGGTGATGCCCTCGCGGAGGCACTCGAGCTCGTTGTTCTTCGGGTCACCGAGGGTGTAGGAGACGTATTCGAGCGTCAGGCGCTCGTCGTAGGATTGGATGGGGAAAACCTCGCGGAAGACCGCCTCGAGACCCTGGGGCTTGCGCTGCTTCTCAGGCGTGCCCTTCTGGAGGAAGTCCAGGTAGGACGTGATCTGAATCTCGATCAGATTCGGCGGCTGAAGGACTTCGCGGAGTTTGCCGAAGTTGATGCGTTCGGAGTGTGTGCGGTCGGCCATGAGAGTTCCCGATGAGGGTTAGGAGACGAAAAAAGGAAAGGCGCCGGACTCAGCGTGCGGCGCGGAGAACCAACGAAAGAACAAATACGGAAAAGGCAAAGGACAGGCCGTGGATTGACACGGCCTGTCCGGCTGAAAACGGAAGCGATACGGATGGAATCGCCAAGCGGTCTTACTTGAGTTCGACCTTGGCGCCAGCGGCCTCGAGCTTCTTCTTGAGCTCATCGGCCTCGGCCTTCGGGACGTTCTCCTTGACGTTCTTGGGGGCCGCCTCGACGAGGTCCTTGGCCTCCTTGAGGCCGAGGCCCGTGATGGCACGGACTTCCTTGATGACGCCGATCTTGTTCGCGCCGGCTTCCTTGAGGACGACGGTGAACTCGGTCTGCGCTTCGGCGGCGGGAGCGGCAGCAGCGCCACCCGCGGGAGCGGCGGCGACGGCAGCGGCGGCGGACACGCCCCACTTGCCCTCGAGATCCTTAACAAGGGTCGCGAGTTCGATGACGGGCTGGCTCGAGAGCCATTCGATAACTTGGTCTTTGGTGATGGTGCTCATGGTGACTGCTCCTTGGAGTGGACTAGCGGTTTCGGGGGGTGAAACGCGTTTAAGAGACGTATCCCCTAGCCGGCTCCGGTGGATTTTGGGTTCCCCGGCTGACGCCGGGAAAATTGGGTTGGATGGATAAGGTGTAGGTTAGGCGGTCGGGGCGGCGGGGGCCGCGGGCGCGTCGGGAGCCGCAGGAGCGGCGGAAGCCGGGGCGTCGGGAGCCGCGGGCGACTCCTTCTTGACCTTGGCATCGAGCACGCGGACGAAGGCCGCGGCATTCTGGGTGAACAGTCCGAGCAACTGCGAGCGCAGCGCCTCGAACGAGGGCAGGTCCGCAATCTTCGCGAGGTCAGCGGCGGAGATGATTTTCTTCTCCATCACGCCCACCTTCACCTCGAGCTTCTGTTTGTCCTCGAAGAACTTCTTCAGGATCTTCGCGACCCCGGCGGAATTCTTGCCACCCACGACCACGGCCGTCGGGCCGGTCAGGGCGCTCTCGAACTCGGGCAGGCCCAGGGCCTTGGCCGCGACGCGGAGCGAGCTGTTTTTGACGACGTGGAACTCGGCCTTCTCGGTGTCGAGGCGCTTGCGCAGCTCGGCAACGTCGGCGACCGTGACCTTCGTAAAGTTGGTCAGGATGACGTAGTCGGATTTCTTGAGGTGGGTCTCAACCTCGGCAATCAGGTAATTTTTTTCGGCTCTCATGGTCAGGGCTCCGGTTAATATTTGCTGAACTCGGCGGACGCGACGTGGACGCCCGGGCTCATGCTGGACGAGATGGCGACAGTCTTGATGTAGTTGCTGCCCTTAAACGTGGAGGGCTTGGCCTTGCCGATCGCCTCGATGACAACCGCGGCGTTTTCGACGATCTGGGCGGCGGTGAACGAGCGCTTACCGATGCCGACGCCGATGTTGCAGGCCTTGTCCATCTTGAACTCCACGCGGCCGGCCTTGACGGCCTTGATGCCAGCGGGGATGTCGTCGGTCACGGTGCCGGACTTCGGGTTGGGCATCAGGCCCTTGGGACCGAGAACGCGGGCGATCGTGCGGACGGTCTTCATCGCCTCGGTCGTCGCGATCGCAACGTCGAAGTCGAGCCAGCCCTCGTTGATCTTGGTCATCATGTCCTGCAGACCGGCGTGGTCGGCTCCGGCGGCGATCGCCTTGGGCGCGTCGTCGGTGAAGACGAGCACGCGGACCTTCTTGCCGGAACCGTTCGGGAGCGGCGTGGTGCCGCGCACCATCTGCTCGCCGGCGGTCGCGTCGACCCCGAGGCAGAAGGACAGCTCGACGGTCTCGTCGAACTTGGCCTTCGGGAATTTCGTGAGGACGTCGACGGCTTCCGCCAGCGAGTAGTCCTTGGTGAGATCAGCGACCTTGAGGGCGCTGGTGTATCGTTTGCTATGGGCTTTGGGCATTGTGGACTCCTTGCGGTTCAATCGTTCCGGGTGGAACTCCCGCGTTGAGTTGGATTGTCGGGTGAAAAACTAGTCGATGACGTCGATGCCCATATTGCGGGCGGTACCGGCGATGATCTTGATGCCGGCGGCCTCGTCCTTGGCATTCATGTCGGCCTTCTTGAGCTTCCAGATTTCGGCCAGCTGCTTCTTGGTAACCTTGCCGACCTTGTCCTGGTTGGGCTTGGCCGAGCCGCTGGCGATGTTGGCGGCTTTCTTGAGGAGGACCGACGCCGGTGGCGACTTGAGGATGAACGTGAAGCTCTTGTCCGTGAACACCGTGATGACCACGGGCAGGATCATGCCGTTCTGGTCCTTGGTGCGGGCGTTGAAGTCTTTGCAAAACGCCATGATGTTGACGCCCTGCGCACCGAGCGCGGGACCGACCGGGGGCGCGGGATTCGCGGCGCCGGCGGGCAACTGGAGGCGGATGTAACCTTGGATCTTCTTGGCCATGGGAGTGGAGCGGGTGTTTGGTTAAAAAGTTGGAGACAGGACGCGGTGCATCACTCGGTGACGCGTGAGACCTGCCAGTATTCGAGCTCGACCGGGGTGAAGCGGCCGAAAATGGAGACGGAAACCTTGAGCTTGCCGCGGTCGGGGTCGATTTCGTCGATCCGGCCCGTGAGGCTGGCGAACGCGCCGTCGTTGATCTTCACTTCCTCGCCGATGCTGTACTGGACCTTCGGCACTTCCTTGCCGTTGGCGGCCTCGATGCGGGCGCGGATCTCGTCAATCTCGGACTGGCGCAAGGCTGCGGGGGCCTCGCCGCCGACAAAGCCGATGACACCGGAAACTTCCTTCACGAAGTACCAGGGCTTGTTGATGAGCTTCTTGTCCTCGCCGAACAGCACCAGCTGGATGAAGACGTAGCCGGGGTAGAGCTTGCGCACCTTCGTGCTCTTCTTCCCGTTCTTGACCTCGGAGACGACCTCGGTCGGAAGCAGCACCTCGAAGATGGCATCGTCCAACTCCTCGGCCTTTTTAAACTTCTCAATGTAGTTCTTAACCTTGTTCTCCTGGCCGGAGAGCGTGTGCAGGGCAAACCACTGGGCGGTGGCGGGGGCGGTGGCGGGAGTGGAGGTGTTGGACATGGCGCGCGGTTAGCTGACCATTCTCGTGAACAGGTCCACGAAGTTGATAAGGGCGAAGTCGCTGATGCAGGTGAACACGCCCAGGATCACAACGGCAACGATCACCACGACGGTGGAGTCGCGCAGTTCGGTCCGCGTGGGCCAGGTGGCTTTCTGAAGCTCACCGACCATTTCACCAAGGAAGATGCGGGTGCTGCTGAACGGATTTTTCATGGGCTGGAATTTGGCAGGCGCGGAGGGAATCGAACCCCCAACCAACGGTTTTGGAGACCGCTACTCTACCAATTGAGCTACACGCCTGTAATGGGCTTTCTTAGACGACGCAGCCGAGGCCCCGGGAGGGACCTCGGCGTCGCCGAGTTAAACGGTTGAAGGGACGACTTACTCGATGATCTCGGTGATACGACCGGCACCGATGGTGCGGCCGCCCTCGCGGATCGCGAATTTCTGGGTCTTCTCCATGGCGATCGGGACAATGAGGTCGATTTCGACCGAAATATTGTCACCCGGCATGATCATTTCCACGCCCTTCGGCAGGTTGACGATACCCGTCACGTCCGTCGTGCGGAAGTAGAACTGGGGACGGTAACCATTGAAGAACGGGGTGTGGCGGCCGCCTTCGTCCTTGGAGAGGACGTAGATCTCGGCCTTGGCCTTCTTGTGCGGGGTGATCGACTTCGGGGCCGCGAGGACCTGGCCGCGCTCAATGCCTTCTTTTTCGATACCGCGGAGGAGGATGCCGACGTTGTCGCCTGCCTGGCCGCTATCGAGCAGCTTGCGGAACATTTCGATGCCGGTCACGACGGTGGAGGACGTGTCCTTCAGGCCGATGATCTCGACAGTATCGTTCACCTTGACGATGCCACGCTCGATACGGCCAGTCGCGACGGTGCCGCGGCCAGTGATCGAAAAGACGTCTTCGACGGACATCAGGAACGGCTTGTCCAACTCACGGGCGGGCTCGGGGATTTCGGCGTCGATCGCGTCCATCAGCGCCGTGATGGCGGCGTTGCCCTCGGGCTTGTTTTCCAGGGCGGCCGTGGCGGAACCACGGACAATCACGGCCTTGTCGCCGTCAAACTGGTACTTGGTGAGGAGTTCGCGGATCTCCATCTCGACGAGGTCGAGGAGCTCGGCGTCGTCGATGAGGTCAACCTTGTTGAGGAACACCACGACCTTCGGCACGCCAACCTGGCGGGCGAGCAGGATGTGCTCACGGGTCTGCGGCATCGGGCCGTCAGCGGCCGAGACGACGAGGATCGCGCCATCCATCTGGGCGGCGCCAGTGATCATGTTCTTGACGAAGTCCGCGTGGCCGGGGCAGTCAACGTGGGCGTAGTGACGTTTCTCGGTCTGGTATTCCACGTGGGCGACCGAGATCGTGACGATCTTGGAAGCATCGCGCACGGTGCCGCCCTTCGCGATGTCCGCGTAGGATTTGACCTCGGCCAGACCTTTGCGGGCCTGGACGGCGAGGATTGCCGTAGTCGTGGTGGTTTTACCATGGTCGACGTGACCGATGGTGCCGACGTTGACGTGCGGTTTTGTGCGTTCGAATGTAGCTTTAGCCATGTGGAGTTTGAGCGTTAACGGGTTAAACGATGATTTTGACCTCTGTTTTTACGTCGCGAAGTCGTGCGACGTTGACCTGGAGCCCAGAACCGGATTCGAACCGGCGACCTCGTCCTTACCAAGGACGTGCTCTGCCAACTGAGCTATCTGGGCAGACCAAGGGAGGGTCAAAAAACGAAAAAGAGGGTAGAAAGTGCAGGCCGAAAAATTGCCCGTCAACAGCAAACTACGCTTTCTCCTAAAAAACTACGGACCGATGCAGACCCGGTAAAATCCCGGGGCCAACCGCTGACCGGCATGAAGTGTTTTCACGAGGTAATTCTGAAAATATCCGTCCACCGCAGCCACGCGCGAGCTTTCCGTCAATGTCGGCGGCCCCACCAGCCCCATCGGATCCACCGCCAAAAGAAACTCCATGGGCTGCCAAGCGCCGGCTGGCGGATTGGCGTCGTTCAAAGGCTGCGCCAGAAGGCGTTGGCCGTTAACTGCGGCTAATATCTCAATAAATGCATTTCTGACAACAAGTTGTGCTACTGGCCGATCAACCTGACCAATTCCCAGGAATGACTGGCCAGAACGGTCAGCCGCCAGCGCATCCGCCGGCCGGGACGGAACGGCGACCGCGGAAGGGAAATTCAATTTCAGTTCGGTCTCCGCAAACGCCAGTTTGGCTGGATAACCCTGAAAAGAGCCGCCGGGCTCGCGCTGCGTGTTGGCAGGCAGGGCGTTTTGGCCCGCATTCCACTCCGTCGGCAGAAACAGCGGCGTCGGATCGGTCAGCGCCGCCTCATTCGGTTTCAGGCGCACCAGCTTAACCGATCCGCCAGACGCTGGCACCGGTTTAATCGCCCCCACCCGCGGTCCGGCGGGCGCCCGAAAGAGCAGCAAGATCGCGAGCACCGCCAACAACGCGCCACCCATCGCAAACATCCACCGGCGCTGCCGGCCCACCGTGGTTTTCATGGTGGATCAGCGACCCGGCGCCGCGTTCGCCGCAGGCTCTTCCGCGGCCAGGGTTACAGAGGTGAAGCCGGCCATGCGCGCCGCGCTGGCGATTTCCGTTTGCAGCGAGACCGGCACGCCGGCGCTCATGCGGACAAGCAGCGAAGGATGTTTGGTTTTCTTCGCCTCCCCCTTCAGCCACTCGCGCAACTGCGGCAGGCTGAGCAGGCCATCGGCGAAAATCTGCCCGGAATTCTTGACGCTGATGGTGCTCGTCGTGGCCACGGCGTTGTTCGCCGCTCCCGGCACGACCGGCAGCTCAAAGTCCACGCCCAACCCCGGGGAGAGCACAAAGCGGGAACCGAACACGAAGAAAAACAGCACCAATACGCCCACGTTCACATAGAATATCGCGTCAAAGCTCCGCGGCTCCGGCCGCAACTTCGAGGCCAGATCGAGCGGGCGCGTGATCATTTCCTCTCCCCCGCCCCGGGGTCATTGGCCGGTCCGGCGCCGCGGTAGTCCGTCAGCAGGTATTTCATGATTTCATTCCCCGACCACTCCACGTCCCGCACGATGGCGCGCACGCGACCGCTCAGGAAATGGTGCGCGAGGTGGGCCGGGATGGCGAGCATGAGGCCGCCCGCACTGCAGAGTAGCGCCTGCCACATGCCCTTCGCGAGCACGCTCGCGGTGGCGTAATCCCGGTCAAACGCGACGAAGGTCGTGATGAAACCGAGCACCGTGCCCAGCAGCCCGACGAGCGGCGCGACTTGCGCGATCGCCGCAATACTGCCGAGCCGGCGCTCCAGCGCGGGTAGTTCAACGATCGCGGCCTCCTGCACATGGAAACGCATCGTGTCGGCGTCATCGTCCGCATGCAGCAGCGCCGCTTTCACGACTGCCGCCACCGGGCCGGGGGTTTCCTCGCAGACTGTCAGCGCTTCGACGATCCGCCGCTTCGCGAGGATGTTCTTGATCCCGCCGATGAACGCCGTGGAGCGAATCTGCCCCTTGTGCAGGAAAAGGGTGCGCTCGATGACCAGCATCATGCACAGCAGACCGAGCATGAGCAGCACCCACATGATCGGGCCGCCCTTGGCGAAAAGTGGGAAATCAAAGACGGACATCGTGGGCGGAAGTTAGACGAGGTTCATTCCCCGGCGTAAATCGGAAAGCAGGGCCCGGCGCGCTCATGGCTTGGCCTCCGGCAGATTGAACCGCGCGAGCCGCGCCTTCGCCAGTTCCTCGCCCGGGCTCAACCGGCTCTGGAGGATCAACAGCCAGGCTTGCTTGGCCTGCTCAAGTTTTTCCTGCGACTCAAAGAGCGCGCCGAGCTCGAGCAGGGTGCGCGCCATCCAGTAGCGTCCCTTCGCGCCGAGCTGCGCGGCGATCGCGGGATCCTTGACGAGGAACTCATGCACGACGTCTTTCCACCACACCTCCTCTGCCCGCGCGGGGTCGCCCCGTCGCACGAAGAGATTGCCGAGGTTGAAACCCGCTTCGACGCGCACATCGACCGGTGCATCCACCCGGTCGCGCAAATGCTCGAACAGGATGATCGCCCGCTCCGCCTGTGCGGGGTCGTTCGCCGACTGCGCGTTGTGGCATTCCGCCAGCGCGAGCTGCGCCAAAATCACATCCTTGTGCGTGGTGTAGTTGTTCACCAGCGACTCGTAGACCTGCTGGGCCTGGGGAAACTGGTTTAGTTTCCGCAACAGGTCGCCCTGCTTGAGCCGGGCATAGAAAACCAGGTCACTCGCCGGATACTTCTTCACGAGATCCTCAATCAACCGGTTGGCCTCCGCAAAATTGGCGTCCTGGCCGCGCCGTTCCGCCTGCAGCGCTGCCTGATAGAGTGCGTAGGGTGCATAGGTATTATCCGGGAATTCGTCCGCCAATTTCGTGAGCAGCTGCTGGGCTTCCACCGTCTTGTCCTGCTTCGCGTAATGCTCCGCCTCGTCAAAGTAGGAATACACCGCCGCATCCGACCGCGGGAAATCCGCGCGCAGCTTTTTCAACAGGTCCAGCGCCTCCGCCTCGCGCCCCAGCGCAAAGTTCGCCTCGCCTTTCAGTAGCGCGCCCGTGCTGGCCATCTCGCTCTTCAGCGCCGGCGCCACGCCTTCCAGCTTGGCGGGCAGCGCATCCACCAGCTTTAAAGTCTGCTCCGGCTGCCCCGCCTCGAGCGACAACCTCGCCTGCAGCCACGCCATCCGCGCCTGCAACTCCGGCGGCAGCTGGCCGGGCAAAAGTCGCGCCGACTCAAGCAGTCGATTGATGCGATCATACGCTTCCTTCGTCTGGTTGTGCGTCTGCAGCGCCCGCGCCAGGTTCCATTCCGCCTGCCAGCGATTCACGGCATCAAACGATGGATTCTTCGCCAGCACATCAAGTACCGCCTGCGCGGCATCGAGCGAGCCGGCCTCCATTTCCGCCAGTACCCGTTGAAACATCAGGTTGCCCGGCGGCACGCCCGCGGGCGGCTCAGCCAGGGTGGCGGCATACGCATCGGCGGCGCTGCGAAAATCGCGCGCACGAAACCACGCCTCGGCGACAAGTACCCCGAGCTGCGCATGCTCGGGTCCCGCCGGCAGTTCCGCCCGCGCTTTCCCTGCGTTGTCCGCCGCCGTGCGATAGCGCAGCTGCGCCCACGCCGAGCCGGTCAGCACGCCGAGCGCGTGGGCCTTGAGCGGCGAACCGGGAAATTTCTGCAGCAACGCCCGCGCATCGTCCTCGGCCTGCGCATAATTCTTATCGGTGAGCGCCAGCTCGGCCCGAAAAAGGAGCAGATCTTCCAGGATCGGGTGCGCCGCCGGCAAGGCGATGAGGCCGTCGAGTTTCTTGCGAAATTCCGTCCGGGCCGGTTCGCGATCCGCCGCCCGCGACAACAATTGGAGCGCAATGCGCTGCTTGTCGCGGTCGGTCCCGTCGCGCAGCAGGTCGCCCAGCGCCGTGCGCCCCGCGCCGTCGTCCGCGCCGGCAATCAGGCCCAGCACCAGACGAGTGCTGTCGAGTTCATCCCGTTCCTCCGCCGGCATCGTCGCGAGCTGACGCTGGAGCAGGGAGATCGCCTCGCTCTTGCGCGCCAGGGTTTCCAGCATGGCCGCGTAGGTGCGGGCAATGCCGTAACCAATCCGGCGGCCTTGGAATTGCTCCAGGTTCTTCCGCTGAATTTCCGCCTCGGCCTCCGTGACCGGCCCCAACCTCAACTGCGCCTGTTCCCGCGCGAGAATAAAACGTGCCCGGGCATAGTTGGTCCCCGCCGCGGCTTCCGCCTGCTGGTAAAAGTCCTTGGCCCCTTTCACATCGTTCGCTGCGCCTGCCAGCATTCCTTGCAGGTAGAAATACCACGCGCGATCGGCCACGGCCACGTCGTCGGCCTTGATGGCCGCCAATTCACTGCGCGCGACCTCCGCCTTGCGCTGCTGCATCGCCGCCAGCGCCGCACGCAGGCGCCACGCCGCGCCATGCAAGCCGACGTAATTGTGCAGCACCTGCTCCGCCTCCACCGCGCGGCCGTCATCGAGCAGCGCCGTCGCCAGCCCGAGGGTCAGCCGGGACCGGTCGCCCTCCGGCGCCGCCAGCAGCCCGCGATACAGCTCGGCCGCAACCGCCGGAAAGCCCATCTCGGCCGCGCGATCCGCCGCGGCAAGCGTGAGCGCATTTTCGCCCGGCGACGGCGCCCGGCTCGCGGACACGAGTGGAACCGGGACATTCAGCGGCGCCTGCGCACGCAGGGCTGCGGCGGTGGCCAGCAGCAGGACGGGAAGAATTCGGAAACGCATGCGAGCACGGACAAGCTGCTTCGCACCTTGGAAACAATCAACCGCGTTGTAATAAGTTCCTTCTGGCGCGCTTGCGTTCCACGGGCACACTCACCGGCGTCAGTTTTCTACTTCAATTATCCCCACCATGAGCATCGCACTAATTGTCCTCGGCGTCATTCTCCTCGTCATCGTAGTCCTCGGCCTGTGGGTCATGGGCATCTACAATACCCTCGTTGCCCTGCGCAACCGTTTCAAAAACGCGTTCGCCCAGATCGACGTCCAGCTCAAGCGCCGCTACGACCTCATTCCCAATCTGGTCGAGACCGCCAAGGGCTACATGAAGCACGAGAGCTCCACGCTCGAGGCCGTCATCAAGGCCCGCAACATCGCCCTCGCCGCGTCGCAGTCCGCCGCCGCCAATCCCGCCGACGCCAACGCCATGAAAAGCCTCGGCGCTGCCGAGTCCGGCCTGGGTGGCGCGCTCTCCCGCCTGATGGTCGTCTCCGAGCAATATCCCGACCTCAAGGCCAACCAGAACATGATGCAGCTCACCGAGGAGCTCACTTCCACGGAAAACAAGGTCTCCTTCGCCCGCCAAGCGTACAACGACAGCGTCATGGGTTACAACACCACCCGCGAGACGTTCCCCAACGTGATTTTCGCCGGCATGTTCGGCTTCCTGCCCGCCGAGCTGTTCAGGATCGACGACCCGACCGAGCGCAATGCGCCCAAGGTCAGCTTCACCTGATCCCGCCGGCTCTCCCCTCGTCCGCCGTGCATAAAACCACCGGCTTCTCGCTCGCCGGGTTCCGCGTCACGCAGGAACTCGGCACGGTTCGCGGCATCGTGGTCCGCTCCCGCTCCGTCGTGGGCAACATCGGCGCGAGTATTCAGACCCTGTTCGGCGGCGACATTACCATCTACACCAAGCTCTGCGAACACGCCCGCCAGGACGCCTTTGACCGCGTGTGCAAACACGCCGCCACCCTCGGTGCCAACGCGACCCTCGGGCTGCGCTACGACGCCACCGAGCTTTCCCCCGGGGTGACCGAGGTGCTCTGCTACGGCACCGCCGTGGTCGTCGCACCGGCCTGATTTCCAGCCGGGCGTCACGCGCCTCGACTCCCCGCCCTTCGCCTCCTCGACAGCCGCAATGGATTTCTTCGAAGCCCAGGCCCGCGCAAAAAAACGCACCGGACGACTGGTCACGCTCTTCGTGGTCGCCGTGATTGGCACGATTATCGGCGGCTATTTTGCTGCGATTTTCCTGCTCGCCTACACCCCGACGCGCTCGGAGCGCCGCTCGTCCTACGCCCGTGACTATCAGGTCGCCACGCAACCGCTGCAGCTCTGGCAACCGCAGGTTTTCCTAACGGTCACCGTCGGCACCATGCTGGTCGTCGGCATCGCCTCGCTCTTCAAATGGCGCGAGTTCTCCGCCGGCGGCTCCGCCGTCGCCGAGAGCGTCGGCGGCCGGGCCGTCGACCCGCACACCACCGACTTGCGCGAGCGCAAGCTCCTCAACGTCGTCGAGGAAATGGCCATCGCCTCCGGCATCCCCATGCCCGCGGTCTACGTGCTCGACCAAGAGCCGGGCCTCAATGCCTTCGCGGCCGGCCTCACGACCAGTGACGCCGTCGTCACCGTCACGCGCGGCGCCCTCGACAAGCTCACGCGCGACGAGCTGCAGGGTGTGATCGGCCACGAATTTAGCCACATCCTCAACGGTGACATGCGTCTCAACCTCCAGTTAAGCGCCCTGATCTTCGGCATCCTCGTCATCGGACTGGCCGGCCGCGGCATTCTCTGGGCCATGACCCGCGGCCGCATTCGCGGCGGCGACAGCAAGAACTCCGGCGGCGCCGTCATCGCCATCGCTGCCGTTGGCCTCGTGCTGCTGATCCTCGGGTATGTCGGTTATTTTTTCGGCAAGCTCATCCAAGCCGCCGTCTCGCGGCAGCGCGAGTTCCTCGCCGACGCCTCCTCGGTGCAGTTTACGCGCAATCCGGATGGCCTCACCGGCGCGCTCAAAAAAATCGGCGGCTTCGCCCTTGGTTCCTCACTCGCCTCGAACAAGAGCTCAGCCATCGGCCATTTTTTCTTCGCCCAGGCCTTTGAGTCTCATTTCGGCGGACTCTGGGCCACCCATCCCCCGCTCAATCAGCGCATCCTCGCCATCGACCCGCAGTTCGACGGCCAGATGTTCAACCCGCCCGAGGTGGTGGACGTCAGTCGCGAATCCTTCGCCCAGGCCGGCTTCCCACCCGGCGCCGCTGCTCGCTCCACGCTCAAACGCCCCGCTGCCCCGCTGCCCTCCCCCGTCGCCATCATCGCGACCATCGGCACGCTCGCCCCGGCCAACATCGCCCACGCCGAAACCCTCCTGGCTTCCGTGCCGCCGCGGCTCCGCGAGGCCGCCCGCTCGCCCACCGACGCTCCCGTCCTGCTCTACGCCCTCTTGCTCGACGGCGATGAGTCCGCCCGCGAACGTCAGCGCAGCCTCGTCGCCACGAAGGCCGGCGCGGATGCCCGCCGCCTCCTCAGCGAACTCGAACCCGCCGTGCGTACCCTCGGACTTGAGCACCGGCTCCCGCTGCTCCAACTCACGTTGCCCGCTCTGCGCAACCTCCCCCCGGCATCGCTCGCCCCGTTCCTCGACACGCTCGACGAGCTCGTTCACGCGGATGGCAAGGTCTCCACCTTCGAGTTTGCGCTGCAGAAAATCCTCACGCGCTCGCTCGCCCTCGGAGAAAAGCCCGGCGCCGCCGTGGTGCAGATTTATTCGTTCAACGCGGTCATCACGGAGATCAACGTTGTGCTCTCCGCCCTCGCCGCCACCGCCAGCAACGCCGGGCTCGACGCCACCGCCGCCTTTGCGGCCGGGGCCGACCAGTTAAAGCTGCTCGACGGCAAGCTCGCACTGCTTCCGCCCGCTGCGTGCGGTTTCGTCCCGCTCGACGCCGCCCTCGACAAGCTCGCCACCGCCAGTGGCCCGATCAAGCAGCGGTTGCTCATTGCCTGCGCGCATGTCGTCGGCGCCGATGGTTCCATTCTCATCGCCGAGGCCGAATTGCTGCGCGCCATCGCCTCCGCCCTCGACTGCCCGATGCCCCCGCTACTCGCGGCCGCTTGAAAACTAACCGGCAAAGGAAGAAATCATCCTTAGGTCGCGCACGACAACGTTCGATGTCGTTTCTTTGGTCGTCGGCGCAATTTCGGCCTTGGTGGCAGCTTACGAAGCGCCGAGAAGCAGCATCGTAGCATTTATCTTCGCCATGATCGGTGTGTCGATCTTCCGCGCTTGGTATTCGAAGCAGAGGCAGAATCAATTGGGGATTGATCGTTACGGCATCACCCTCCGAACTTTGCGCTCAGATGTTACTCTCATTCCGTGGACAAATATCGAAGCAATCGCAGTCACGGATGTGGGGGCGGTGGCCGGCCGCGGCGACTCTATTTGCAGCGGGGTCTATCTAGGTATTCGCCTCGACGCTTCGAGCGACTTAAGAATATCCGAACAATGTTCAGGAATTCGCCAATTCTGTGACTACGACTTCCTGCAGGAGGATAAGTATGGAGCGTCGTTGGACGAAATGGAGTCGCTCTTGCTCAAGGCACAACGTACCGCCAAAAGCCAATCGTGACCGGATGGAGCGTTGTCCCGGGCAACCTCAGGGCTCGAAAGCAGTTGCGCGTATTCTAGTTCATCGCCGTTCTCTGTCGTTGCCCCATGCGCGCCGTCGACATCTCCGCCCCGAAACGTCCCACCCGCCGTCCGGTCTCCGGTCGCGACGAACTCGCCTGGTGGCGCGAGGCGCGCTTCGGGCTCTTCATCCATTGGGGACTTTACGCGATTCCCGCCGGCGTCTGGCGCGGGAAACGGGTGCCCTACATCGGTGAGTGGCTGATGTTTCGCGAAAAAATTCCGGTCGCAACCTACGCGAAACTCGCCGCGCGCTTTCACCCGCGCCACTGGGACGCCGCCGCCGTCGTGCGCCTCGCGCGTGAGGCCGGCATGGGCTATCTCGTCGTCACCACGAAGCATCACGACGGCTTCGCGATGTACCGCTCTACCGTCAACTCGTACAATGTCGTCGACGCCACCCCGTGGCACCACGACCCCATCGCCGATCTGGCCCGTGAATGCCGGCGCCAGGGCGTGCGCCTGTGTTTTTATTACTCCCAGGATCTCGACTGGCATCATCCCGATGGCGCGTGGAACGACTGGGACTACGCCAAGGAAAAGAAAAACCCCGACCGCTACTTCCGCGAAAAAGTCCTTCCCCAGCTCACCGAGTTGCTCACGCGCTACGGCCCGGTGGGCATGATCTGGTTCGACACCCCGCTCACGCTCTCCCGCGACCAGAGCGCCGCCATCCGCCGACATGTGAAGCGCCTGCAGCCGCATTGCCTCGTCTCAGGCCGCATCGGCCACGGGCTGGGCGACTACAACCTGCCGCGCGACAATTTCCTCCCGCCTGGCCGCCTCAAGGGCGACTGGGAAACCTGCGCCACGCTTAACCACACGTGGGGTTTCAAGAAGCACGACCATGAGTGGAAGTCCGCCGCCAACCTCATCACGACGCTCGTAGACCTCACGAGCAAGGGGTCGAATTACCTCCTCAACATCGGCCCCGATGCCGACGGCCGCGTCCCCGCCCCGAGCGTGCAGCGCCTCCGCGCCATCGGCGCGTGGCTGCGGATCAACGGCGCTGCCATCCACGGCGCGTCGCCCAGCCCGTTCACCTACGAATTCCCGTGGGGCCGCATCACGACCAAGGGTCGCACGCTCTATTTTCATTTCTTCGCGAAGCCCCCGCGTCTCTTCCGCCTCCACGGCCTGACCACACAGGTCACGTCGGTCGCCGCGCTTGCCGCACCGCGGAAACAATTCTCCTTCCGCCAGACGACTGCCGTTCCCACCGGCACACCCATCCTCGCGATCGACTTAACCGCGCTGCGTTTCACGAAGCCCGTGACGGTCATCGCCGTGCAACTCGCCGCCGCCCCCGTCGTCGAGCCGCTCACCCTCCAACAGCCCGACCACACGGTCACCTTGATCGGCCCGCTGGCCCGGGTCGGCACCGACGCGAAAAAAGCGACGATGCGCATGGGCGGCAACGGCCTCACGGAAAACTGGCGCATCACCTCCGACTGGCTGCAGTGGCGCTTCACCGTGCTGCAACCGGGCGCCTACGACATCACCGTGGTCACCACGCACCAACACCTTGAGCCGTGGAGCGGCGGGCACACTCTTCGCGTGGACTGCGCCGGTCGCAGCCTCCGCCGCAAAACCACCCGCGAGACCATCCTGCCCGGCCTGCGCTCCGCCTACTTCCCCCAAATCGCCACGCGCTTCGGCCGGCTCACCTTCGATCACGCCGGCACCTACACGATCCGGCTCCAGGCCGACCGGCTCAATCTCCCGAAGAAAAACAAAACCCTTTTCTCCGACGGCGGTATTCAGTTCTCCGAGATCCGCCTGACGCCCGCTCCGTAGTCCCACGGCGCCACCCGCGATCAAACGGAACCAATCCCGCGTTTCCGTTTCTTCATGCCCGATGGCTGGTTCCGTCCACCCTTTCCGTCTTCTGCTGCTGGCGGCGCTGCTCACCCCGGTCGCCCGAGCTCAGGCGACGACTCCGCCCGCTCCCACTCCGACTCCAGTCTCTCCCGTCGCGTCCGATCCTCCCGCTTCCCCGAAACTCACCAAGCTTTTCGCGGGAACGCCGCCGAAATTCGATCCGCCCAAGCCTGCAACTTCTGCGGCAGTTTCCACCACCGTCAGTCTCACGACCGACAAGCCCCGCAACGGCATCATCCGCCTGCCCACCTACCTCGTGCGTGGTGACACCCGGCTGCCGGACGAATACCAGATCCTCACACCGAAGGGTCGCGACGCCGCCATCGCCCAGCGCTACATGGGGCCCCAAAATCAACTCGATCGCGCACTCAATGCCGTGACCTTCACCGATCTCTGGAAATCCATCCCCCTGCTCGGCAAGGTTCCTTTCGTACCGTTTGACTCAATGTCCTACAACGAGCGTGCCGCGGCCATCTACGAAAGGACCGAACTCAAGCGTCGCTACAATGAGCTGATGAGCGTCGAGCAAACCGCCCTCGAATTGGAAAAGCCCAAGGCCGCCGACAAAGCCGGTAAGTAAGGGTGGGCGGGCACGTCCCGTGCCCGCATGGGGTCACCAGCCGCCTGGGGCGAGAGGCCCTTGGTAAGCGCCGGCACAAAAATGCGGGCACGGGACGTGCCCGCCCACCCTCGACGCTCACGGCATCTTGTCCGCCGCCGCCCACTCCGGCCACGTCTGCGCCGCGTAACTCCGGACCGCTTCCAACATCGCCCGATTCAGCGGCGTCAGTTCGCCGCGCCACAGCGCGCCGACCGTCACCGGCGAAAAGCCCTCCAACGGCAGCAGCCTCACGCCGCGCGTGCGCACCCCCGGCGCGCTCAAGACGTTCACCCCGATGCCGTCGCCATTCGCCACGTAGCGCGTGACCAGGTCGAGCGACGTGGCCTCCAAGGTCTGCGGCCAGACCAGCCCGCGACGTTTGAGGTCCCGCTGGAACTCCTGCGAGATGGTCGAATTTTCCTGCAGGCAGATCAGCGGCTCCGAAATTTTCTTCCGCGCCCACAGCTCTTCCGCCGTCCGCACGCCCGACTTGGCGGGCACTTGCAGCACGAGGGGAAAGCGCGCCAGCGACAGCTGACGGAGCTGCGGGAGTGGCTTCGGCCCTAGGGGCGCAAAGGCGATGTCGATCGCCCCATCGCGCAGCCAGCTCATCACCTCCGACTGGAAGCCGAGCGTCCGCAGGCTCAGCCGTAGCCTGGGAAACTGTTTCCTCAACTGGCCCAGCACACTCGGCAGATGGTCCCGCAAGATCAGCACGGCCCCCGCCAGCCGCAATTCCGGCGTCGTCGCCTCGCGCAACGACGCCGCCACGCCGCCGAGATTTTCAAAAAACGGCTGCACATGCGCAAAGAGCTTCTCCCCCGCCACCGTCAGGCGGAATGGGCTGCGCTCAAAGAGCTTTGTCCCGACTTCCCCCTCCAGCTTTCCCATCTGCCCGCTCACCGCCGGCTGCTGGATTCCATATGGGATGCTCCGCACCGCTGCGCTGATCCCGCCGTGCTTCGCCACGTAATAAAACAGCTCGAGGTGGTGCACGTTCACGCGCCGCCAAGCAACCCGCCCCGCCCCCTCCGCGCAACGCCGTTTTCCGGCCCCGGCGGGCCCATCACCAAAACCGATAGGCCGCATCACGTTTATCAAATCACGCTTCCGCCGGATTTCCGATATTCTGGTCACGTCCCGGCCCACCCCGGCTTGGGACCCAGATAACCCAACCCTCCCCGCCATGTACCTGCTCCTCACCAGCCTCAGCGTCATCGCCCAGATTCTCCTCGTCACCGCCCTCGCCGACTTCATCGCCGGCGCCATCCACTGGGCCGAGGACGCCTACTTCACGGAAGACACCCCCGTCCTCGGCCCGCTCTTTATCCGGGCCAACATCGTCCATCACCACCACCCGCGTTTCTTTACCCATCTCACGTGGTGGCAGAGTTCGTGGGACCTTGTGCTCGTCGGCGCCGGCCTCCTCCTCGCCGCCCGGCCCCTGGGCTTCCTCAGTTGGCAGCTCGGGCTGTTCGTCGCCCTCAGCATCAACGCCAACGAAATCCACAAGTGGTCCCACCGCACCCGTAAGGAAAACGGCCGGCTCATCTCCGCGCTCCAGGAATGGCACATCCTCCAAACCCCGCGCCATCACGGTGTCCATCACTCCGACCCGAAAAACACCTTCTACTGCCCCATCACGAACTTCGTGAACCCCGTCCTCGAACGCGTGGACTTCTGGAAACGCCTCGAGGCCGTGATCGAGCACTTCACCGGTATCTCCCACCGCCCCGACACCGCCGTCCGCGGCCAGGGCCCCGGTCCCGCCTGGCTCGCCGCCTATCGCCCGACTCCCGCCACTAACCCGGCCCGCAAGGCCGCCTGATCAACCCCTAACTTCCAACCTCCCATGCTCTGGTGCCTCATCATCCTCGCTCTCAGTTTCCTCCTCCGGGTCAAAAAAACCGACACGCCCGACCGCCCCGATTCCTCGCCATGAATCTCACCGCCCCTCCGGATTCATCCCTCCCGCGTCAAAGCGGTTGCCTCCCACCTGCCCTCCGAGATTCTTGGCGACTCGCGGCTGCGCCGTACCGCTTCCCCGGTGAAATTGATCCCAGCTCCTGCCCACCCCATCCGGCCGCCCCGCCAACTTCCCGGATCCGCGTCATGAAAATTCTGGTCACGGGCGCCTCAGGATTTGTCGGCAGCGCCGTCATGCAATGTGCGCGCCAGCAGGGTTGGGAGGTACGCGGACTCGGCCGCCGACCCCTCGCCGATCCCGGCTACACCGCGATCGACCTGACGCGCCCCCTCGAACTTGATTTCCAACCCGACGTAGTGATCCACGCCGCCGCCCGCTCCTCCCCGTGGGGCACGCGGCGAGAATTCGAGGCGCAAAACGTCACCGCCACGCGACATGTCATCGATTTCTGCACTACCCACGACCGGCCCCATCTCATCTATATTTCCACTGGCGCCGTGCTGTATCGTCCCGAACACCAGCTCGCGATGAACGAGCAAACGCCCGTCCCCACCAAAGCCATCAACGAATACGCCCGGGCCAAATACCGGGGCGAGCTGCTCGTGCAGGCGTATGCAGGCGAATCGTGCATTCTTCGGCCCCGCGCCGTGTTTGGGCCGGGAGACACCGTCGTTTTCCCGCGCATCCTTCGTGCGCTCGCCCGGGGCCGGCTGCCGTTGATCGCCTCCGACCAACCCGTCATGGGTGACCTGGTGTTCATCGGTACTCTCGCCGACTACGTCTTGCGCGCGGCGGAACGGCGGGCAACCGGCATCTATCACATCACCAACAACGAGCCGGTGGAGATTTACGCCTTCATCGGCAAACTTTGCGCCGAGCTGGGCCTGCCCGCCCCATCGCGCAAGCTCAGCGCTTCCACCGCCCTGCGCCTCGCCCGCGTGGTGGAGGCGGTTTATGGGTTGCTGCCTTTTCTCGGCGAACCTCCGCTCACGAGGTTTGGCGTCAGCGTGTTCGCGTATTCCAAAACCTTCGATGTCAGCCGCGCCTTGCGCGATCTCGGGCCTCCGTCCACGAGCCTGGCCGACGGCCTGAAACAATTCATCGCCTGGCAGCGAACCCAACCTGCAGACGTGCATTGCGCTTCGTAGCGCCCCTTTTTCCCCATGAAGCAGCATTTCAAGATTATCGGCACCGCCCGCCAGCTCCCGGCCAAATGCATCACGGCCGACGAACTCGACGCCCGCGCCCGTCTCCCCGCGGGCTGGACCCTCGCCCATACCGGGGTGCGTTTGCGCTACGAAGCCGTCGAGCCCGAGAACGCCGGCACCCTCGGCCGCAAGGTCATCCTCGATGCCCTCGAATCAGCCCGCCTGCAGCTCTCCGAACTCGAACTCCTCATCGACGCCAGCCTGTGCGTACAGCAACCCATCCCGAGTAATTCCGCGCTGATGCAACAGGCCCTCGGTCCCGCCGCCGCGGGCTGCGCCACCATGGACATCCACTCCAGCTGCCTCGGCTTCGTCGTCGCCCTGCAGGTGGTCAACGGGCTCTTCGCCAGCGGGGCCTATCGCCGCGCCGTGATCGTCTGCGCGGAAACCCACCTGCGCGGGGTTAACTGGAGCGACCCCGAAAGCGCCCACCTCATGGGCGACGGCGCCGCCGCCATCGTCGTCGAAGCCTGCCCGCCGGAAACCGGCTGCGTGTTTCGTTTCCAAACCTTTGGCGCCGGCGCGCAGCTCTGCGAGGTGCAGGGCGGCGGACATCGTTTGCCGCCCTACGAGTACACGCCGCAAAAACACGCCCTCTACCAGTTCGCGATGGACGGCAAGGGCGTGCACAAATTCGCCAGCACGCATCTGCCCGCCTTGGTGCGCGATGCGCTCAGCGAAGCCGGGACCTCGATCGCACAACTGCACGTCATCCCGCACCAGGCCTCCGCCCCGAGCATCGAACTGCTGGCCCGCCGCCTCGGCGTGAGCCGCGATCGGCTTCACTCCTCCGTGGAAGACCACGGCAATCTCGTGGCCGCTGGCATTCCGTTTGTACTCCACGCTGCGCGCGCCCAGCTCGCCGCCGGCACCCGCGTCATGCTGATCGGTACCGCCGCCGGCTACTCGCAAGCCGTCGCGATCTTCAGCCTTTGAGCATGGAGCTGCGTTTCTTCAACGGCGGCTATTGCCGGCAATTGCGCGCCCTGGTAGACCGCCGCACCTGGCGCTGGGTGCGCTTCCAGGCGATTTTCCTCGCCGTGCGGCACCCGAGCGAGGGCTGGGTGCTGATCGACACCGGTTATGGCGGACGCTTCCGGTCCGCCACGCAGGGCTGGCCTTACTTCCTCTATCGCTGGGTGACGCCGGCCACGATGGCGGGCACCGCGGGCGACACTCTCCGCCAGGCTGGGATCAATCCCGCCGCGGTCCGGCATGTCGTCGTGACGCATTTTCACGCCGATCACATCGGCGGACTCGCCGAGTTTCCCCACGCCCGGGTCCACTATCACGCCGATGCCTGGCAACCCCTCGCGCAGTTGAAACCCTTCCGACAACTCCGCGCCGCGTTTCTTCCGCGACTCGTTCCGGACTGGCTCGCTGCGCGCGGTCACGCCATCGCTCCCGGTGAATTTGTCCCGGCCGCGGAACTGCCGTTTCCGCTGCACGATCTCTTCGGCGACGAACTGGTGCGTCTGGTCTATCTGCCCGGCCACGCGCCCGGCCACCTCGGCGTGCTCCTGCCGTCTTCCCAAGGCCCGCTGCTCTACGCCACCGACGCATTCTGGGATGGCGCACAAATCTGGGATGGGGTCGACCTGCTCAAGCCCGTGCTCCGACTGCAATGGGACCCCGTGGCTTACGTGCAGACTGTGCACCAATTGCGGGAAGTCGCGCGCAGTTGCCAGTATCGGCTGCTCGCCTGCCATGCACCCGAGACGCAGTCGCTCATCGCCCCGCCCTCCTCCGGCCCATGAACGTCCTCGTGACCGGAGCCCGCGCCCCAATCGCCGCCGACATCGCCAAGGCGCTGAGCCTGTCCGGCCACCGCGTCTGGGTCGCCGACAGTTTGAATTCCCCGGTGAGCGCCGGCAGTCCGTATATCCAGGACGCTCTGCGCCTGCCGCCGCCGCGCGCGGATTTTTCTGCATATCGTTCCGCCTTGGCCGCAACCTGCGCGCAGTTCGGGATCGGCGCGATCATCCCCACCTCTGAGGAAATTTTCTGGCTGGCGGGAGCGGCGCCTTTTCTACCGCCATCCATCAGCGTGCGGACGAGCCCCCTCGCGGTGCTAGACCGGCTGCACCACAAGGGAACCTTTGCCCTCCTCGCTGCGAGCCTCGGTTACGGCGTGCCGGCCAGTCATAAAATCTCGCAGGCCTCGGATCTGGCGCAGCTCGGCGATTTGACGGGCTGGGTGCTCAAGCCCGTCTACTCCCGGTTTGGCGCCCGCACCTTGATCGGCCCCACTCCCCGGCAACTCCGGAAAGTGCGGCCGACTCCGGACCAACCGTGGCTGGCTCAGACGCGCCTCACGGGCCGCGAGCTGTGCGCCTACAACGTGGCCGCGGCGGGAAAGCTCCTGCTGCACGTCGCCTACGAGCCGATGGGCCGCATTGGTATCGGAGCCAGCGCCTATTTTTCGCCGGTGCGCCATGAGGCGCTTCGACTCATGTCCGAGCGGATCATTGCGGCCACCGGCTTCACCGGCCAGATCAGCTTCGACACGATGGAGGCGCCGCAGGGACTCGCGGCCCTCGAATGCAATCCTCGAGGGACGAGCGGGGTTCACCTCGCCGTGCAGCAGCCCAGCGTCCTCGCCGCGGCCCTCCTCGGCGAACGCAGGGAGCTCGCGCCGGATTTCTTCCCAGAGCCGCGCATGCTTCGGCTGCCCCTGCTCCTCAGCCACCCCGGCCTGTGGATGCGCCCCGATGGCCGCCGCCGCTTGCGTGCCGCGCAGGACGCCCTCGCCGCCGCCGGGGTCCCCTTGGGCGCGCAAATTCGGGCGCTCGCGGAAATGGCCGGACGGGCACTCCGCGCCGGTGTCAGCATTCCAACCGCCTCCACCGCTGACATTGAATGGAACGGAGAGCCCATCGGTGGATAATCCAACTTCCAGTCTTCCGTCAGATCCGTGGTCACCATTTCTTACGCACGGCCTCCTCGGCTCTGCCCGCCTCATTGGCAACGCTGACGTGGTCATCTCTACCATTCCCCTGGGCAATCAACTCGTCCCACTGGTGACGAACCGCTCCGGCCGCGCCGAATGCAGCTGGGTGACCAGCCTGCGCAACGCCTACGGGCCCTACGCCCGCGCCGAGACCGATCTCGTGCACATGAACCGGTTTCTCCAACCACTCTATGTCGCGGCGTCGCACGCCGCCGAGGCCCTCCTCGTCGCCGGCGGTCTGGCGGGCGGAAATTTCCTCAACAACTGGCTGGTCGCGACCAATCTCTACCGACCCGGACTCACCCTTGCGGAAATCGCCCCGCCCGTGGCCGAGCTTTGCCGGCGCGATCCCGGATTGCCCGTCATCATCCGATCCCTGACGGCGCCACTCCACGCGCCGTTGATGGCAGAACTGAGCGCCGCAGGTTTTCTGCTGCTGCCAACGCGCCAGGTTTGGATCGTCCCGCGACCGGCTTCGGGCGAATGGCGCCGACATCGAGATGCGCAGCGTGATCTCGAACTCGCGAAATCCACCACGGACCAGTGGACCTGGGTGCCGGTGAAAGATTTCACCGATCGCGATTACGCCACGGCGCTCCATCACTTCCAACGCCTCTACCGCGAGCGCTATCCCCGCTTCAATCCCGACTACACCGAGCATTTTCTGCGCATCGCGGTGGCGACCGGGTTCATGGAGATCGTGGGATTGCGGCCGTCCGGTCGTTCCACGCTCAGCGGCTTTGCCGGCATGGTGCACCGCGATGGCGTGTCCTGCACGCCCGTGCTCGGCTACGACATTGATGCACCCGCCTCCCTCGGACTCTACCGCCGGCTGGTGTTGCACGCCTTCCAGACCTGCGAGGCCCGAGACACGCTGTTCCACCTCAGTGCCGGGGCCGGCCTCTTCAAATACAACCGCGGCGCACAGGCCCAGGTTGAGTTCGCCGCCGTGTGGGCCAACCACCTCCCCCTCTACCGGCGGGCCCAGCTGCGCGTGCTGTCGGCCGCAGTGCGCAAGTGGGCAGTCCCCTATCTCGAATCCCATCGCCTGTAGGGCGGGGTCGCCGTACCCCGCCTTTTTTACAGGATGCCCATGGCCCCTCTCTCCCGCGTCAAAGCGGTTGCCACCCGCGCGCCCCTGCGTTGATGCTCGCCCATGCTTCTGGCCCTCGCGCTCTACCTCGCCGCCTATGCGGTCTGTCTGGCCGCGCTCTGGTTCTTCCGCACCAACCGCCGGCGCGAGCGCCCGCCCGTCGCCCCTAAACTCCTCCGCGGTCCCGGCGAATCGCTCCGCTGGCGACTCCAGCGGCTCGACGACGCCCTTCTGCTCCACGCGTTCGGGGCCGCGTTCCTGCCGATGGGCGTGTTCGTCGGCGGTCTCATGCTCGCGCTGAACAACCCGGTGGAGAAGGAACGCGACGCGATCATGTTCGGCGCTTTCGCGCTCTTTCTCGTCACGCTCTACTTCTGCGGACGCTGGATGCTGGACAAGTTCACCCTCCGCCGTGACTGTCACCTCGGCCTGCTCGGCGAAAAGATCGTGGCCGAGGCTATTTCCCCGCTCACGTCCGAGGGCTGCCGCATCTTTCACGACGTCCCCGCCGACGGCTTCAACCTCGACCACGTCATCGTCGGCCCGACCGGCGTCTTCGCGATCGAGACGAAAACCCGCCGCGCCGGTCGCGCCCAGCCCGGCCGCCGGCCGGACGAGATCATCTTCGACGGCGCGTTGCTGATTTTCCCGTGGGGCCAGGATGTCTTCGGACTCGAACAGGCCCGCCACCACGCATCGTGGCTCGCCACATGGCTGCGCGACACCGCCGGCGAACCCATCCTCCCCGTGCCCGTGCTCACCTTCCCCGGGTGGAATGTCACCACCACCAACACCGGGGCCGAAGTCTCGGTCGTCTCCCCCAGCGCGATTCCAGGACTCGTCCGCAACCGCCCCGGCACGCTCAACGACCTCCAGATCGACCACATTGCCCGCCAGTTGGAAAATCGCTGCCGCGATGTGGAGTTTTGAGCGGGCAAGCGAAAGGCGCTAAGCAATAAGCGTTAAGCTTTAAGCTACGACCCCCCGGCGCTTGATTCCGTTGATCGGGCTTAGCGCTTCAAGCTTTTCACTTACAGCTTTCTCGTCGCCTTCTGGGCGACGAGAACAAGCCGCTGCCACCACCAGACGATTTTGCCGTCTTCCTCGCCCAGCCGCAGAAATTCCTTCACCGCTGGCGGCACGGTGCGGATCGCGTCAAGCACCTTGGCGCGATTCTCCGGCGACGTCGCTGCCGCCGTGAAATACCACTCGAGATCCGGCTGCTTCATCGGCTGCAGTTCGCTGTGCACCAGCGACAGGCCCGCCGCCGCGCACCAGCGCTTCCAGGTGCCCTCGCTCCACATGCGATGGTGACTCGGGTCGCGCCACTTTTCCACGTCGTGCAACCACGCTTCGGCCTCCTGCCGGCCATCCTCAATGCTGCCATCGATCAGCATGAAATAACCGCCCGGTTTCAGCACCCGGGTCACCTCGCGCACAAATTTTTCGGGCCCGCTAAAATGATGCGGCGCCACCCGGCAGCTCACGAGGTCGAACTCACCTTCCCCAAAGGGAATCTCCTCCGCTGGAAACTGCCGCGTCGCGACCTTCAGCCCCCGCTCTGCGCCCAGTTTCTGCGCGCGCTCCAGCATGTTGTTGGAAATATCCCCAAGCGTCACCTCGCAGCCCCGCGCCGCCAACAGCAGCCCCGTATGTCCGCCACCCGTCGCGAGATCCAGCGCCCGCCACCCCGCCTGCAGTGGGATGTGCTTCAACGCGCTCTCCACATCAGGCGTCTGCTCGAGGATGTGTCCCTTGCCGTAGTTCTGGCTCTGCTTGTCAAATTGCGCTGCCGAAGCCGCCTGGATCGCGTCGAGTTTCATTGGGGAAATTTCCTGCAACGTGCCAACGGAGGCGGCAAAGGCAAGGCCCGGAGTTGAAACTGCGGCGAGCCCACTTCACGTTGTCCAGGTGACCCTCGCCGAACACCAGCAGCACCTCATCGACGACCTCGCGATCATCGAGGATTCTCAGGAGCGGCTGGGTGCGGTCGTGGACCGCGCGAAACGTCTTGTAGCCCTGCCTGCGGCGGAGCGCACGGAGCAGAACCGCGTGCCGGGCTGCATCTCACAGGTCTGGGTGGTCGGTGAACTCCGCGATGGACGCTGCATCTTCCGCTGCGATGCCGATGGTCCGCTCGTCAAGGGACTGGTGGCGTTCCTCTGCGATGCTTTTTCCGGTGCAACGCCTGCGGAAATCGTGGCCAGCTCGGTCGACCCGCTCGAGGCCCTCGGCCTGATGCGCAATCTCTCGCCCACCCGGGTCAACGGCCTCGCCGCCGTCCGCGCCCGCATCCGCGAGCTGGCCAAGACACTGAGTTAACCGCGAAGGACGCCAAGATCGCGAAGTCCGATTCGAATAAATTTGGTTTCTAACCTTCGCGACCTTTGCGCTCTTCGCGGTGAAAATGAATTTCTACGACGCCCATAACCACCTGCAGGACGCCGAGCTCGTGCCGCACTACGCCCGCGTGTTCGCCGATCTCGCGGCCGCCGGTATCAAGCGCGTCGTGGTAAACGGTTCCAGCGAGGCCGACTGGCCCGCCGTCGCGGACCTCGCCGCCGCGCATCCCGTCGTGCTGCCCAGCTTCGGCCTGCATCCCTGGGACGCCGGCAACCGCTCCCCCGCCTGGCAGAAAAACCTCCTCGCCCAGCTCGACACCAACCCGCGCGCCGTCATCGGCGAAATCGGACTCGACCGCTGGATGCTGACCCGCGCCCAACCCGACGATCCGCGTCTCACCGGCCTGCGTCGCGCGCCCATTGAGGAGCAGATCGAGGTGTTCCTCTGCCAGTTCGCCCTGGCCGCCGAGCGCAACCTTCCGGCTGCGATCCACTGTGTCGATGCCTGGGGTCTCCTGTACGACTCACTCCGCACCGCGAAGCGCCCGCCCCGCGGCTTTCTCCTGCACTCTTACAGCGGCCCCGCGGAGATGGTCCCGGCCTTTGCGAAGCTCGGCGCATATTTTTCCTTCAACGCCAACTTCCTCGACGCCCGCCGCGCCCGCCTGCGCGACGTTTACACCGCCATTCCGGCCGACCGGCTGCTCGTCGAGACCGATGCCCCGTCGGTCCGTCCGCCCGCAGCGCAGTCACCCTTTTCCCTGCCCGACACGCCCGAGGGCCTGCACGTAAATCACCCGGCCAACCTCACCGCCACTTACGCCGCCCTCGCCGAATGGCGCAAAACAGCCATCCCTGACCTCGCCGGCCAGGTGGAGAAAGATTTCTTCCGACTCTTCGGTCCCTGAGTTCTCACGCAAAGCCGCTAAGCCGCTAAGTTATGAATCCATTTCCCGTCGGATCGAACTTTGCGCCTTAGCGGCTCTGCGTGACCTCCTTCACGACTTCGCCAGCGGCGATGAGGCCGAACGCCCCCTCACGAACACCGCCTAGCCGCCAAGTTTTGAATCCATTTCCCGCCGGATCGAACTTCGCGCCTTAGCGGCTTTGCGTGATCTCCTTCACCACTTCGCCAGCGGCGATGAGGCCGAACGCCCCCGTCACAAATACCGCCGAGCCAAAGCCCGTTTCGCAATCCATCATCAGGTTGCTCCCCGGTTCCGGCACCGCCGCGCACGTTCCGTCCGCCCACGGATAAACCGGCGGCTCGGTGGACCACACGCAGCGCACGTCGAGTTTGGAAATCTTCTTCGTCGTGCCGTGTTCGAAACCGTAATCACGCCGCAGCTTCTTTCTCACCTGCCGCAGCAGCTCGTCGCTGAACGCTTCGCCGAGATCGCCCGTTCGGATCTGGGTCGCGTCCCGCTTGCCTCCGGCCACGCCGACCGTGAGCACCCGTTTCCCCAGCGCCTTGCTCTCGGCGATGAGCAGCGCCTTGTTCGACATCCGGTCAATCGCGTCCACCACGTAGTCGAACGGCGCCGCCAGCAACCGGTCCGCCGACGCCTTCGTGAAAAACTCCTGCACGGTCGTGACCTTACACGCCGGATTGATCGCCGCCACGCGTTCCGCCAGCACCGCTACCTTCGGCCGCCCGATCTGGCCGTCGAGCGCCGGCAGCTGGCGGTTGATGTTGGTGACGCACACGTCATCAAGGTCCACCAGCGTCAGCGCGCCGATCCCGCTGCGCGCCAGTCCCTCGACCGTCCACGAACCCACTCCCCCGACGCCGACGACACACACATGCGCTGCGCGCAGCTTGTCGAGCGACGCCGCGCCATACAGCCGGGCGATTCCTCCGAAGCGCTGCAGGTAATCTTCGTTAACGGTGGTCGTTGATGTGCTCATGCGGGGTTCAAGGCACAACCTCCAGCAGAACCCCCACTCCGTCCAGCCGCTTTGGATTCCTCAGTTGCGCCCCCAGTTCCTTCGCCACCGTCCGGGGCAAGGGCAGCCTCACGGTCTGCGGCCCAAGCTGGGCGTTCACCACGGTATCGCGGTCCACCAGCAAAACCAGCTCATGCTGCCGCAGCGCGCGGCCCACCGCGGCTTCTTCCCATGGCCGGACGAATTCCGGCAGGAACCACCACTCGCGGCCGACCCGCTGCGTGCCGAAAAAATGATGGATGCCGCCGCCCGCGAGCATGATCGCCAGCCGCCGTCCCTCCGGCTTCGGCCCCAGCGCCGCCTGCAACGCTCCGTAGTGCCGCTCCTCGTCGCCGTGGAACCACAACTGCTGTCCATTCGGCAACTCCACCGGACGCGACTGCCAGCCTCGCTCCTCCTGCACCAGCGCCCAGTTCATCGCCAGGTTCCCAAACAGCGCGGGCAATACGAGCGCCATCACCACTGTCCGTCCCGCCCGGGAAGTCAGCCCGGCGACCAGAGCCACCCCCGGCCACGCGAGCCACAAATGCCCGATCATGGGGTTGTCCGTGCGGAAGAGCACCGTGCAGCAAATCAGGTAATACAGGGGGAAGAAAACGAGCCCCGCCGCAAATCCCCCGTGCCCCGCCCGGGGCCGGGGATCATTCCGGGACCAGCCGGCGAAAAGCCGTTGCAGCATCAGTCCCACCCCAACCAGCGCGGGCAGCCAGATCACGAGAAACGCCTCCACCGACGCGATCTGCGGCCAGCGGTGCGGATACGTCGCCGCGTAATGCTTAACCATGTAGGACGGCCACAATCGGTCCCACGCTCCCGCCGTCGGCAGCGCCATGAAAACCCAGATCACCAGCGGCGTGATCACCAAGGCATACGCCGCCAGCAGCCGCCCTGCGAAGGCCCCCACCCCGCGGATCCACTCCCGCCCGCTCGTCGTCTCCGGCCAGCTCCGCCAGGCCGCGATAATCAGGATCGCGGCCAGCGCCGCGGCGTGGGGCCCAAAACGCACCCACTGCAACAAACCCGCCAGCACGCCCAGTTGCCACGGCCGCCACCGCGCGTTTCCTTCCGCCGCGAGGCTCCACGCGCATCCCGCCAGCAGCAGCATCTCGATTGCACCGTGCGGCCCGTTCAACGCGAACGCCCCGGAGCCCGACATCACGGGCAGCAACCCCGCCACCGCCAGCAGCCCTCCCCACCGCCAGCCCGCCAGACGCACCATCAGGCGGGCGGTCAGGATCCACGCCGCGGCAAACGTCAGCGAACCCGCCACCACCAGCGTCAGCGGGGAATTCCCGCCGATCTCCGCCCACGCGCGATACCAGCCCAGGGCCAGCGGACCATATTGCCACGCAAAATCCCGATACAGCGCCTCACCCGCCTGCCACCGGCCGATCGCATACAGATACGAGCCCTGGTCCCCGAGGATGAACCGCGTCGCGCCGAAAACATGGCCGGTCATCCAGCAGAGCTGAAACGTGATCCACGCCAGCACCACGACGGCCGCGACCGCGAGCCGACCGATGCCACCGAAGCGTTGAGGGGAGTCGTTCATGTCTGCGTGGGTCTGGGTTTATCCCCGGCACGTCGGGTGTTCGACCATCATTCCGCCGGGGCGGGACTATGGCGGACCGGAAAGCCCGGGCTACATAATTTTCTCCACCGCCGCGATCGCCGCCGCCTCACGTTCGAACCAATCCCCGCGGATTTCCACGAAGGGCAGCCCGCGTTTCTCCAGCGTTTCCCGCCACAAGCGCCGGCCCTTGCTCCGGCTCGCATCATCGGGGAAGCAGCGCTGCGGATCCGGCACGAACGGGATGTCGGTGTCGCAGAGCAGCCACAGCGTCACGCTGCGCGACCGCTCCTCCGCCTCCGTCCGCACCCACAGCGGACATTCCCCGGGAAACAACACGTCGTCCCACAGCGTGCAGGTCAGCAGGTCGGTGTCGAAAAACACCACCAGCCGGGCCTGTGACAGCGCATGATCCTCGTTCGCCATCTGGCCGAGCGCGATCGAGCCGAGATCCACCGCGGTGATCTTGCCGTTCTTCAAGTCCCAGAACTCGCGCACAAATTCCGGCGACCAGGGTTCGCCGAAATGAGCCGCCAGCTTCTGCGCGAGCGTGGTCTTGCCGGTCGACTCCGTGCCGAAGATCACCACGCGTTTGATATCAGAATTCATAGGTGGAACGCGTTGCCCCTAACGCGTTGGTTTTCTGCCGATACTTGGGGATGCGGCGCCCTCGCCGCGTTCCGGTATCCACCGCGGCGGGGGCGCCGCGGCCCCATTTGAAAGATCTCAGCCATGGGTCTTCGCCTCCGTCATCGTCCGCTGCCACGTGCGCCAGCCCCACAGCGCCATCACCCAGAAAATCAGGTATAGCCCGCTCGTGAGCCGCAGGTCTTTCGCCCAGTAGACGCCGATCGCGACCGTGTTCACCCCGACCCACGCCGGCCAGTTCTCGAGGTTCTTCCGCGCCTGCAGCCATTGCGCGATCAGGCTGAAAACGAGGATGAACGCATCCCACCACGGCAGCGCCGCATCCGTGGTCCGGTGCATGAACAGGCCCCAGGCGGCCGTCAGCACGGCACCCATCACAAGCCACCCTGCAATCGCCCCGCCACTGAGTAGTGTCACCGGCAACAGGGTCGCCACCTGCCCTTCGAAGTCCCCCTCAGCGCCACGAAGCAGGGCCTTCTCCCTCTTCGCGCCCCGCAGCCAGTGCCCCCAGCCATACGCTTGGATCAGGAAAAACGCCGCCTGCAGGATCGTGTCGGAGTAGAGCTTCGCGTCGAAAAACACCCGGGCGTACACCGCCACCTGGACGAGGCCCACCGGCCAGCCCCAGATGTTCTGCCGGATCATCAGCCCCACGCCGATGACACCGAGCACCGTCCCGATGATCTCCCACACGCTCATATCCGGCATGTCATTGCGAGCAGCCCCGCCACGAGGCAATCCCAAGGTGGAACGTGCCCTCCGCGCGCGGTCAGCGGCGCGCGGAGCGCACCGCCCACCCCAAACAGTGGCATCCGCCCTTAGCCGTGTTGCGCGACAAACGCTTCCATCGCTTCGCGCGTGACCGCGTGGCGCGCGCCACAGCGCGGGCAGCGGATCTCAAGCTTCTCGCCGTCGCCGAAGAGCACCGCGGGATCCTGCCGCATCGTCGGCCCGAGCACCTCCATCATCCGCGCGTGGTTGCAGCCGCAGTGCCAGCGGCAGACGCGCTTCTCCATCAGCACGAGCGTCTCGGTCTTGTCCAAATCACGCACGGCGCTGGGCGTGAGCCCGCGTAGCCACGCGAGGTCCGCATCCGGGTGCTCCGTGATCAGCGCGAACTCCTCCTCGCCGAGCTGGAAGTAGCGCGCGAGGCGCTGCTCGCTCTGGCTGTAGAAATTTTCCGCCGCCACCAGCGGGTCGTTCCCCGCAAAGGTCACGGTGCTGCGCCGCTTCGGCTGACCGCGGCGGACGACGTCCGAGTAGAACAGGTTCTCCGGCAGCTCCTTCACGTCCTCCTCGAACACCTGGCCGGTCACCGTGCCGAGCTCGTTGTCGCCCGTCAGGAACAGGTTCACCAGCGGCGACTGGCAGTTGATCGTCCACGCCGTGAGTTCGTTCCGCGGTCGCGAGGCGTTATGCAGGACGAACCCCGCGAGCGCGCGCTTGAACATCGCGGTCGCTTCCGTGGACGGCTTCATCCGCTGCGCCCCAAGGTGCAGGTAGTAATCAACATACAGCTCGCTGAGCTCGGCCCGGGCGAGGAGTACATTGCGGTTGCGCACGAAGTAAGTACGCACTTCCAAGCCGAGATTGGCGTCGTGGGGCGAAGGAATGAGGTCGGACATAGCCAATAACGTCGCCGCAAATGTCCCGAAGTAAAGTCGGGCGCGGTGTTTCTCCCTGAGCCAAAGGTTGGCCAGATGGATTTTACCCCGAAGGTCACAAAGACCACGAAGGCCCAGTCATCGGACGGGGCACGACACCGCTCAACCCTCCACCCGGAGCTGATGGCGGGATCGAACTTCGTGCGCTTCGTGACCTTCGTGGTGAACCTTCCGCCTATTTTGCCGCCGGCAGTTGTGCCTTCAGCTTCTTCACTTTCGGCGCGATCACGAACTGGCAGTAACCCTCGTCGGGGTGCTTGGCGAAATAATCCTGATGGTAGCTCTCGGCCTGCCAGAATTTCGTGAGCGGCACGATCTCGGTCGTGATGGGGTCGCGGAAAATCTTCGCAGCCTCCGCCCGCGACTTCTCGGCCGCCGCCTTCTGCTCGGCACTGGCATAGAGGATAATCGAGCGGTATTGCGGGCCCCGGTCTCCCCCCTGGCCGCCCACCTGCGTGGGATTGTGGATCGACCAGAAATACTCGAGCACCCGGTCGAGCGACACGACCGCGGGGTCAAAGTCCACCTTGGTCACCTCCGCATGGCCGGTGCTGTGCGCGGAGACTTCCTCGTAGGTGGGATTGCGTTCGGTCCCGCCCGCGTAGCCGGCGGTGACATGAACCACGCCCGGCAATAGCTTGTAAGAGGCGTCGGTGCACCAGAAGCACCCGCCACCCAAGACGATGGATTCGGTTTTAACGGGAGGTTTGGCGCCAGCGGTCATGGCAGAGACAGAAAACCCGAAGAGGGAGAGAAGCAAAGCGATGCGTTTCATGGAGGTAAGAGCCAAGGTGCGTGGATTTATTCCCTCCGCAAGTCACCTGGCATGTAGGGGCGCAGACTTGCTGCGCCCGTTAGTTGGGTTCCACCGCCACTCGGACTTTCGCTGGCAGGGATTTGGGCGCAGGCAAGACTGCGCCCCTACACCGCCTTCCGTCCGCCCAGCACCGGGATGTGCCAGACCGCGTATTCGTCCGGATGAAGGATGCTTGCAATCATGGCGTCGAAATACGCGCGCACCTCCTCGCGCTTCCACCCCGACTGCGCGCTCAAGATCTCGGTGTAGCCGTCGCGCCAGGCTTCGATGATCGCGGCGAACGTCTCCCGCGGCACACGCTGCGTGTCCACCGTGACGTAATCCACCGCCAGCTGCTGGAGACCGAGTTCCCGCAGCAGCGTCCAGGTCCTGCGCCCGATGCGCTCGTCCACGCCCATGCCGCGAACGGCCAGCGGCACGCACTCGGACCAGAAGCGGTCAGCGTCCAGCTTCCCCGGCATGAAATGCAGCATGCGGTAATCCTCGCTCAGCACGTGCATCCAGCCACCCGGTTTGGCGATACGCTTCATCTCCGCCAGCACCCGTTCTGGCTCGGGAATAGACTGCGTCACGTGCCGGCAGACCACGAGGTCGTAGTGCCCCGCCGGCAGCTTCAGTTCAAACGCATCGCCCTGCTGAAACTGCACCCGCGGCGCGAGCGATACATGCCGACCGCGCGCCAACCCCACGGTGTGGTCAAGGATGTCGATCCCCACGATTTCCGCCTGCGGATACAGCGCGGCCAACCGCGATGTGATCTCGCCGCTGCCACAACCGATGTCCGCGATCCGACAGTCCGGCGGCAAATGGTAGCGTGCAAAGAGTGCCTGCTCTTGCGGCCAGATCGCGTTCGCCTGCGCCGTCAGGTTGCGGATCATGGACTCGTCAGCCATCTGCTCGGCCTGGGGATTGCGGTCTTGGCTCATGGAACCCTTTTCTTTGGCCACGGAATTCAGCGGTGCCAAGAGCGTTGTAAAGGTGGGCCGTGCGCTCCGCGCGCGGCAGGATCGGATACCGCGCGCGGAGCGCACGGTCCACCTCACTCCCAGTTGCGGACCTGTCCGCCCAAGCCTTGGCGCAGACGGATTCGGCTCGAATCAACCGGGCATTGCTGTTCCATCCTGCCTCTTGCCCATGCCCCTCGCCCCTGCTGACGCCGCGTCGCAACTGCCGTTCTTCTGGCATCCAGACACGAAGCCGGACGAGAAGGACTACCACGTCGCCTTCCGCGGTGAGTTCGAGCTGCCTGCCGCGGGCGAGGTCGCCTTCCGGCTCTTCGGCGCCTCCTGGTTCACCGGATGGATCGACGGACGCTATTTCTGCGAGGGCCCCGCGCGCTTCCCCGCGGCCTTTCCCGAATACCAGACGTACGTCGAAAAACTCGGCGCGGGCCGCCATACGCTGGCAATCCAGGTCCATCACATCGGCGCCCCGACCCGCAGCCTCATGACCATCGACCCCTTCCTTGCCTGCACCGCCCACGCCGGCGGCAGCGATCTGCCCATCCGCTGGAAGTGCCTCCGCCTCCCAGGCTATACCCCGGCGGTGCGCGTCATCAACTTCACCCTCGGCTTCATCGAGTGGTGCGACACGCGCCAGAATCCCGAATGGCTGCCCGCTGCGTTTGATGACCAAACGTGGGCCGCCCCCGTGCCCGTGACCCGCGTGCTCGGGCCGCTGAAGCCGCTCTCCAGCGGCAACACCCACGCGATCCCGCACGACATCCAGCTTCTCGCGTCCGGCGAACTCGTCGAGCGGTTCAACTACGACCGCGACGATCCTCCGGCGCAGTTTTTTCTGCGCGACCTCGCGCCCACCTCGGTGCCCCCCCAGGCGATCTGGCGCCGCTATGACCTCGGCCGCGTGCGGCTGATGCGTCCGCGCTTCGAACTCGAGCTGCCCGCCGGCACCGTCGTTGAGTTCGCCTACTGCGAGTCGCTCGTCGATGGCCGCGTGAACCCGTGGATCACGCTCTCGACGAGCTCGTCCTGCAACCTCGACCACTACGTCGCCCGCGGCGGCCGGCAGGAATTCTTCCCGCTCACCCCCCGCGGTGGGCGGTTCATGGAAGTGCACATCTTTGCCCCCGTCAGCGCGGTGAAGTTCCACCGCGAGTCCGTGCTGGAGCGAGTGTACTACGATGCCGCCGCCGGATCGTTGCGCACGGGCGACGCCTTGCTGGACAAAATCTGGTCGGTCGGCGTCGAGACACACCGCGCCTGCGCCGAGGATGCGCTCACCGACTGCCCCACCCGCGAGCGCGCCCAGTGGGCGGGCGACGTGGTCACGGTCGGCATGGACATCGCGGCCGTGGCGTTCTCCGACCTGCGCATGTGCCGCCGCGGTCTCGTGCAATGCGCGCAGTGTGCCCGCGAAGACGGCCTGGTGGCCGGTCTCTGCCCCGGCGACTGCGGGTACCTCACCACCTACGCCGCGCAATGGGTTACCGCCTGCCTGCATTACTGGGAACTGACCGGCGATCGCGCGTTGTTGCTGGAGATGCTGCCCTACGCCGAGCGCAACATCGGCGCCTTTGAGAAAAACCTGACGCCCGACGGCCTGAAGGACGACATGGGCTGGGGCTTCGTGGACTGGGGTTACGTGCGCAATCCCGGCCCGAGCGACATGGCCGTTAACCTGCACTGTCTCGCCGCCATCCGCGACATGGCCCGCTGGTGCACCGTGCTCGGCCACGCCGAGCGCGCCGCGCAGCATCAGTCACTGGCCGCCCGGCTCGCGGCGATCATCGAGCGATACTACGCTGGAGAATTCGCCACCGCGGGCGACACCTGGGCGCGAATTGGTTACCACCGCGCTGCGCTGGGCCTGCGATTGGGCTTCTTCGACGATACCCAGGCCAAGGCCGGACGCGCCTTCCTGAAGGAGCACATGCTCCGCTGCTTTCCCAATAATCCCGATGCGCCGCGTCTCAGCGATCCAGCGGCGAACAATCCCCAACTCATCACGCCCTACTTCGGCCACTTCGCGCTGCCTGAGCTCATCGAACACGGCGACATGGACTTCGTGCTCGGCCAGTATCGCACCTGCTGGGGCTGGTCATTGCAGGATGACCGCACGACCTGGCTCGAGGTCTTCGACACCCGCTGGAGCCACTGCCACCAGTGGGCCGGCTGCCCGACGTGGCAGCTCTCTCGCCACCTCCTCGGCCTGCGTCCGCGCTTTGATCTCGGCGCCATGAGTTTCGACGTGAAGCTCGCCACCGGTTCACTTGCCCACGTCTCCGGCAATGTCCCCGTCGCCGGCACCGACCATGTCATCAAGGTCGCTTGGACCAAGGACGCCACGGGCCTGAGTTACACGCTTGAGACCCCCGTGCCGCTCACCCTGCACCTCGACTCCAGTCTCACCGGCGCCAAACCGCAGGCAGTCAAGGTCGAGCGGACTTATGCCGCCACCTGGCCGCTAGCACCTTGTCGATAAATATTTATTTTCACGCAAAGCCGCAGAGACGCAAAGGTTGGGAAACACCACCTTCCCGTAGATCGACCTTTGCGTCTCTGCGGCTTTGCGTGAAAATTTCGGACCTCAGCGCGCCAGCTTCCGGTATTTGATCCGGTGCGGCTGGTCGGCCTCCTTGCCCTTCCGGCGGCGGAAATCCTCGAGATAGCTCGAATAGTTGCCGTTGAACCAGTTCACCGTGCTGTCGCCCTCAAAGGCGAGGATGTGCGTCGCCACTCGGTCGAGGAACCAGCGGTCGTGTGACACCACCACGGCGCAACCGGCGAAATTCTCGAGGCCTTCTTCGAGCGCCCGGATCGAGTTTACGTCGAGGTCGTTCGTCGGCTCGTCGAGCAGGATGAGGTTCGCTCCGCTCTTCAGCAGCCGCGCGAGGTGCACGCGGTTGCGTTCGCCGCCGGAGAGTACGCCGACCTTCTTGCTCTGATCGGCCCCGGTGAAACCAAACTGCGCACAGTAGGCGCGGCTGTTAATCTCCCGGCCCGCGAGCCGCATGATCTCCTCCCCGCCGCTGATCGCCTGCCAAATCGTCTCCTTGTCCGGCAGCGCATCGCGCGACTGGTCCACGTGGGCGATCTTGACGGTATCCCCCACCCGCAGCGTGCCCGCCGTGGGCTTTTCCGCATCCACGATCAGCCGGAACAGCGTCGTCTTGCCCGCGCCGTTGGGGCCGATCACGCCCACGATGCCGCCGGGCGGCAGCGAGAAATTCACCTTCTCGAACAGCACGTTGTCGCCGTAGCTCATCGCGAGGTCCTTCGCCTCGACCACGAGCGCGCCGAGTCGCGGACCCGGCGGGATGAGCAGCTCAAACTCCTTTTCCCGCTCAGCGACGTTCTGCTTCAGCATGCTTTCATAGGCGCTGATGCGCGCCTGCGACTTCGCCACGCGGGCTTTCGCCGACTGGCGGATCCACGCCAGTTCGCGCGCCATGGCCTTCTGCCGGCGGTCCTCGGTGCGCTGCTCCACGCCGAGCCGCGCCTGCTTCTGCTCCAGCCACGACGAGTAGTTGCCCTTCCACGGAATCCCGTGGCCATGCGCCAGCTCGAGGATCCACTGCGCGACGTTATCGAGAAAGTAGCGATCGTGCGTCACGGCGATGACCGTGCCCTCGTAGCGCGCAAGGTGCTGCTCGAGCCACTGCACGCTCTCGGCATCGAGATGGTTGGTGGGCTCGTCGAGCAGGAGGATGGACGGTTTTTGCAGGAGCAACCGCGCGAGCGCGACGCGCCGGCGTTCCCCGCCGGAAAGTTTTTCCACCGGCTGATCTCCGGGCGGACAGCGCAGGGCGTCCATCGCCATCTCCACCTGCGGTCCGACATCCCACGCGCCGAGCGCGTCGATTTTTTCCTGCAATGTGCCCTGCCTTTCGGAGATCTTGTCCTTTTCCGCCTCATCGGTCGCCGCGCTGAGTTCGTCCCAGGTCGCATCGTAGGCGGTGGTCAGGTCGGTGAGATGCTTTACCCCCTCCTCGACGCAGGCCCGGACCGTCGAACCGGGGGTGAGATGCGGCTCCTGCTCGAGGAAACCGATCGGATAACCCGGTTCGAAATGCACGCGCCCATCGATGTCGGTGTCACGTCCCGCGAGGATGCGCAGGAGCGAGGACTTGCCGGAACCGTTGAGGCCGAGGACGCCGATCTTCGCGCCGTAATAAAACGACAGCGAGATGTCGCGGAGGATTTCCTTGCGCTCGATTTTCTTCGAGACGCCTAGCATGGAGAAGATGATCTTCGGCTCGTCGGGTTTGGCCATCGGCCCACTCAAACGCCACCAGGACGCTCCGCAAGCTCGCGGGTCATGAACCAACCAACTAACTCACGCGACTCCTAGGCCGGGCGTGGGCCTGCTCAGCCGCACCGCCCAACCGCCCATCACAATGCCCGTGATGGCCCCAATCAGTGTCACGGGAGCCTCGGACGCCAATTGAATCGCCCAACCTGCGAGCGTCCCCAACCCGGTCGAGAGCACCAGGGTCACGCCATCCACCCCAAGCCGGCCGACCGGCGAGCGGAACCGTTTCACGATCACTCGCAGCCACGTCTCCATGATAACTGTGTAAATTGCCGCGGGAACCAGGGAAAAAACCACCGCACCCAGCAGCAGTACTGGTAGTTGAGTCAGTACGGTGACTGTCGATCGCGGAGCCACGAGGCAGCCGCGCAGCACAAAGAGCGCTGTGCCGATTCCGGCCGGCGCAAAGAGAAAAGATAGGATGCGTTGCTTCGTTTTCACCCAGGGGCCATCGAATGACTGATTGACGGTGAGCAAATATCGCGCCCCCGGCAACCTAGCCCGTCCGGGTCGCCTGCTCCAGTACGGGCGTGCGCCTTTTGCGCGAGTAACCGCGCAGCGTCGGCCTGAAAGTAACGGTTCCACGAACGGTTTCCCGCCAGCACGCTGAGATCCTGCGCCCGCACGGCCTCGAGATCAGCCCGCGCCGCCGCCTTCTCCTCCGTCGCCACGTAGAAATACTTGCCCCGCCCCCAACGCGGCAAAGACCGGTGTTCGCCGAGGGCCACCGCACGATCGAAGCACTCGCGCGCTTTCACCCGGTCACCACCCTGCGACGCCGGTAGTGCGAGATAATAGATGCCCCAGGAAAACGTGCTCGAATAATCCTCCCAGGTGGGATCGACCGCATCCATCCGCGTCAAAACCTTCTTGACCCCGGCGAGCTGCCGGACGTTGAACACGCGGCCAAAGAACCCGAGACAGTCGCGGAAGATATAGAAAACCCCGGTTGACCAGAACTGCATCGCGCCCATTTCACGCGCGCCCAGCGCCCCGATTGCCTCCCGCGTCGTCTGGCCGCCCTGCACCCGACGGAGGAACTCCGGGTTGGTCGCCATCGCCCGCTCGCACGCCTGCAGCGCCGCTTTGTAACACACGAGACGATCTCGCGCGCTTTGACGGTAGGCCGCGCCTTCCAGCAAGCGCAGCTTCCCGATTTCTACCCACGCCTCGACATCTCCCGGCTGCGCTGCCGCGATCGCCTCCCAAGCCTGGATGGCGGTGCGGGCCGACGACGCGGAGTCGATCGCATCGCCAAGCGTCCGGGCCTGCGCCTTCTCCGATGCCGTGATCGTTCGGCCCGGACCGACCGGCAGAAGTGTCCAGCCGGGGGTCCAACTTAAGGCCCGTGCGCCCGGGGCACTTCCGAGCCCCAAGGCCAACAAGACCAGCCAGGATAGAATCTTTCTTTTCATCACTCAGGCTTCCCGTTCACTGCGTCGGCGCGGCCGGCCAGCGCTCCGGCCCGTTCCGCGGCGAACAAATCGGAATTCAAACAGACCCCGCGCCAGAGCGAAAGCCAGGTCGGCCAATCGTGAGCGCCCGCCACGCTCCTGACGTGCGCTGGCGGCAATAACGCCGCGAGCATTTGGTGCCCGGTCGCCAGCGAATCACCGCGACCGTAGAGCAGCCATGTCGGCGGCAGCACGGCCGACCGGTTGCCGAGAAAGGTCCAGAGCTGCTCCTCCACGCTGCCGGCGGTCGGATCCCGTCCGGCCGCCCACGCGGCCGGACCTCCGGCGGCTTTGATTTGCTCAAAAAGCGCGGCTTGCTTGCCCAAATAGGGCGCCACCAGCACGATCGCGTCGACCAATCCCGGTTGAGCGCGTTCGCCCAGCAACGCGCCGAGACCGCCGAGTGAAACGCCCACCAGTACGATCCGCCGATAACCCCGCGCGCGGGCGGGGACGAGTACATCGGTGTGCAATCGCTCGATCACGGTCCGGTTGTAATAGTAACCGAAGTGGGCATCCACCGCGATCGTGTCGGCTCTGACCCCAGCGTCGTGCAACGCGGCGGTAAAACCGTGGCGGTCAAAATCCGTCATCGAACCGCCGCGCCCCGGCAGAAACACCACGAGCGTCGTGGCCGGCCCGGCAGGTGATACCTGCGTCGCCTGCGTGGGAATCGGCGCGGGCGTGTCGCGCAGGAAGGCATTGCATCCGGTCAACGTCAGCACAGCCGAGGCCAGCCATAACCGCCCACTGCTCCTCCACGGTGACGGGAGCGCGCTCGAAACCGAAGTGGATTGGCGCGTCGGCATATTTCGAAGTTAGCCGCTGGTGCGCCAAGGTCAACGCACGACCCGAGCCACTTTCGGAAAAGGCAGAACGCCCGGAAGACGGAAGGTTTATCTGCTAGCGAGCAGCGCGCGCGGATCAAGTTTGCGTAAGTCTGTGCCTCCCGCCCGCCAGCTTGGGTTTTCGCTTTTGGGTTAACTACTTTCCCAGAGCATGCTTCGGACCGCCGACCCGCCCAACACGACAATTGCCGTGGGTGGGTGGCCGTAATTGGTGGCGCTTCAAAGCGTCGCCTGCTCCAGCGATTCGAGGAAAAGCAAAGCGTGCTCCCGACTGGAGCCGCACATTTCCTCGCCAGGTCGCAACCCTACACAGACCGCCGGACGCTCCGGTTTCCCAAAGAGTGCACACCGCATATCCGGCAATAGTTGAATACACCTAATCCCCGCCGGCTTGCCGTGGGGCATGCCGGGAATCGGCGAGGTGATCGAGGGCGCGATGCAGCACGCCCCGCAGTTCGAACGGCAATTCATGGAGCAATCGGGTTAGCCACAAAAAGGCACCAGAAACACGAAAATGAATTCGTCCGAATTTTTTGTGCTTTTTTGTGCCTCTTCGTGGCAATAATCCGGGATCGTTGCCTCCGAGTTATTGCAGATTGAGCAACACCCGCGGGCCCTTGTTCTGCTTGGCCTTGTCGGTGCTCTGGCTGAGGAACAGGCGTTCGGTGGCGATGTGCCCGGCGTTGATCAACTGGTCGCGCACCCGTGACGCGCGCGCGGTGGCGAGCGCCCGCAGGTCGTTGTCATCCACGGTCATCGTCTCCGCGAGGCGACCGGTCATCTCCTCCAGCGGCAGACCGGCGTCGGCCGCGACGGTCAGGGCCTGCTCGTCGTCAGCAGTGCGCTTTGCCTGCGCCTCCTTTTCCGCGCGCTTTTCGCGCTGCCCGGAGAAGGTGACCGCGTTGACGACGCGCTTGAAAAACCCTGGCGGCGGCGGCGGCGGCGGGGAGGCGACCACGGGCGCGTCCGCCAGCGGGGCGCCAAACTTCGTCCCCGGCGGAAATTTCTCGTTGAAGAGCTTCTCCACCATCGCGGCGTTTTCCTCGGGCGAAATGACCAGCTGGTCGGGCGGCGCGATGTTTGGGTGGGTGGCGTGCTGCGCTTCCCAGATCTTGTGCCGGACCAAGTCGGCGAGCTTCGTGCGCTTCAACGCGTAGGCATCGGCCGAAGCGTCGTAACTGCCCTCGATCCCGAGGCTCAGCGCGGGACGGCCCGTGAGCGCCTTGACCAGGGTGTCGAGCTTCGGCAATTCCGCCGGCAGCAACCGGCTTTCGCCGGGTGAAAACTCCTGGAAGGCCAGTTCGTCGCCCCCGCCGCCAAACATCGAGCCGAGCAGCGAGAACGGCGACGTCGCGGCCTTCACCAGGAGATTGCTGATCACCCGCATCACCACCTTGCCATAGCGGAAATTCGGGTCGTCGAGGCTGCCTTGCACGGGGAAATCGATGACGATCTTGCCGTCCGTGTCCTTCAGCAGCGCCACGCCCAGTCGCACAGGCAGGCCGGTCGCCTCCGGACTGTTCGTCGCTGCACCAAACGTGAACTGGTTCAGCGTGATGACGTTGGCCGAGTCGAGCTTTCGGTCCGCGATCGTGAACTTCACGTCCACAACCAGCTGTCCCCGCGCGAGCGCGTAGCCCGCGAACCTGCCGGAGTAGGGACTCACCGGGAGCAGGTCCATGTTCTTGAGGTCGAGCTTGAGATCGACGGAGCGCTCCGCCCCCAAAGGGTCGAGCTTGCCGGTGATCGCTACCGGGCCCGTGCCATCGACCATGCCCTTCAAGTCCACCTCGGCTTTCGCCACGTTCTCCGACGACAGCCCTGAGATGGTGCCGCCAAACTGGGTGAGTGACATCCGCACGTGCGGCTCGATGGCGCGGTCTTCAAAGCTGAAGTCACCCCCGCTGATGACGACGCGCCCCACTTCGACCTTGGACCCCGCCTGGGCGGGGCCGGACGACGGAAGCGAAACCGCAGCCTGCGCGGGCGCGGGCTCTGCGGGAGCACGCGCGAGAGCCGGGGTGGCCGTGGACACGGGGGTTTTGATCACGGCCAGAAGATTGATGTGTTGGTCCGCCTCTTTCAGCAGATCGAGGTAGGGTTTGGAGGCATCGCCATTGACGATAATCCGCGCATACGGCGCGGTCACGGCGACCTCGTCGAGCGACACCGCCAGTTGCGGGCTGGTGGCAGCCTTGAGGTTTTTCAGGGTCAATGAGCCAAAACCCGCGAGCTCTTCGTTGAACAGGAGGTCCACGAGCCCAAATTTTTCCACGGTCACGTCACCCGCCAGAGCGATCACCGGCATGCCGCCGCCCGCCGGCAGGGCCACGTGCAAGGTGTTCGTGGTGGTGACGGTGCCTTGGGTAACGCGGGCGTTGACGAATTGTTCGAGATACGGGCTGAGCGGGAGGATCGCAAAGCCGGTGACCTCGCTCTTCAGGTCCGCAGTCAGTTCCGGCTTGAGGGTCACGCTGCCGGTCACCGACACCGTGCCTTGCGGCGCCCACGTGAATGAAGCGGATAACGGAATGACGGCGCCTTCAGCGAGCGTGGCGTTCTTCACCTCGGCCGCGATGTGGCTGAGTGAGAGCTGCGCAGGTTGCGGAGTACCGAGATCGGCGACGTCAACCGTAAGATGCTTCACGGTCACCACCTTCACCAAGGCCTCAGGGAGCTTGGCCGGTGTCGCGGGGCCGGCCGTCGAAGCAGCGACCGTGGGCGCGGCCGGGGTCGGGGACTGCAACATGTTCAGCAAATTGATGGACCCGTCCTTCTCGCGCCGCACCGCGATGCGTCCGCCCGCGAGCGACACGCTGTCCACCGTGGCTTTGAACGCCATCGCGTCGGCGTCAATGCCGGTAACATCGATCACCGGCAGCTCGACCGACGTCTCGCCGTTGGTCCGTTCCTTGATCTTCAAATCGCGCAGGTGCACTTCCCCGGCCGCGAGTTTCAGGGTGATCTTCTTTTCAATGAAGGACGCTTCATACCGCCCGCTCACCGTCAGCTTGCCGTCGGTCAGGTCTGACCCGATCTGGTCCTGAATGTAGGGCGTGTATTTGGCGAGGATGAGGTTCTCGATGGCAAAGTTGCCGTGCGACTCCAGGGGATCAACCGAGAGCACCCCGGTCCAAGTCAGCTTCTCGCCCGCTTCCGTCGTGGCGGCGAATCGGTAGGGCGCGTCGCTCGAGCCCGCCGTGGTAAACTCGGTCACGGCAAACGTCATCGGGCCCAGCACCGTCTGGAACGGCTTGGCTCGGGAAAGGTCGGCAAAGTCGAGCCGTGCGGAGTTCACCTTGAGACTGACCACCCTGATCGGGCGCATTGGCTTCGACGGCGGCGAGCCAGGGGGGACAGCGGTTAGCTCTTTCCCCTTTTCGATCAGGTCGGCCACGCTCAGCGCGCCATCGCGGCGAATCTCGATGGCCGCATGGGCGCCATCCAGCTCGATCTCGCTGACGACCCACTGCCCGAACATCGAGCCGAGGAGATCTGCATTCACATACAAGCGATCCCAGCCGAGGAACGAGCCGGTGCCTTCCTTGAGCTGGATGTCGAACCGCTCGATCGTCACCGAAAGGGCGTACGGATTCATCCGGATCTTTCCGATCGTGACCTTGCGCCCCGACATCGCGGAGAGGCGCTGCCCGGCCTGCGACTTGACGATGGGCGGCAGGACGAAAAATCCCACGACCGTGTAAATCACGACGAGGGTCACGGCCACGATCAACCAGCGGCGCCGGCGGGAGGTAGGATTCATGCCCCGAGATAATTCCCAGCCGCCGAGTCCCGCAATGCAGGAAAATCCCTGCCACGCCCTCCGCAGTCAGCCCCGCCGGCACGAGCGCAGGCGCGGATAAGAGGGGCGGAAGGGAAAACTGCAAAGGATGCGACGAGCGCAAAGCCCGGCCTCCGGCTTTGGCGGTCTTCGCCAGCTTCGCAGTTAACGGCGCTTCAGGACAACGCGGCCAGCACCTGCCGCAACTGCGCGGCGTGATCCGCCGTGTCCACTTTTTCCACCACGGCAAGAACCGTGCCGTCACGATCCAGCACATACGCCGCGCGCATGGGGCCCTTGAATTTCCGGCCATACATTGATTTCTCGATCACCGAGCCGGTCGCCAGCGCGAACAAATCCCCGGGGTCACTCAGCAGCGGGTAGGTGATCGTTTTCTTCGCCGCATACTTCGCGTGCGACCCGCACGTGTCCCGACTGACTGCGACCAGATTGTACCCGGCGTGCTCAAATTCGGCCGCATGCGCCACCAGGCTGGCGTTCTGACGGTCACAACTTGGTGTATCATTACGCATGTAAACCGACACGATCGTCCGCCGGGTCAGCAAATCAGCCAGTGTCACCATCTCAACTGTCCCGTTGCGTAAGACCTTGATCTGGAATTGGGTATCCATCTTTTTACCGGGAGTAATCATCGTTCGGAAGTGAGCTCAGCCACCTCCATGGGGTCAAGCCGGACGGCTCATGCTACTATTATGTCAATCAGCTCCGCGGGCTTTGACGTGGGCGAAAATATCCTCCACCGTGCCGCCGAATGAAACCGGTCAAGGTCCCAGCTCTGGAGCTTTTCCTGCACGAGATGATTCCGCTCGCGAAGGCGATGGGCGTCGGCGTGGAGGTCAGCGATGACCGTGCCCTGGTCCTGACCGCACCCAAGGAGCAGAACAAGAATTCGCTCAACACCGCGTTCGGCGGCAGCCTTGTTTCTCTCGCCACCCTCGCCGGCTACGGCGTCGTGTGGGAGCTGATGCGCAATGAAAAAGGCGCCGACAAACCCGTCTGGCACATCGTCGTGAAGGAGAGCCGCGCGGCCTACCGCCGGCCCGTGCTCGGCGATCTGCGTGCGATCTGCGAGCGCCCCGCCCAAGCAGCCATCGCCGAGTTCAAGGAAGCTCTCGCCCGCTACGGCAAGGCCAAGCTGAAGCTCAAGGCCTCCGTCATCGAGGATGGCGCGGTCGCCGTCGACGTGACCGCCGCGTTTGTGGTCACGCGCTGAGCGGCGCGAAGCCGCCGCCGGGTCAGTGGCGAGAGGCGATTGGCGATTGGATCGTTCGGAATGCTAGAAATCGTGATGCGAACGTGAGCGGTCGCCGATGGCCCATTGCCCCTAACCCATCGCCCCTAACCCATCACCCGACCGCGGCGCGCCGCGGTCAGATATGCTTCGAGTCCGCCTCGTCCTTTTTGACGTAGCCGGTTTCCTGCCGCTGGTGGTTCACCGCGTTCTTCTTGAGATAGGCCTGGTAGACATCGTCGGCCGTCATGCCGAGCGTCTGCGCCAGCGAGACGAGAAAGTGAAACAGGTCCACGACCTCGACCTTCGCGTTCTGCGCGTCGAACTTCTGGTATTTCGCCCACCACTTCCACGGCACGCTGTCGATCAGCTCGGCCGTCTCCTGTTGCATCGCGCGCGTGTAATTGAGGATCCACTTGGTTTTTTCCTCATCGGTCGGCGGCGGCAAGGTCACGCCAATCCGGGCATTTAACGCGTCCTGCATGCGGAAGATTTCCTCGAGTTTGTCCATGATGGGCGAGGCTGCGAACGCCGCCCGGCTCTGGCAAGCCCGCCTTGGTGCGTAAGTTGCGTGCCCAGCGGTAATTTGAGGTTGCTCCGGGAGGGGGACTAAGCGACTTTGAGCCCTTCACGCCCGCGTTGAGCCGCAGTTTCTGCGCTCCGTAGGCTCTCATCAACATCCGTTCTGCCAGCAGCCCTTCGAAGCTTTAGCGAAGTAGGGCCGCTTGAACTGAGCGTTCAGGAAAGAAAAAAACATGTCAGATCCAGTATCGTCCGGCGACCCCCTCGGGGCTTCTGCCGCGACCGCCGCTTCGGCCTCCCCGGCCGCCGGCACTCCCGCGCCGATCGGTTCGTTCGGCTCCGCCAAGGGCTCCGGCCTTCTGCGCGGCAAACGACCCACGCCTGCCGCGGCTCCCGCCGCCCCGTCCGCCGCCTCCAGCGGCTATCAGCCCAGCACCATCGAGGTCCTCCGGCCTGCGAGCGAGTATAAGAACCCGTTCACGGGCGAGACGTCCGTGCCCACGCCAGTCACCAACGAGCCTGTCACCCAGGCCGCTCCCCTGCCCGCCTCACCTTCAACGAAGGAGGCCGCTCCTGCTCCTGGCCCGGTCGCCGTGATCGAGCCCGCGCCCGTCGCCGCTCCGGCCGTGGACTCAGCCCCGGTCGCGGCCATCACTTCAGCTCCGGCAGAGTCCTTGCCCGCCGTAGTCCCGCCCAGCGGGACGAAGGAGGGAGAGCACTTCCCGTTCACGCCGACTGCTTCGGCCGAGCGGAAGCCCTCCGCGCCCGCCGCGAAGGCCGAGCTCAACATCCTCCCCACCGAGGAAGTGAAGCGTCCCGCCGTCAGCTGGGGTGAAAACGCCTCCAGCCAGAATGGGGACCGCCGTGACGAGCGTCCGACGTTCCGCCCCGAACGCCGCGAATCCCGTCCTTTCGAGCCGCGCGAACCGCGCCGCGAGCCCGCCGCCAACGGCGAGCGCTCCGAGCGCAAGTCCTTCCCCCACGAGGGTCCGCGTGAGGGTCAGCGCGATTTCAACCGCTCCGAGCGCCCCGCCCCCGCGGCCGCGCCCGGGAAAAAATCCGGCGGCTTCTTCGGCTGGCTCAAGAGCCTCTTCGCCGAGAAACCCGCCTCGCCCGAGACCCGGACCGACGGACGGGGCGACGAACTGGGCCGCGATGGCCAACCCAGGCACAACCGCCGCCGCCACCGCGGTGGGCGCGGCCGGGGTGGTTACAACGGTGAAAACCGCGGCCCGCGTGAGCAGCCGCGTGATCCCCGGGATGAACCGTCGTCCCAAGGAGGCGAGCACCGCGGCGGACACCAGGGCGAAAACCGTCACGAAGGTGGCGGCGGTCCCCGTCGTCACCGTGGAGGCCGTGGTCGCAACCGCGATGATCGCGGCGGCCCCCGCCCCGAGGGCCAGCAGGGCGGCGGCGCGATCTGATCGCACCATCCTCCTCTCATCATTCCAGGCGCCCGCTCACCCGGGCGCCTTTTTTGTGCCCCGGCGGGACTGCAGCATCCTTTCGCAGAAAGGTGGGCCGGGCGCTCCGCGCGCGGCAGGTTCGCCCCCAAACCGGCGCGCGCGGAGCGCCCAGCCCACCTCCCCCAGCCATATCACCCTGTCTGGGGAAAAGGATTGATGCCTTTCTCCCTGCCGACTCACCGTGGTTCAGGCTTTCCACTTCCACGTCTCCACCTTCACCCTCCCGCAATGCCCGATCTCATCGTCAACGGCGGTAAAGCCCTCTCCGGCACCATCACACCGTCGGGTAACAAGAACTCCGCGCTGCCCATCCTCTGCGCGACGCTCCTCACCGACACCCCCGTCCGCCTGCTGAACGTCCCCGCCATCACCGATGTCGACAAGCTCGTCTCGTTTTTCTCCGAGCAGGGCTCGCAGATCACCTGGGACAAGGCCACGGGCACGATGACGCTCGACCACTCGTCCTTCGACGGCGCCCGCCTGCAGGGTGAGCTCCCCTCCGGCATGCGTTCGTCCGTGCTGCTGTTCGCCCCCCTCCTGCAGCGCCTGAAGAAAATCGCCATCCCGACGAACGCCAAGGGTTGCTCGCTCGGCATCCGGGAACTCGATCCCCACCTCGAGATCCTCGAAAAACTCGGCGCAAAAATTTCCCACCGCAAGTCGCTCACGATGACGCTCAAGGGCCGCTTCCGCGGTGCACGCCACTGGCCCGACTACATGTCCGTCACTGCCACGGAAAACTTCGTCATGGCCGCCGCCCTCGCCGAGGGCACGTCCGTCATCATCAACGCCGCCAGCGAGCCGCACGTGCAGGACCTCTGCGCCGTGCTCGTCGGCATGGGCGCGAAGATCACCGGCCTCGGCACCAGCCAGCTCACCGTCGAAGGCGTCAAGCGCCTCAAGGGCGGCACGTTCACCATCAACACCGACTACCACGAGGTCGTCACGTTTCTCGCCCTCGGCGCCATCACCGGCGGCGAGGTCAAGGTCCGCCACTCGCTGCCGCACCACTTCGACCTCATCACGCGCTCGTTCGAGAAACTCGGCGTGGTCATCGAGCACCAGGGCGACACCGCCATCGTGCGCCGCGGACAGAAGCTCGTCATCGAGTCGCCCTACACCAGCAACCTCCTGCCGAAAATTGAGGCCGCACCTTGGCCTTATTTTCCCGTGGACCTGCTCCCCTGCATGATCGCGCTTTCCGTGCGCGCGAAGGGCGCCATCCAGTTTTGGAACAAGGTGTATGAGGGCGGCTTCACTTGGATTCCCGAGTTGTCGAAGTTCGGCGCCCACGTCGTGGTCAGCGATCCGCACCGGATCATCGTCTTCGGCGACCGCCCGCTGCGCCCCGCGACGGTCGACGCTCCCTATATCATCCGCGCCGCCGTCGCGCTCTACATGGTCGCCGCGAGCATCCCCGGCCGCTCCGTCGTGAAAAACGCCGACACCATCAAGCGCGCCCACCCGAATTTCGTGGAAAACCTCCGCAGCCTCGGCGCCGAGGTGGAGTGGAAATAATCGTATTTGCGATTTTCGATTCGCGATTTTCGAGTGAACCAAACCACCGCTGACCCTTTCTTTCCGTGAGCCAATCGCCAATCGAGAATCAAAAATCCAAAATGTCGCCGGCCGCGCCGGCGACGGGCCTCGGCTTCATCACGACCGCCCTCTCCGCGCCGCTCTCACCGGTCGAGGCCGCGCTGAGGCCGCTCTCGTTTTCCGATTTCACCGGCCAGCCGAAGACCGTCGAGCGCCTCCAGGTGATGGTCGGCGCCGCGAAAAAACGCGGTGAGGCCCTCAACCATATCCTTTTTTCCGGCCCGCCCGGACTCGGAAAAACCACCCTCGCCTTTATCCTCGGCCACGAGCTCGGCAAAAGCGTCCGCGTCACCTCCGGCCCCGTGATCGAAAAAGCCGGCGATTTGGCCGGGCTCCTCACCAGCCTCGAGGAAGGCGACCTGCTTTTCATCGACGAGATCCACCGCATCCCGAAGACCGTCGAGGAGTATCTCTACTCCGCGATGGAGGACTTCCGGTTGGACATCATGATCGATCAGGGCCCCAACGCCCGCAGCGTCCGCCTCTCGATCCCGCGCTTTACGCTCATCGGCGCGACCACCCGCAGCGGCCTCCTCACCGCTCCGCTCCGCTCGCGCTTCACCCTGCAGACGCGCCTCGATTACTACGATCATGCGACGCTCGAGGGCATCGTCCGCCGCAGCTGCGGCCTCCTAAAGGTCGAGATCGACGACGGCGGCGCGAAGGAAATCGCCAAGCGGGCCCGTGGCACGCCGCGCATCGCCAACAATCTCATCAACTTCATCCGTGACTTCGCGCAGGAACGCGCGACGGGCAAAATCACGCAGCCGGTCGCCGCGGCCGCGCTCGAACTGCTCGAGATCGACGCCGCCGGCCTCGACGAGATGGACAAACGCATGCTGCGCGTGATGGCTGAAAATTACGGCGGCAAACCCGTCGGCATGAGCACGATCGCAGTCGCCGTCGGCGAGGAAGCCGAAACCCTCGAGGAAGTTCACGAGCCGTTCCTCATTCAGGAAGGCTATCTGCAGCGCACCCCCCAAGGCCGCCTCCTCACCGCCAAAGGCTATGCCGCGGTCGGCCTGAAGCCCCTCGGCGGCGACCAAGGCTCGCTGCTGTAAGCCTTGTTGCAGATTGATGCCATGAAGCCGGCGTTGCTCTTTCACTATCGGCTTTCGCTCGGGGTTTTCATCCTTGGCCTCGTGCTCAGCGGGCTCACCGCTTTCCCTCTGCTGACCGAATTGCGTTTGATCGGCTCGTGGCTCGGCGTGGCGCAACCCGTGGATTATCGGAGCCTCACCGGCCTGCAGCATTGGATCGGGTTTGTCCTGCATGGATTGGAAAACACCTCGACCCAATTTCCCTTCCTGGCCTACGGCACCGACTGGCTGGCCTTTGGCCACCTGTGCCTTGCTGTTTTTTCATCCGTCCTCTCTTCAAGCCGCTGGACAGCGACTGGGTACTTAAGTGTGGGTTGGTCTGCTGTACCGGCGTGATCCCCCTCGCACTGATCGCCCGGTCAGGTGCGCGGGATCCCGTTCTATTGGCGCCTGATCGACTGCTCCTTCGGCGTGCTGGGCGCGATCCCTTTGCTCTATTGCCTGCGAGCTTCGCGGAAGATGCAGGCCGCCTAGAATCCTGCAGGGTCGGACCGCCAGTGCTTTTGCAGAGCGCTGCGTCCGACCCCGAGGCACCCACGGCGTCCTACCGTGCCGACCCGGGATTTGGAGTGCCGGGGACTTCGAGTTCATACCAGTTGATCCGGCGGGTGCAGAACATCACCAGCGCCAGCGCTCCCAACAGCGCCGCCGTGCCGGTAACCAGCGCGTAGTCCTGCGACTTCAGGACGAAATACAGATAGCCATACGTGGCACTCAGGCCGCCGCCGATCACCAGCGTTCGCCAGCCGGTCTTCAGGAAACTCCACGCATAGAGCGAAACCAGCAGTGTGCAGACCGCCGCCGCCGCCATGTACGCCCAGCCCGTCGCCCAGAACTCCGACAATGCCAGGAACCCGAGGAAAAACAGACACAGCGCCACGCCCACCAGCGCGTATTGCAGCGGATGAATCCGCAGCCCGGCCGTTACCTCGAATAAAAAGAACACCGTGAAAACGAGGACGAAGAACAGGATCCCATACTTCTGCGCGCGCTCCGCCATGCTGTAGGCGTCCACCGGCTGGGCGAACCGCACGCCGAAGCTGGCGGCTTCGATCTTGCCGGCCATCTCCTCATTTTTCACCGACCGGGTGTTCCAGCTCTCGGGAAACCCGCGGCTGAAATGCGAAATCTGCCACTCCGCCTTGAACCCGCCCGCGCCGACTTCACGCGTCACCGGCAGAGAAGCGCCCATGAACGACGGATTGGGCCACGCCGATTGCAACACGACGGTCGTGGTCTTGCCGACCGGGGCGATTTCGAGTCGCTCACTGCCTTGCAGGGCCGCGTCCATGGTAAATTCGAGTTTCGTGCCGGCGGCCACGCCCGACACTTTCGCCATCAGGGACAGGAAGGCGTCCGTCGTACCGTCGGAAGTTTCCCACGAAGACTCCCGGCCCGCGGCAAAGTTGATCGGTCCCACTGATCGAATGCCATGCAGGTCACTCACCGCGAAGAGCACCCGCGCCTTTTCCCAATCAATCCGGTCCGCATCGATGCCCGCGGCGAAAAAATCCGGCTTAAAAAATCCGGCCAGCTTCAACTTGGTGCTGTAGACCACCGTGTCGTAGATGCCGCGGTGCCTCAGCTCGGGCTCGACCGTCCCGTTTACCGCCAGCTTCTCCGGCAGAAAATACGCCATCGCACTCGCGAGCTCGGTTTCCTCGACCTGCACTGCCCGCCCATTCACGACCCGCGAGCGGATCACCGTCGCCCGGTAGGCATACGGCACAGCCAGCACGGGCCCGGTCACCAGCTGGCGTCGACCCCAGATCCGCGCGATTTCGTCGGTGGCTTCCAGTTGATACCGCTGCCGCTCCCGCAGCACCCCACCCGTCATAAACAGCGGAAACTGCAGCAAAATCAGGAGCAGGCAGATGCAGCCCAGCTTGAGATAAATCATGAGCCGCCGGCGGGCCGGGGTTAAAATGACAGGCGGTTGGGGAGAGTCCATGCGCCCACTGTGCCCTGCTTTCATGAAGCCCGTGTGAAGCGACGATGAGATTGTCCCGAAAATCCCCCTCCGCCGGATTTTTCGACCTACCCCCGTCGATTTCACTTAATAAGTGAAACCGACGCGGGACGGCCTTGGGAAGGAGCTCAGCTATTGAGTGACAGGTCCCAATTCCCGGTTGGTCCCGGAGCGGTGTAACCTATTGGGTTACACCTGGGCGGGGATCGACAGCGTCGCGGTTGCCCCGCCGCCGGGCCGATTCGCCAGCGCGGCGTCACCGCCGTGCAGATGGGCGATCTCGCGCACCAGCGCCAGCCCCAGCCCCGTGCTCTTGCGCGAGGTCCCGGGACGCGGCAGCGAATAAAACCGCTCGAATACCCGCGGCAGGGCGTAATCAGGCACGCCCGGGCCGCGATCCTCGACGGTGAAAACCACGCGGCCATTCGCCGTGGTCGCAGCGAACGCTACGGCTCCGCCCACCGGCGAAAAATCCAGCGCGTTCTGCAACAGGTTCACCAGCGCCTCGCGCAGGAGCACCCGCTCGCCGCGCAGCGTCGCCACGGTCGGGTTGACCGTCAGCGTCACGTTCGCTCCGGCACAAGCCGGTCCCAGCACATCGGCCGCCTCGGTCATCAAACCCCCCACGTCGATGACCTCCGTTTGCTGCAGCGCCTTGCGCGCCTCGAGCGACGACAGCTCAAGCAGCCGGTCCACGATCTGCTGGATGCGCGCGCCTTCGCTGCGGATATTGCCGAGAAATTTCTCCCGCTGGGCCGCCGGCATGTCCTCGCCCAGCAGTTCCGCCGCGCCCCGGATCGCGGCGAGCGGCGCCTTCACTTCATGCGCCAGCGCCTGGGTGTAGCGCTCGACATGCTGCCGGCCCTCGAGCGCGTCCCGCATCTCCTCAAACGCCTGCGCCAGCTCCGCGATTTCCTTCGCGCGCGAGGGTGGGGGCGGCACCGACCGGCCATCGCGCACGCCTTGCGCGTAGACGGTCAGCCGCTCCAGCGACTGGGTCAGCCGCGCCGCGATCCACCACCCCGCGACCAGCATCACCCCCGCAATCACCAGCGCGATGCCGGCGAGTTTTTTGCGCTCCGTCCAGATGACGGCGTTCACGTTGCGAAACGACCGCGACAACACCAGCCGCGCCGCGGGCTCATCCTTCAGGCTCACCGGCTCAACCGTCGAAATTTCCAGCTCACCCTTGGCCGCACGTCCGTCGATCAGGTTGTCGCCCGTCCGCCGGAGCAACGCCCGGCCCGACGAAGCCTCGTAGCTTTTCGCGCCCACAGGTTGCACTTCCGCCGCCTGCGATTCGGCCGAGTCAAATTTCATCGTGCCATCCGCTCCGACCAACCGCACCCGGAAATTCGCCTGCGCCGACAGGGCCCCGGCCGCCTCCGCCGCAGTGCGTCCTTGCAGGGACGCGGCAACCAGCCGCGCGCTGTCCTGCAGGTTCAGGCGGACCGCGGCGACATACCGGGGCCGCACTTCGGCGAGCATGAAACGCATCAGCACGGCAAACCCCACCGACGACGACGCCACGTAGACCAAAAATATCGCGGTGCGGATTCTCATGCCTCCCTCAACGAATAACCCATTCCTCGGTGCGTCACGATCGGGTCGGCGTCCGGCGCCGCCTCGCGGAGTTTCGCCCGGAGCGTCTTGATGTGCGCGTCCACCGTGCGGTCGAGCGCCGCGCCGGGATCCTCCCACGCCGCCGCCATCAGCTGGTCGCGGCTAAACACGCGGCCCGGTGACGCCAGCAGCGCGGCCAGCAGGCGGTACTCATTGCGCGTCAGGTCGAGCGGCTTGGCCAAATAGCTGATGCGGCAGCGCCCCTCGTCGTGCTGCCATTCGCCGGCCTTGGCCGCGGCCGTTTCGGTCCGGAGATTTGTCCGGCGGAGCACGGCACGGACTCTCGCCGTCAGTTCGCGCGGACTGAAAGGTTTCGCGAGGTAGTCGTCGGCGCCGAGTTCCAAGCCGACGATCTTGTCCACCTCGCTGCTCCTCGCCGTCAGAAAAATCACCGGCACCGGTCCACGCCGCTGCAGCTCGCGGCAGACATCGAAGCCGCTCATGTCCGGCAGACCGACATCAAGCACCACCAGCGCGACGGGCTGCTGAGCCAGCACCGCCAACGCGTCACGCCCCGTGGCTTTCCAGAGCGGCGTAAACCCCTCGGTCTGCAGCGCATAGATGATCGTCTCCGCGATGGGCGGCTCGTCTTCCACGACGAGAATCGTCCGGCGCGTCTCAGGCATGTGTTTGTGTTGTGCCCCGCCACGTCCGGAGTGGCAAGTGAGTCCGCTGACTCCTTTTAGGGGGGCGCCGAACCCCGCCCATTTCGGCAAAAACCTTTCCGCGGATCTCGCGGATGGACGCGGAAAATTCAGGTGGCCCGAAATTGTCGTCGGCTCCCGAGGGAAGGTATTTTGGGGTAAGGCGGGGTTCGGCGACCCCGCCCTACAACCAATCTTCTCAGAGCTTGAGCGTGACTTCCTTGCCCTGCTCCGATGAGGCGTAGATCGCCTCGAGGATGCCGATGACCTTGATCGTTTCCTTCCACGGCACCGGCGAGGGCTTGTTGTGGGTCACACAGTCCACGAAGGCCGCAATCTCGGCCCAGTGCGGATGCTGCACATGCACCGGACCCTTCAGGGTACCCTGCGCGAGGGCTCCGTTGGTGACCGTCGCGAAGTCCGCGCTCGGCCACTTGATCCCGCCCTTCTTGCCGAAGATCTGCGCGAGGAGTTCCTCGTCCTCCACTTGGTGACACATCCACGCGGCCTCGAGCATCAGCGTCGCACCGTTGTCGAAGTGCACCATGCCCGCGGCAAAATCCTCGACCGAGTAACGCTCGCGGTCCCACTCCCCCCACTGGTTGGGCATGTCGTGGCCCTTTGCGAAGACGGTCTTCGCTGTGCCGGACACGCGCACGGGCTTCGGGAAATCCATCAGCCACAGGCAGAGGTCGAGCGCGTGCACCCCGATGTCCATGCAAGGACCGCCGCCGGAAAGCTTCGCATCAATAAAACCCGGCGCCGGCGGGAGCCAGGCGCGGCGCACGGCGCGGACGCGCGCATGGTAGGCCTCGCCGAGATTGCCGCCATCCACCCAAGCCTTCGCCGCCACGGCGCTGTGCGTGAAGCGTTGATGCTGCGCGGTCATGAGCTTAAGCTTCTTCTTGTCCGCCAGCTGGCCCATCGCGCGCACCTCCGCCGTGGTAACCGCGAGAGGTTTTTCGCAGAGCACGTTCGCGCCGGCGTTCAGCGCCGCCAAGGCGGCGGGCGTGTGCACCTTGTTCGGCGTGCAGATGTCCACGGCGTCGAGTTCAAGCTTCAGCAGGTCGCGGTAGTCGGCAAACACCTGCGCGCCGCCGGCGGCCGCGGCGGCCTTGGTCGCCGTGGCCTCGGAGACATCGGCAACGCCGACGATTTCGACGTTCGGAAGATTCCTCCAGCCAGGGATGTGGACGGCTTGGGAGATGCCGCCGCCGCCGATCAGACCAACGCGAAATTTACGGGACTTCATAAGGTAAGCGGGCGCTAGCGATGCCGACCCCGCGGGCCGCGACAACACCAAAGCGTCCCGCGCGCAGCCGAACATTCACTCCGTCGAGTCCGCCCGTGGTGGACCGTGCGCTCCGCGCGCGGTTTGCGATCCTGCCGCGCGCGGAGCGCCCGGCCCACCTCGAACGATTCCGGCCAACTCACGCCCGGCGCAATCTGCCTTGGTTTCACCTGCCCGCCGTTAATTCCGTTCCCATGGATGCTCCCCTCCCACCCCTGGTCCCACCCGCCTACAAGGACCGCCGCACCGGCCTCATCGTCTTCGGGATCTTCGCCATCGTCATCGGAGCCATCTGCGCCCTGTTCGTGCCGCTGATGATTGTCGGCCAGGTGATGACCGCCCGAAAACTGGCGCAGAAGCGGACCTGTCCGCCGCGGTCATCAGTGCCAGCGTCTATGCGCTCATGGCCATCCTGATGATCTGGCTGGGCGTGGGCTCCATCCTCGCCCGGCGCTGGGCCCGCGCGCTCCTGCTGTGCTTGGGTTGGATCGGGCTGATCATCGGCCTGATTGCGATGCCCGCCGTGTTTCTGGTGATGAACTCCATCGGTGAAACCCTGCGCGCCCAAGGCCAGACCGTGCCGCCGGGAACCCTCTTCCTCATCAAGTGCTTCGCGATCGCGACGACCTTTGTGATCTACATCATGATCCCGGGTATCGCCGTGCTGTTTTACCTCAGCCCCCATGTGAAACACACCTGCGAGATGCGTGATCCGGTGGCACGCTGGACCGACCGCTGCCCCCTGCCCGTGCTGGCGCTGGTCATGCTGATGAGTTTCGGCGCGGTGTCGCTGCTCATGATGCTTCCGCTTTATGGCGGGGCCTTTCCGCTAGCGGGCTACGTCGTGACGGGCGCCGTGGCCCGGCTGCTCTGGTTGATCGTCATCGTGTTCCTGGTCTACGCCGGGTGGGGCTTCTACCGGCTGGATCGGCAGGCATGGCGCGTTTACCTCGTGGGATCGGTCGCGCTGTGGACCTCATCGCTCGTGACCTTCGGGCGCATTGGCCTCGTGGAGTATTACCGGCAGGCCGGCATGCCCCGCCATCAGCTGGAACTCATGGCCAGCAATCCCCTGCTGACTCCGGCTTCCCTGCTGGGCATCAGCGCCGTGGGCGCCGCACTTTATCTCAGCTTCCTGTTCTACGTCCGGCGCTTTTCCACGCACTCATAAGTCGCCCAGCTGCGGGCGGAGGATGATCTCCTCCACCACCGTGCGGCGCGAGAGCTGGTAAATGTCGTAAAACGCCCGGGCCACGTCCCCGGCCGGCATCATCCGGCCTTCCGCCACGCCGCTCCCTTTCCACGATGGCGACGCCGTGGCGCCGGGGTAAACGCAGCACACCCGCACCCCCTTGTCTTTCAGCTCGGCGCGCAAGACCTTCGTGAGTCCCGTGAGCCCAAATTTTGCCGCGCAGTAACCTGTCCCACCGGGATAAGCGGCGAGGCCGGCGATGGAGCTCATGTTGAAAACGTCCCCCCGGCGGCGCTTCACCATCGCCGGCACAAAGGCCCGCGACACGAGGAACACACTGCGCAGATTCGCCGCAATCAGCTGGTCGAACTCCGCCACGCTCATCGTCGTGAGCGGCGCGCTGGAGAACTTGCCCGCGTTGTTGATCAGCACGTCCACGGCGCCAAATCGCTTCGTCACCGCCGTGGCCATCGCGGCCACCTCGGCTGCGTCCGCCACATCGCCCGGGAAAATCTCCACGGTGGCGCCGAGCTTGGCGCACGCGCGGGCGACCTTCCCGAGGTTCTTGGTGTTGCGCGCGACGAGCGCGAGCTGCACGCCCTTGATTTGCTGCGCAAACACCTTGGCAATGGCCTCACCGATGCCTTGGGAAGAGCCGGTAATCAGGACAACGGGTTTACTCATGGAATTCTTTTCACGCTCAGCCGCCAAGAACGCAAAGTCAGACTAGCCTTTCTTAGCGGCTTGGCGCCTTGGCGTGATCTCTGCCTTCAGCACCGCAGCGAGGAAAAATCCATGAAGTCGGCGGTGTAGCCGCCCTTCACGCCTTTGCAGATCACGCTCACGGCATCGTGCGAGTGCAGGGACTCGAGATGCGAGCAGGCGATCTGGAAATCCTTGATCCGCCGGTCGGCGTTGAACTCGCGGTAAAGCAGGCGCGCGGCGTCCTCGACGAACTTCAGGTTGGCTCCATTGAGCTCGGCGAAGGCCTGCTCATCCTCGCGCTTAACCATCACCTGCGTCTCCGTCTGGAGCGCGGCCAGGCAGTGCGCGTGCACGTCCTCGAGCCAGATTTTCTTCCCTTCCACCTCCTCGATGCTCACGCGCGCCCGGCTGCGCTGCGAGTGCGGGACGCCGTACGTGCCCCGGCGGTCGCGCGCGTGCTCGTTCAGCTCGGCGGAGCACGGGCAGGCCGAGGAGTAAACGAAATCAAAATGAATGAAGCGACGATAGTGTCCGTCCCCGGTCATGACCCCCTCGAAGGCCACCTCGTAATACTGCCAGCCCTTCAGCCCGCTGCGCAGACTCGTCTGCAGCATGGGGTAGGAGAAGACCACTTTGAGCCGGGCTGACTTCTTGCCGACGTTCCGCAGGTAAGTCTTGAGGATCTTGCCCATCCACTCGCCGGTGATGATGCCCTCCTTGTGATCGTAGAACGAGCGCATGATCCGGCTCATGTTGATGCCCTTCAGCTCGGCCTCGAGGGAGACCGTGCCGGTGACGCTAGTCTCGAGCGTGAGCGTCTTGCCGGCCTTGGTGCGATATTTCAGCGGCAGGCGGAAATTATGAATGCCGACCTGCTGGATCGGCACGCGCGCGCCCTGCAGGGCGGTGGGCGAGGCCTCCATCATGTCGGGCAGCGTGGCCCGGTAGGCGGGCGTGGCGGCGAACTTCGCGTCGTAGACGTGCTTGATCCGCGCGGGGGTTCCATCCGCGGAGCGGTGGAGATACATCGGCTTGTGCTTCATGTCGTTTTTGGGTCCTCAGGCCAGGCGGTTGTGACGATAACCGTAGTCCCGCCAGGGCGGGATTAGCTGGCCCAGAAAGTGATTAGGCGTCGGGGCCGTGATATTCGGCGAAATTGCGCGGGGTTTCGTAAAGCCGCACGCAGTGCAGCCGGCCCGCCGTGACATGGGGTTCGATCTCGTTCCAGAACGCGATCACGAGGTTTTCGGTCGAGGGATTGATGCCGCGGAGAAAGTCCACCTCCTCGTTGAGGTTGTGATGGTCACATTTGTCCACCACGGCGCGGTTCAGGATGCGCTTCAGCTCACCCAGGTCCATGACGTAGCCGGTCTCCGGGTCGGGCTGGCCGCGGAGGGTCACCTCGAGCACGTAATTGTGGCCATGCCAGTGCGGGTTGGTGCAGAGGCCGTACTTTTCGTTGTTCCACTTCTGGCTCTTGGACGGGTTGTGCAGGCGGTGCGCCGAGTTGAAATGCACCTGCCGCGTGATGGACACCGTGCCGGTGAGCACGCGCGGTGCACGTCCGACCGGGGACTTTTGGCGCTGGGAGGAGGCAGGCATGGAGGGTCAGAAGTAGCCAAAAACCGGCGCGGGTCAATGCGCCACCGGGGTTTGCGTTGGTCCAGTTTCGACCATTCGTCACAGAGGGCACAGAGCCCGGATCCGGAGTTCACCGAGTAATTGCTCTGTGAACTCGGATCGGACTCTCGGTGAACTCTGTGACAAAAGGAATTAACCGGGGCCACTTTGCATCAATACCCCGTGGTTTGCGCAGTCACGGCAGAATTACATTGAGACCCGTGCCGCTGCGCCCTTGCTGGCATCCATCATGGCCATGCGCTTTTGCATCCTCGGTAGCGGCAGTTCGGGCAATTGCGCCCTGCTGCAGACCGAGGGCGCCCGCGTACTGCTCGACGCCGGTTTCTCAGCCCGGAAACTCGCCGCCCTGCTCACCGCGGCCGGCGAGGACCTCGGGCGCATTGACGCCATCTTCCTCACGCACGAGCACGGCGATCACGCCGCGGGCATCGAGGGCCTGAAGAAATTCCCGCATATCCGCGTCTTCGCCAACGCCGCCACCGCCCGCGCCGTGCAGGCCCATCTCTCCCACAAACCCGACTGGCAGATCTTCGAGACCGGCGCGCACTTCAAGTTCCGCGACCTCGAGGTTGAGAGTTTCACCGTGCCGCATGATGCGCAGGAGCCGGTGGGCTTCCGTTTCACCAGTGGCTCGGACGGCGACCTCTTTGCCCCGCGTCGGTCGCTCGCCTTCCTCACCGACCTCGGCCACGCGCCCCAGCACATCCGAGAACACATCCGCGAATGCGAGGTCATCGTGGTGGAGGCCAACCATTGCTCCGAGCTGCTCAAGGCCGACCTGAAGCGTCCCTGGTCCACAAAGCAGCGCATCAGCGGCCGCCATGGTCATCTCTCCAACGAGGCCGCCCGCGAACTGCTCGCCGCCGTGGCCAGTCCGCGCTGGCGGCGCGTTTACCTCACGCACCTCTCGCGCGACTGCAATTCCCCCGCCGCCGTCCAGCTCGCACTTGCCGAAGTGCGCGCGGCGTTGCAGGCCTGCGAGTTCGCCGTCGTCGGCGCCGGCGAGGGCACGCCGTTCTACGAACTGGTGTGACCTTCCGCCCGTCGTAGGGGGGCTGCTTGACGTAGGTCGGGGTTTATCCCCGATATCCGATTCAGATATCGGGCGTAAAGCCCGACCTACAAGACGGAAGGCGTTCCAAGTCTGCGCCCTACGACCTATGCCGGGCGCTTTGTCTCGTGCTCGTCGATGTATTTCCGGGTCGCCGCGGGCAGCTCATTCCAGATGCGCCACGCGATGATGCCACCCACGAGGGCGAACGGCATCAGAAAGAGCGGCCACCACTTCCAGTTGTGCCCATGCCAGCTTGTGCCCGTCAAAAAGCCCACGCAGACGGACTGCACGCTGCTGCCGAGGTAAACACACCCGTCAATTAACCCCGAGCAGGTCGCCGTCGCCTTGCGTCCGCCAAAGTCGGCCGCCGCCGTGCCCGACATTAGCGAGTGGACGCCCGTGACCGCCGCGACGATCAACAGCGCCGCAATTCCCACCATCAGCGGGAACTTGAAGAGGTTCATCGCCATGACCGCCGCCATCATGAGCATGAACATGGAAAAGATTGCCGCGGGCGGCCCGCGCCGGGATTGGAAAAACTTGTCCGAGACCAATCCGCCCGCAAAGCCGCCCACGATGCCAAACAGGCAGAGCAGCAGACCCCAATTCGCGAGGATGCCTTCCGCCCCCGGCTGCGGCACTTGGTGCGCAAAAATGGTATACCACTGCATGATGCCATTGCGCAGCACGCCGGCCGTCAGCTCCACGCCGCCGAGCATCAGCATGATCGGGCTGAGGAAGACCTTCTTCAGCAGGTCCATCGTCGTATATTCCTCGTGCATGTGGCCCGACGACGCGTCGTGCGTGTCGAGGTGCGGGAAACCCGCGTCCTCCGGCGTCTCCTTGATCAGCCACACGTCGAGCACCAGCCAGACAAGCAGAATGGCCGCGGGCACAAAAAACACCGCCCACGTCGCATCGTGCATCGATCCGGCCGGGACAAAGATCCACCGCAGCAGGCCCGACACGACGTTGTTCGCGCCCGCCGTCACTTTGGTCAGATTCACGATCGCCTGGCCCCACTCGAACGCGAAATACACGCCGAACGAGATCAGCGTGCCAAAGATCGCGCCGAACACGCCGCGCTCCCGCACATGGAACCAGTTCGCCTTCACCTTGATGATCGAGACCGCCCCGAAGCTCTGGAAATACATGTTCAGCGAATAGATCACGACAAACGGCCAGAACAGCGGGATCGCCGTGCGGCCCGTCAGCACGAGCCACGTGATCACGCCGAGCGCAATGTTGGCCAGCGAGGAGCCCAGCGCCGCGATGATGATGCCCTTCTTGCCGCCCATCCGGTCCACCATCGGCCCGTTCACAAGGAAGGAAAACGCATACACGCCCGTGCCCGCCGCAAAGATCAGGCCGAAGTCCTCGTTCGACATCATCGAGCCGAAGGCGTTTTTCGCCACCGTGAGGTTGTAACGCCCCATGTAGAGGAACGAATACGTCATCCCCAGCGGGAACCAGTTGATGAAGCGCCGGCTCAGGAACCACGGACCGTGCTTGAGCGGGTTGTTGTAGAAATAGATCCCGATGACGGTGATGAGGCAGATGGCGACAATTCCGAGGGACGACATGGCGGGCGGCGGTGAAGGAGGCGGGCGGAGCAAAGGCGAGCCCGCGCCCCACGTCCAGCCGAACTCCGGTGAGTGCACGGATTATCCGTGGACCGGTGACAATCCCGCGACACCTGCCGGCATGCTTGCGCGGCTGGCACGCTTTCCGCAGCGTGGACGTCCATGAGCGCCGCCATCCCGTTCCGCCGCACCAAGATCATTTTCACCCTCGGCCCGGCCACGGAGAGCGAGGAGATGCTGGAAAAGATGATCACCGCCGGCGCCGATGTCGTGCGCCTCAACATGGCCCATGCCAAGCACCAGTGGACCCGCGAGGTCATCCGCCGCGTCCGCACCGTCAGCGCGCGCCTCGGCCGCGAGGTGGCCGTCATGATGGACATCAAGGGACCCGAAATCCGGACCGGCGACCTCGAGGTGCCCCTCGAACTCAAAGCCGGTGAGATTTTCGACTTCACCGTGAAGCCCGGCGCCGAGCGCGAGGGCGGCGAAGAGATCCGCTCGGTGGACGTCAACTACCAGAACCTCGTCAACGACATCTCCGTCGGGAGCATTGTCCTCGTGGACAACGGCCTGCTCCGGCTCGAGGTCCTCGCCAAATCCGACGCCCACATCCGTTGCCGCGTCCTCATCGCGGGCCAGCTTAGCTCGCGCCGCCACATCAATCTCCCGGGCGTGAAGGTTAACCTCCCTGCTTTCACCGAGAAGGACCGCGCCGACACGCTCGTCGGCCTCGCTGAGGGCATCGACTTCGTCGCGCTCTCCTTTGTCCGCGAGGCCAAGGACGTACTGGATCTGCGCGCGTTCCTCACCGAGCAGAAATCCTCCGCCCGCATCATCGCCAAGATCGAGGACCAATCCGCGATCACGCATCTCGATGAAATCGTCGCCGCCTGCGACGCCCTGATGGTCGCGCGCGGCGACCTCGGCATTGAGTGCCCGTTTGAGGACCTCCCCGTCATTCAGCGCCGCGCGGTCCGCACCTGCCTCGCCCAAGGGCGGCCGGTCATCGTCGCGACGCACATGCTGGAGTCCATGATCACCCAGCCCGTGCCCACCCGGGCCGAGATCACCGACGTCGCCAACGCGGTCTATGAATTTGCCGACTGCGTGATGCTCTCCGGTGAGACTACCATCGGCAAATACCCGGTCGAGTGCGTGCAGATGCTCGACAAGATCGCGCGCCGGATCGAGACCGAGGACGACCTCGACAGCCGCGAGCCCGCGGTCTTCACCGGCGAGCGGATGAAAGTGCTGCACTCCGCCGTCGTGCTCGCGAACGAGATCCCGCATTCGAAAATCCTCACGTTCACCCGGCGCGGCTTCATGGCCCACGGCCTCGCCGCGCTGCGGCCGGTGCATGCGCCCATCCTCACAATCACCCCTTCCATCGGGTTGCTCCGACAACTGCGGCTGCTGCGCGCGGTCGAGCCCTACCTGATGGCGCTGGCGAATGAGCCCGACACCAGTATCGAGAACGCCATCGCCCTGCTTCGCCGCGCGGGCCGGATCTCGCCCGGCGACAAGCTCATCATCGCCACCGACATCCTCTCGCTCGACCGGCTCGTGGACAGCGTGCAGCTGAGAACGGTGACGTGACCGGCTCACGCCCTCTTTCTCGTTCCTCTTTATCTTCCTCTTTCGTCAGCTCTGTCCCGTGCCCTTTCGAGAGAACGACTGCGAAAAAGAGAAAAGAGAAAGCTTCCGAAGCTCATCCTGGGCCGCCTCCGCCGGAAGCATTAGCCGCAAGGCATCATCCCCGCGCGCCGCTTCTACCGGACTCAAATAGCTTGAACCGCCCCGCCCCGCCCGTTTGCTCGCCGCCGACATGCGCCGCCAATTTTCCCTCGTGCTGACGCTCATCGCGTGGCTTTTTGCCACGGGTGGCCACTGGGATTTTGTGCAAGCCTACGGCTGGGGCCGGATGATCGTGACCTACTCGCAATCCATGTCGTTGCAGCAAGCCGTGAAAAAGACCTTTGCCGGCAACACCCTCTGCGGCGTGTGCGAAGTCGTCCAGGACGGGAAACAGCAGCAGGACGCCAACGGCGCCAAGACCCCCGGCCCCAAGGCACCGGAGAAACTCGTTTTCGTGAGCGCGCCCAGCGTGCTCGTGTATGCCTCCCCGGCGCCCCGGTGCGCCGGCCTCATCGCCGACCTGCCCGCGCTTGCGAGCGCAGACTTGTCCGCTCCACCCGGCCCTCCGCCGCGGTGGCTGAGCTGAACTGCGCACCCCGGCGTTTCGTCTCCGGGACCCGCGTCTGATCCGCACTCCTCGTCCCCTCGCGGGACCGGTGCACCGCGCCGGCGTGCGTTCGCCCGTGATCCCTGCGCGGCTCTCCGCGCCCCATTCTCAGCCAGCAAAGTCCGTCATGAAACCTTTTCATTCCCTGTCCTTGATTTCCATCCTCTGCCTCGCCACGGCGCTCCGCGGCCAGGCGACCGAACCCGCGGATGAGGCCACCCCCTCCCCGCCCGCAACCGGCGAAACCGTCCAAAAACTTTCCGCCGTCATCGTCCGGGGCACCGCGCCGATCTCGGACAAATACCAGCTCCCGCAGGTCACGGAGAGCGTCACCGCCTCCCGCGTCGCGGAGACGATCAACGCCGTCGATACCGAGGACGCCGTCAAATACCTGCCCAGCGTCTTCCTGCGCAAACGCAACTCCGGCGACACGCAGGCCGTCATGGCCACCCGCGTCTGGGGCGTCAGTTCCAGCGCCCGCAGCCTGATCTACGCCGACGGCGTACTGCTGTCCGCGCTGATCGCGAACAACAACAACATCGGCGGGCCCCGCTGGGGCCTCGTCGCCCCGGCGGAAATCGCGCGCATCGACATGATGTATGGCCCGTTCGCCGCCGCGTACGCCGGCAATTCCATGGGCGCCGTGATGGCAATCACCACCCGCCTGCCCGAAAAACTGGAAGCCTCGCTCACCCAAACGGAGGCGTGGCAGCACTTCGGCCTCTATAGCACGAAGGACGATTACCTGACCCACCAGACCGCGCTCACCGTCGGCAACCGCGCCGGCAAACTCTCCTTCTGGGTGAGCGGCAATCACCAGGACAGCCACAGCCAGCCGCTCAGCTACGTCACCGCCGCCACGTTTCCCGCGGGCACCACCGGCGGCTACGTCGCCTACAACAAGCTCAACGCGCCCGCCAATATCCTCGGCGCCACCGGCCTGCTGCACACCCGGATGACCAACGGCAAGGTCAAGCTCGCCTACGATTTTACCCCGTGGCTCCGCTTCGCCTACGTCTACGGTCTATGGCGCAACGACGCCAACGCCTCCGCCCAGACCTACCTCACCAACGCCGCCGGCCAGCCCACCTATGCCGGCCTCGCGGGCTTCGCCAGTGGCAACTACCTCCTGTTCGCGCAGCACTCCGCGCACAGCCTCGCGCTCAAGACCGATACCAAAGGTGCCTGGGATTTTGAGTTGGTCGCTTCTCGCTATCACTACGACGAGGACCGGCAGCGCTCCCCCACCACCGCCTCCGCCACGAACGCGACGAGCCTCAGCTTCGGCACCGCCGGCCGCGTCGCCGTGTTCGACGGGACCGGCTGGTCCACCCTCGATCTCAAGGCCCTCTGGCGGCCCGACGGCGCCACCGGCAATCACATCCTCAGCTTTGGCGCCCACGACGACCGCTACCGCCTTTTCAACCGGACCTACAACACCAGCGACTGGGCCAACGGCGGACCTTACACCAGCGTCGCCACCGAGGGTGATGGAAAAACCCACACGCAGGCACTCTGGGCCCAGGACGCCTGGCAATTCGCCGACGCCTTCAAGCTCACCGTCGGTCTCCGCTACGAGGACTGGCGCGCCTACGATGGCTACAACGTCAACGGCGCCACCATCGTGAACCATTCCTCCGTCACGGCCTCGAACTGGTCCCCCAAGACCACGCTCGCGTGGACCGTCTCGCCCGTGTGGACCATCACCGCGTCGGTGGGCCAAGCCTACCGCTACGCCACCGCCGCCGAACTCTACCAGCTGGTCTCCACCGGCAGCACGTTCACTTCGCCAAACCCCAACCTGAAACCCGACGACGTGCTGGCCACCGAGCTGAAGTTCGAGCGCAAGCTCGGCCACGGCCGCGTGCGGCTCTCGCTGTTCCAGGACGACATCCACGACGCCATCATCTCCCAGTTCCTCCCGCTCGTCTCCGGTTCGAGCCAGCTCTACTCCTATCTCTCAAACGTGGACCACGTCCGCGCGCGCGGCGTGGAGCTGGTGATCGCGCAACGCAACGTCCTGATGCGCGGCCTGGATTTCTCCGGCAGCGCCACCTACCTCAACGCGCGGACGCTCGCGCTTTCCGGCCAGGCCAGTGCCACCTCCCCTCCCGGCAGCGCGATCGGCAAGCGCCTGCCCAACATCCCGGAATGGCGGGCCACGTTCCAAGTCGCCTATCGCCCGGATGACCACTGGACCCTCTCCGCCGCCGGCCGCTACAGCAGCATGCTCTACACGACGCTCGATAACTCCGACGTAAACCCCAACACCTACCAAGGTTTCTCGAGCTGGTTCGTCGCCGACCTCCGCGCGCACTACCGCCTCGACTCCCATTGGTCCGGCGCCGTCGGCACGGATAACGTGCTCAACCGAAAATACCTCCTCTTCCACCCGTTCCCCCAGCGGACGGTCGTGGCGGAGCTGAAGTATGAGTTCTGAAGTCCAATCCATGAATGCTCCTCCTGACTCCAGCGCCCCCGCTCCGGCGGGGTCGCTGTATCGCGCGGTCTGGCGCTGGCATTTTTTTGCGGGCCTGTTCGTCGCGCCGTTCGCCATCTTCCTCGCGATCACCGGCTCGCTCTACCTCTGGAAACCGCAGTTCGAGGAGTGGCGTTACCGCGATCTGTTCAACGTGCCCGCGCAGGCCAGCACGGTTTCCCTCGACGCCCAGTTCGCCGCCGCCCGCGCCGCCCGGCCCCAGCTCAATCCGTTTCAGTTCATCCCTTCCACCGGACCAGGCCGCACGGCGGAGGTACAGTTCGGCTCCCGGCGCAGTGCGGAAAAAATCTCGGTCTTCGTCAATCCGCACGCCGGCGCCGTCGTGGGCGAATTGGCGGACTCCGCCCGTGCCATGAATTTCATCCGCAACCTCCACGGTTCCCTGCTCGCGGGCCTCCCGGGCGAGCTGCTGGTGGAACTCGCCGCGAGCTGGGCCTTCGTCCTGCTCGTCAGCGGATTTTATCTCTGGTGGCCACGGCCCTTCTCCGTGCGCGGTTTTCTTCTGCCGCGCTTCGGCGCGGGCCGCCGCACCCTCCTCCGCGATCTCCACGCCGTACCCGCCGTGTGGCTTTCCGCGTTCATCCTCCTGCTCCTGGCCACCGGCATCCAATGGACCAAGGTCGGCGGACAGTGGTCGCGCATCCTCGCCCAGGCCGCCGGCGAGTGGCAGCCGCGTGAAACCAGCGCCAGCGCGCATCGCTCGGAACTGCTCGGCGGCTGGTCGCCGTACATGAAGGACAAGGCCACCGCCGAGAAACTCGCGACCGTCGCCTCGACCCCGCCGGCCCCAGCCGCCGACGCGGATCCCCACGCCGGGCATCGCGGACCAGCCAGCGGGGCCGGGTTCACCGACCATCCCGCCCATCCGCGCATCACACTCGAACGCGTCCGGACGATCGCCACCGGGCGCCATGTGGCCGACGCGTACGCGATCGCGTTGCCGCAGGGCGGGACCGGCGTCTATTCCGTCCTCACAGACCGCAACCGCGCCTTCACGCGGGTGTACCTGCACCTCGACCAATATTCCGGCAAAGTTCTCGCGGACGTCCGGTTCAAGGACTTCGGCTTCATGGCGAAATTCTATTCGTTCGGCATCATCTGGCACGAGGGCCAGCTCTTCGGTCTTTTGAACCAGATCATTGGACTCATCACCTGCCTTGGCGTGATCCTGCTCGCCGTCACTGGCGTCGCGATGTGGTGGTCGCGCCGGCCCCAGGGCCAACTCGCCGCGCCCAGCACCCCGGCTGGATTCACCCAGCCGCCCGCCGTTGTGGTAATCGCAGTCGTGCTCGCCGCGCTGCTGCCACTGATGGCCGCCACGCTCGCGCTGCTGGGGCTGGGCGACTGGCTGCTGGCGCCACGTCTGCCTTGGCTTAAAGCGCGGCTGAGGTAAACCTGGCCTCATGCATCTGCTCCGCGTCCTGCTCTGCTCCAGCACCTTGGTTGCGCTGACCGGCCGACTTGCCGCCCACGAGGGCTGGCTGGAGCCCGACGCATACCACGTCGCGCCCGGCGACAGCGTCCGGCTCTCGCTCCGGGTCGGCGAGAATTTCACCGGCGAAGCGCGGCCGCTCAACACCGAGCGCACCGCCGCGCTGCAGCATTTCTCCGCCGGGGGCCGGACCGACGAGCGCCCCCGTCTGCCTGCGCCGCCGGGCGTCACCGCGGTCGAGGTTCCGCTCACGGCCCCCGGCACGCATCTCTTCGCCCTCGATGGCCAGCCGAACACGATCGAACTGCCGGCGGACAAATTTCTCGCCTATCTCACCGAGGAAGGCCTCGACGCCGTCGTGCAGGCGCGCCGCGACTGCGGTCGCGAGCAAACACCCGGACGGGAACGCTACCGGCGCTGCGTGAAAACACTCGTGCGTGTCGGCCCGGTCAGCGACGGCACCTTCGCCGTTCGCACCGGCCAGCGTCTAGAACTCGTTCCCGTCACCGACCCACTCGCCGCCCGCGCCGGCGCCACGCTCGCGTTAACCGTCCTGTTCCACGGCCAGCCGCTCGCTCACGCCGATGTGCGCGCGTGGTCGTCTCCCGGCCCTGATAGGGTGACGCTGAAGGGCCGGACCGATGCCAACGGCGTCGTCACCTTGACGCTCCCCCACGCCGGCTCATGGCTGATCGCACTCGTGCACATCGTGCCGCTCAAGGACGTGCCCGACCTCGACTGGGAAAGCTCCTGGGCCAGCCTGACATTCGAACTCGCCCCGTAGGTCGGGCTTTACGCCCGACAGGCTGGAGAAATCATCAATGAACCCGCCGCGACCCCCTCCCTTCTATCGGCCTTGACCATCCTCGTTGAAAACAAAAGCTCCGCGCTGAACATGCGGCGACTGCTTCCATTGTTTAGCCTGCTTCTCCTGGCCGTCTGGCTGCCAGCGACGCAGCACTGCGTCCTGGATGCGGCCGGCTTGATCACCAAGGCGTGCTCCGACACTTCCGAGGCAGGTCAAAATCACGCCAAGGATGCGTGCGCCACCGTGGAGAGCTCAGCTTACAAGGCCGCAGCTGAAACCCTGAAGGTTTCTGCACCCGATCTCATCGCCGCAGTTTGTTACCTTTGCCTGCAGCTGGAGCCAATGGCGTCACCGCCTCCGTCCGTCATTTTGCCCGCCGGGTCTCTGGATCGGCCGCTGGCTTGGGTTTCAACCTGGCAGTTTGTGCAGCGCGCGGCGCCCTCGCCCCGCGCTCCGTCCCTGACTCTCGCCTGATCCGTCCCTGCGCGGACTGACCGGCGTTTTCATTCCTGGCGCTGACGCCTGCGCGCCTCGCGCCTCCCGGGCCAGACTGTGCCCGTTTGGTTTTCCACTTTTGCGTCCCTCTCTTTTTCCCATGAATCCATCCCTTGCCATTTTCCGTCTCTGCCCGCTCGTCGCGCTCTTCCTTCCCTTCGCCCTTCGCGCCCAACCGCTCCCGGATACCGGCGCCCCTTTCACCCTCGGGGCTTTGGTCGGCGAAATTTCCACCCACAATCCCGAACTCAAGTTCTACGAGGCCGAAATCGCCGCCGCGAAAGCCGGCGCGCGCTCCTCGGCCTCACTCAGTAATCCCGAGCTGGCCCTCGATCTCGGGCACAAGCGCGTGCGCGACGCGGGAGGGGCCTCGCTCGGCGATGGCACCGCGTGGTCCGTTTCCGTGACTCAAACCTTCGACTGGCCGGGCCGCCTGGCGCTGCGCAAAGCGATCGCGAACCGCGACGTCGCCCTCGCGGAACTCGGACTGGCGCGTTTCCAAAACGCGCTCGCCGCCCGCGCCCGTCTCCTCGGCTACAGTCTCTATGCCGCCAGTGAAAAAGCGGCCGCCATCCGCGAGGTCGCGGACCGGTTCTCCGCCCTGAAGGAAACTTTCCTCGCCCGCGAGCCGGCCGGGGTTACGCCTCTCTTGGAAACCCGCGTGATCGAGGCGAGCGAGCTCGCCTTGCAGCGCCGCGCTTCCGAGGCGGAACTCGCGCTCCAGACCGCGTTGATCGAGCTCAATCAACTGCGCGGCGTGTCCGCCAGTTCCCCGTTACTCGTCGTCCCGGCCGTGCTGGAACTCAACGACGCCCCCGCCACCGCGACCCTGCTCGCGGCCGCGACGGAGAATAATTTCGACTATCGGATGAAGCAGGTCGAGCTGGAGCAGCAGGGCTTCGCCGTGCAGTTGGCGCGCAACGAGCGCTATCCCTCGATCAGCGTCAGCCCGTATTACTCGTCCGCCAAGGCCGGCGACCGGGAAACCATCGCCGGCATCGGCCTCTCCATTCCCTTCCCCGTCACCGGCCGCTCCCGCGGTGCCGTGGCCGTCGCCGGCGCCCGTCAACGCCAGGCCGAAACCGCCGCGCTCGTCGCCCAGCGTGAACTCGAGCGCGACGTGTGGGTCGCCGCCACGACCTACTCGACCAAGCTTGCCGAGACGCGCCGCTGGTCGCATGACGCCGCGCAGAAATTCCGGGAGGCCGCGGAGCTCGCCGACCGCCACTACCGCCTCGGCGCCGTGCCCATCGCGACCTATGTCGAGTTGCAAACCAGTTACCTCGACGCGGTCGAAGCCCTGCTCGCCACCCAAAGCGAAGCCCTCGCCGCCGGCCTCAAACTCCAGCAACTCACGGGCCTCGACTTCAAGGCCGCGGAGGTCTCGTCATGATCGACCGCATCCTCGAATTTTCCCTGCGCCGGCGTGCCCTCGTGCTGCTCGGCGCGGCCCTGTTGCTGGCCGTCGGCCTCTGGTCGGCCGCGCATTTGCCCATCGACGCCGTGCCCGACATCACGGGCGTACAGGTGCAGATCAACACCGAAATCCCCGCGCTCGCCGCCGAGGAATCAGAGAAACTTGTGACCCAACCGATCGAGCTGGAACTCTCCGGCCTGCCCGGCGTGGAGGAAATGCGCTCGCTGACCAAGTTCGGCCTCTCGCAGGTCACGCTGCAGTTCAAGGACGGCACGGATATCTACCGCGCCCGTCAGGTCATCGCGGAACGCCTCCAGGGCCTCGCCGGACGGCTGCCACCCGGCGCCGCGCCCAAGCTCGCGCCCATCAGCACCGGACTGGGCGAGGTTTTCTATTACAGCCTGGCCTACCGCGACGACGCACCCAACAAACCCGCGACGGAGAAGGAACAGCTCATCGCGCTCGGGGAAATCCAGGACTACGTGGTGAAGCCGCTCCTGCGCACCGTCCCCGGCATTGCCGAGATCAACGGCACGGGCGGCCATGAAAAACAGTTCGTCATCCAGCCCAGGCCCGACGCGCTCGCCGCCGCCGGCCTGACCTTCAGCGAGCTCGCCGACCTCATCGCGCAAAACGTCGAGAACTCCGGCGGCGGCATCATCAACCGCGGCGGCGAGCAACTTACCATCCGGGCCGTCGGCCGCGCCTCCACCATCGCGGAACTCGCGGGGTTGCCCCTGAAATTCGCCGGCCGCGCCCAGCCTCTCCTTGTGCGGGATGTCGCCGACGTCGGTATCGGCACGCGTTTCCGCACCGGCGCCGCCACGCTCAATGGCCGCGAGGTCGTCGTGGGCACAGCCATGATGCTCACCGGTGAAAACAGCCGCGAGGTCGCCCAGCGCGTGAAGGCCCGCGTGTTGGAAATCCAGGCCAAGCTCCCGCCAGGCGTGGAAATCACCCCGGAATATGACCGCTCCGAACTCGTCGGCCGCACGATCGGTACCGTGGAGAAAAATCTGTTCGAAGGCGCACTGCTGGTCGTCGTCGTGCTCCTTCTGCTCCTGGGCAACTGGCGCGCCGCCCTCATCGTGGCGTGCGCGATCCCGCTCTCGTTCCTGTTCGCCCTCACCGGCATGGCCCGCTTCGGGATTTCCGGCAACCTCATGAGCCTCGGGGCGGTGGACTTCGGCCTGATCATTGATGGCGCGGTCGTCATCGTGGAGAATATCGTCCGCCAACTCGGACAGCGCCAGCACCAGCTCGGCCGCGTCCTGACGCCGGAGGAACGCACCGCCACCGTGCTCGCCGCGAGCAAGCAGGTCGGTTCGCCGATGTTTTTCGGCGTGGTCATCATCACGGTCGTCTACCTCCCCCTCCTCGCCCTCACCGGCACCGAGGGGAAGATGTTTCACCCGATGGCCCTCACCGTGATGCTCGCCCTCGGCGGTGCACTCGCGCTCACCCTCACGCTGATGCCCGTGCTCTGCTCGTTCTTGCTCCGGGGAAAAATCTCCGAGGAAGACAATGCGCTCATCCGCCTGGCGAAGCGCCTCTATGCCCCGGTGCTCGCGGGCGCGCTGCGACTGCGCGGGTGGGTGGTGACGGGCGGGGTCGTCCTGTTTGCGGCCTCCCTCTGGCTGTTCAGCCACCTCGGCGCGGAGTTCGTGCCCACCCTCGACGAAGGCTCCCTCACCGCGATGCTCTACAAACCGGTCGGCATGAACGTGGAGGAGTCGATCCGCTCCGACACCGAGATCGAGCGTCGCCTGCTGCACGAGTTTCCCGAGGTGACCCGGATCTTCTCGCGCATCGGCACGAGCGAAGTCGCGACCGATCCCATGCCGGTCAACGAGAGCGATGTCTACATCACCTATAAACCGATCCCCGACTGGCCCAAAACTCCCGGCCGCCCAACCACCAAGGCCGAGCTTGCCGAGCAGCTCGGCGCCACGATCAAGCGGGTCAACGCCGACTACAGCACGCTGTTCGCCCAGCCCATCGAGATGCGTTTCAACGAGCTCCTCGAGGGCACCAAGGCCGAACTTGCCGTGAAAATCTTCGGTGAGGACTACGATGTGCTGGAAAGCCTCGCCGAACAGATCAAGGGCATCGTCGAAAAAACGCCCGGGGTGGCCGAGGTCGAATACGAGACCGCGGGCCGCACGCCCCAGCTGCAGATCAGCCCACGACGCGATGTGCTCCGGCGCTACGGCCTCGCCTCGGGCGAGGTCAACAAGGCCGTCAGCACCGCCCTTGCCGGCCAGACGGTGGGCCAGCTCGTCGAGGGCAACCGCCGCTTCGACATCGTCGTGCAGATGCCGGAGGCCCTGCGCGCCGACGACGCGCAGATTAAAAAGCTCCCTCTCCGCGTCGGCGAACACGGGCTGCTCCCGCTCGGCGACGTGGTGGAGTTTACCACCCTCAAGACCGTCGAGCCGATCCGCCGCGACGCCGGCCAGCGCCGCGCCGCGCTCATGATCAACCTCAGCACCCGTGACATCGAGGGTTACGTCCGGGCCGTTGAAAAGCAGATCGCCGCCGAGGTGAAAATTCCCGCGGGCTACGTCGTGGAATTCGGCGGCCAGTTCAAGAACCTGCAGGAGGCTCGCGCCCGGCTCGCCGTGGTCGTGCCATCGGCGCTCATCTTGATCTTCATCCTGATCTTCCTGGGCTTCGATTCGGTCCGGCAGGCGCTGCTGGTCTACTCCGGCATTCCGCTCGCGGTCACCGGAGGCATCGCCGCCCTTTGGCTGCGCGACATGCCGTTTAGCATCACCGCCGCAGTTGGATTCATCGCGCTCACGGGTGTGGCCGTCCTCAACGGTGTCGTGCTGGTCAGTTATTTCAACCAGCTCCGCGCCGAGGGCCGAAAACTCCGTGAGGCCGTCATCGAGGGCTCTCTCACCCGCCTGCGGCCCGTGCTGATGACGGCCGCGGTCGCCAGTCTCGGCTTTGTCCCCATGGCCCTCGCCACGGGTGCTGGCGCGGAGGTCCAGCGGCCGCTCGCGACGGTCGTCATTGGCGGCATCATCAGCTCCACGCTGCTGACGCTCGTCGTGCTGCCGTCGCTCTACTGCTGGTTCGAGCGCGAATCCGGAACGGTTCCGGCGAACGCGGCCCGATGAGGCGTCCGTCCGCAGGTCCCGGTGTGAGTGGGACTTGCGGCCCGGCGGCGGAGGAGGCATAGGTCACCAAATGAATTTGCCGGTCCTCACCACCACTGCCGTTACCGGCTTCAGCGTGGCGTTTCTGCATGCGGCGATCCCCACGCACTGGCTGCCCTTCGTCCTGACCGGCCGGGTGCAAAAATGGAGCCGGGGCAAGACCCTCCTCGCCACCGCGCTCTGCGGATCGGGTCACGTGCTTTTCACCGCCCTGCTGGGCTTCCTGGTGGTGTGGCTCGGCTTTGTGCTCGGTGACCGTATCGGCGCCTGGTTTCCGCGGGTCGCCGGGGGCACGCTCCTCGGTTTCGGCTTGTTTTATCTTTACCGGCAGCTTTCCGGCCAGGGCCATGGCCACCTCTTTGGCGGGCACGAGTCCGAAGCTGAACGGTCCAGTCCGGCACTGAACTGTCCAGTCCGGCGCTGAAACCACCCGCGCCGGCCAAGTCAGACCGCGCCGCGATCATCAGCCTGTGGATCCTGCTCACCTTTTCGACCGGCGAGGCCTTCATCCCCGTCTATGTTTCCGCGGTGCGCTACGGCTGGGGCGGATTTGCACTGCTGACCGCCCTGCTCTGCGTCGGCTCGGTGCTCGGCATGGTGGTGTTCACCTGGCTGACCCTCCTTGGCCTCGAGAAGTTGGAGCTGAAGTGGATCGAGCGCTACGACCGCGGGGTGCTCGGCGGGCTGCTCTGTGCGCTCGGATTGTTCGTCATGTTTTTTGAAAAATGAGGGATACGCCCATATCACCTGAACCGACCAGGGAGACCCACCCGGAACACGAGCACGAGGGTCAGCCCTGTAATCATGACCACAATCATGATCACGCCGACCCTGGGGGCCACGGGCACGATCATGCGGGCTGCGATCACGAGCACAGCGACAGCCGGGCAGTCACACTAAGCCTCGCCGCCTCAGGATTCCTCGTCGGCGTGGGGTTGCTGCTCCACTGGCTCCAGCTCGGCCCGGCCCCGCTTGCGACCGGCCTGTTCGTGGCCGCCATTGTCGTCGGCGGCTGGATGCTGCTGCCCGGAGCGTGGGCCGCAGTGCGCGGCCTCCGACCCAACATCAGTTCGCTCATGGTCATCGCCGTCGTGGGCGCGGCTGTCATCGGCGAATGGACCGAGGCCGCCACGGTTGTGTTTCTCTTTGGCGTCGCCGAGTGGCTGGAGGGCTGGGCTGACCGCCGGGCCCAACGCGCCGTCGAAGCTCTCCTCGAGATCGCCCCCAAAACCGCGACCGTGAAACGCGAGGGCCAGTTCTCCGAGGTGCCGGTGGAAGAGGTGCGCGTGGACGAAACCGTCGCCTTGAAGTCCGGCATGAACATCCCGCTCGACGGCGCCGTGCTCGCGGGTGAATCCGCGGTCAACCAGGCGCCGATCACGGGCGAATCCGCGCCCGTGGATAAAAAAGCCGGCGACACGGTCTTTGCCGGCACGGTCAATGGGGAGGGTTCGCTTGAAATCCGCGTAACAAAGGTGGCGGGTGACACGACCCTCGCACGTATTATTCGACTCGTGAAAGAGGCCAAGGAGCAGAAGGCGCCGACCCAACGCTTCGTGGATGTGTTCGCCCGCTACTACACCCCGCTGGTGACCGGGTTGGCGCTGTTAATTTTCCTGGTTCCTCCCCTCCTCTTTCACGGCGACTGGTCGCAATGGCTCTATCGCGCCTGCGTGCTGCTCATCATCGCGTGCCCTTGCGCCCTCGTGATCTCCACGCCGGTCAGCATCGTCGCCGGCCTCACCGCCCTCGCCCGGCGTGGCGTGCTCGTGAAAGGCGGGGCCCATCTTGAATCCCTCGCCCGGCTCAGGGCCCTCGCCGTGGACAAGACCGGCACCATCACCGAGGGTAAACCGCAGGTTCAAGGGGTGGAGTCGGTTTTCCAGCAGTCGGCACAGGAAATCCTCCGCATCGCGGCGGCGATTGACGACCACTCCTCGCATCCGCTCGCCAAGGCCGTGGTGGCCCACGCGAAAAGCCAGCACGTCGCCTTCCCGCGGGCGGAAAACTACCAGGCCCGCAGCGGCCGCGGGGCCGAGGGGGTGGTCGAGGGTCACGCGTAGTTTGTCGGCAATCACCGTTTCACCCATGAGCTGGGCGTATGCTCCGAGGAGATTGAGCGACGCCTGGCCGCCATCGAAAGCAAGGGTCAGTCGGTCATCGTGGTCGGGCACCGGCCGCACGACAATTGCCACGGCGAGGTGCTCGGCATCATCGCCGTCGGCGACACCGTGCGCCCGAACGCCCCCGCAGCCATCCGCGCGCTGCACGCCGCCGGCATCACGACCATCGTGATGCTCAGCGGCGACAACCAGCGCACCGCGGATTCCATTGCGCAGCAGGTCAGCATCGACGAGGCGCGGGGCGACTTGCTGCCCGAGGACAAAGTCGCGGCCGTGAAGGCGCTGCGCACCGCCCACGGCTCGGTTGGCATGGTCGGTGACGGGGTGAACGATGCTCCCGCGATGGCGATCGCCACCGTGGGCATCGCCATGGGCGGAGCGGGCACCGACGCAGCCATTGAAACCGCGGACATCACCCTGATGACCGACGACCTCGGCAAAATCGCCGAAACGGTCCGGCTCGGCCGGCGCACGCTCGGTATCATCCGTTTCAACATCGTCTTCGCCCTCGCCTTGAAGGCGCTGTTCCTCGGGTTGACCCTGTTTGGCCATGCCAGTCTCTGGCTCGCCATCATGGCGGACACGGGAGCCACCCTGCTGGTGGTGGCGAACGCCTTGCGACTGCTGCGAAAATGACCCGGGCCGGGCAGCCGGGCGCGGAATAGAAGTTGCCCGGTTAACTCTTACAGGTATCTTCTCCTCCGTATGAAGCGCCTGGTCTGGATCCTTCTCGCCGTTGTCAGCACCGCGTTCGCGCAGGTGCAGCCGGTGGTGTTTCCGACCCAATACCGTCACACCTGTCCCTGCTGCGAGGGCGATGGTTCTTGCGGCATGACCGGCTGCCTGCCGCCGACACCGGCCCGGACTCTCCCCCCGGCAGCCCAACCCGCGGCCCTCACCGTGGCGCGGGCCAGCCAAGCGGTCCACCCCGTCCCCGGGGCCGGCGAAAAATTCTTTGCTCCGTTTGTTAAGTCCGCGGCCGTTTCGGCCGCCACGCGGGCGCCCGACCGGGTGGCGCCCCCTGCGAGTGTGCCGCTGTTCGCGGCGCATCGCAGTTTCCTGCTCTAAGATTCCGGCCTGCGGTGTGTCCGTGCGTCGTCGCGGCTCGTCCTGAGCCGGTCGAGCGGACCCATCCCTGTCTCGTCCGTGTGCGCTGCGGCGTGCGCGTTGGTGTCCTCCGTCCGAGTCCCTGCCTGCCTTGATCAGCCATGAAAAAAAATTTCTTCCTCCTCCTTTTCCTGACGGTCGCCGTCGGCCTCCTGGCCGCATCCGCGACCGTCTACCAGTGCCCGATGCACCCTTGGATCAAATCCGACAAGCCGGGCGACAAGTGCACCATCTGCGGCATGGCCCTCGTCGCCGCACCCACCAGCGACTCAACCACGGCCGCCGATCCCAACCTCGTCACGCTCACACCCGCCGCCGCCAGCGTCGTGGGCGTGCAAACCGCCGAAGTCCGCCGCGCCCCGCTCGTGCGCAGCCTGCGGGTCAGCGGCATCATTGAGGACGACGACACTCGTCACCGCATCATCTCCTCCCGCGTACCGGGCCGGGTGGAGAAACTTTTCGTCACCTATGTCGGCGCCGAGGTGCGCAAGGGCGAGCCACTCGCCACGCTTTACAGTCCTGAAGTCCTGACCGCCGAGCGCGAATATGTGGAACGCCTCAAGGCCGGGACCGCTTTCCCCGCCACCGAGCGGGCCGCCACCCGCGAGCGTCTGCTCGACCTCGATGTCCCGCCGGAGGATATCGACACCCTCGAACACACGCTGGAACCCACCGCGACGATCATCCTCCGCGCCCCCATGTCCGGCACCGTTGTCGCCCGCCACGTCTACGAGGGCCAGCAGCTCAACAAAGGCCAGACCGAGAAAGAGTCCCAGCTGTTCGAAATCGCCGACTTTTCCTCGATGTGGTTCGTCTTCGACGCCTATGAGCCCGACCTCGCGTGGCTACGGGTCGGCCAGAGCGTCGCGGTCACCGTGGCCTCGCTGCCCGGCAAGGTAATGACCGCGCCGATCGCGTTCATCGACCCCAACCTCAATGAAATGACCCGCACCGCCAAGGTGCGCGTCGTGCTGCCCAACAACGATCACGGCCTCCGTCACAAACAGACCGGCTACGCCACCGTGCGGCTGGAAATTCCTGATGTCCTCCTTGCCCCGCGCAGCGCCGTCCTCCAGCAGGGCGCCGAGCCCATCGTCTTTCTCGAACACAAGGACCGCGCCTACCTCGCGCGCCGCGTCTCACCCGGCCGCGTCGGCGACGACTTTGTTGAGATCCTCTCCGGCCTCCACGCCGGTGATCGCGTCGTGACCGCAGGCGGCCTGCTGCTCGACGGACAGGCCCAGCTCGCCCGCGCGTCCCTCTCGGGCGACGATCTTTCGCATTATCACGAGATGACTCCGCCCGCCGCACCCGCTGGCGCAACCAAGTGAAGACCCGGCCATGATCAACCGCCTCATCACCTGGTCCCTGCACCACCGTTTTCTGGTGCTCAGTGGCTTCATCGCGATCTGCGCGTGGGGCGTCATCGCCGTCCACCGCGTCCCGATCGACGCCATTCCCGATCTCTCCGAAAACCAGGTCATCGTTTACGCCGACTGGCCGGGCCGCAGCCCGCAGGAAGTCGAGGACCAGACCACCTACCCGCTCAGTTCCGCACTGCAGGGCCTTGCCGGGGTTAAGGCCGTCCGCGCCACCTCGATGTTTGGCTTCTCGTTCCTCACCGTGATCTTCGAGGACAAGATCGATCCCTACTTCGCCCGCACCCGGGTGCTCGAGCGGCTCAATTCCCTCGGCAACCTCCTGCCTGCCGACGTTGCCGCCAGACTCGGGCCGGATGCCACCGGTCTCGGCTGGGTTTATCAGTACTATCTGAAGGACGAGTCCGGTACGCAGGATCTCGGGTCGCTGCGAGCCTTGCAGGACACGTTTATTCGTCCGCAACTCGCCGCCGTGCCCGGCGTGGCCGAGGTCGCCAGCGTGGGTGGCTTCGTCCGCCAGTGGCAGGTCGAAGTTTCCGCGCTCAAGCTCCGCCAGTTTGGCGTCACCCTCGGCGAGGTGATGGACGCCGTGGCCCAGAGCAACCGCAACGTCGGCGGCAAGACCATCGAGGAAAACGGCGCCGAATATATCGTGCGTGGCCTCGGCCTGGTCCACGACGCCGCCGACCTCGAGTCCATCGTCGTCCAGGCGCGCAACGGCACGCCGCTCTACCTGCGTGATCTGGCGACTGTTCGCATCGGTGGCGACTTCCGCCGCGGTGCCCTCGACGTCAACGGCCGCGAGGTCGTCGGCGGCATCGTCGTCATGCGCTACGGCGAAAACGCCTGGCAGGTGATCAAGGGCGTCAAAGCCCGGATCGCGGCGTTTTCGTCCGGCCTGCCGAAGGGGGTGACGGTCGAGCCGTTCTACGACCGCAGTGATTTGATCGGCCGCGCCATCGACACGCTGAAGCACGCCCTCACCGAGGAAATCATCCTCGTGACGCTCGCGCACATCCTGTTCCTCTTCCATTTCCGCAGCATCCTGATCGTCACGCTGCCGCTGCCAGCCTCGATCCTGATCTCGTTCATCCTGATGGACCGGTTTGGCATCCCGTCGCACATCATGTCGCTGACCGGCATCGCCATCTCCATCGGCGTGCTGGTGGACGCCGGCATTGTCATGACGGAAAACGTCATCCGCCACTGCGAGCGCGCCGAGGAGAAACTTGGGCGCCGGCTGACACCGCCGGAGGTCTTCAACGAGACGCTGGCCGCCGCCACGCAGGTGGGCCGGCCGATGTTTTTCTCGATGATGATCATCATCCTCGCCTTCGTGCCGGTGTTTCTCCTCACCGGCCAAGAGGGCAAACTCTTTCACCCGCTCGCCTACACCAAGAGCTTCGCCCTCATCGGCGCGGTGCTGCTCGCCGTCACCGCCGTGCCGGTGTTCTGCACGATCCTCGTCCGCGGGCCGTTCAAGCCCGAGAGCGAGAACTGGCTGATGAAATCCCTCCTCTGGATCTACGATCCCGTCCTCGACTGGGCGCTCGGCCACCGCAAGACCGTGCTGGGTCTCGCTGCGACGCTGCTCGCGTTCTCCGCGGTGGTCGCCTTCGGCCTCCCCCGTCCGATCTCGTCACTCGCCACTCGTCACTTGTCGCTCCCCGAACGTTTCACGCGAGGCTTCGGCAGCGAGTTCATGCCCACCTTGGACGAAGGCTCGCTGCTCTTCATGCCCGTCTTGTTGCCGGCGACTTCGCTGACCGAGGTCCAGCGCATCATGAGCTGGCAGGACAAAGTCATCCGCCGCCTGCCCGAGGTCGCGTCCGTCGCCGGCAAGCTCGGCCGCTCCGACTCCGCCACCGACCCCGCCCCCGTCGAGATGATTGAAACCACCATCATGCTGAAGCCGCCCAGTGAGTGGCGCCCGGGCATGACAAAGCAAAAGATCATCGACCAGCTCTCCGCCCAACTCATGAACGTGCCCGGTTACGTGCCAGGTTTCCTGCAGCCGATCGAGAACCGCGTGCTCATGACCAGCACGGGCATCCGCGCCCAGGTCGGCGTGAAAATCTTCGGCGACAACCTCGACGCGCTTCAGCGTAAGGCGTTCGAGGTCCAACGCGTCATCGAACAGGTCCAGGGCGCCACCGGCGTCGCGCCCTCGCGCGTGCTCGGCAAACCCTATCTCGAGATCGCCGTCCGCCGCCCCGATCTCGGCCGCTATGGCCTGCGGGTCGACGATGTGCTGCGTTACGTGGAAGCCGGACTCGGCGGCGTCACCGTCGGCACCACGATCAAGGGCCGCGAACGCTGGCCGTTGCAGGTGCGGCTGGAAAAAGCCGACCGCGACGACCTGGAGAAACTCGGCGAGTTGCCGCTGACCACGCCCTCCGGCGCCGCCATCCAGTTACGCCAGGTCGCTGACATCAAGCGCGTGGTCGGGCCCAGCGAAATCCAGAGCGAAAACGGCCGGCTGCGCGTGTTCGTTCAAGCCAACGTCGGCGACCGCGACCTCGGCGGCTTCGTGGACGAAATCAAGGCCCGCGTCGCCAGCGACGTGACGCTCGATCCCGGCATGACGGTGGAATACTCCGGCCAGTATGAGCACCAGCTCCGCGCGCGGCAGACTCTCCTCTATGTTTTCCCCGCCGTCTTCCTGATCATCTTCGTGCTGCTCGTGGTGACCTTTCGGTCGATCCCCGAGGCGGCGCACGTACTGCTCGCCGTCCCGTTCGCCCTCACGGGCGGCGTGCTACTCCAGGCCGCCCTCGGCTATAATTTCAGCGTGGCTGTCTGGGTCGGCTATATTGCGCTTTTCGGCACGGCGATCCAGACGGGTGTCGTGATGGTCGTGTATCTTGAAGAAGCCGTGGCCAAAAAGCGCGTGGAACTCGGCGGGGCACTGACCCGCCCCGCCCTGCTCGCCGCCGTCAAGGAAGGCGCCCGGCTCCGGCTGCGGCCCAAGGTCATGACCGTCGCCACCACCGTCGCGTCGCTGCTGCCGATCTTCTGGCTCAACCGCACCGGCGTCGAAATCATGCGGCCCCTGGCCGCGCCCGTCGTCGGCGGCATGCTCTCCAGCCTCGTCCACATCCTCATCGTCACCCCCGTGATCTTCACCTGGTTGCACGAACGAAAACTACCCCGCGTCTCCCATGCATAAATTATTCAAACTGACGCTGCCAGCCGGGCTTCTCCTGCTCGCTGGCTGCGCCACGTCATCACCTCAGGCGGCACTGCCATCAGTCCAAACCCAGCTGGATGATCGGGCTGCCGTGACGGCCACTTGGCCCCTCACTGCCGCGGACCGCACCAAAGCCGAAGCGGCCGTGCGCGATCTCCTCGCATCTGATCTGACGGTGGATTCGGCCGTGCGGATCGCATTGCTCAACAACCGCAGCTTGCGCGCCACCTTCGAGGAGCTGGGTCTTTCCCAAGCGGGCCTGGCCGCAGCCACCCGTCTGCCCAACCCGTCCTTCGACGCCAGTGTGCGCTGGCCCACCAATGCCTCGGGGGGACCCAATGTGGAGTTCGGCCTGAGCGCGCCGCTCCTCGAATCGCTCCTGCTGCCCGCCCGCAAGCGACTCGCCCAAAACGAACTCCTCCAGACCCAGTATCGGGTAAGCCATGAGGTGCTCTCTCTCGTCGCCGAAGTGCGCCGGGCCGCTTATGACGTGTTGGCGCAGCAGGAACTGCGCAGCCGGCTCGCCGTGATTGCGGAAATCAACGCAGCCGCCGCCGACGTGGGTCGTCGCCAGTTTGCGGCCGGGAATATTCCAAAGATCGAGCTGGCCCAGCTCCAAGCTTCCGCGCAACAGACCCAGGTCGAACTGGCCCGGGCCGACGCGGAAAACCGCGCCGCGCACGAGATGCTCAACCGGCTGTTGGGCCTCTCGTCCGGGCAGACGGATTGGAAAATGACCGGTGGCTTGCCCAACCTTCCCACTGGCGACGCTTTGCCCGGCAATCTGGAATCCATCGCGCAGGAACAGCGCCTCGATCTGTTGGCCCTGCGAACCCAAGCCGGGCTGGCCCAGCAGAGTTTTGACCTGAAGCGGCGCACCCGCCTCCTCCCCGGCGAAGTGAACCTCGGGGTGGATACGGAGCGCGACACCGATGGCGGCCGGCTGACGGGGCCGCGCTTGGCCGTGCAGTTGCCGCTGTTTGACCAGGGCCAGCCGGAGCTGGCCCGCCTAGCGGCGATGGCGCGGCAGGCTCAGGACCGGACTGACGCCCTTTCCGCCAACATCGGCTCCGAAGTCCGCGCCGCCCGGGACATGCTCGTCGCCTCGCGCCAGGCGGCCGAGTTCTATCAGCAAACCCTTCTGCCTCAGCGCCGCGCCATCCTGCGCGAGACGCTACTGCACTACAATGCGATGCAGAAGAGCGTATATGAGCTGTTGGCGGCCAAGGAGCAGCAGCAACTCACCGAGCGCCAAAGCGTTGAGGCCATGCGCGACTACTGGCTCGCCCGCGTCGAACTCGAACGCGCCTTGGGCCGGCATCTGCCGCCCCTGACCACAGCCACAGTGAAGCCAGCCCCGCAGCCCAAGACACCGCCCACCGAGGAACATCACCATCACCCTTCCCAGCCCTAGACGGAACCTACTCCCATGAACCCATCCCCTCTCAGTCGTCGCAATTTCCTCACCCTGGCCGGCAGTGCCGCGCTCCTGGCACCCGTCGCGCACCTGCTCGCCCAGGAAAATAAGCAGAAGCCCACCAGCGACGGAACCACGAAACCCTTCATTCCCTCCGGCGGTCCACCCGGTTACCGCCCCGTCATCACGACCAATGGGGCCACCCTGCCGTGGCGCATGGTGGATGGCGTCAAGGTTTTCCACCTCACCGCCGAACCCGTGACCCATGAGTTTGTCCCGGGGCTGGTCGCGACCTGCTGGGGCTACAACGGCCGCGTCCATGGCCCCACTTTCGAATGCGTCGAGGGCGACCACGTGCGCATCTACGTCACCAACCGGCTCGATGCCCCCACCACCGTCCACTGGCATGGGATCTTCGTGCCCAGTGGAATGGACGGGGTCGGCGGCGTTTCCCAAAAATCCATCCGCCCCGGCGAGACGTACAAATACGAATTCACCCTCAAGCAGCACGGCACGTTCATGTATCACTCGCATCACGATGAGATGACGCAGATGCAGCTCGGCATGATGGGGATGTTCATCATCCACCCGAAGAATCCGAAAAACCCGCCGCCGGACCGCGACTACGCGATCATGTTGAGCGAATGGAAAATCGAGGTGGGTGCCAGCCGCCCTGACCCGAACGAGATGACGGACTTCAACGTCTTCACGATGAACGGCCGCAGCTTTCCCGGCACGCAGGCGCTGGTGGCGAAAAAGGGCGAACGCGTGCGCATCCGCATCGGCAACCTCAGCACGATGAGCCACCATGCGATCCATCTGCATGGCTACTACTTCAAGGTGATGGCCACCGACGGCGGCGAGATTCCCGAGGCCGGCCAGTGGCCGGAGACCACGGTCCACGTGCCGACCGGCAGCACGCGAACGGTCGAATTCATCGCCAATGAGCCCGGCGACTGGGTGATGCATTGCCACATGCTTCACCACGTCATGACCCAAATGGGTCACAAGTTCGGCAACATGATCGGCATCGACACCGCCGGACTGGACGAAAAAATCCGGTCACTGGTGCCCGGCTACATGACTATGGGCGACACCGGGATGGGCGACATGGGCGAGATGGGCATGGCCAGTCCCCCCAATTCCCTGCCGATGGTCGGGGGTCCCGGGCAATACGACTACATCACCATGGGCGGGATGTTCACGATTCTCAAAGTCCGCGACGAACTGCCCGCCGACGGCACCGAGCCCGGCTGGTATGACTCACCGCCCGGCACCCGCGCCGTGATTGCACCTGACGCTGACCTTCGTCGTGACGGAATCGCGTTCGAGGCTGCCACGGCCCAAGCCGAGGCCCGCAGCCGGGAGCGCAGTGGCCAGCCGCTCGAAATCTGCGGGCCGACCACCTTGGTCGCAGCCAACGGATCGACGCTGCAACCGACGGTCCGGGTGAAGACGGCCATGCAATGATCAATTCCTCCTAACCCGCCGATGAAAACAACCCTGACAGTCTTTTCACTTCTCCTCCTCCTGGCCGCGCCACTCTGCCGCGCCAGCGATGCAGCCGATCTTGCCGCCATCAAAACCGTCGTCGCGCGCTACAAGGACTCAATGGAAACGCTCGATGCCGCCAAGGCCAGGGACCTGTTTACCGCCGATTCGCAGGTGTTCGAGTCCGGGGGCGTGGAGGGCACCTACGCGCACTATCTGGAGCACCACATCGGCCCCGAGCTGGCTGAGTTCCGGGAATTCATCTTCCACGACTACCAGCTCGACGTCCGACTGGATGCTCCCTTCGCGCTGACCACGGAGAGTTACATCTATCGCATCGTGCTCAAGGAGGATGGTCGCGTCGTCGAGCGGCAGGGGGTCGCCACCTCCGTGCTCAAGAAGATCAACGGTCAGTGGAAATTCATCCAGACCCACTCTTCGTCCCGCTCCGTGCCAAAGAAGCCGTAGCCCTTTCCACCTGTCCATGAGCGTACGGTCCGACAACCTAGCCTCCGAGCTCAATGCCCAGAGGACCGCCTTCAAGGCGTTTCTGGTCGCACGCGTAGGCAGCGAAGCCGACGCCGAGGATATTCTCCAGAATGGCCTGGTGAAGGCCATCCAGGGGGCCGGTGAATTACAGGACGACACCAAGCTCACCGCGTGGTTCTACCGGCTGTTGCGCAACGCCCTGATCGATCACTATCGCACCCAAGCAGCCGTCCGCCGGCGCGACGACCTGCTGGCCACCAGCCTCGTTGCGCTGCAGGAGGACATAGTCGCCGCTCCCCCGGGCTGGCAGGTGCAGCTCTGCGCCTGCCTGGGCAGCATGGTGGATACCCTCAAGCCTCAATCCGCCGAATTGCTGCGTCGCGTGGACCTGAACGGAGAACCGGTGCAGGCAGCGGCCAAAGCTCTGGGGCTCACCGCCAACAACGCCAGCGTCACTCTTCACCGGGCCCGCCGGGATCTTCGCGTAAAGCTGCAGGCCTTCTGCGGCGCCTGCGCGAGCGGCGCCTGCCTCGACTGCCATTGCGCCCCCACCTCCGACCAAGGCAAACCGAAGTAAGATTCCGCGGTCTGCGACTGCAGCAGGGTGGAAGCCCTTCATCCCGTCGCCCTGACCAAGTCCCAACGCCCCAGTCAAAATTATGAATACGTGGCTTTCCCTGTTACCTCCGGTGATTACCATCGCGATCGCCATCTGGTCGAAAAGGATCGTTCCTGCGCTGCTGATGGGATTGTTGGCGGGAAGCTATCTGCTGCATCCCACCCTCACCGGCGGATTCGAAGGAGCCGTGGACGAGATTGTGGCAACCCTCACGGACAAGGGAAACCTCCAGGTGCTCTTGTTTCTGTATTTGTTCAGCGGCCTGATCGGCATCGTCAAACGCTCGGGCGGCATTACAGCCTTTTCCGCCAAAGCCGGACAACTGATCAAGAGTGAGAAAGGGGTGTTGCTCACGATGTGGGCCTTGATTCCCGTGACGTTCATCGACTGCGGTTTCCGGATTGTTGGCGCTGGTTCGATCACCCTGCCCTTGGCCGAGAAATACCGGGTCAGCCGGGAACGACTCGCCTTCATGTTGAACAATACCGCCAGTCCCGTGGTCGAACTCATCCCAATTGCTACCACGTTTGTGGGCTTTAACGTCGCCATTGTAGCCCAAGGCATGAAGGCAGCCGGAATCGCGGGGAGTACCTCCGCGTATGCCATCTGGTTGCGGGCCATACCTTTGGAGTTTTTCAGCATCGTCGTGCTGTTGATCACCTTTGCGTCTGTCTTCATCCAATTTAAACGGCCGCCGCAAACCTCCAAGGCCGCTCACGCTGGCACCAGCGGGGACAAAATGCGCATGAACATGCAGGACGCCAAGCCGATGATCGAGCCCAGGGTGGCCAACCTGATTGTTCCGATGGTGTCGGTCATCGTGCTCAGTGTCTTCTTCTTTTGGTTTTTCGGGAGCGCCAAGGCCAAGGGCATCTCCATCCTGGCGGCCATCGCTGATTCGGAGCCAAATCGCGCCATGCTCGTCGCCTTGGTCATCACGCTGGCCATCACCGCGGTTTGTTACTTTGCCCAGAAATACTCCCTCCGGCAGCAGACGGAGGATGTGATCTCAGGTGGAAATGACATCATGACCACCCTGGTGATTCTGAGCATCGCATGGCCCTTGGCCGCCGTTTCACAGGATCTGGGTTTGAACGAACTGATCAAACTGCAATTGGGAAACTCCCTGCCGCCTTGGAGTGTACCGGTCTCGCTGTTTCTGCTGTCTTCGGCCGTGACCTATTTCACCGGCTCAGGCTGGGGGGCAGCCTCCCTGATCATGCCTTTCGCCATTCCTTTGGCGGCATCGGTCGGCTCCGGCATCCCGCTGTGCGTCGCCGCCGTCATCACCGGTGGAACCTTCGGTGATGTCACTTCACCGGTCGCGGGCATGACCAACATGTCGTCCAATATCGCCCGCGCCGACCATGGTAAATATATGGCGTATGCGGGGCCGCTCAATTTCAGCGCCGCCGCGATCGCCGCGCTGCTGTTCGTGCTAGCGGGGGTTTTCCAATAAAAAAGTCTCTTGCCGGCACCGAGCCAGCATTGTCTCCCCGGGTGACAACCGGCGCGTAAGATCTCCGACCCTGTCGGTGTCAGCCCACCTTCGAGCTTCCGCTTGCCGGGATCCCATCAAGGCGACCACCTCAAACCGGGATCCCGTCGGAGTAGGGTTTCAACCCATAGTGGAGCTGTCGGTACAGGAGTAAACTAGCCGCCCTTCGCCCTCGTTCAGAGTAGAATGATGCAATTCCGGTTTCACCAGCACGGCGGACCCCAAGCCCAACGAACAACCACGAAAAAACTCCTCCAGCTATGAAAACAAAAACACATAAGATCCTCTCCATCCTTTCTGGGCTTGCCTTGGCGTTGGGCCTGTCCCTCCCGCCCGTCCGCGCGCAATCTCCCATGGTGGCTCAAGGCACCAGTATGCAGGAAGGCAAGATGATGGACGGCTGCCAGAAGATGATGGAGCAGCGAAAAACCATGATGGAAGCAATTAAAGCCGAGGACGCCGCCCTGACCGAACAGGTCGCAAAGATGAACAGCGCGCCGGCCGCCACGAAAACGGGCCTGATGGCGGACATTCTCACGCGAATGGTTCAGCAGCGGGCCGACAGAAACGTCCGCATGGAGAAAATGCAGGCAAAGATGATGGGGCACATGATGGAGCACATGAAAATGGGCAAAGATTCCATGAAGCAGTGCCCGATGATGAAGGAGATGGAGGGCATGAAAGGGATGAAAGGCATGGACGAGACATCGGAATCGCCCACCGAACACCACGAAGCCTCGCAGTGATGGCGTGTTTCGTCACCCGTGGTGCAAGTCCTGACGGTGTTCCACTGAGCGGCTAGGCAGCACGCAAGCACGAGTCATTTTATGATGAATGATAACAACGGATGGATGCATGGATGGACGGGCGGAGGCATGTGGCTCTGGCCTGTGATCGGGCTACTGGTGGTGGTCCTGCTGGTCGTAGCGATCATGAAAATGTCGAGGAAGTAATTCACTGCCCGGCCTAACCTGGCGGCGACAGGTAATCAGGAGAGGAAACCTATGCTGATCAAAATACCCACTCAGAAAACCGTGACCGCCGCGGCGACTGCCCTGCAGGCAGCCGTTACGGCCAATCACTTTGGGGTCATGCAGGTGCACAATCTCCAAGAAACCATGGTCAAAAAGGGCGTGGAATTCAGCCACCAGTGCCTGATCTTCGAGGTCTGCCAGCCCCAACAGGCGAAGAAGGTGCTCGAGGAAAATATGGACGTTTGCACGGCGCTGCCTTGCCGCATCTCGATCTATGAGGACGGAGGCAAGACCATGCTGGCGACCTTGAAGCCCACCGTGATGCTCGAGATGTTCCACACGCCGCAACTCAATGGCGTGGCGCAGGAAGTGGAGCAAACCATTGTCAAAATTATGCAGGAAGCGGCGAACGGATGAGGGCCTGCGGCAATTCCACTCCAAAGAATTTCCAAATATGAATACATCCCTGCTCGTCATCATCGTGGGGGCGGTGCTGGCACTGGTGGCGGTGCTGTTCGTGGTCGGCACCTACAACAAACTCGTCGGGTTGCGCAACCGCTTCAAAAACGCCGACGCG
>Ga0105047_10000209_pt1 | contig 90585 bp, 76 predicted proteins | sample MAT04_FD_78384 | JGI IMG/M metagenome (GOLD analysis project Ga0105047, IMG submission 78384) | Freshwater microbial communities from Lake Fryxell liftoff mats and glacier meltwater in Antarctica - MAT-04 (megahit assembly) | ecosystem: Environmental > Aquatic > Freshwater > Ice > Liftoff... | reverse complement strand
GTCCTAGGCTGTAGGAGCTGTGAGTCAACTCCGTCTGAACCCGCTGACCGGGCGATGGGTCACGATCGTGGCAGATCGGGCCGAACGCCCCACCGACTTCGCCCCGCGCACCGCGCAGGTCGAATCGGAACCCGGTCGTCCCTGTCCGTTCTGCCCCGGAAACGAAGAGTCGTCGTTGCCTGCACTCGAAACGCTCGATGCCGGCGGCCAATGGCGGATGCGCGTGATCCCGAACCTGTACCCGGCATTCGAAGGTGACGAGCCGTTCGCGGTTCACCACCACGGCCCGGTGCACGTGGAAGCGGAGTCCAGCGGCATCCACGAGGTCTTCGTGTTCACACCGGACCATGAGGGCGGCCTCCACCTCAGCTCCGACGAAGACGCCACCGACATGATGCTGGTGCTCAAGCGTCGGCTGCAGGAACACGCCACGACCAAACATATTCGCTACACGCAGGCCATCATCAACCACGGCCGCGAAGCCGGTGCCTCGCTGGCACACCCGCACGGCCAGCTCTTGGGCTTGCCCTTCGTGCCGGGCGAGATTCTCGAGGAGCAGCGTGCCTTCACTCGTTTCGAGGGTGGCTGCATCCTGTGCGCCACCGTCGAGGCCGAGTTGGTCGACGGCAAGCGCGTCCTCTTCGCCACCGACGACGTCGTCTGCGTCAGCCCCTACTGGGCCGGCGCCCCGTACGAGCTGCTGATCATCCCACGCAGTCACGACCTGCATCTCACCGACAGCAACGACACCACGTTGGGTGCCGTCGGCATAGCCATTCGCGATTCGCTGATCGCCCTGCGCGAAATCCATGGCGACATCGCGTACAACCTCGTGTTCCACACGGCCCCGCACCATTACAACGGTTCGTACCACTGGCACGTGCACCTGTTCCCGAAGCTGATCACCACCGCCGGGTTCGAGCGCGGCACCGGCGTGATGATCAACATCGTGCCACCGGAGACGGCCGCGCAGCAGTTGCGCAGCGTCGCCGTCAAGGCCTGACGCTGGTAACGAGTCCGCCATGTCTCACATCCGTGTTGCCATCGAGATCGAGGCCACGCCTGCTCGCGTCTGGGAAGTCGTCGAGCCGGTGGAGAACCACGTCGACTGGATGCACGACGCTGTCGCCATCCGTTTCACCGGAGCTCAGACACGCGGCGTGGGCACCGAGTTCCTGTGCGACACCAAAGTGGGCCCCATCAAGCTGGTCGACCGGATGGAGATCACCGAGTGGACGCCCGGCGAGGTCATGGGCGTGTGCCACAGCGGGCTGGTCACCGGCAGCGGCAGGTTCACGTTGGAGCCCATCGACCTCGGTCGCCGCACGCGCTTCGTCTGGCAAGAAGAGCTGACCTTCCCATGGTGGTTGGGTGGTACTCTCGGCGCCTTCATCGGCGGCAAGGTGGTGCTGCGCGCCATCTGGCAGCGCAACCTGCGCGGCCTCAAACAACTCGTCGAACACCCCACCACCTGACCCCGATTCAGGTTGCGGCGCGAAGTATGGCCGTGACCGCAGCGCCGATCACGATGATGGCGATCAGCGGGGCCCTGCGCCACGCGGCGACCGCAGCTGCGGCAACGCCCGCAGCCCGGGCATCCATCTGCAGGTGTTGGCCGACGCTGAATGTGTCCTTGACCACGATGGCCGCGATCAGCGCAGCGGGAATCAACGCCAGGCAGCGGTCGAGCACCGATGGCAACTGGCGGTCGCCGATCAACACCAGGCCGAGCACCTTGAACGCGTAGGCCGTCGCGGCCAGCGCAAGTACGAACGTCCAGGTCACGGCGACACCTCGTCACCGACCGGAGCTGCGACCGCCGGCGCCGGCACGCCGACGAGGATGCCCACGGCAGCACACAGGATGGGGATGCCGACCGGCACGAAGGGGATCAACACCAGGCACACCGATGCGCCGATCAGCGCTGCCAATGCCGACCGACGCTCACGCAACAGCGGCCACAGGATCGCGAGGAACGCTGCTGGGAACGCCGCGTCGAGGCCGAGAACCTCGGGGTCGATCGCGGACCCCAGCAATGCACCGATCAGCGTGCCAACGTTCCAGAAGAGGTACACGCTCGATCCGGTGATCCAGAACGCAGCGACGCGGTGCGATTCGTCCTCTTGCGCCGCAGCCATTGCCGTCGACTCATCGATCGTCAGTTGCGCGGCCACCAGCCGTCGGCCAAGGCTGCCGCGCAGGTGCGGCGCCATCGCGAGCCCGTAGACGCTGTTGCGGGCAGCCAGCATTGCCGCCCCACCGAAGGCCGAAGCAGCCGAGCCTCCCGCACCGAGCACGCTGACGGCGGCGAACTGCGACGCACCGGTGAACACCAGCAGCGACATCGCACAGGTCTGGCCGACAGAGGCCCCTGCCGACACCGATGTCACCCCGAACGAGACCGCGAACACTCCGACCGCGAAACCGAGAGTGACACATGCCGCAATCACGGGTCGCAGACGTTCGTCGCGCCACGGATTCACGGTCGGGCAGCGCCCAACCAGAGCGCCGCCAGCGGCGGCACCTCGATGACCGCTGAAGCTGGTTGGCCCTGCCACGCCATCTCAGTGGTTGCAGTGACCACCGCACTGCCGGTGCGCAGCCCTTCGAGGTCGTAACCGGCAAAGCCGCTGCCGCCGTAGTTCGGCGAGTCGGTGTCCAGCAGCACGTGCCACTCGCCTGCCCACGGCAGGCCGACGCGGTAGCCACCGTGCGGCACGGGCGTGAAGTTGGCGACCGTCGCCACGGCGGTACCACCGGCGTAACCCCACCGCAGGAACGCATAGACGGAGTGGTCGGCGTCGTTGGCGTCGAGCCACTGAAATCCGGTGGTTTCATGGTCACGTTCGAAGAGCGCCGGCCAGGCGGCAATCACCCGGTTCAGCTCGGCCAACAGGTCGCGGACACCGCGGTGCGGAGCGTGGTCCAGAAGATGCCACGGCAACCCCGTCGACTCGTTCCACTCGGTGAACGGTGCGATCTCGGCGCCCATGAAGAGCAACGGCGCGCCCGGCTGCGCCCACATCCAGGCATAGAGCGCACGCAAGTTGGCGAAGCGCTGCCAGTCGTCGCCGGGCATCTTGCCCAGCAGGCTGCCCTTCCCGTGCACCACTTCGTCGTGGCTCAGCGGCAGCACGAAGCGCTCGCTGAAGGCATAGAGCAATCCGAACGACAGCTCACGGTGGTGGAACCGGCGATGCACCGGGTCGTGCTGCAGGTAGCCCAGCGTGTCGTTCATCCAGCCCATGTTCCACTTGTGCGTGAAGCCAAGGCCGCCCAGCTCGATGGGGTGTGTGACCTTCGGCCAGGCCGTGCTCTCCTCCGCGATCACCATTGCCGTGGGCAGCTCGTCAGCGACCGCGGAGGTCAGCTCTCGCAGGAACGCAATCGCATCCAGGTTCTCGCGCCCGCCCTCACGGTTCGGCACCCACCCGCCGGCAGGCCGCGAGTAGTCGAGGTAGAGCATGCTGGCGACGGCGTCGACGCGCAGGCCATCGATGTGGAACTCGTGCAGCCAATACAACGCGTTGGCAACCAGGAAGTTGCGCACCTCGTCGCGGCCGTAGTTGAAGACATATGTACCCCAGTCAGGATGCTCTCCCTGGCGCGGATCGGCATGCTCGTAGAGGGCCGTGCCGTCGAAGCGGGCAAGGCTCCATTCGTCCTTCGGGAAGTGCGCCGGCACCCAGTCGATGATCACGCCGATGCCGCGCGCGTGGAGGATGTCGACCATCGCCCGCAGTTCGTCGGGCGTGCCGTAACGCGCCGTCGGCGAGTAGTAGCCGCTGATCTGGTAACCCCACGAGCCACCAAAGGGATGCTCCGCAACGGGCAGCAGTTCGACGTGCGTGAACCCGAGCGCGACGACGTGGTCGGCCAGCTGATGGCCGAACTCGACGTAGTTGTCCACCCCTGAACGCCACGAGCCGATATGGGCTTCGTAGATACGCAGCGGCGCGCCGGGCGCGTGGCTGCGGGCGGTCATCCACGCGTCGTCACCCCACACATAGGTGTCCGGCTGTGCCACGATGCTTGCATTCGACGGAGGGCATTCGCTCTGGCGTGCCATCGGGTCGGCCTTCAGGACGTACGCACCAGCAGCGGATGTCACGCCCAGCTTGTATCGCTGGCCGGGCTGGGCGGTGGGGCAGACGAGTGCCCAGATACCGGACGACCTCTGCGGCTCGAGCATCGTGCCCGACGCCCAGCCGTTCCAGTCGCCCACCACTTCCACCGAACGGGCGTTGGGCGCCCACACCGCGAAACGCACTCCGCCTTCCGCGAGCGGCTGAGCGCCCAGGAGCTGCCACAGGCGACGATGAGTGCCCTCGCCGAACAGATACAGGTCGAGATCCGAAAGCACCACAATGCGAGCGTACGGCACTACCCGCCCTTGCCGCTGCTACGTTCGCAGCCGTGCGCGTGCTGATGCTGTCGTGGGAGTACCCGCCGCTCGTCGTCGGTGGCATCGCCGCCCACGTCGACGGCCTGGCCAGGGCCATGCAACGAGCCGGTCACGAGGTGGTCGTGTGCAGCCTGCACCACCCCGATGAGCCCGACGACGCGGTGGTCGAGGGGGTTCGCGTCCTGCGCGCCGACACGGGCATGCCATGGTTGCCCGACGAGGATCTGGTCGCACGCATGGCATCGGCCAACCATCAGCTGGTGCAGCTCTCGGCCCAGCTGGGCAACTGGAAACCGGAAGTCATCCACGCGCACGACTGGCTGGTCGCGTGGGCGGGCGACTCTCTCAAGACCCTGCTCGGCGTGCCGTTGGTGGCCACGATCCACGCCACCGAGCGCGGCCGCCACGGAGGCCACCTGCCCCCTGGCCTCCCTGGCACCATCAATTCCATCGAGTGGTGGCTCACCTATCAGGCGCGCGAGATCATTGCCTGTTCGCGGTTCATGGTGCGCGAGGTCGTCCACAGTTTCGAGCTCCCGGCGGAGAAGGTGCATCTCGTACCCAACGGTGTCGACACCGAACGCTGGAAGAACGCTGCCCCTGCCCCGGCCAGCCAGCGCGAACCACTGGTGATCGCGTGGGGTCGCATTCAGTACGAGAAGGGCTTTCAGGTGCTCGCCCGTGCCATCGGCGAGCTGCGTCTGCGAGTGCCTGGCGTTCGCTGCGTCATCGCCGGTCGCGGCACCTACCTACCAGAGCTGCAGACTCAGATCGACATGGAAGGCGTCAGCGACATCGTGCAGCTGGCGGGCTTCGTGCCCGACGGCGAGCTCCACGAGATGCTGCAGCGGGCCGGCTGTGTCGTGATTCCATCGTTGTACGAGCCGTTCGGCATCGTCGCCCTCGAAGGAATGGCCGCCGGCGCACCGACGATCGTTGCGCGCACGGGCGGCCTCGCGGAGATCGTCGAGGGCACCGACGCGGGAATGCTCTTCGAGCCGGGCAATCACCATGAACTGGCCGATCGCATCGCCGATGTACTGGCCGACCCGGCTGCTGCCGACCTGCTGCGGGTCAACGCAGCGGTGTTGCTGGGCAGGACCTACACGTGGGACGCCATTGCGGCGGAAACGTTGCAGGTGTACCGAACGGCGTGCCGTGCCGTCGTGGTGGACGACGATGTCGCGCATGTCGCAGAAGCCGATGGGTCGGTCGTCAACTAGCCTCACCGAATGCGTGCAGTCAGAGAGTTCAACGTCGTCCCCGCAATTCCGCCGGCATTAGGGGCGCTTTCGCAGGTGGCCTTCAACCTGCACTGGACGTGGGACGGTGAGACGCAGGCGTTGTTCAAGCGGCTCGATCCGGCGCTGTGGAAGTCCACCGGCCGCGACCCGCTGCGCCTGCTCGCGGCCATCACCGCCAGTCGTTGGGAGGCACTCGCTGCCGACCCAGAAATTGTCGCTGCCAGCGACGCAGCTGCCGCCCGTCTGCGCGACACGATGGAAGCACCGCGCTGGTTCCAGAGTCGCACTGACTCGCCACTGGGTCTGGTTGCCTACTTCTCACCCGAGTTCGGAATCTCCGAGACCCTGCCGCAGTACTCCGGCGGTCTGGGCATTCTGGCCGGCGACCACCTGAAGGCCACCTCTGACCTGGGAGTGCCGCTGGTCGCCGTCGGCCTGCTGTACGCCGAGGGCTACTTCCGCCAGAGCCTCAACGCCGACGGTGTACAGGAAGAGCGCTACCCACCGCTGGACCCGCTGGGCCTCGCGCTGCATTCCACCGACGTGCAGGTGAGGCTGCAGATCGGCGAGGAAGACGTGAGGATCAACGTCTGGCGCGTGGAAGTCGGCCGCGTGCAGCTGTACCTGCTGGACACCAATGTGGAGGGCAACAGCCACGAAGCGGCCGCCATCACCAACCGCCTCTACGGCGGCGACACCGAGCACCGCCTGCGTCAGGAAATGGTGTTGGGAATCGGCGGTGTTCGCGCCCTGCGCGCCCTCGGCCTGCAGCCGCAGGTCTTTCACACCAACGAGGGCCACGCCGGCTTCCTGTCACTCGAGCGAATCCGTGAACTGGTCGCCACTGGCTTCACCTTCCGCGAAGCCGTCGAGGCTGTTCGCGCCGGCGGCGTGTTCACCACGCATACTCCGGTGCCGGCCGGTATCGACCGCTTCTCGCCCGAGCTGATGACGAAGTACTTCGCCGGCTTCGCCGAGTCGTATGGCCTGACATTCGAGGAACTGATGGCCATCGGCAGCCGGCCCGACGAAGCGGACGGCAAGTTCAACATGGCCGTGATGGGCCTGCGTATGGCCGGGCGCGCAAACGGCGTCGCGCAGCTGCACGGCGAAGTCAGCCGTGAAATGTTCGCCGGGCTGTGGCCCGACGTGCCGCACGACGAGGTCCCGATCGGCGCCATCACCAACGGCGTGCACGCACCGACCTGGGTCGGCAGCCACATTGCTCCACTGTTCGCGAAGAGCGTCGGCCCCGTGTGGGACGGCGCTGACGAGGCATCGTGGGCCGGTGTCCATCACCTCGACCCCGCCGAGGTGTGGGCGGCCCGAGCCAAGGGCCGTGCCGAACTGGTCACGTTCGTTCGTTCGCGGCTCGGCGATGCGCTGCTGGACCCGAAGGCGCTCACCATCGGCTTCGCCCGCCGTTTCGCCACCTACAAGCGAGCCACACTGCTGCTCTCGCAGCCCGATCGGTTGCGCAAACTGCTGCTCGACGCCGATCGGCCCGTCCAATTCGTGTTCGCGGGCAAGGCTCACCCTGCCGACCAGCCCGGCAAGGACATGATCCGCGACATCGAACTGTTTGCTCGCCAGCTCGACGTGGGCCACCGCTTCGTATTCGTTCCCGACTACGACATGGCGGTCGCACGGATCATGTATCACGGCTGCGACGTCTGGTTGAACAACCCACGCCGCCCGCTGGAGGCCTGTGGCACCAGCGGAATGAAGGCGGCGCTCAACGGCGCACTGAACTGCAGCATCCTCGATGGGTGGTGGGACGAATGCTTCGACGGCAAGAACGGTTGGGCCATCAACTCCGCTGACGACGACCCCGACACAGCCCGGCGCGACCAGCGCGAGGCCACCAGTCTGTTCGGTCTGCTGGAGCGGGAAGTCATGCCGCTGTTCTACGACCGCGGCGACGACGCACTCCCGCATGGCTGGATCCAGAAGATGGAGCACAACTGGAAGACGCTCGGGCCCTTCGTGACCGCCGCCCGCATGGTGCGCGACTACACCACGGAGCTCTACGAGCCGGCTGCGGCCGGGTCGCGTTTGGCGAATGCAGATGGCGGCGAACCGGCAAAGCACCTCGCCGCATGGAAGCAGCGGGTTCGCGTCGCGTGGCCGTCGGTGAAGGTTGTCGACGTCGAGTCCGACACAGCTCCGGCGAACGAGGGCGACCAACGCCTGGTGCGGGCACACGTCGACATCGACGGCCTCGATGTCAACGACATGGCGGTGCAGGTGCTGCACGGCGCCGTCGATTCGGAGGGCGAATTCGTCGGCACTCCGGCCATCGTCAACCTCAACTTCGTCGGTGACGGCGTGTTCGAGGCCACCTACACCGTCGGCGAGGCAGGCCCCTACGGCCTGACCGTCCGGGCCGTCCCATCGCACCCGCATCTCATCTCTCCCGTCGAATTGGGCCTGGTCGCCTGGGCCAGCTGAGCCCTGGAAGAATCAACGAATGATCGAGATGAGCGAGATGAACGAGGCGGAAACACTCTCGCAGGAGATCGCGGCGACACAGATCGCCCGGGTCGCGCGGCGAAGCGCGAAGATCCTGAAGATTGCGGCGGGCGTCATCGCCGTCGGCGCCGTCGTCAACGGATGGATTTCCGCTACCACCGACCAGAACAAGTTCTACGGCGGGGCAGCGACTGACTTTCCGTTCGAGTGGAAGCTTCAGCAGTTTCTCAACTCGACGCTCTGGAACCTCGGGTGGGCCGGCCTGATTCTGGCCGCAGCCTTCGCCCTCGAGATCGTCGGCCTTCGTGCGGCCCGACCGCCGGAGGCACTCGCCGGGCCGCTGGAATCCACGCCCGTGTCCGCAGCGCCGACTATCGCACCAACAAACTTCGCAGCCAGGCCGGCGGCGGCTCCCACTCCTCCGCCGATGAAGATCGCCAACGACGAAGACCTCTGGCGTCGCTGACTCTGGCCTGCGGGCGGGTCTGGGTGTCATCAGTCCCGGAGTCCGGAACGCAGGACACCCAGAAACCGCTTTGGGACCATTGCTGCCCAGAAACTGCTTGCGCGCACAAATGGGTGTCCGCCGTCCCGCTGGCGGAGCTGGGCGTGTTCCGTCCCGGACTCCGGAACGCAGGACACCCGGAAGCCGTTGGAGCGTCGTCGACGCCGGGCTAGTGGCCGGTGAACTTGGCGTTGCCGGGGCCGGAATCAAGGAAGCTCGCCACGCCGACCTGGCTGTCGGTGGTGTGGAAGACGGCCTCGAACAGGTCCAGCTCCAACGCCAAGCCGCTGGCGAGGTCGGTTTCGACGCCTTCGTCGATTGCCCGCTTGATCAATGCCTGCGCCCGCACGGCGCCCTTGGCCACCTCCGCCGCCAGCGCGAGAGCGCGGTCCATCAGGTCGTCGCCTGCCACCAGTTCATCGACCAGCCCGATCCGTAACGCCTCTTCCGCCTTCACGTGGCGTCCGGTGATCATCATCTCCTTGGCGCGGCTGGTGCCGACCAGTCGGGGCAACCGCTGGGTGCCACCACCGCCGGGCATGATTCCCAGCAGCACTTCCGGCTGGCCGAAGACGGCGCGCTCGCCAACGATGCGGTAGTCACAGGCAAGTGCCAACTCGCACCCGCCGCCCAGCGCGTATCCGCTGACCGCAGCGATGACGAATCGCGGAATTGCAGCGACGGCGTCGAGCGCCCGATGGAACCCTTCACCGATGGCGCGACCTTTCTCTGCCCCCCCGAACCCGCTGATGTCGGCACCGGCAGCCAGCAGCCGCGGGCCACCGGTGATCACCACTGCTCCCGGTGGGTTCTTCGTGAGATCCACCGCAGCCTCGTACAGCTCGGCCAGCAGCGCCTGCGACAGCGCGTTCACCTTCGGATTGTTGAGCGTGACCACAGCCACGCCGTCATCACGCCGCTCCACCAACACCAGTCCACCCATCGCCGCACCCTAGTGCCGCCCGCCAGAGCCCTTCTAGGCGCCGACGGACTTCAGCATTTCGTCGGCGGCTGCCCAGGGATCGATGGTGCGGTGGAACACGGCTTCTTGCAGTTCGTTCCAGCGGTCACCGGTGGCCAGTTCCCTCGCCCGCAACTCCAGCCGTCGCGCCACGATCTCGCGCAGTTCCTCGCTTAGTCGGAACTCGCGGCGCCGTGTCAGCTCGCCGTTGGCTTCGATGAAGGCTCGGTGCGCCTCCACCGTCGCCCACATTTCGGGCACTCCGGACTTCTCGGTGGCAATCACCGGAATGATCGGCGGCCGCCACGCTTCGTGTGCAAGGTCGCTCAGCTCGAGCATCTGCTCCAGATCGCGGCGAGTGTCCTCCACACCCTTGCGGTCGGCCTTGTTGATCACGAAGATGTCGGCGATCTCCATCAGGCCGGCCTTGTTGGCCTGCACCGAATCCCCCCAGCCCGGGTTCACCACCACGACTGTGGTGTCGGCCTTTCCGGCAATCTCGACTTCCACCTGGCCCACACCCACGGTCTCCACCAACGTCCACTTTCGACCAACGGCGTCGAGCAAGCGCACTGCTTCCGGTGTGGCCAACGACAGTCCGCCGAGGTGGCCACGAGTCGCCATCGAGCGAATGAAGACGCCGGGGTCTGTGGCGTGATCTTGCATGCGCACGCGATCGCCCAGAATGGCGCCGCCGGTGAACGGTGACGATGGGTCGATCGCCAGCACCGCAACCTCCTGACCACTGGCGCGCAGATGGCCGATGGTCGCCGACGTCAAGGTGCTCTTGCCAGCACCCGGCGCGCCGGTGAGGCCGACCGTGTACCCGCCGCCGGACAAGGGGTACGACAGACGACTGACCTCACGGGCCTGATCACCGCCTCGCTCGACCAGCGACAGCAGCCGGGCCAGCGACCCTCGGTCACCCTCACAGGCCGCCGCGAAAAGATCGGCAACCGACGCCGAACGACGGTTCATAGCTCGTCGGGTATGACGTTGATCACTTCCGTGACGCCGTCGATTCGGTCGCGCATGATCCGTTCGATGCCGGCCTTCAACGTTTGGCTGCTGGCCGGGCAGGTGCCGCACGCACCAATGAGCGTGACGGTGATGATGCCAGTGCCCTCATCCACGTCGCGCAAGATGATGTCGCCACCGTCGGCCTGTAGGGCCGGACGGATCACTTCGATCGTTTCTTCCACTTGGGTGCGCATGGGGAGCTTTCGGGATGGGCCGACCAACTATTGAACCAGGACAAACCTTAGGATGGCGACATGAGAGCAGTTCGCATCCTGGCCTTCATTCCAGTGGCCGTGATGTTGCTGGGCGCGTGTGGCAACGATTCGTCCAGCACCGACACGACGACGGTGGCCGGCCCCACCTCCGTCGTTGGGTCGACCACCTTGGTCATGCCGGATTCCACCACCGTCGACACGGCCGTCGCCGAGGACTCCTCGACCGATACACCCCTGAGCGGCCCTGTGCAGATCGATGTCATGGTCGGCCGCGACAGCAGCCCCGAACGCATCGAACGCGTCACGGTCGGCTCCGACATCACGCTCAACATCACCAACCCTGATGCCGCCGACGAGTTCCACGTCCACGGCATCGACATCGAGCAAACTGCCGATGCGGGCCAGATGATCACACTCAACTTCAAGATCGACGCGCCGGGTACTTACGAGGTGGAGAGTCACATCACCGAAGACGTACTGGTCATCATCGAAGCAACATGACTGCCGTGCTCGCTCATCAGGGCGGGTGGGACGAAATTCTGCTCGTCCTCGGCCCGATTGCCGTGATCGTCGGTCTGCTGAAGCTGGCCAAGAACCGCGTCGACCGCGACGACCACGGCAAAGGCACCACCCTCGACAACTCGGACAATTAGCTGGCGGGCACCCGCTCGATGTCGGCGCCGAGCGCAGCCAGACGGCCAACCAAGTTGTCGTAGCCGCGATCGACGTGGTGCACCCCGGTCACCGACGTCTCTCCCTCCGCCGCGAGACCGGCGACCACCAGAGCAGCGCCGGCGCGAATGTCCGGTGCGCGCACAGGTGCGCCACTGAGGTGCGGCACGCCACGCACGACCGCGTGATGGCCGTCGGCCCTGATATCGGCGCCGAGACGCTGGAGTTCCTCGACGTATCGGAACCGGCCGGGGTACAGGTTCTCGGTGACGATGCCGACACCATCGGCGACGGCGAGCATGGTGACGATCAGTGGCTTGTAATCGGTGGCGATGCCCGGGTATGGCAGCGTTGCCACGTCAGTACTGCGCAACCGGCCGTTGGCCCATACAGCCAATCCGTCACCCACGGAGGTGACCGTCAGACCCATGTCGTGGAAGCGACGCAGGAGCATCTCCATGTGGTCGGCCCGGGCGCCGCGCAGCACCACCTCGCCGCCACTGACAGCAACGGCGGCAAGGTAGGTTGCCGCCTGAATACGGTCCGGCACCACCTCATGATCGGTGGCATGCAGGTCCCCAGGCTCGACGCCTTCGATGACGAGCGTGGATGAACCGATGCCGGTGATCTGCGCACCCATACCAACAAGAAAGAAACACAGATCGGCGATCTCGGGCTCGCGTGCCGCATTGTCGATGACGGTGCGGCCCTTGGCGTGAACGGCCGCAGTGAGGATGTTCTCCGTTGCGCCGACGCTGGGAAACTCCAGTGTGATCTCCGCCCCGTGCAAACGGTCGGCCCTCGCCTCCACCACGCCGTGCCGTAGCTCGAACGTGGCACCCATGGCCTCGAGACCCTTGAGGTGCATGTCGATGGGGCGACTGCCGAAGTCGTCCCCGCCGGGCAGCGACAGCGACACACGACCGAAGCGACCGAGCAGTGGGCCCAGCACGTTGATACTTGCCCGGATCCGTTCGACGAGTTCGTACGGCGCAACCGGCGAGATGTCGCCCGCATTGGTCATCCGGACAGCACCGTCACCGAGGTATTCGCTGCGCACGCCGATGGCATCGAGCAGCTCGCCCATGATTCCGACGTCGGCGATGTCGGGCACGTTGGTGAGCGTGGAACTGCCGTCTGCGAGCAGCGTTGCTGCCATCAACTTGAGCACCGAGTTCTTCGCACCCGGTATCACCACCTCACCGTGAAGGGGGCCCGCTCGGCGGATGAGAATTCGCTCTTCGTTCATGGCGGCGACAAGTATGCCCCAATCCTCCAGCGACCGTCGAGCGACAGCCCTGACGACATCAAGGGCTAGCGTGGGGGCGGTGCCGCGGCTGTTCACACACTCACCGCGTACCATCACCCAGGTGTGGGCGCCCGGCTCACTGCAGGCTTCGGCAGCCGACAGAGAGCGACACGACGTGCTCGACGAGCGGCTCGTCGAGGATGGTTCGTTCGTCCAGGCAAACGGCCCGTTCAGCGAGTACCGGCGCACTGTGACGCCAGCCGACGACGGCCGAGTCGTCGAGGCAACTACGTTTCGACTCTCGATTCCGTGGTTCGGCTGGCTGTTCGGGCCACTCATGCGACGCGCCATCCGCAACCGTCGCGCCGTTGGCATCGGCAGCCCGTGGTGGGCGCCACCCGACCGGCTGAACGAGCGGCAGGTCCGCACGCTCGCTCTGCTCGCAATCGCCTCCAGTTCGGCTGCGTTCGCCAACACGCTGTTCACCCAGACAGCCAACTTCGCGACGAACAGCTTCGGCATCTCCAACTCCGGGCAAAGTGTCGGCGGCGCGATCGTTCGCGTGGGGGTGGTCATTGCCTTGCCGTTCGCTGTCATGGCCGACAGGGTCGGCCGCCGCCGAACGATCGTGCTGCTCGCGTGGCTCACACCGCTGTTCTGCGCGCTCGGCGCCCTCGCACCCAGCTTCGGGCTGCTCGTCGCATCGCAGACCATCGCCCGACCCCTGGGCATTGGGCTCGCACTCCTGGCGGCGGTGGCCGCTGCCGAGGACATGCCACGAAACAGTCGCGCCTATGCCGTCAGTGTGTTGGCGATGTCCGCCGGCCTGGGTGCGGGCATTGCTGTCGGCGCCCTCAAACTGGCTGACGTGGGCCAGGAGGGGTGGCGGTTCGTCTACCTGCTGTCGCTGATCTGGCTCCCCATCGCCGTCAGCCTTTCCCGTCACCTCACCGAGACTCGTCGCTTCGAGATGGCGCATCCGATCGCGCCGCGCATGAATCGCCGACGGCTGGCCCTGATCGCAGGGGTCGCACTGTCCGCCAACCTCTTCGTGGCGCCGGCTTCGTTCTTCCAGAACCGCTACCTCGACGACATCCGGGGCTACAGCGGCGGCGGCATCGCACTGTTCACGTTGGCGACCGGCACGCCCGCGTCGATAGGGCTCATCGTCGGTGGGCAATTGGCCGATTCGGTCGGGCGCCGCCGTCTGATCGCGGTGTGCACACCCATCTCCACCGTCTGCATCGTTGGTGCATTCTTCGTTGGTGGGCCTGCAATGTGGGCGTTGTCGCTGGCCGGTGGCTTCACTGCCGCCATGGCCTACCCCGCGTTTGCGGTCTATCGAGCAGAACTGTTTCCCACCGGCAACCGCGGCACGGCCAACGGGCTGGTGACCGCAACGGCCCTGCTCAGCGGCAGTGTTGGCATTCTGATCGTCGGACACCTCCGCGACCGCGGGGCCAGCTTCGGAGCATTGATGGCGGCGATGGGCGTCGGCCAGTTGGTCGCGGCCTACATCGCGGTCCGTCACTATCCCGAGACTGCTCACCTCGAGCTGGAACAGCTCAACCCAGGTGACCCGAGGCTGTCAGAGCCGTGAGATCCAGGTGGCCGCGAGGGCAGCGATCTTGTCATCGCAGCCCTTCAGGTCGTGGCCCTTGCCCTCCATCCACTCGTGAGTCACATGTCCGGGGATGGTGGCGGTCCACTCCAACAGCTCGTCGGGAGTGCCGAACGTGTCCTTCGTCCCGGAGATGAACAGGCACGGCACAGTGAGCCGGGGGAAGTGCTCCACTCTCAGCCGCTCGGGCTTGCGCGGCGGGTGCAGCGGGTAGCAGATCAACACCAAGCCCGACGCCCGCAGCGGCGCCTCTTCATCGCCGACGGCCAGCGAGCAGATCCGTCCACCCATGGATCGGCCGCCGAGCACCAGCGAGTCGCGGCGCGAAGCCAAGAGAGGCGCGGCTTCATCGCGCACTGCCTGCAGCAGCACCGGCGGCCGGTCGGGCACCTTGCGCCCCAGCTTGCGGTACGGGAAGTCGGCACGCACACATGGCATCGGAGCGATCGCCGCCTCGATGGCCGACAGGCTGGGATGAGTGCTTGCCGAACCGGCACCCGGGAAGAGCAGCAGACGCTTCACTGGGCCAGCAGGATACGACGGGCCTCGCCCAGCCGCTCGATGTCGCTGGCTGCCGAATTCTCATCGCCTCCGTGGTCAGGGTGGGCCTCTCGGAGCCGAATACGGAAGCGCGCCATCACTTCCTTCTTCGTCACCTTGGCAGTGCCCATCGGGAAGCCGAGCAGATCGAGTGCCCAGATGCGTGGGTCGGCGATGCCCACCAGATCCGTTCGGCTGACGCCGGTGATGTCTGCGACGAACGAGGGGCCGATAGGGCCCTGCCAACGCATCGCCCGATGCAGTACCGGTGCCACATTGCGACGCGCCTCGTAGTTCATTCGCTCCAGCGCGTACACCGCGCCGAGCACCTGGGACAGCGGTCTCCCCATGGAGTGCAGATCGAACTCGACGTGGTCGGCGTCACCATTGAGTTGGTGCACGCTGGCGGCCAGCCCGTGCCGGTCGATCTGGTAGCGGTGCTGCAGACGGGGTTGCACGACGCGGTCACCGCGTGCCACCTGATCGATGAGGCGACCGACGTCGGGGTGCATCTCCTCATCGACATCAGGCAGATACGCAGCCACCACAGCGGCCAGGAGCACACCGCCGAGGCCCGGGGCAGGGTCGGTGGGCAACACGAGGTGGCCCAGCGCGATGCGGCGAGTGGGCGTCACCGCGCGTGTGTGCCAGAGCTGCAGCTCAGCAAGCAGCATGTCGAGTGACCCTGCCGATGCTCAGATGTACGGGCGCAGTAGGTCGTGCAGCTCGCCGGCAACGGCCACCGTTTCGTCGTGATCAGGCTCGTCAGCGTCGGCCAGGGCACCGGCCAGCTCGTCGGCAAGTTCGCACGTGCGCTGCCACAACCGGATGTCGACGCCATACGGCGGGCGAGCCGGGTCCGCAAGTGCCGTCGCGGCGACGAGCTGCTCCAGACCGTCGGCGTCCATCGGGTTCTTCTGTAGACGAACGCCCGCAAGGAAGAACGTCGTCAACGTCTCGAACGGCAGCCGCTCGCCATCGTCCGCATCGATGTCGTCTGCATGGGCCGTGAACTCGCCCTGCTCGATCATGTCCATCAACGACTCGATCAACGCCTCATTGGCGGTCGGGACGACCAGCAGATCGTCCTCCCAACGGTACGGAACCGACTGCCGGGTGAGCGCCCGGGTGATCGACTGGCGGTCGCCTTCGGGCCACTCCGCAAAGTCGTACTCAGTGGTGGCAGCACCCTCAGGGATATCGAGTGGCGCCGCTCGGGTGCCCACGTCGTCGTCGCTCTCGCTGTACTCAGCGTCCGGGTCACCGTCGTAGACGACGCCCAGCCGCGTCTCGACGCGGGTGATGGTGGAATCAGCGACCGCTTCATGCGACTCGGGGACCACCAGCTCGGTGCCGTCCCATGTGTGTGGAATGTCGGCATCGGCCAACTCTGCTGCCAACTCCGCCTGCTGGTCGAACGACCAGCTGCTGAGGTCGTACAGCACGCGTGTTGCGTCAGGATCGTTGGGATTCCACTCGTCACTCACGGTGGAAACGCTATCGGCACACAGCGCGCCAGGAAGTCTTCAGCTCGGCGATACTCGTCCAGTTGGTTCTCGGCGTTGCGGAAGCCATGACCCTCGTTGGGGTACACGTGCAGCTGTGCGTCGCCGCCGGCAGTTCGCACCCGTTGGGCGAACACACGGCTCTGATGCACCGGCACCACGGCATCCATCTCGCCGTGCAGGATGAGGATCGGCGTACCCGCGAACTTGCCTGCGTGATACGCCGGTGAACGCTCTCGATACAACGCCGCCGAGTCCGGCAAGGGGCCTACCAGGCTGTCGGTGTAATGCCGTTCGAACCGATGGCTGCGCTCGGCCAACTCGACGAGGTCACTGACCGGGTAGAGCACGACTCCAGCGGCAAAGACACCAGGTTCGGCGCCCATCACGCCCAGGGCCGTGAAACCGCCCGCAGAGCTCCCGAACACCACTGTCCGGCCAGGCACTGCCCATCTTGCAGACCGGGCGTAGATGACGGCCGCCAACGTGTCGTCCACGTCCAGCTCTCCCCAACGGCCGCGCAGCGCCTGCTGATACGCCCGGCCATGGCCCGTCGAACCACGATGATCCGGCACCAGGATGGACCAGCCGCGCGACAGCCAGTACGAGATGCGCGGCATGAACGTCACCATCCACTGATCCGTCGGGCCGCCGTGCAACCACACGATGAGGCGGCCGTCGGATTCGTCGCAACGGTAGAGGCGGGCATGCAGTACGCCGTCGGCGACAGGCACTTCCACCAGCTCCGGCTCGACCAGCTCGTCTGGAGTCCACACCGCCTCCGTCCCGATCGCCACCGTTGCGCGGGCCCACGTGTGGGTGTCGTAGACCACCACCTGGGTGGGGGCCCGCGCCCCGGTCCGAATGGCGCACAAGCGACTGCCTTCCCACGAGAGCTGCCCGTGCACACCGCGCCCGACCTCGGTCACTCGAGCGGTCGCGACCTCGACGATGCACAGCCGCCCGAACCCGGCGTCGTTGCGCGCCACCGCCACGAACTGTCCGTCCGGTGACCAGTCGTAGGAGCACTGCCCTGGCCCCCAGCTGGGACCGGCGTGCTCGAAGGGCTCGTCGACCAGCGGCGAATCACCGATCCACACGTTCAGCCAACCGAGGTCGTCGCGTACGGAGATCGGCCTCCCATCGGGCAGCACCCGCGGCTGTTGTACGCAGAACGAAGTCGTCGCACCCGTTTGTCGCGGCGTACCGCCCGATGCCAGGTCGCAGTATTGAATGCGACTCGCGTCCCACGCCATGTCGGGAACATTCCACGCCATCCATCGAACGGTGCCGACCGAGTCGACGAATGGGTCCATGCAGAAGTCGGCCGTGCCATCGTCGAGTCGGCGCGTCTGCCCCGTCGAGACGTCGACGACATGAACCTCCATCAGGTCGAGCACATAGACGACACTGCACCCGTCGGTGGACGGAGACGGCCCGCTGGCCGACCGGTCCGGGCCATGATCAGTGAGCGCGACAGCGTCGTCGCCATTCATCGATTGCTGCCACAGGTTGCCGTCGGCAGCGACATAGATCACCGATCGCGCGTCGGCGGAGAAGGTCCATGCACCGCCCCCCAACCCGCGACCAGGGCGCAGCGCAGGCCAGCGGGCGAGGAACTGTTCGGCGGAGCCGTCAAAACGATGCACGACCAGGTTCGCGGTACCGGCGCCAGAGCGGGCGTAGACCAACAACGACCCATCAGGCGAGAGGCGCGGTTCGGTGAGATCGTTGCCCCCGACACAGCGCTCTGCCGCGATCGGATCCATCCGGTCACTCTAGAACCGTCCCGCCGAGGACCTGATCGCCTGACCCGTCAATCGGTGGACACGGTGCCACCACATCGGCGAGCCTGGTGTCTCCAACGCGATTCCACGAGAGGAGGTGCCCCATGTTGCAGCAACTGATCCGCCACGACATCGGCGCGCGCCGCCTCGCTGGCGCGTGCCCCGCCAGCGCCTGACCCCGCCGCCACACCATCCGCCGTGGCCGTGCACGGCCCGCGTCTCCAGCGCGGCGACCCTCGCCCGGCAGCATCCCACCTGTTCACATCTCTCACGGAGTACCTCCATGTTCACTCACCCACTCCCCCTCATGCATCAGCTCGTTCGCGATCGTCACGATCACATTCGCCGGACGCGTTCTCATCGCCGGCTGCGCCTGCCAGAGCCTGCCAACGACGAGCCGCTCGTGCATCGACAACCTCCGGAACCATCGCCACCCGCTACGGTGGGCGTCGATGATCGCCAACTCGCAGAAGCCTGACCGCAACCTCGCGCTCGAACTGGTTCGTGTCACCGAATCAGCCGCACTCGCCGCCTCGCGCTGGGTTGGCCGCGGTGACAAGAACGGAGCCGATGGCGCCGCTGTCGACGCCATGCGAACCGTGCTGTCCACGGTGCCCATGGACGGCATCGTCGTCATCGGCGAAGGCGAGAAGGACGAAGCACCCATGCTGTTCAACGGCGAACGCGTCGGTGACGGCACTGCGCCGCTCACTGACGTCGCCGTTGACCCCATCGACGGCACCACGCTCACCGCCTATGGCCGGGCCAACGCCATTGCGGTCATCGCCGTCGGAGAACGCGGCACCATGTTCAACCCCGGTCCGTGCGTGTACATGCACAAGATTGCGGTTGGGCCGGAGGCTGCCGGCAGCATCGACATCACGGCCACTCCCACGCAGAATCTGCGTTGGATCGCCAAAGCCAAGGGCGAGTCCGTCCGAGACCTGACCGTGGTCATCCTCGACCGTCCTCGCCACGAGGAGTTGATCGCGGAAGTCCGCAGTACTGGTGCTCGCGTCAAGTTGATCGGCGATGGCGACATCTTCGGTGCCATCGCCACCGGCTGGCCCGATGCCGGCGTCGACGTCTTGATCGGCATTGGCGGCACACCCGAGGGCGTCATCTCCGCTGCCGCCTTGAAAGGCATGGGTGGCGAGATTCAGGGCTTGCTCGCCCCGCGCACCGACGAGGAGCGTGATGCTGCCGTCGCCGCTGGCTACGACCTGTCGCGGGTGCTGCACACCGACGACCTGGTGCAGGGCGACAACTGCTTCTTCGCCGCGACAGGCATCACTGATGGCGAGCTGATGCGCGGTGTGCGCTACGAGCACGGTGGCGCCCGCACGCAGAGCTTGGTGATGCGCTCCCGGAGTGGAACAGTGCGCATGATCGACGCCCGCCACCGCATCGACAAGCTTGCTTCGTTCGCCTCGGTCGAGTACTAGTCCCTGTCGCTCAGCCGCGCTGGACAAGGCTGCTGAGGCGGCGGGTGAGACCCCGCGGCAGGATGCTGACACCGGCGACCATCCCCTTGTACATCGCTCCGGGGATCGAGAGCGCCTTGCCCTTGGCCACATCGTTCAGCCCCGCCTGGGCAACCTCGGTTGCCTCCAGCCAAGCGAACGACGGATAGTCGGTGGCGTAGCTCTCGGTGCTGCTGACACTCTGGAACTCGGTGCGAGTGAGACCCGGACACAGAGCCGTCACGTGTACACCAGTGCCGCGCGCCTCCTCGTGCAGGCTCTCGGTCAGGCTGGTCACGTACGCCTTGGTCGCGGCGTAGACCGCCAACTTCGGGGCCGGCTGGAAGCTGACCACGCTGCTGACGTTGAGCAAGAAACCGCGACCACGGGGCACCATCACACCGAGCGCCGCGCGGCTGAGCCGCGTGAGGGCTGCGACATTGAGCTGCACCTCGGCGTCCAGCCGATCTGCGTCCAGTGCGTGGAACTCACCCGATGTTCCGAACCCGGCGTTGTTGACGACCAGGTCGATCCGGTTGGCCTCGTCCTCAACTCGCGCGACGACTGCGGCCAACCCGTCAGCGGTTCCAAGGTCTGCCGCGAGCACCTCGATGCAAGCAAATCGGTCGGCAAGCTGCTGCAGCCGGTCGGTCCGGCGAGCCACGACAACGGTGGGGATGCCCGCCGCGCCCAGCAGTTCCGCCATCGCCTCACCGATCCCGCTCGACGCGCCAGTGACCAGTGCAGAGGTGAACGGAAATGAAGCCATGATCAGAGGCTACGCCGACGCCAGGATCTGGCACTCTCCGCCGCCCACGGGCGGAACAACCCGCCACATTCGACATCCTTCGCCGCCCTTGGGCGGGGAAACCTGCCAACGGGGCCGAGCCGTGACCCGCCAGCGTGACGAGGCCCGCGCTGATCGGCGCTGAGCTAGTGCTGGCCTGCTGAGGTGCCGGCCAGGCCGCCGGAGGCATTGAGCCGGGCGTGGGCGCGGCTGAGCGCCGCAACGGCCTCCGCGTCTTGCCCGTGGCGCAACATCTCCTCGGCCGACTCTTTTGCCCTGATCGCGCGCGGGCGATCGACGTTCTCACCCAGTTCAGCGATGTCGCTGAGGATGCTGACCGTGTTGCCGCTGACCTGCACGAAGCCACCGTGCACGGCGACGTCGAGCACAGTGCCGTCAGCAAGATTGATGCGCGTGTGGTTCTCGACCAACGCACCGAGGAACGGCGCATGACCGGGCAGGAACGCGATCTCGCCGCCACCAAGGGTGCGGGTGATGACCTGTGTGGCCTCGCCGGAGAAGATGACCTTCTCGGGCGATACCAGCTCGACCTGCATGGTGGCCATGATCAGGCTGCGCCCTCTTGCAACGCCTTGGCCTTGGCAAACACCTGCTCGACACCACCGACGTTGAGGAATGCCTGCTCGGGAACTTCGTCGAGCTCGCCGTTGACGATAGCTTCGAAGCTCTCCACCGTCTCGGCCACGGGCACGGTCTCACCCGAGACGCCGGTGAAGACTTCGGCCACGTAGAACGGCTGGCTGAGGAAACGCTGCACCTTGCGGGCACGCGACACCGTGAGGCGGTCTTCTTCCGACAGCTCATCGAGGCCGAGAATGGCGATGATGTCCTGCAGTTCCTTGTAGCGCTGCAGGATCTCCTGGACGCGGCGGGCCACGTCGTAGTGGCGCTGGCCGACGACCTCGGGCTGGAGGATGGTGGAGGTGGAGGCCAACGGGTCCACTGCCGGGTAGATGCCCAACGAGGCGATCTGCCGGCTGAGCTCGGTGGTGGCATCGAGGAAGGTGAAGGTGGTGAACGGCGCCGGGTCCGTGTAGTCGTCGGCGGGCACGTACACGGCCTGCAGCGACGTGATCGAGCGACCGCGGGTGGACGTGATGCGCTCCTGCAGCTGACCCATTTCGTCGGCCAGGGTGGGCTGGTAACCCACCGCGGACGGCATGCGGCCGAGCAGGGTCGATACTTCCGAGCCTGCCTGTACGAAGCGGAAGATGTTGTCCACGAACAGCAGCACGTCCTGGTTCTGCACGTCGCGGAAGTACTCGGCCATGGTGAGCGCCGAGAGGGCGACGCGGAGGCGCACGCCCGGTGGCTCGTCCATCTGACCGAAGACGAGAGCAGCCTTCTCGAACACGCCCGACTCGGTCATCTCGATCATGAGGTCGGTGCCCTCACGGGTGCGCTCGCCGACACCGGCGAACACCGAGACACCACCGTGGTTCTGCGCCACGCGACGGATCATCTCGGTGATGAGCACGGTCTTGCCCACGCCTGCACCACCGAACAGACCGATCTTGCCACCGGCGACGTACGGGGTGAGCAGGTCGATGACCTTGATGCCGGTCTCGAACAGTCGCTTCGACGGCTCGAGGGCTGCGAAGTCAGGTGCCGGACGGTGGATTTCCCAACGCTCGATGTCGTCGAAGTCGGCGTTGTCGGCGTCGAGCACTTCGCCCCACACGTTCCACACGTGACCGAGCGTGCGGTCACCGACAGGCACGCTGATGCCACGGCCGGTGTCACGGACCGACGTACCACGGGTGAGGCCGTCGGTGGGCTTCATGCACACGGCGCGCACTCGGCTGTTGCCCAGCTGCTGGGCCACTTCAGCCAACACGACGACCTGCTGGCCGTCGATGTTGACGGTGAACTCGAGGGCGTTGTTCAGCTCGGGCAGCGAGCCTGGCTGGAACTCGACGTCGATGACGGGGCCGGCAATACCGACAACGCGTCCGTCTTTGCGATCTTCTGTGATGGTCATAGCAATAGCTCTTTCTTGCGTCAGTCGCGAGAGTGCTGGGTAGAGGAAACGAGGGAGTCGTCGGAGATGGGGCCCAACTCCACGAGATGGACCTTGGCCTGTGACTTGCCGCCGGAGAGGGCTTCGGCGCCACTGACGATCTCCATGATCTCGGTGGTGATGCTGTCCTGGCGGGCACGGTTCATGATGCGGCTGAGGTTCTTGATCAGTTCCTCGGCGTTGTCGGTTGCGCTCTTCATTGCCCGCTGGCGGAAGGCGTGCTCACTGGCCGCGGCGTTGAGCAGCGCGGCATAGATGCGGGCTTCGACATAGCGCGGCAACAGCGTGTCGAGGATGGTGCTCGGGTCCGGCTCGAACTCGTAGTCGGCTGCGACGCCATCGGCGTTGGTTGCCTTACCGTCGCCACCGGCAACGGTCGCACGATCCAGGGGCACGAGCGGTCGAAGCACGACCTCTTGTGACCCGGCACTGATGAAACGCGTGTAGACGAGTTCCACTCGGTCGAATTCGCCGGCCACGTAGCGGGCAACCACGTCCTCGCCGACGGCACGAGCCTGGGCATAAGTGGGGCTGTCGCTGAAACCGCCGTAGGAGGCGGCGATGTTGTAGCCACGAAACTTGAAGTAGCCCTCGGCCTTGCGGCCGATGGTGACCAACGCGTAGCTCTTCCCTTCGAGCACGTCGGCCTTCACCGAGCCCTCCGTGGCGCGCTGCACACCCGAGTTGTAGCCACCGCAGAGGCCACGGTCGGCAGTGATGACGACGTACGCAGTGGTCTTCACGTCGGCGCGGCCGGCCAACAGCGGCGACTGCGACGGCCCACCCGCAGCAGCAAGGTCCTTGACGACTTCGGTGATCTGCTCGCTGTACGGCACCGCCGCCGCAACGCGCTGTTGCGCCTTGACGATGCGCGATGCCGCGATGAGTTCCATGGCGCGCGTGATCTTCTTCGTTGCCTGGACGCTGCGAATGCGCCCACGAAGAATGCGCTCCTGACCTCCTGCCATGACTACTCCGTTGCCAGCGTCTTGTTGCTGTGAGCTTCGCCCACTGCGACAGCATCGGTAGCGGTGGCATCGGCGGCAGCTTTGGCGGCCTCCGCGCTGGCAGCGACGAACGTCTCCTTGAAGGAGGCGATGATCTCACCGAGTTCACCGGGCGCGTCGGCCTTGGGGTTGCTCCGCATGCCGGCCAGGAGGCCGCCCTGCGTGCTACGGAAGTGCGCCAGCAGTTCAGCCTCGAAGCGGCGAACATCAACAACCGGCAGACTGTCGAGGTAACCCTTGGTGCCGGCGAAGACGACGACGACCTGCTCTTCGACGGGCATCGGGCTGTTGAGCGGCTGCTTGAGCAACTCGACCAATCGATAGCCACGCTCGAGCTGGGCCTTCGAGATCGCGTCGAGTTCCGAACCGAATGTGGCGAAAGCCTCCAGCTCGCGGAACTGGGCGAGATCGAGCTTCAAGGTGCCTGACACGCCCTTCATCGCCTTGATCTGCGCCGCACTACCCACGCGGGACACCGAGATGCCCACGTCGACGGCCGGGCGAACACCCGACTTGAACAGGTTGTCCTGCAGGTACACCTGACCGTCGGTGATGGAGATCACGTTGGTGGGGATGTATGCCGACACGTCGCCGGCCTTGGTCTCGATGATCGGCAGCGCGGTCATCGAGCCGGCGCCGCGCTCATCGCTGAGTTTGGCGGCACGCTCGAGCAAGCGGCTGTGCAGGTAGAACACGTCGCCTGGATACGCCTCACGGCCCGGCGGGCGGCGCAGCAACAGCGACACCTGACGGTAGGCCTCGGCCTGCTTGGAGAGGTCGTCGTACACGATGAGTGCGTGCTCGCCGTTCTCCATCCAGTGCTGGCCAATGGCGCAACCACCGTACGGAGCGAGGTACTTGAAGGGAGCCGGGTCCGAGGCCGGAGCGGCCACGACAACGGTGTACTCCAAGGCGCCGTACTGGCGCAGGGTATCGACCGTCTGGGCGATGGTCGAACCCTTCTGGCCGATGGCGACGTAGATGCACTTCACGCCGAGGCCACGCTGGTTGATGATGGCGTCGATGGCGACCGTGGTCTTACCGGTCTTGCGGTCGCCGATGATCAGCTGGCGCTGGCCACGGCCGATGGGGGTCATCGCGTCGATGGACTTGATGCCGGTCTGCAGCGGCTCGTGCACGGGCTGGCGGCCCATGATGCCGGGCGCCTGGATCTCGACTCGGCGCTGGATGCCGCCGACGATGTCACCCTTGCCGTCGATCGGCTGGCCGAGTGCATTGACCACGCGGCCGAGCATGGCGTCGCCGACGGGCACCGAAAGGATGCGGCCGGTGGCCTTGACGGTCTGGCCTTCCTCGATCTCGAAACCCTCACCGAGCACGACGGCGCCGATGGAGGCCTCATCGAGGTTCAGTGCCAACCCGATGGTGCCATCTTCGAACTCGAGGAGCTCGTTGACGGCACAGTCGGGCAGACCGCTGATGCGGGCGATGCCGTCGCCGACCTGCGTGACGCGGCCGACGGTTCGGGCTTCCAGCGACGGCTCGAAGCCATCAAGATTCTTTTTCAGCGCCGCTGCGATGTCGCTAGCGCTCAGTGTCAGTTCAGCCATGTTCTTCGTTGCTCCGATTGTGCGCCTGTTAGAGGCGGGACTTCAGCTGGTCGATGCGGGTACGGACGCTGCCGTCGATGACGGTGTCGCCCACGGTTGCGACGAGGCCGCCCAGAACGGACGGATCGACGACGACTTTCAAGTTGACCTGTTTGCCGGTGGCGTTGGCCAGGGCAGCCGCGAGGCGGGTTTCCTGGTCAGCCGTCAGTGCCACCGCGGTGCGTACTTCGGCAACTTCTTGGTGCTTGGCCGAGCTGGCACGAGCCACCAGCAGGTCGACGATGGCAGGCAGGTCGCGGGTACGGCCCGAACCCACGACCATCGAGATCAGCTGAGTGGTGGTGCTGGTTGCCTTGCCGCCGAGGAGATCCTCGATGATGGCTTGACGCTTGGCCGGCGGAATCTGCTCGTCGCTGAGCGCAGTGCGCAGAGCATCGCTGCCCTCGAAGCTGCGGGCGAAGCGGAACAACTCGTCTTCGACCTCGTCGAGGGTGCCTTCGGCGCGAGCGATCTCGAACAGACCGCGTGCGTAGCCTTCGATGCGGTTGTCGCTCATGCGCTTGCTCCGACTCGTGAAATGAAGTTCTCGATCAGTTCCTGCTGCGTGGCGTCGTCGAGCGAACCGGTGACCACATGATCAACGGCAGCCGAAGAAAGACGGGCGATCTCGGCTCGCAACTCGTCGCCGACCCGGCCCTGGGCGGTAGCGATGTCGGCAACGGCCTTGGCCTCGACATCGGCAACCTCGGCGGCGAGGCGAGCCCGACCGTCTTCCAGAACTGCGGCGGCCTGGATGTCTGCATCGCTGAGCAGGCGGGCCCGCTCGGCAGCGATGTCGCCCTTGGCGGCACGAATGCCGGCAGCCTCGGTGGAGGCTGCCGCCTTGTCAGCTGCAGCGGCGTCGAGTTCCTTCTGAATCTTCTCGGTGCGGGCGGCGAAGCTCTTCTTGATGGGCGGTCCACCGAACTTGAACAGCGCATAGAAGATGATGACCGATGCGAGACCACCCCAGATGATCTCCACAGTCTCGGGAAGCAACCAGTGGTGCGTGACGACGTTGCCATCGGAGTCGAGGACGATTTCCCCTCCCGCGGTGATCAACTGGCCGGCGGATGCGGCAATGCTCAGGAAGCTCATCGCGCCATCACCTCGCTGACGACCTGGGCGACGACGGCATCGGCTGGGCGACGGCCGGTGGCCAGCTCGCCGGCGCGGCCGGCAACATCGCTGACAGCAGCATGGATCTGGTCGCGGGCAGCAGTGCGAACACCCTCGGCCTGCGCCGCGGCCGCAGCCTTGCGCTCGGTGATGCCGGCGTTGACCTCGGCAAGCTTGGCCTGACGCTCCGTCTCCAGCGTGATGCGTGCAGCGTCGACCACCTTGGCAGCGTCGGCTTTGATGCCGGCGAGCTGCGCCTCGTAGTCGGCGACTTCGGCACGGGCCGAGGAGCGCTCGGCATCAGCGGACTCGTGCGCATCCTGGATGCTGTTGTACCGAGCGTCCATGCCATTCTTCACCTTCGGGAAGAGCACGAAGCGCATCAGCAGTGCGAACACGATGAAGGAACCCGCGCCCCACGCGAGTTCTTTCATTTCTGGAACGATGGGTCCCGGCTCCTTGCTCACTGTCTCTGCTGTACCGGATTCGTCAGCAGCGACGAAGTGAACCGTGGAACCGTGCCAATGAATGGCTGGGAGGTGTACGACGGCGGAATGCACGTCAGCTCCTTCGGATTGAACGGACAATTTCGAGACGGCTCAGAGACCGATGAGAATGAAGACCACGAAGCCAATGAGGGCAAGTGCCTCAGTGAAGGCAATGCCGAGGAACATGGTGGTACGCACCATGCCGGCTGCTTCTGGCTGACGGGCCATGGCCTCGACGGACTTGCCGACGAGGTACCCAATGCCGATGCCGGGTCCGATGGCTGCGAGGCCATAGGCGAAACCTGCCGACGTGGCGGCGGCTGCAGCCTTGACGTCGGAGGGAGTCTGCGGCGGCTCGGTGACGATGAGGCGGGCGAGTGCTTCCATTTTTGGTATTTCTCCTAGTGAGTGATCTGGGTAGTGGAGACGGTTGAAACTTGCGAATCAGTGTTCAGGGTGTGCCGCCCCGCCGATGTACACGGCGGTGAGGATGGTGAAGATGTAGGCCTGCAGGAACGCCACCAGCACCTCGAAAGCGGTGAGGAAGACGAGCATGAAGAAGGGCAGGATGGCCATCGGCTTGAGCAGGAACTGCGACGTCTCAGCAGTGATCAGCGAGCTGGTGAGCAGTGCGAAGGTGACGAGCAGGATGTGTCCGGCGAGCATGTTGGCGAACAACCGGACCGTCAACGAGAACGGGCGCACGATGATGTTGGAGATGAACTCGATGATGCCCACCAGCGGCTTGAGCGCCACCGGCACGCCTGGGGGCCAGATGGTATTGGTGAGGTACTTGATGCCCTGGTGCTTGAGCCCGACGCCGTTGTAGATGACCCACACCAGGAGCGAAAGGAACACCGGAATGGCCATGCGGGCGGTGGCAGGCATCTGCAGGAACGGGATGATGCCCGGCACGTTGCAGAGATAGATGAAGATGAACAGGCTGAGCAGGAAAGGCGTCCAACCCAGGCCCTCCTTCCCCATGGTCTGCATCACGATGCCGTTCTCGATGAACTCCACCGAGGTCTCGGCCAGGTTGCGCACACCCTTGGGGGCTTCCAGCGCGTTCTTGCGACCGGCGAGGATGAAGATCACCGAACCAATCACGGCGGCGGCGACCGCGATGAGGGCGATCTTGTTGAAGGTGGGAAACAGATCTTTCCAACGCAAGATCGCGTTGATCTCTGGAAATTCGAAGGCTTCGGCGATCACGAGGTGGTCCTGTGGGTTCGAGGCGGGCAGGTCGGTCGTTACTAGAACGGTTGTAAACGGGTGTTACTGGCGGGCGGGCTTGAGCCCAGGGTGTGCGAGCGAGAGGGCAACGTACTTCATCTCCCAGATCAACAGACCAAGGTGCGTCACGATGATGGTCGTTCCGAGTGCCGGGAGTGAAATCCAACCGGTGTCTTTCACGAGAAACACCGCGAGAAAGATGAGACCGAGGCGGATGAGGTACCCGAACAACACGGCCCCCATCATGAGACCGAGGCTGATTCGGGCGGTAGTGGCCACGAGCGTAGCGGCCAATGCGAAGTTGAAGAGCACTATCGCAATTGCGTAGGCGCTGCTGTACGCGCCGTTCATGCCCCAGATGACACCGCAGATCGCGATCATCACCGGCGCCACGATCAGACCACGGCGAACCATGTCCTTGGTGACCGCAACTTCCGGCGCGGGACCCGACAGCGCGGTGGTGGCAACAAGTGCGTCACTCACAGCGCTTCGCCCCGCAAGCCGGTCTCGGCGGTGGTGTCCAGCTCGACGACCTTGTGGCGAGGGTGGCTCTGCAGGCCGGACACGCGCGTGGCCTCGTGCACCTTCATCTGCGCGGTGTACTCGAAGTACATCTTGATGAACTGGCCGACCACGCTGAACACGACGAGCCCGATCATGAACGCCGGGCGTGTGTCCAGCCAGCGGTCGAGGCCGTAGCCGATGCCCAGGAACACCAGCACCACCAGCGCGAAGTCCATGCCGCGGCCCAGCGTCTGGCCGGACTGCTGATGCTCAGCGATCTTGCGCTGGTCGGGCAGGACTTTCAAGGGGGCGTTGATTCCTCGGGAAGCGTGCCGGTCACAACGTTGTGACCAAGCTTGTGAACGCGCACACAATGTAGTCGATCGCGCGGTCCATCGTGCAAACCCGACGAAAGATCGAGCGAACTATGTCCGGCGGCGACGGATCTGCGGGTGCAGGACGGTGTACAGCAGCAGTCCCAACATGGCCGCTCCGATCGGGATGTACGACGTGCCGCTGCCCGTGAAGACCGGGTAGAGCACGAACGCCGACAGCAACGCGGTCCACGCCCACAAGATGAGCACGCTGCGTCGTTGCCCATGCCCCATCTCCATCAACCGATGATGAAGGTGGCCCTTGTCGGCAGAGGCAACACCTTGACGGCGAACTGCACGACGGACAATGGCGAACAGGGTGTCGAGAATCGGTACGCCGAGAATGATCAGCGGGATGATCAACGGCGCAATGAAGAAGTAGGTCTGACCGACGAACTGCTGATTGTTCGGATCGGCGCGGCCACCGACGACGCTGGTGCTGACGGCCATCAGCAAGCCCAGCAGCAGCGCGCCACCGTCGCCCATGAAGATGCGCGCCGGGTTGAAGTTGTGGGGCAGAAAGCCGAGGCAGATACCAACGGCCAGGATCGCGACGAGCGAGCCGATGTTGGGTTGGGTGATCATCCCGGGGATGTCCGCCAGGTGTTGGCTGTAGAGGAAGAAGGCGCCGGCACCGATGGCGACGATGCCCGCGGCGAGACCGTCGAGACCGTCGATCAAGTTGATCGCGTTGGTCATGCCGAGCAGCCAGACCACCGTGACCAACGGTGCCCAGTCACTACTGAGGTAATAGACCTCGAGGAACGGCACGCGGAAGTACAGCATCTGTACGCCGTAGTAGACGAGGATCGCACCGGCGCCGATGGTGCCGATCACCTTCGCCGGTGCCGAGATCTCGTGGATGTCGTCGACGAATCCGACCAGGAAGATCGCGGTGGCAGCGAACAGCACGCCTCGGGGCTCGGAGAAGTTCGCATACAACGGGTCGAAGACGTCCATCAACCGCGAGGCGCCGAATGCGGCGATGAAGCCGATGAACATCGCGATGCCGCCCACGTCGGGCGTGGCGACGGTGTGCACCCGCCGGTCATCCGGTTCGACCACCCACCCCATACGCCGCGCGACTTTGCCGACCAGTGGCGTGGTCACGAAGGTCACCACCGCGGCGATGGCACCGATGAGCAGATATGAGCCGGTACCCGGCATCACGGACGCCGAAGTCGAGGGTCGTTTGTCTCAAAACCTTGGTGTCCGAACCAACCGGCTGCCACCAGGGCAAGCACCGAGTAGACCGGAAGGGACAGCGACTTGCTCATCGCGTGGCGCACCACCGCAACAACCCAGTCAAGGTAGGGAGCGAGCGGAATGTCCAGCGAATCGCCGTTGTCGCTGAAGAGCTTCACCAACAGATGACGCTCGACGTAGAACATGGCAGGGATGAGGCTCGCAGCCGTGATCGCAACAGCGAGCGCGGCTGCCGGGCGACCCGGACGACGCATACCGGCGTGGACGCCGTAGGCAATGACCACACCGAAGAGCGGTATCAGATATGCCTGGGTCGAGTGCGTGCCGATCACGATGAGAAACCACGCCACGCCGGCGAGAAAGCCTGCCGCTACGCCGAACATCACGCCCCGGCGCAGCGAGCGCGCAGGTTTCGGTTTGTCAGCGGCGTTGCTCACGAAGTTCCACTGTAGCGATCAGGCATACGCAGGGAACCGCGCACAGAGCGCAGCGACCTCGCCCTTGGCCGCCATCACGGCTGCCGGGTCCGCCCGATGGCGAAGGACGCGAGCGATCAGCTCGGCAATCACGGCCATCTCCGGTTCCTTCATTCCCTGCGTGGTGACCGAAGGGGTACCGATGCGGACGCCACTGGTCACGAAGGGGCTGCGCGGATCGTCGGGAATGGTGTTCTTGTTGAGGGTGATGCCTCCCTCGTCGAGTACAGCCTGTGCTTCCTTGCCGGTGAGTTCGGCATCGAACGGGGTCAGATCGACCACCATCAGGTGGCTGTCGGTGCCGCCACTGACGAGACGGAAGCCCTGGTGGACCAACGCCTCGGCAAGCGCGCTGGCGTTCTTGACGATCTGCTGCGCGTAATCCTTGAACTCGGGTTGCATCGCCTCGTAGAAAGCCACGGCCTTTCCAGCGATGACGTGCTCCAGCGGGCCACCCTGCCAGCCGGGGAACACTGCTTTGTCGATTGCTGCGCCGAACTCGGCCTTGCTGAGAATGCAGCCACCGCGGGGCCCACGCAACGTCTTGTGCGTCGTGAACGTGACGATGTCTGCGTACGGCACCGGGTTGGCGTGCGCGCCGCCGGCGATGAGGCCGGCCAGGTGGGCTGCGTCGAACATGAACAGTGCGCCGACCTCATCGGCAATCGCCTTGAACGCGGCCGGGTCGAGCCGACGCGGATAGCTGGTCGTACCCGCGACGATCAGCTTCGGGCGGTGTTGCAGCGCCAGGTCGCGCACCTCGTTCATGTCGATGCGCTCCTCCCCCTTCGTCACCCTGTAGGGCACGAAGTGGTAGAGCTTGCCGCTGGCGTTGACCGGCGAGCCGTGCGTGAGGTGGCCGCCGTGGTCCAGGCTGAGACCCAGCACGGTGTCGCCCGGCTGCAGGATGGCTTGGTATGCGCACATATTGGCGTTGGCGCCACTGTGCGGCTGGACGTTCGCGTGCTCGGCGCCGAACAGCTCCTTGACGCGAGAGATGGCGAGCGACTCGATCTGGTCGATGATGGCGTTGCCACCGTAGTAACGCTTACCCGGCAGCCCCTCGGCGTACTTGTTGGTCAGCGCACTGCCAACCGCACGCATGACCGCCGGCGAGGTGAAGTTCTCGCTGGCGATGAGCTGCAGACCGGTGCACTGGCGCTGCACCTCGGCGTCGATGAGGTCGAACACGACCGTGTCGGGCTTGGTATCGCTGGGGAACGGCATGTCAGGACTCCGGATCGTCGTTGGCGATTGCGAATGCGATTGCGCGGGCGGATTCGTCGCGCTCGATCTGCATCACCTGCTCGACGCGGCGCAGGTGGCGGCCGCCTTCGAAGGCGGTGGTGAGGAAGAGCTGCAGAATCTCCTCGGCGAGGCCGGTGCCCACGACACGGCCACCGATACTGAGCACGTTGGCGTCGTTGTGTTGACGAGCCATGCGTGCCGTGTAGAGGTCGTTGCACAAGGCAGCGCGCACCCCGTGCACCTTGTTCGCAGCCAGCTGTTCGCCCTGGCCGCTGCCGCCGATGACGATGCCGAACAGGGCATCACCGTCGCGCACCGTGCGCCCGACCGACGCACAGATCTCCGGGTAGTCGACCGCCTCGGTGCTGTGCGTGCCGTGATCGAGCACCTCGTGGCCGCCTGCCCACAGCACCCCGATGAGGTGCTGTTTGAGTTCGTACCCGGCGTGGTCCGAGCCAATCGCGATCAGAGACATCGCCGCAAGTGTAGGTGACCCAACGAGTCCCACCCCAGCTCGCTCTCTACAACGCCGCATGTGTGCACTTCCGCCCGCCAGGCGACCGAAAGTGCACAGACGCTGAACACCGAGCCGGTTCGCTGGCGACCTGTCCCAGTTCGTACCCTGGCGGCATGTCGATCGATCCTCGTACACCCGTTCTCATCGGTGCCGGCCAATTCGTTCACCGTGCCACAGGCCTCGACGACGCGCTCGATGCCTCCGCGATGATGTGTGAGGCCATACGCGCGGCCGCAGCAGATGCGGGCCTTGCCGGCGTCCCCAACCCCGATTCCGTCCGCGTGGTGGGGTTGCTGAGCTGGAGGTACGGCGACCCGGCGTGGGTGGTGGCGAACCAGCTCGGGCTGACACCACGTGAGACCGCTGCGACGACGATGGGCGGCAACAGCCCACAGACACTGGTCAATGGCACCGCGATGGAGATCCAGCGTGGCGAGCTGGACCTCGCCATTCTGTGCGGCGGCGAGGCCTGGCGGACACGAATGCGCGCCCGCAAGGCCGGCGTGGAGCTGGATTGGCCGAAGTCGCCTCCGGACCAGATGCCGCGCCTGCTCGGCGAAGACATGGAAATGAACCATCCGGGCGAACGCGCCCGCAACATCGTGATGCCGGTGCAGGTGTACCCGATGTTCGAGACAGCGGTGAGGGCGGCAGCCGGTCGCACCGTCGAGGAGCAGCAGGTACTGAGCAGCGAGCTGTACGCAAAGTTCAGCGAGGTCGCTGCTGCCAACCCATACGCCTGGATCCGTGCGGCAAAGACGGCCGAGGAGATCCGCACCCCGTCGGCAACCAACCGAATGATCGGGTTTCCCTACCCGAAGTACATGAACTCGAACAACGACGTCGACATGGGGGCGGCACTCATCATGTGCAACGTCGAGAAAGCCGAGGCGCTCGGTGTGCCACGAGACCGTTGGGTGTTCCCTCACTCGGGTGCGGACTGCCACGAGCACAACTACATCAGCAACCGGTGGAGCTTCGCCGAGACACCCGCGGTCGAACTCGGTGGTCGGCGCGCGCTCGACCTGGCCGGCGTCGGCATCGACGACGTGGAGATCATCGACCTGTACTCGTGCTTCCCGTCGGCGGTGCAGCTGGGCGCACAGAGCCTGGGCATCTCACTGGATCGTCAGGTCACCCGCACCGGCGGCCTCGCTTTTGCCGGCGGTCCGTGGAACAACTACGTGATGCACGCGATCGCGACCGTGATGGACGATCTGCGCGACCGGCCTGGAGCCAAAGGCCTGGTGTGGGCCAACGGTGGGTATGCCACCAAGCATTCATTCGGCGTCTACAGCACCACTCCCCCGACGTCGTTCCGACATGCACACCCGCAGGACGAGGTCGATGCGATGCCGCGCCGCGAGCTGGCCGAGCCCGCCGATGCACAGGGCGGCGCGACGATCGAGGCATACACCATCATGTTCTCCCGCGATGGCGCGCCGGAAACTGCGTTGGCCGCCTGCCTACTGGCAGATGGGCGGCGGGCGTGGGGCACTTCCTCCGATGCAACGCTGGCTGCGGCAATGTGTGAGGGCGAATGGGTCGGCCGCCTGGCCGACCTCGACAACGCAGGCACGCTCTCCGCGTAACGAGTCGAAGGGGCCGAGGTAGTGGCATGCTCTTCGGATATGTCGTCAACACCGCTGTCAGTCATCGTCGATTGCGATCCTGGCCACGACGATGCCATTGCAATCCTCGTCGCTGCCCGGCACACCAACCTGGTGGGCATCACCACCGTTGCCGGCAACGCTCCGCTCGATGCCACGACACGAAACGCGATCATCGTGCGCGACCTGTTGCAGCTGGACTGCCCCGTCCACTCCGGTGCCAACCGTCCGCTGACTCGTCCGCCTCGGCATGCCGACTACGTGCACGGCGAGAGCGGCATGGACGGAGCAGACCTACCCGAGCCCAGCGGTCCACCCACCAGTCACGATGCCGTCGGCTACATCATCGAGACCTGCCGCGCGCAGGAGGGGATCTGGCTGGTGCCCACCGGCCCGCTCACCAACGTCGCCCTGGCCATGCGGGCAGCGCCCGACCTTGCCAGTCGCATCGGCGGCATCTCGTTGATGGGCGGCGGTACGTTCGGCAATCGCACCGCCGCAGCAGAGTTCAACCTGTGGTGCGACCCTGAGGCGGCACAGATGGTCTTCACCTACGGCGGCCCGTTGATCATGTCCGGCCTCGATGTGACACACCAGTTCCAGGCGGTGCCCGAGCGCATCGACATGATCAGAGCACTGCCCGGTCGGTTGGCCGCCGTTCTTGCGGACCTGTTCCAGTTCTTCAGCGGCACGTACACGAGTCGGCATCATCACATTCTCGGCGCGCCCGTGCACGACCCGATCGCGGTGCTGGCGCTCACCCATCCGCATCTGTTCCAGCGCAAGCTGGCCCATGTGGAGATCGAGACTCAGGGTCGCCTCACCTCGGGGATGACCATCATCGACCAACGCGACCTGCGCGAGGTGCCGGACGCCAACTGCGACTGGATCACCGGCATCGATGACGACGCTGCGTGGCAAGTGGTCGTCGAAGCCGTCCAACACTCGTCGAACTGACTCTCGGACGTACTCTCGCTGCATGCGCGCAGCCGTGATGAGAGATTGGCAACTTCGAGTTGACGACGTTCCGGACCCGGTGCCGGGGCAGGGCCAGGTGCTCACGAGGGTGCTCGCATGTGGCATATGCGGCAGTGACCTGCACATGCTGCGCCACGGCGAGGAAGCTCGACGACTCACCGAGGAACTGCAGGCAGGTGCACTGCCCGATGCGATGGGCATGAAGATGTTCGAACCGAACGCCGACACAGTGATGGGTCACGAGTTCTGCTGCGAAGTCGTCGAGCTGGGGCCCGGCTGCACCAACCTTGTCGTCGGCGACATCGTCGTCAGCTTGCCGGTCGCATTCGACGCTGACGGCTTGCATCCCCTTGGGTACTCGAACCGGTACAACGGTGGCTACGCCGAACTGATGGTCTTCAACGAGCTCACCGGCATCAAGGTTCCCGGCGGGCTTCCGGCCGAGATGGCAGCGATGACCGAACCGCTGGCCGTCGGTGTCCACGCGGTCTCGAAGAGCCGCATCGCTGGTGGCGACAGTGCAATCGTGCTCGGCGCCGGCCCCGTCGGACTCGCCTGCGTCGCCGAACTGCGGATGCGTGGCATTGGCCCGATCGTCGTCGCCGACTTCTCCGCCAAGCGTCGTCAGCTCGCCGAGCTGCTGGGGGCCGACATCGTGGTCGACCCTCGCGAAACACCCGCCATCGAGGCGTGGCGCACGATCGACGGCGTGCGACCGCTGGTGATCTTCGAGGCAGTCGGCGTGCCCGGCATGATCGAGCAAGCCATGCGAATGGCGCCCAAGGACGCCCGCATCCTGGTCGTCGGCGCCTGCATGCAGGAGGACCGCATCCATCCGATGCTCGGTATCGGGCGCGAACTCAGCATTCAATTCGTGCTCGGCTACGACCCGATGGAGTTCTCCGGCGCACTGCACGCAATCGCCGATGGCAAGACGGACCTCTCCGCCTGGCTCACCGGGACGGTTGGTGTGGAAGGCGTGCCACAAGCGTTCGCCGACCTGGCCGACCCCGAGCACCACGCCAAGATCCTGGTCGCCCCCGGCACCTGACCTGGCAGACTCGTGGCGATGACCGACACGTTTCCACGCCAGTACGCACGCACTCAGCGATTCACTCTGGGCGAACCGCGCACCATCAGCATCTCCGCCGACGGGCAACGGGTGACCTTTGCTCGCAGTCGCGCCGGCGACGACCCGGTGAACTGCCTGTGGGTGCTCGACGTTGCCACTGGTGAAGAACGACTGGTCGCCGACCCGCTGGAGCTGCTCGCAGTGATCGATGACGAGGCGCTGCCCGCAGAGGAAAGGCTCCGCCGCGAGCGGATGCGCGAGGGAGCGAGCGGCATCACCGCGTACGCCACCGACACCGCCGCCACTGTCACTGCCTTCGCGCTCGCGGGCAAGCTCTTCGTGGCCGGTTTGCTCAGCGGCCAGGCGCGGGAACTGATGGTGGACGGGCCGGTGTACGACCCGCGGCCGGACCCGGTGGCAACCCGCGTGGCGTATGTCTGCGGACGAGCGCTTCGTATCGCCGAGCTCGACGGCAGCAGCTGGGAGCTGGCCGGCGACGAGCAGCCGGAGGTCAGCTGGGGCAGCGCCGACTTCATCGCGGCGGAGGAGATGGGACGGTACCGCGGCTACTGGTGGAGCCCCGATGGCGCGACCGTGGCGGCCACTCGCGTCGATGTCGGTGCGGTGCAGCAGTGGTACATCAGCGACCCTGCCAGCCCCGACCAGCCGGCCAACGAAGTCCGCTACCCCGCCGCTGGCACCGCCAACGCAGAGGTCACGCTGCACGTGTTGGCGCTCGATGGCGGCAGCACGGAAGTCGTGTGGGATCGCGACACCTATCCGTATCTGGCCGACGTGCAGTGGGCCGACGCTCAGCGACTGCTGCTGACCGTGCAGTCTCGCGATCAGCGCTCGCTGATGGTGCTCGAAGCAGATGCCCGCAGCGGTCACACCGAGCCGCTGTTCGCCGACGGAGACACCGCATGGGTGGAGCTGGTGCCCGGCACGCCCGCGATGCTGAATCCCCACCTGAACGACGGCGTGCTGGTGATGACCGCAGACCGCAACGGCGTGCGCCGGTTGATGGTCGATGGCAATGCCGTGACGCCCCAGGACATGCAGGTGCGCGCCGTGGTCGCCGCGCACGACGACGAGGTGCACTTCCTGGCCAACCCGATTGACGACGCCACGGTGCAGCATGTGTGGCGGTGGCGCGGCGACGGCACCTTGACCGCCCTCACCGACGAACCGGGAATCCACACCGCAATCGTCGGCGGTCCGACCATCGTGGTGCGCAGCGCCGTGCTCGACGAGCCGGGCGCGGTCACCCACGTGCTCGATGGCCAGACCATTGCGTCGGTCGCACAGCAGCCGCTGGTGACGCTGAATGTCAGCCTGCACCACTACGGCGAGCACTCGCTGGCCACGGCGGTCCTGCTACCTGCCGGCCGCTCCGCTGGCGATGACGGCCCTCTGCTGCCCGTACTACTCGACCCCTATGGTGGCCCCCACGCGCAGCGTGTGCTGCACGCACACAACGCCTTTCTCACCTCGCAGTGGTTCGCCGACCAGGGTTTCGCGGTCGTCGTCAGCGATGGCCGCGGCACGCCGGGCCGCGGCAGCGATTGGGAACGATCGGTCCATCGCGACCTGGCCACCCTCCCCCTCGAGGATCAAGTCACCGCGCTACAGGCTGCCGCCGTCGACTTCCCGCTGGACCTCACCAAGGTCGCCGTCCGCGGGTGGAGCTTCGGCGGCTACCTGGCTGCGCTGGCCGTACTCCGCCGACCCGATGTGTTCCATGCGGCCATCGCCGGGGCTCCTGTCACCGAGTGGCGCTTGTACGACACCCACTACACCGAGCGCTATCTCGGCGACCCCAGCACCGACTCCACCGCCTACGCCACGAGTTCGCTGCTGCCGTTGGCAGACCAGCTCACCGCGCCGCTGCTGTTGGTACACGGGTTGGCCGACGACAACGTCGTGGCCGCGCACACCTTGCAGTTGTCGAGCGCGCTCCTGGCTGCAGGCAAGCCGCACGAGGTGCTCCCGCTCGTTGGCGTCACTCATATGACCCCGCAGGAGGTGGTGGCAGAGAACCTGCTGCTGCATCAGCTGAACTTTCTGCAGCGATCGCTGGGCCTCACGGACTAGGTTGCGGTCATCATGAATCAGCGATTGAAGGATCTCTACACTCACGTCTCGGTACATGCCACCGCCGACCGCGAACACGAGGCAGCCATCGAGTTGCTGCTGTTGGTGATGATGGCCGACCATCACATTTCTACGGACGAGGTGGACGAGATTCGCATCATCAGCGATGACTCCGGGTGGGAGACCGACACGTTCTCGTTCGACCAGTACATCGGTCCGGCGTCGGCCCGAGTTCGCGCCGCCCTCGCCGATCACCAGGTGGAAGCGCTGCTCGACGACATCGACGATCGCGTCGCGAGCACTGTATTGCGTGCCGCACTCTTCAGCGCCGCACGCGACGTCGCCGGCGTTGACCATGCGGTCGACGCCGACGAGGAATCACTGCTGGGCCAGATTGCGGCCCGCTTCGATTGAAGCGGGCGCAGGTGTTTTCAGCTGAGCGCCGGTCATGGCTTGCGTGCAATCGCAATTCGGTCGTGCTCGGCGAGGTCAGGACGAATCTGCACGTCGATGAGGCCTGCCGCCGCGAGCAGCGCCGATGCTGCGGCACCCTGCCCAGTGCCGATCTCCAACACCAGCCACCCGCCGGGCCGTAGCCACAGCGCGGAGCCGGCGGCGATGGTCTGCACGTGTGCGAGTCCTTCGTCGTCGGCAAACAGGGCCAACGCTGGCTCCCAGTCCCGAACCGACTGTTCCACCGCCGGATCACCGTGCGCGATGTACGGCGGATTCGAGACCACCAACCCGAGACTTCCCCTCAACGAGCTCGGAAGCGCTGCGAACCACTCCCCCTGCCCGAACTGGACTGCCGCACCTGCCACGCCCAGCCCGGCGGTGTTGGCGCGCGCAACGTCGAGTGCGTCGGAGGACACATCGGTCAGCCACACATCGACCGAACCCCTTGGCAGCTCGAATGCAAGCGAGAGGCCGAGCGCGCCGCTGCCCGTGCCGAGGTCGGCAACCGGAATCGGTCGCTCGGGCCACCCCTTCACAGCCGAGCGCACGAGGTCGATTGCAACCTGGGCCACCAGCTCGGTCTCTGGTCGCGGAATGAGCACCCGGCGATCGACCAGCAGGTCGAGATGACGGAACGACCAATGCCCCAGCACGTACTGCAGGGGTTCACCGGCGCGTACGCGGGCCAGCATCGCATCGAGGTGCGCCATCGAGCGTTCGGTCACCGGCTCCTCGAGCCCGTCCACGAACTCGGCTCCGAACGCGCCACTTGCCTCCTCGCACAGCCACCTGGCCTGCGGGCGGCCCGTCAGCCCGGCAGTTTCGTCCCACAGCTGACGCCACGACACAGTGCCATCGACACTCACCGTCAGTCCTCGCCGGCCAGTTGCCGGGCCCGTTCCTCGGCTGTCAGCGCATCGACCGTCTCGTCGAGATCGCCGGCGAGCACGTCCTGCAACCGGTAGATGGTGAAGCCGATGCGGTGATCAGTGAGGCGGTTCTCCTTGAAGTTGTAGGTGCGGATCTTCTCGCCGCGACCGCCTCCACCCACCTGGGAGCGTCGCTCGGCCGAGGCAGCCGCCTGCTGCTCGTCCTGCGCCAACTTCAGTAGGCGTGCCCGCAGCACCACCATCGCTCGCGCCCGGTTCTGAATCTGGCTGCGCTCGTCCTGCATCGTCACCATCACACCGGTGGGCTTGTGCGTGATGCGCACCGCCGAGTCGGTGGTGTTGACGCTCTGGCCACCTGCGCCACTGCTGCGGTAGACGTCGACGGTGAGATCCTTGTCGTCGATCTGCACCTCCACCTCCTCCGCCTCGGGCAGCACCAGTACCGTCGCCGACGACGTGTGAATACGACCCTGGCTCTCGGTGATCGGGACCCGCTGAACGCGATGGGTGCCGCCTTCGAACTTGAGCCGGCTCCACGCAGTGTCGCCGTTGATCATCATGGTGACCTGGTTGACGCCACCAAGGTCGCTGTCGTCGTGGTCCAGGACCTCCACCGACCAACCCTTGGCGGTTGCGAACGCCCGGTACATGTCGTACAGGTCGCGTGCAAAGAGGTTGGCTTCCTCGCCGCCTTCCGCGCCACGGATCTCCATGATGACCGCCCGGCCGTCGTTGGGGTCCTTGGGCAGCATCAGCAGTCGCAGTTCCTCTTCCAGGTCCGCGAGCTCGCCCTCGGTCTCGGCCAACTCGTCCTTCAGCAGCTGGCGTTCGTCATCGGTGGCGACCGTCAGCAGCTCGCGTGCGGCCTGGGCGTCGGCGCTACGGGCGTGATAGCGGCGCACGCAATCGACAACCGGTGTGAGATCCTTGTAGCGACGGGTCACCGTGCGCATCTTCGTCTGATCATTGACGATGTCGGGGTCGGACAAGCTCGCCTCCAGAGAGACGAACTCATCTTCCACGGACTTCAATCGTTCAAACACCCGCCAGAGGTTACGGCGTCAGTCGACCGTGAGGACGGTGAGCGGCGGAGAGGCAAGTGCGGCAAGGCGGCGCTGCACGTCGAGCGCGTCGCGAACGGGCAGCACGACCACGCAGTCGCTCGTACCGAGTGCGGACCGCGCGTCGATCGCGTAGGGCATCAGGTCCAGGTCGACGCCGCTGGAGCACACGACCACCACCGAGCGACCGTCGATGGTTGCCACCGCGACGCACGGGGTCGGGTCCTTCAGGTTGGGGCGCGGAATGGGCGGAGCCATCGCTGTCACCGAAGCGGCACCGATCAACTGCGGGTCGACGACGAGACGTGTGCGCAACGCGCGTTCCTGGGCCAGCATGTTGAGTGGGTGCCGCGCAGCCCCCACCTGGCGGTGCGCGCTGACCGAGCCGACCACATCAGCCAAGGCCTCGGTAGTCGGGCGATTGCCGTGCAACATCTGGAACGCCTCGCGATCATGAGCACCGACACCGACCTCCAGGCGCACCTCGTCGGTATAGGCATCGGTGACCACCCTGCACACTTCGAGGCCCTCCACCTCACCCGCGAGCACCCCGTGTTCGATGACCGGCAGCGCACCGGCTTCAGCAATCGCCTCTGTCCAGGCTTCGTGCTCCGTAGGGACTGGCGGAGCCACCGGCAGCGGCTCGGCGACGGCAGGTGACAGGGTTCTGCCGTCCACGTTCCAGACGTTGATCGGGTAGGCAAAGCCTTGCGCCCTTCTGGCCAGAATGCCCGTGGCCTGGTCCGCGACAACGTGCAGTTCGACTGCATTACGTCGCAGTGCCCAGGCAAGCGCTGCACCCAATCCGCGCTCAGGTCGCTCATCGAGCAGGACCCAAGCACTGGCGTCGACCAGTAGCGCGGCACCACCGCCGAACTCGCCGGCTCCCGCCGACACGACGCTGTCGTCGACACCCAGGTGATCGCGCACCAATGCGCGCAGCTTGATGGCGTTGAGTTGCGAGCGGCGGGTCGGCTGATTCATTCGTGCACACGATACGGCCGCGTGCCGCACTCACCGGGCGCCCGCTACGCCGTGAAGTATCCGACCACGTCGACGATCACGTCCGTGTTGCCCTGCCCACACGCAACCATGATCCTGCCATCGGCACCGAGACGGGCGATCACGCTGTTCGCGCGAACTCCCCCTGCTGCCAGGTTCAGGTTCGAGGCGTTCGGAATGCCTGCACCACTCGGGTACACGGTGAGATAGGTGTCCGACGACGGCGCGATCGCCGTCAGGTTGAGCTGAACCGCCGCAACCCCGGATGCCGGCAATCCATTCGCTCCGGCGATCTGAACCGAAAGTGGCGCGCCGCCGATGCGCGCCTTGGGTGCACCGATCCCCGACCGAGTATCGACCACGCGCCGCGGGGAGAGTGGTTGGTACCGGCCACCAGTACCGGCGACGAAGTAGCCGGCCACGTCCACCAGCACGTGGGCGAAACCGCTCTCGTTCCGGAGACGGATCTTGCCGTCGGCTCCCAGCTTGGAGATCACCAAGTTCGCCGCGGTCTGACCCGAGCGAGCATTGACCGATGATGTCGTCGGCTGCCCTTCGCCGTTCGGCCAGACCGTGAGGTACGTGTCGCCGGTTGCGCCGGTGATGGTCAAGTTCAGCACTGCCGCCGCGCAGCTTGCCGGCACGCCACCACGACCCGTCACCTGCAGGTCGAATTCGTCACCGGGGCCAAATGCTCCAGGGTGGCCACCCAGGTCACCACGCGTGTCGAGCAGCCGGTCGGGCACCAACGACGTCAGCGCCGTGGTAGCGGCCGCCCCCTCGCGGAAGTATCCGACGAGATCGGCAAGAACGTGCGAACTACCGAACCTGTTGTACAGGCTGATCGCCCCGTCGCTACCGACGCCGATCACCGCCAGGTTCGGCACGGCGCCGTTGGCGACGACGTTGACGTTCGACGTCGCGGGCATGCCTTCGCCTGAACGCCAGGCCGTGAGGTACGTGTCGGACGTCGCGCCGGCCCCGGTGAGGTTGACCACCACCGCTGCCGCGTCCGCGGGAACTCCGTTGAGTCCACGTACCGGCAGGCTCCACGCCTCACCTGCACCAAGGGGGCCCTCGTGGCCACCGAGCGCCCCGCGAGTGTCAAGAATGCGCACCGGGCTGAGGGGCACGAAGCCAGCCGCAACAGCCGGTACCTGGTTCGGCGGCGCGCCGGGAGACGGCACGGTGGGGCCGGGCACGACACCACCGGGCGGAGAACGGAACACGTCGAACTGTTCGTAGGTGGCGCCGAGGACGGTGCTGGCACCGCCGCCGAGCCAGCGGTCCAGCACCGTTGCGTAGAGCGACCGGAAATCGATACTGGACTCCATGCGATCCCACTGGTCGAGGCCGACGAGGCTCGGCTGAGCGCCGTACAGACCACCGCGGACCGAGGGCCCGATGATGAAGTGGTTGTTCGCGGTGCCATGGTCCGTGCCGCTGGAGTCGTTGGACCAACTGGTGCGCCCGAACTCGCTGTAGGTCATGATCGTGACCCGTGACCGGTACTCCGGTAGCAGCGTCGCGAAGAACACCTTCAATGCGTTGTCGAAGTTGGTCATCAGTTCGGCGAGCCCGGCGGGCTGGCTGGAGTGGTTGTCGTAACCGTCCTGGCCGGTGTCGAGCACTCGGATGCCGAGGTTGGCGTTGATCAGTCGAGCGACGACGGTCATCTTCTTGGCCAGGTCGTCGTCGGGCAGCGCGTCGACGAACACCGGCGCAACCTGTTGGCCGACATCGATGACGCCCTTCACGGTCGTCGCGATCGAATCGTGCCACTGGCCGCGGCCAGCGGATGCGCTGGCGAAGTTGCGCATGCCTGTGTACATCCACTGCTGTTGGCGATGATCATTGTCGTTCGGATCGCCACCGAAGCCGACGCCCCACTGAGGGATGGCGATGCCACGCTTGTTGACGCCGACGAGGTGCAACGGCAGACCCTGGCCAACCGTCGCCGCGCGGAAGGGGTCGTCTCCGCTCAGGCCATCCAGCCAGCGGCCCACCCATCCACTGTTGGGCACGCCGTTGCCGGCCTTGCCATACATCCACGTCGCCATGGACGTGAAGTGGCTGAGATCGGGGTTGGCGTAGCCGACCCCTTGCATCACGGCCACCTGCCCTGCGTCGTACAGCGACTTGAGGTAGGGCAGGTTGGGGTGTAGGCCCACCTGCGAGTCGAGGTGCAGTGCTTGGTTCGCGGGAATGGCGATGTCGCCGTGCTGTTGGTGATACAGCCCGTTCGCATACGGCACGACGACGTTGAGGCCGTCACTTCCACCGAACTGGCCGAGCAGGACGAGGATGCCTTCGTGGGAGCCGACGGGGGTGGCCGCAGCGGCTTCACGTAGGCGCCCAGGCAGCAGGTCTACGCCGATGGTTTCGCCAAGTCCGCCCACGATCGCGCCGGCGCCCACGCCCCAACCCACCATTTGCAGAAAGCGCCGCCGGTCCATGCCCCGCGGATCGTCGGGTAGGTCCACGGCGGGAATGGTCAGCAGGCGAAGGGCGTCGGCGGTGGAGATGTCTGGGTCGAGCATGGGTCGTCGTCCTTCAGGCCACGTGGAATTCGGGGGTCATCATGATCATCGTGAGCAGGTTGGTGTTCTCCCACCAACTGCCGGCAGACTCGCGGGTGCGGGAGGCGGTCACGAAGTCGACCATTGCGGTGCGGGTCACTGTGCTGAGGCTGAGACCATTGGTGGTGAGACCGAACATGCCGGCAACGAAGTCGACGGCCTGTGCCGGCGTACGACCCTTGCCCACCTGGTTCGCATCGTTCTGGCGCAGCTTCCAGGTCGCGTTGCGGGCGAACTCGGCCCTGGAGCCGAACACACTGGTGTTCACCCAGTAGCCATTGGTCTTCCAGCCGGCGACGTTGGGCGGGTCGAAGGGGATCTGGCCCATCCCTTCCACGTACCACTGCGGGTTCATCTGCGCCCCTCGATAGCCGGTGAAGTACATCAGGTTGACGATGTACTCCACTGGGCTGCGCACCAGGCCCTGTGTTGCCGCGGCGTTGTAGAACTCGTCACGCATGAGCATCGCCTTCACCCATGGCTTGATCGCGAAGTCGTTGTCGTAGAGGACCTGCGCCAACGCATCGATGATGACTTGCGACGGAGCGTCATGGGCAAAGTGCTGCCACAGCTTCTTGCTGAGGAACTTGCACGCCACCATCTTCTTGGCCAGGTTCTCCTGGAGGAGATAGTTGATGATGTCCGGGCCGTTCCAGTTGCGCTTCGGAACGACCCCCATGAACGACTTCAGCGTGGTGTCATGGTCGCCGGGCCAGAACTTGTAGAGGCGCGTGTTCCAGTCGACGCCGTGGCCGGTCCAGGCGGCCGCAGCGGCGCTCACGTCGTTCTCGTTGTAGTTGGGCTGGCCGTTCTGGTCGACCACGCCAAGGGTGAACAGCTCCATCAGCTCACGGGCGAAGTTCTGGTTCGGCGACGTCTTCACGTTGTCGATGTTGTCCAGGTAGAACAACATCGCCGGTTGCAGCGACATCGTTTGCGTCATCGCGCGAAAGTTGCCGAACGCCGCATTGCGGAAGAGCGCGTTCTGCTCCAGCATTGCTCGCGCGCTGTTCACCTTGTCCCAGCCACTGCAGAAGTGGCCGTGCCAGAAGAACGCCATCCGCTCCTGCATCGGCTTGGGCGAGTCGACCATTCGATCGATCCACCACTGCACCGAGAAGACCCACTGGTTGTAGCCCTCACCCTCGATGTCGTGGTCGATGTAGGCGGGGATGGCAACCGGGGTGGTGACGTTCAAGATGTTGTCGATGGCTTCGCTGCGCGTTCCAGCTGCAAGCTCGGTCATCCGGCTGGGTCGGGCCACGTACTCCGTACGGCGCAACAGGTGCGCGAGCTGCACTGGATCCACGTGGACGACTCCCTCACGACGGTTGAACGAATCCGTTCAACGCTTCCGATGGTTATCGCCCGCCACGTAAAGAGACTGAAGCACTACGTACCGATGGAACGATCACACTTTCGACAAGCCAGGTTCAGCACTTCGTCAAAACGACCACTGCCCGGCCACACGGGCCGGGCAGTGAACAAATTGTCTCGTAGGAGCAGAAATGTGGCGCCGGAGCGCCGGCGATCACTTGCCCTTGCGCTCGCCGTAGCGCTTGTTGAAGCGCTCGACGCGGCCACCGGTATCGACCAGCTTCTGCTTGCCGGTGAAGAAGGGGTGACACTCGTTGCAGAGTTCGAGTGTCAGGTCGGTGCCACGCGTGGAACGCGTGGTGAACGCATTCCCGCACGAGCAACGCACGGCGACATCGGTGTACTTGGGATGGATCTCGGTCTTCATGGCATTCTCCGAAAGAAGTAGACGTGAGAGTGTAGCGGCCGATAGGCCGAGCCGTCGTTGCGTCTGGTCAGAGGGTGGGCTGCTTGCCGATCTCGTTGAGGAACTCGTCGTTGGTCTTGAACGTCTTGAGCCGGTCCATCAGCAGCTCCAGGCCGGGTGCGGCGTTGCCGCCGTCGGCGAGGCCGCTGAGCACACGGCGCAGCTTCCACACCTGCTGCAGCTGCTTGCGGTCGAACAAGAGCTCCTCGTGACGGGTGCTGGAGGCGTCGACGTCGATGGCCGGGTAGATGCGGCGCTCGGCCAGACGGCGATCGAGGCGGAGCTCCATGTTGCCGGTGCCCTTGAATTCTTCGAAGATCGCTTCGTCCATCCGGCTGTTGGTCTCCACCAGCGCGGTGGCGAGGATGGTGAGAGACCCGCCCTCTTCGCAGTTGCGGGCCGCACCGAAGAAGCGCTTGGGCGGGTACAGCGCTCCGGCGTCGATACCGCCGGAGAGGATGCGACCGCTGGGCGGGGCGGCGAGGTTGTACGCACGGCTGAGGCGAGTGATGCCATCGAGGATGATGACCACGTCGTGGCCTTCCTCGACGAGGCGCTTGGCTTTCTCCAGCGCCAACTCGGCAACGTGGGTGTGCTCTTCGCTGGGCCGATCGAATGTGCTCGAGATGACCTCACCCTTGACGGTACGGCGCATGTCGGTGACTTCTTCGGGACGCTCGTCGATGAGCAGCACCATCAGCTTGACCTCAGGGTTGTGACGCTCGATCGCGGTGGCGATCTCCTTCATCACGGTCGTCTTGCCGGCCTTGGGCGGCGAGACGATGATGCCGCGCTGACCCTTGCCGATCGGCGACACGAGGTCGATGATGCGCACGGTCATGTTGTGCGGATCGTTGGCCGTGGAGAGCACCAACTTCTTGTCGGGGAACAAGGCGGTGAGATCCTCGAACTTGCGACGGTTCTTGGCCAGATCCGGGTCGTTGCCATTGATGGTGTGGATCTCCAGCAAGGCCGGGTTCTTCTCGTTGCGACCAGCGGGGCGGCTGAGGCCGGTGACGTGATCGCCCTTGCGCAGCCCGTACTGGCGGGTCAGCTTGACGGGAATGTACGCGTCGTCGCGTGATGCGAGGTAACCGTTGACGCGCAGGAAGCCGTAGCCCTCGTCGCGCAGGTCCAGGTAGCCGGCGACCTCCACTGGCTCGAGGCTGAACTGATCGCTGCCTTCACTGCGCTCGGGTCGCGGGCCGCGGTCGTTTCGATCGGCACGGTCGTTTCGCTCGGCACGGTCATTGCGTTCGGCACGGTCACTGCGCTCCGTGCGGTCGTTGCGGTCGGCACGATCGTGCCGCTCTGAGCGGTCGTTGCGCTCACGCGGCTCCTGGGCGGCGTCGGGCTGGCGCTCGCCGGCGGCACCGTTGGCAGGAGCACCGTCGCCCGCACGATTCTTGTTGCGACGGCGCCGGCGCCGGCGCGCGTTGCGGCTCTCGCCGTCACCTTCACCCTGGCCGTCCGCGTCGTCGACATCGTCATCACCGTCGTCATCAGCCGAGTCGTCAGTGGAATCATCGGCATCCTTGTCGCCGCTCGCTGTGCTGCTGACGTCGGACTCGGCCACAGCAGTGGTCGGCGCGGCCGTCGGCTCATCGGCCGGCGTCGGCCCGACGCCTGTGGTTTCGAGGATCTTGGCGATCAACGTTGCCTTGGCGGCGCGAGCGGTGGTCTTGATGCCCAGTGCTTGGGCGATGGCAAGGAGTTGATCCTTGTCCTTTGATTCGAGCATTGATTGCTCGAGTGCTTCCGCGGCCACTGGCCACCTGCTTTCTGGGGGGAGACGAGGCTCACTCGGCGACCAGCACGACATTGCTGAGATCACCGGCGGCCCCACCACCTGGAGATGCGAGACACCCTGCGCCGTCAGTCCGCCTCCACACAGAGGCAGGAGAACCGGTTGCAGCTGGGCTGTTCGGGAAACCGAACGGGCAGCACTGTAGCTATGGGCAGCACCTGGCCGCAACGTCTAGTGTCGCCATTCATGAGTGAACACAACGTCCCGGCGCCCGGTCTCCCGCAGCCACCACCCCCGAGTGCGCGCCCCGCAGTGCCGGGAAGTCCGCCGCCTCCTCCGCCGCCGCCGGTTTGGGCATCGACGCCAATTCCGATGGAAGTTGCAGTCGCCCGGCCTCCGACGGGGGCGTTTGCACCGTCCTTCTTCAGAGCCGTGCTGTGCGGCATCGGTGGCGCTTTCGTCGGCGCCGCCACCTGGTACGCGCTCGTGATCTTCACCGATCGCCAGTTCGTGTATGTGGCCATCGGGCTGGGTTTCTTCATCGGCTACTCGGTCAGTTGGGGCGCGGCGAAAGGAGGAGTGGTGTGGGCCGTGCTGTCCGCGGCCATCGCTGCTCTGGCCGTTGTCGGTGCGTACTATTTCATCAATCGCCATCTCATCATCATCGGTGGCGAGGAGATCGGCGTCGCGTTTGACATTCCGCTCGTTCCCACATTCGACGAGCTGAAGACCGTTCTGCGCATCGGGTTCGAGGAGGACGGCAGCCAGTACTTCTTCTCCGGCCTCTGCATCGCCGCGGCTGCGTTCGTCGGCTTCAAGGGCACCCGCACCTGAGCGGCTACACCGGCGCCCGACCCCCGTGCGAGCGCCGGCCAGCGAAGTGACGCGACCATCTGCCTCTCACCTGATGTCAGGTGAAGGTAGTGGCGACGAACTGTTTGACAGCGGCGAGGTCGTTGGGGAGCATGACGAACTGCTCGGGCAGCTCGAACAGGTCGGCCAGGTGGGCCGGGAGCGCCGGACGAACGCCCGTGGCGCGCTCGACTGCGTCGGGGAACTTTGCCGGATGCGCGGTGGCCAGCGTGACGGTGGTGCCATGCAGTGTGCCGGCGGCGCGCAGTTTGGCGGCGGCTCCGACGCCGACTGCAGTGTGCGGGTCGAGCAGCATCCCCGAGTCGACGTACGTGCTGGCGATGACGGCCAGCGTCTCCGCATCGTCGAGCCGTGCGGCCTGCAGCCTGCCCTCGACGAACTCGGCGCGCTGGTCGGCTTCGATGGACAGTTGACCGTTCGTGCGGAAACGTTGTAGTTGCTGGGCCGTCATGCCGCCGTCGCGACCGTTCATCTCGAACAACAGTCGCTCGAAGTTCGACGACACCTGGATGTCCATGCTGGGGCTCAGGGAGGGCACCACCGGGGCGGCACTCATGTCGTTGTGGTTCACGAAGCGCTCGAGGATGTCGTTGGCGTTGGCGGCCACGACCAGTTGATCGATCGGTGCTCCCATGCGGCGGGCGATCCACCCACTGAAGACGTTGCCGAAGTTGCCGCTGGGCACACAGAAGTTCACCGGACCGACAAGGACATCGGTGGCCGTCACGTAGTACACGACCTGCGCCATCACTCGCGCCCAGTTGATGCTGTTGACCGCGCTGAGCTGCATGCGCTCGCGGAAGTCGACATCGCTGAACATGGCCTTCACCATGTCCTGGCAATCGTCGAATGTTCCCTCGACCGCAACGACTCGCACGTTGGGCGAACGCACGGTGGTCATCTGCTTGCGCTGCACGTCGCTGGTTCGCCCGTGCGGGTACAGGATGACGATGTCGACATGGGCGCAGTCCTTCACGCCGTCGATCGCGGCCGAACCGGTGTCGCCGCTGGTGGCACCGACGATGGTGACCCGCTTGCCGCTCGCGCGCAGTACCTCGTCGAACAGGCGGCCGACCAATTGCAGGGCCACGTCCTTGAACGCCAACGTCGGGCCGTGGAAGAGTTCCTGCACGAAGTGCTGGTCGCCGATCTGTACCAGCGGCACGACAGCAGGATGGGCAAACGTCGCGTACGCCTCGTCACACAGTCGCTGCACGGTGGCTGCGGGAAGGTCGTCGCCGATGAACAGCTGGACGAGCTGCGCGGCCCGCTGTGCGTATGTGGAACCGGGTGCACGCGGAGGCAGTGTGGGCCATTCGGCAGGCACGTACAGCCCGCCGTCGGTGGCCAGCCCGGCCAGCAGCGCCTCCGTGAAACTCAGCTCGGGAGCGGCGCCACGGGTGGAGACATAGCGAACTGAATCCGACATGTCAGCCGCCGATCACGCGCAGCAGGCCGCCGATGTTGCGCACGACATCGAGGTCGCGCAGCTCGCGCACGGTGGCCTGTACTGCAGACTCGCGTGCGGTGTGCGTGATGAAGACCAAGCGCGCGTCGGGCGCGTTGCCCTCCTGCTCGGCGGCGCGAATGCTGACATCGTGACGAGCGAAGACGCCGGTGACGGCATGCAGAACACCGGGCTTGTCGGCGACGTCGAGGCTGAGTAGGTACTCGGCCGACGTCTCGTCGATGGGCAGGATGGCCGCCCGACCGAAGGCCCCGAGTGCACCATGCGTGCCATTGGTCAGGTTGACGGCTGCGTCGATGACATCGCCGAGCACGGCGCTCGCGGTCGGCGATCCACCCGCACCGCGACCGTAGAACATCAGCGAGCCAACTGCGTCGCCCTCGACGAACACGGCGTTGTAGCTCTCGCGCACGCTGGCCAGCGGATGTGTGACCGGCACCATGGTTGGGTGCACGCGCACACCGATGGCCCCGCTCTCGTCGGCCTCGGCGATACCCAGCAGCTTGACGACATAGCCCAACCGCTTGGCCATTGCGATGTCGGCGGCCGTGATACGGCTGATGCCCTCGTGGTACACGTCGCCCGCAACGACCCGTGCACCGAAGGCGATGGTGGCCATGATGGCCGCCTTCGCACCGGCGTCGTAGCCTTCGACGTCGGCGGTCGGGTCGCGCTCCGCGAAGCCGAGGGCCTGTGCCTCGGCCAGCGCCGCCGAATAGTCGGCACCCTCCTCGGCCATCTTGGTGAGGATGAAATTGGTGGTGCCGTTGATGATGCCCATGACCCGCCGGATGGGTTCTCCACGGAGACTCTCGCGCAAGGCCCGAACGATGGGGATTCCCCCGGCGACCGCTGCCTCGAACAGCAGGTCGACGCCCGCCTCGTCGGCCACCGCGAAGAGTTCGGTGCCGACGTTGGCCAGTAGTTCCTTGTTGCCGGTGATCACCGGCTTGCCGTTGCGCAACGCAGCGGTGATGAATTCGCGGGCCGGCTCGATGCCACCGATCAGCTCGACGATGACGTCGATGGACGGGTCGTTGACCACGGCCATTGCGTCGCGAGTGAGCATGCCGTCGGGCAGCGAGATGTCGCGTTCCTTGCTCAGGTTGCGCACGGCCACGGAGACGACCTCCAGCCGAACGCCGGTGCGGGCTTCGATAGCAGCCTGCTGCCGGGTGATGAGCGACACGAGCGGGGCGCCGACATTGCCGCAACCCAGGACACCGATTCTGATGAGCTTCACGCTGAGCAGGTTACGAGTTCGGCGGCAACGATGCTCAGGAGTAACGACGGCGTGCGAGCAGCGAGGCTGCAACGCCCAGCACGACCAGAGCGGTGCCGATGGCGAGCCCCCCGGTAGCGGACCTGCCCGTTGCCGGCAACGACGGTACCGCAGCAGGCTGCTGACGAATCGGTGCACCCATCACCGCGACCTCGGCCGGGTCGCAGGCAACCCGTATGGCCACGCCGGCGTCGACACCGTCGACCGAGACCGGCACGATGAGTGCACCGTCGGCAAGATCGGTGAACGTGATGGCCGACACCGAGGCCGCGGCCACCGAGATGGCCGAGGACGTGCCCGACGACGGGGCGGACACCTCGAAGATGGCTTCCTGCGACGCGTGGCCATTGATCAGCGTCAGGTCGAGCACGCCGTTGTGGTTGGTGTCGCACTGCACATCGGACAGGACGTAGGCCTCGCCCTCGGCCGCGTGAACCGCCGGTGAGGACGCCAGCAGCGACGCGCCGAGCATTACCGCTCCCAACGCCCAACGCGCCCGCTGCTGGATCACTCGCTGCATGATCCGTAGGCTATTCCTCAAGGGACGTCACCGAAAGGGGCTGGATTCGAAATGAGTCGAATGGCCTACGGACACGGGCCGTGACCTGTGGTCACTCTCGGTGATGCTGGAGGTGCACTCAGCGCGATTGTTCGCGTTTGACGCCGGCGACGACGTCGTCGAAGTGAGCTCGTGACAGGATCGCTCCCTCACGACGCACCTTCCTCGCGTCGACCTCCAACAGGCGCTCCAACTTCGCATAGCTCGGTCGACCGTCCCTGTCCCACGAACCGGTGCCGACGGCTACCTGTGCTTCGTTGTCGTGCTGCTTCGACGTCAACGGCACACCCACCAGCATCGATCCGCGACGACCGACGATCACCACCGGTCGATCCTTGCCCTGGCGCGGGTCGTCCTCGTACGGCACCCACGTCCACACGACCTCGCCAGGGTCAGGGTCGCCGTCCATCTCCGGCGAATACTCGAACACCACCGTGTCGTCGTCGATGTCGCGGGCAGGTGCACCACTGCGCGCAGGCTTGCCGGCCTTCACCGGCGTGCGGGTCTTCGACCCCGTACCGCCCGAGGAGGATTTCTTGAAGAAGTCGAAGATCTGATCGATCAGCCCACGTCGCATTGCACCAGGTCCTCGTATGTCTCGCGTCGGACCACCAACCGAGCATCGCCGTCTCGGGCGAAGACCACCGGCGGGCGGGTCAGCTTGTTGTAGTTGCTGGCCATGCTGTGGCCGTAGGCGCCAGTGACGGGCGTGGCGAGCAGGTCGCCGATCGCAACGTCGGCGGGCAGCGCGGCGTCGAAGACGAGCACGTCGCCACTCTCACAATGCTTGCCCACAAGACGGGCGCGTGCGGTTCGCGCCGCAGTGACGGACCGGGGCAGGAATGCCTCGTAGCCGCTGCCGTACAGGACAGGGCGCGGGTTGTCGCTCATACCGCCGTCGACGCTGACATACGTGCGTACCCCGGGGATGTGCTTCACCGTGCCGACGGTGTACACGGTGATTGCGGCACCGGCCACGATGCTGCGTCCGGGCTCGACGCAGACGTTGCTGCGCACACCGAGAGCCTGGCAAGCGTCCAGCAGCACGTTGCCCCACTGCGTGATCGACGGCGCTTCTTCGCCTTCGACGTACGGCACGCCCAGACCGCCACCCAACACCAACTCGGGCAGGTCGAGCGGGATGGCGAACCCTGCCATGACCTCCGCAGCCTTGGCGAAGTTCGATGCTTCGAACACGTTGCTGCCGATGTGGCAGTGCACGCCTTCCAGCTGCACACTCGGCGAACGACGCATGCGGTCGATGGCGCGATGAGCGTCGCCGTTGCCGAGATTGAAGCCGAACTTGCTGTCGTCCTGGCCGGTGGCGATGAACTCGTGGGTGTGGGCATGCACGCCCGGGGTGATGCGGGCCAGGATCCTCGGCGCCGGCAAGCCTTCGGCATGGAGTGCGTCGAGCCGATCGAGTTCGTCGAAGCTGTCGACGACGATGTGGCGCACGCCTTCGTCGATGGCCATGCGCAGTTCGGCCACGCTCTTGTTGTTGCCGTGGAAGGCAAGGGCGTTGGCCGGCACCCCCGCACGCAGCGCCACGTAGAGCTCGCCACCACTGGCGACGTCGAGGTGCATGCCTTCCTCGTAGGCCAGCCGCGCCATCGCAGTGCAGAGGAAGGCCTTCGTCGCGTAGTAGGCGCGGCCGGGCCCGAAGGCAGCCACGGCTTCCGCGCAGCGTGCACGTAGGTGAGCCTCGTCATAGATGAACAATGGCGTTCCGTACTCCGCGGCGAGCGCGCCGACGTCGCAACCGCCGATGGCCAGCGAGTCGTTGGCCTGCACCGTCGCAGTCATCGGGAGCAGTTGCAGCGGAACGCCGTTCACATGCGCTCCGGTGCGTCGATGCCCAGCAGTGCCAGACCCTGCTCCATCACACGGGCAGTCAGATCGCACAGTGCGAGGCGACTGTCACGAGTGGCCTCGAAGCCTTCCTTCAGTACGGGGCAGGCCTCGTAGAACGCGGTGAACGCCTGTGCCAGGTCGAACAGGTAGGTGCACAGGCGGTGCGGGCTGAACTTGTCGATGGTGTCGTGCACGACGGCGTCGAACTGCAGCAGGGCCAGAGTGAGCGCACGCTCCTGCGGCTCCTCTATGACCGTAGTGATGACCCGAACCGACACCCGCTCGACGCCCGCTCGACGGAAGATGCTGCAGATACGGGCATGCGCGTACTGGAGGTACGGCGCAGTGTTGCCCTCGAAGGCCAACATCCGGTCCCAGTCGAAGATGTAGTCCTTGATGCGGTCGGTACTGAGGTCGGCGTACTTGATGGCGCCCATGCCAACGGCGCGACCGACAGCCTCTTGCTCGGCGACAGGCATGTCGGGGTTCTTGGCGCGCACCGCGATCGTGGCCCGCTCCACGCCTTCGGTGAGCAGGTCCTGCAACTTCACGCTGTCACCGCTGCGGGTCTTGAACATTTTGCGGTCTGGCCCGAGCACGCTGCCGAACGCAACGTGCACCGCACGCGCGGGCGGCAGCAACCACCCGGCCATCTGCGCGACCTGGAACACCATCGCCAGGTGCTGCGACTGTGGCGAGCCCACCACGTAGACCAGCAGCGTGGCGTGGAGGCGCTCGACGCGGTCGATCACGCACGCCAGATCGCTGGTGGCGTAGTTGAAACCACCACCGGTCTTTTGCACGATCAGCGGCAGCGGCTGGCCCTCGCGATTTGCGAATCCCGGCGGAAACACCACATCGGCGCCCTCGCTCTCCTCCATCAGCCCGGCTGCGCGCAAGCGGTCGATCACTGCGGGCATCGAGGCGTGGTAGGCGCTCTCGCCCATCGTGTCGTCGCCGGTGAGCAGCACGCCCATCTCGTGGTACACCGCGCTGAAGTAGGCGCTGCTGGCGTTGACCAGCTTCCGCCACAGCTCGATGGTCTCGGGGTCGAACGATTGCAACAGCACGACGCGCTCGCGAGCGCGAGCCTTGAAGCCGCCATCAGCATCGAACTTGGCACGAGCTGCTTGGTAGAACGGGTTCGGGTCGGCCATGTCGACGACCACTTCGCCACCGTGCTCGACCTGCATGTCCAGCAAGTGCTCGATGAGCATGCCGAACGGGGTTCCCCAATCGCCGATGTGGTTCTCGCGAATGACGGTGTGCCCCGCGAACTGCATCAACCGCGTGATGCTGTCACCGATGACGGTGCTGCGCAGGTGGCCGACGTGCATTTCCTTGGCGACATTGGGTGCGCTGTAGTCGACGACCACGCGCTCGGGGGTGGCTGCCAGGCGCACACCGAGGCGCGGATCGGCGGTGGCTTCGACGAGTTGCGCTGCAAGGAACTGCGGTGTGAAGGTGAGGTTGATGAAGCCTGGACCGGCGACTTCCGCGTGGCTGCAGACCTCGGCGAGCAGACCGGTCGCCACGACAGCTTCAGCCAACTCGCGAGGATTGCGCCCGAGTTGCTTGGCAAGCGCGAGGGCACCGTTGGCCTGTGCGTCGGCGCGATCGCTGGAACGAACCACCGCGTCGATCTCAGCGGCGGGCAAGCCGGTCACGGCAGCGAAGGCCTCGCGCAACGTGGCGGCAACGGTGAAGAGCGGATCGGCCATGGGCGTCCGATCGTACCCGCCGCTCGCCGCCAGCAGCCTTTCCATTCAGCGAGGTACCGTGGGGGCATGGCCGACGAGCTGACCCCCGCCTTCTTCGCACCGCTGGTCGGTACCGAATTCGCGGTCGACCTGGGGAGCGAGTCGACTCTGCTGGTGCTCGACGCACTCACCGAGCACGCAACCAGCCCAGGCGCTCCCCGCACGCAGCCGTTCTCGCTGATGTTTCTCGGCGCACCGGGGCTACATCTGCCGCAGCAGGTCTACGCGCTGCAGCACTCCGCAGCGGGCCAGCTGCACATCTTCCTGGTACCGGTCGGTCCCGCACCCGATGGTCGCCACCAGTTCGAGGCCGTCTTCAACTGACAGACCCTGCGCGACACGGCACGTACTCCATGCGCACATGTACGTCGTTGCGTCCGGTCACGACGAACCCGAGCCGCTGGTAGAGACGCAGCGCCGGGTTCCAGAACTCGACGTGCAGCGACAACATCGCCGCCGTCGCATCGGCCTCTGACCTCAGATCGCGTAACAGCTTCGATCCGATGCCGTGACCACAGTGCTCAGGCAACAGTGCGATGTCGAGCAGGCGAATCTCGCCACCGTCGAGCACAGCCCGGTACAGACGGCCCACACCCACGCCGTCGCGCTCGATGACCAGAAACTGCCCGTCAGGGTGGCGATCGTGGTACGAGGTGTGTTGCGCCAGGTGCTGCTGTCGCACGAACGCTGTCTTTTGCCCATCGGTCCACGGCACCAGCTCGAGTTCGGCAGCCCGCGTGCTGGCGTAGAGCGCGAACAGCAGCTCATCGTCGGCGGGTGTCGCGGGCCGCAGCGACAGCATCATCGTCATCCGCTGGTCTCGGCCTCCACCAACAACACCACCGACTGCAGTGCAGCCCATCGGGCTGAGCCCTCGGCCGGCAAGTCGACAGGGGCCGACCACATGTCGGGCTGTAGCCCGAGCAGATACACGCCAGGAAGCAACGTGGGTAGTCCGCGGCCGGCACGGCTGGTGAACACCGCTGTGGCTACCGACGGTGCAGCTTTCTGGCCGGCGGTCTCGAGACGGAACCCTGCGCGCAGCCCACTGCCGGCGCCGATGCGCAGCCTGGTGGGAGCTGACTGTGAGATGCCCTGGCCTCGGAAGGTGAAGGAGTAGAACGGGATGGTTTCCGCTCGGTGGGCGGGTGACGGCACGATGGTGTCGACGAGAACATGGCGAAACGACGCGGCGGCGACGCCGGGTGCCGTAAAACCGCTCAGCGACAGCCGCGCCGGAGCGCCGGAGAGCACGCCGCCACCACGCAGGTCGGCGGCGGGCACAGCCCGCCGAGCTCCCGCCGACAACGCCGCCTGCAACGAGGTCGCTCCACTGCTGCCCTCCACGTACGCGACCGGAATTCGCGAGCCTGCCGAGTCGGCCAACAGTTGCAGGCCGGTCGGTTCGGTGACCAGGTCACCGGCCAGCATGACTGCAGCTGCGACTGCGGAACCAGCGAGCAGGAACTGCCGACGACTCGGCGTGGGCGTGTCATGCATGGTGCTCATGTCCTCGGGGGATAGACGCCCTGGAGGGCGATGCAGAAGGAGAGGGTGAGGTACGGCATCAAGTTGTTGTGCGGCTGATCGCCACCCGCTGGAGCGGCGGCAGCGCTGGCCAGTGCCACCATCGACCCTGGTGTGGCGAAGCTGCCGATGCCGACTCCGGCGGCTAGCTTCGACCCGGCGGGCGCCTGATCGATCCCCTGTTGCTGTGACGCGGTCATCGCATGGGCGTGCACCGGGATCTCGCTCTCCAGCAGCGTCACCGTCTCGGAGCCGCCCGTCTCGCCCAGCTCGTGGGGGCTGAGTCCAGGTCCCTGCCCTGGGTGCATCGGTGCCCTGCCCCGCAGGTCGGGCAGTGCAAAGGTGCTCTCTCCGTTTCCGCCGTACGTGGTGCCCAACAATGAGAACAGCGCGGTGTTCTGGCTCAGTGGCAGGAGTTGGCCCTCGCACCGGGCCCATCCAGAAGGGGTGAAGTTGAAGGGGAAGATACGAATCTCGGCGACGAATGGGTCAGCCATGGTGTGCTCCTACGTCGGTGAAGGGAAGATGCCGAACAGCGAGATGATGAACGTGACGCACAGGTACGGCTGGAAGTTGGTGTGCGGTTGCGAGCCACCCGTGGCCAGGCTGGCGCTGGGGTGCAACGACGTCGAGGGGTTGTCGGTGCCGTACGGGGTGACGGTGGGCAGCGCCGATACACCCGGCAGCACCGAGGGGCTCGGCGTGGCGTCGGCGGCGGCGTTCTGCGTGGCCAGGAACGGATGTGAGTGCGCCGGGATCTGCGCCACAGAGAGGGCGACCTCCTCCGCTCCGCCCGTCTCCGCCAGGGTGAAGCCGGCGCCTTGGTGGAGCGGGAGCCGGCCGCGCAGGTCAGGCAGCGCGAACGTCGACTGACCGTCGCCGCCGTAGGTCGTCCCGATCAGCTGGAACAGGGTCTCGTTCTCGGAAATCGGCAGAAGTTGGCCCTCACACATCATCCACCCAGCGGGCGCGAAGTTGCCGGCGAACATGCGGACCTCACCGACATACAGTTGTGTCATCGTGGTCTCCTAGCTCGGGCTCGGGAAGATGCCCTGCAGGGCGATGCAGGCGTTGAGTGTGAGGAACGGCTGCATGTTGAGGTGCGCCTGCGAGCCACCGACGATGGCCAACGCATCGGGCGCCATGGCCACCAGGTTGGTGGCCGGCCCGTACAGGTTGGCCGCCGCACTCTTGGCCAGCGCCACCGACGCGTTGGGTGCATTGCTGGCTGCCAGCGCGGTGGTCGCCTGCAGCACGTGGGTGTGCGTGGGCACCTCTGCGATGGACAGCGTGTGCGCCTGCTCACCAGCGCGCTCACCGAGTGTGTGGGCGTGACCCACGTGGATGGGCACCCGCCCGGCAAGGTTCGGCAACCCGAAGGTCACACGCCCGTCGCCTCCGTACGTGGTACCCAGCAACGAGAACAGCGCCTGGTTCTGGTTGATGGGCAACAACTGCCCGTTGCACATCGCCCAGCCTCTGGGTGCAAACACGAACGAGAAGATGCGGATTTCCGAGAGAAACGGTTCAGCCATCAGCAGGCTCCTAGGCGTCGGGGTCGAAAGGGTCGTCTCATGGCAGGATGCAGCTCGAGAAGCCGGAGGTGGCCGAGACCAGCCCCGTTCCGGTGGAGCCAGGATTGAGCGAGTTCACTTGGTTCTCGATCGCTGGCGAGGCACTACCGACCAGACCCTCGATCGCGAAGTCGTTGGTGGTGGCGACTGTGCCTTGCTTGCGCAGGGCGATTCCACTTCCACCACCGACGCCAGCGGTGGTGTTGCCCGTGATCTCGAGGCACACCGCATCGTCGGTCGATGCGGTGTTGCCAGCATCGACTCGGATGCCGTCGCCGAACCCTGCGGTCGGTGCCGTCACGCTGTTGTTGTTGATCTTCACGCTCAGCTGCCCGGCACCAGCTCGTGCAACGGCCAGGATGCCGGTGCCGTTGGTGTTGGTGATGATGTTGCCGGCGATGTTGACGTTGGCGGTTGCGGCGTTGCCACCGGCGAACACCACCCCGACTCCGCCACCGATGCCGCTGGAGGAGAACTGGTTGTTGGAGTTGATGGTGTTGCCGGTGATCGCAAAGGTGCCGTTGGCAATCCCGTTGGCACCGAAGCCAATGGTGGTACCGGTGGTGTGCGACAGGGTGTTGTTGGCGATCGTGAAGCTGCCAGAACCCACGCCGCTGGTGGTGGCCAGAATTGCGTTCGTACCCATCCGGGCCACCGCCGACTGACCGCTGATGGAGTTGGCGTTGATGGTGACGCTGGACATGTTGGCTGCCGGCGCCACCAGGCTGGCGCTGTTACCACCGAGTACCAGCACACCGCCACCGCTGGGGAAGTTGTTGATGGTGTTGGTGGAGATCGTCGTCGAGCCCAAGCCGGCGGCACTGCCGGCCGAACCCAGCGTTTGCACTCTGATGCCTGAGCCGAGCGACACCGCTGCGCTGGTGGAGCTGGTGATGATGTTGTTCGACACGTCGAGCGACGTGATGTTGCCGCTGAAGTTCAGGATGTCGACGCCGTGCCACGCAGCGTTCGTGAAGTTGTTGTCGGAAATCACCACGGCACCAGCAAGGTTGCTCCCGGTGCCAGCGACGAGGTCGTTGAACGCCACGTTCGATGTACCACCGACCGCGATGGAGCCAGAGCCGTTGATCTCGGTGTTGGTGAGCGAGAAGTTGACCACCTGGGTGCCGTCGATGCCGCTGCCGGTCGTGTTGCGGATCTCCATCCGGGTGAGCGACACGCCGCGGGTGCTTGCCAACACGATTCCGGCGCCGCTGGTGTTCTGGATCGTTCCACCCGAGCCCGCGCTGCCCGTTCCCTGAACTGTGAGGCCGCCCGAGGCACCGGTGCTGTCGAGCACGATGCCGTTGACCGGGCCCGAGGCGGCGGTGCCGGCAGTGATGGACCGGAAGTTCAGACCATTGGCACTGATGGTGGTGTTCGCGACGTTCAGTGCAGTGCCGGTGGTGGTGGCGAGTGTGTTGGTCGTGCCGGTGACACCAACCGTGCCGCCGCCCGTCACGGTGAACGCAGCGTTGGCGCCAGAGCTGACGATCACGCCGCCGGAGAAGTTGATGGTGGCGCCCGTGTTGCTGGAAAGGTTGATGCCGAGCCCGCTGTCGTTGACGTTGCCGTTGAAGGCCAACGTTCCACCGCTGCGACTGCTCACTTCGACCGAACGCCCCGCCGCAGAGGTGGTGATCGTGCCGCCGAACGTGAAGTCGCCGCTACCGCTGTTGATGTCGACGCCACGACTGGTTGCGCCGGTGATCGAGCCGCCGTTGATGGTGACGACACTGGTGCCCAGGTTGTCGATGAGGACGCCGTTGGCCGCGCCGGTGGTGCTCACGCTGGAGAACGTGTAGGTGCCAGTCGCGTTGTTCAGGCTGATTGCCGTGCCGGTCGTGGTGGTCACCGAGCTCTCACTCACGCTGACGCCCGAGATCGGGCCGCTGCCGACAAGACCTGCCGCGACGCCCGTATTGATGGCGACGCCCTGCACCTTCGCGGTTGCCGCAAGGGTGACGGTGCCCCCGATGATGGTCGTACCGGCACCCATTGTCGGGCGAGCGGTGGTCCCACTCGGAGGCGTCAGCGCGAAGACCGTGTCGAACGGGCCGGTGGCACTCTGCCCGACGAGCCATTCACCCGACAGCATGGTGAGGCCGGTGGTCGTGGTGCCGTTGTAGACGAAGATGCGGTGGTTGGCCGCGTCGACGGCGTCTGCTGCCGACAACACGTTGAACGGACTGGTGAGGGTGCCCACGCCGTTGGACGCAGCGGCGGGGTCGACGAACCAGATCACCGGTCCGGCGATGGTGAACTTGGCGACGGCAGTCGCGCTGCACTGAGTGCCGGGCGACCCTTCACCGGTGTCGCACACCGTGAAGTTGAACTGGACAGCGCCAGACACGCCGGGAGCTGGGTCGATCGTGAAGGCCCCGGTGGCGGCGTCGGCGACGACGGTGCCGACTCCACTGATGGTGGTGGTGATCGTGCCCGCAACAGGTGCAGCTCCGTTGACGGTGCCGAGCGACAGGGCCGGCGTGTAGCCCGCATTACCGGCAACGTCTTCGGCATCAGCGGCACCGAACAGGAGACCCTCGTTCGCCAGGAGGGACCGCTGCATGTTCGACTGCAGCGAGGCAGTGCCATAGTCGCGCCCGAGTGAGGTGGGCACATCGTTGACCGCATTCACGGTGATCGTGAATTGCTGGGTCGCGCTCGAGTCAGAGCCCCCGTTCATCACACCACCGTTGTCCTGCAACTTGACCGTGATGGTGGCGGTGCCGTGCCGATTTGCGGCTGGGGTGTAGGTCAGGGTGCCGGTCGGCGAAATCGCCGGACCAGTGGAGAACAGCGTGACGTTCGTGTTGGCGGTGACCACGAACGTCAGTGTCTGTGCCGATTCATCTGCCGGGCCGGCGCTCATGCCGGCGGCGAAGACCGCCGCTGTCTGCACTCCGGCGTCTTCGTTCACCGCGGCCGGGTTGCCGGCGAGTGTGTTGAAGGAGGGAGCATCGTTGACGGCGGTGACAGTGATGGTGAACGACTGCGTCGCAGTGGTGTCGACGCCACCATTCGCAACGCCACCGTCATCCGACAGGTTCAACGTGATGGTGGCGGCTCCGCTGGCGTTGGCGGCCGGGGTGTAGGTGAGAGTGCCCGAGGGCGACACAGCAGGACCAACACCAAACAGGCTGGGGTTCGTATTGGCTGTGACGTTGAAGGTCAGGCTCTGACCGGCTTCATTGGTCGCGCCCTTGTCGATTGCTGTCGCCCACCCGACGATTGTCTGGGCAGCAGCATCCTCCGACACCGTCTGGTTGGCGCCGACGGTGAAGCTCGGCACGTCGTTCACCGCGACAACAGTGAGGTTGATCGTCGCCGGCAAGGAGTTGATGGTGCCGTCGTCGACCTCGAAGGTGAAGCTGTCTGCGCCGTTGTAATTCGCAGCCGGCGTGTATGTCACGGTGGCCGTGCACGTATTCAGTGTGGTCGTGCAATCGGCTGCGCCGATGGACCCCACCGTGCCGTGTGACGGGCCGCCGGTGATACTGAATGTCAGGTTGTCGTCGTCGCCGTCAGTGGCACTGAGCGTGATGACCTTGGCCGTGTCTTCGAGCGTCGACGGCGACGTGCCCTGTGCGACCGGAGTGAAGTTGGGTGGGAAGACCACGATGTCGAAGGTCTTGGTCGAGCTGGTGTCCACGCCGCCGTTCGCTGTGCCACCGTCGTCGGTGAGATGGACGGAGACAACCGCCGTCCCGGTCGCACCTGCGGCCGGCGTGTAGACGAGGTCACCTGTCGCTTCGTCGATGTCGGGCTGCACGGAGAAAAGCCCGGTGTTGCCGTTCGACACGTGCAGTGTCAGTGTCTGAGCTGCTTCGTTGGCCGGACCCTTCGAAAGGTTCTTCGCGAAGGCGGCGACTGTCTGCTGAGCGGAGCCCTCGAGCACGGACTGATCAGGGCTGGCCGGCAGGTCGAAACTGGGCACGTCGTTGACGGCTGTAACGCTGATGGTGAACGTCTGCGCGGCGCTCGTATCCAACCCGCCGTTTGCGGTGCCACCATCGTCGGAGAGCGTCAAGGTGATGGTGGCGACACCGTTGGCGTTCGGTGTCGGGGTGTAGGTCAAGATGCCGGCCGGTGACACGGCAGGGGCGGCGGTGAACAGCGCCGGGTTCGTGTTACCGGTGAGGTTGAACGTCAGCGTCTGAGCGGATTCGTCGGCCGGGCCTCCACTGATCGCAGTGGCCCAACCAGCGACCGACTGTCCTGCGGCATCCTCTAGCACGGTCTGGCCAGCGCCCTTGGTGAAACTGGGTGCGTCGTTCACCGAAGACACGGTGATCACGAAGCTCTGCGCGGCACTCGTATCCACGCCGCCGATCGCCGTCCCACCGCTGTCCGACAGGGTCAATGTAATGGTGGCCGTGCCGCTGGCGTTGGCGGTCGGGGTGAACGTGAGCGTTCCTGAAGGTGAAACCGCTGGGGCCAGCGCGAAGAGGGCAGCGTTCGTGTTGGCGGTGACATCGAACGCCACGTTCTGGGCCGACTCGTTGGCCGGGCCCTTACTGATTGCGGTTGCCCAGCCGGCGACGGACTGTGCGCCGGCATCTTCCACCACGGCATGGTCGGCGCCCTTGGTGAAGCTCGGCACGTCGTTGACGCACGTGACGGTGATCGACACGGTTCCGACGGACCCGCCGTTCAGGGTGTAGGTGAACTGGTCGTTCGGTCCTGCAGGAGTGTTGCAGTAGTCGGCAGCCGGTTGGTACGTGACGCCGGTGCCCCCACCCGTGATCACGACGCTGCCGTGCGCTCCGTCGGTCTTCGAAACGACCGTCTTGGGGCCAGCGTCGACATCGGTGTCGTTGCTCAACACGTCGATTGCCGTCGCCGACGCGTCTTCGGTCAACGTCACCGAATCGGCGACCGCTACCGGCGCGTCTTCGACGCACGTCACCATCACCGACACCTGGGCCACCGAACCACCGTTGAGGGTGTACGTGAAGTTGCTGCCAGGCGAGGCGATGCAGAAGTTGGCGTTGGGCTTGTACGTCAGCCCGGTACCCACACCCGTGATGACGACAGTCCCGCCCGCGGGTTGCGTGACCGCAATGATGGTCTTCGGCCCGCCATCGACGTCGGTGTCGTTGGCCAGCACATCGATTGCCGTCGCTGGGTCGTCCTCGGTCACCGTTGCCGAATCGGCAACCGCCACGGGCGGATCATCGACACAGTTGACGATCACGAAGACCGTCGCCGTAGCACCGCCGTTGAGTGTGTAGCCGATCTGTTCGGCCATGCTGGCCGGGATACTGCAGAAGTCGGTGTTCGGTGCGTAACTGATCCCTGTGCCGCCAACGGTGATGACTGCCGTGCCCTGCGCCGGCTGCACGATTGCCGTGACGGTGATCGGCCCACCATCGAGGTCGGTGTCGTTGGCCAGCACCGGAAGCGTCATCGCCGGCGCATCCTCATTGGTGGTGGCATTGTCGTCGACTGCCATGGGTGAATCGTCGACGCACGTGACGGTGACCGACACGGTTGCCGTAGCCCCACCGAAGAGCGTGTAGTCGAACGCGTCGGCCGGGTTGCTGGGGGTGTTGCAGTAATTGGCATCCGGTCGGTAGGTGACGCTGAGGCCGCCGGCTGCAACGGCGGCGGTGCCGTGTGCCGGCTGAGCGACCGACTTCACCTTGAGCGGAGAACCGTCGAGGTCGGTGTCGTTGGTCAGCACCGCGACACCTGTGGCCGGGTCGTCCTCGGTCACGGTCAGCGAGTCGGCACCAGCAACAACATTGGATGGCAGCCAACCAACAACGTCGATGATGACGTCGACGGTGCCCCTCTCGTTGTAGATGGTGACGGAACCGTCTGTGCCGACCTTGCCGATGACCAGGTTCGGTGCCACCACGCCAGGGTGGGGATTGAGCGATGACGACAGCGGACGCGACGACCCGGTCGGGTACACCGTGAGGAAGGTCTGATCGGTGTGGTTCACCGCCGTCAGGTTGAAGATGACCGAGCCGACGCCGGCGGAAGGGACCCCTCCGAGGCCGGTGAGCTGAAACACCCGCGATGAGTCGGCTGCAAGGCGCGTCGTGCTGCGTGTGTCGGCCACTCGAGCCGGCGTGACGGGCGTGTAGCCCGCCCCGATTGCGTACCAGCCGAGCACATCGACGATGACGTGAACGGTGCCGGCGTCGTTGCGGACGGCAACCTTTCCGTCGGCACCCATCGGGGTGACGACAAGGTTGGCCGCCGTGTTGGCAAGCTGCGTGTTGAGGTTCGAGGTACCAGGCACCGGGGTGCCGTTCGGGTACACGGTGAGGAACGTCTGGGTGCTGGCCATCACCGTCGTCACGTTGAGCACCACTGCTGAGACCCCGATCGTCGGAACTCCCGCGACGCCCGCCACCTGCACCGGTAGCGACTGACCGGCTCCGACCTTGGTGTCCAGTACTCGCGTGTCGGCCACGCGCGCTGGGGTCACCGCAGTGAATCGCGGCCCGACTGGAAACCATCCGGTGACATCGACGATGAGTTGCACATTGCCGGCACTGTTGAAGAGCGACACTTTGCCACCGGCGCCGATGGGGACGATCGCCAGGTTGCTCGCGACCACACCAGGGACCGGATTGAGATTGGAGGTACCGGGCCAGCCGATGCCCTTTGGATACGCGGTGATGAACGTCTTTTCCGTTTGGCCGACCGCCGTCACATGCAGCACGACCGAACCAACGCCGGTCGCAGGAACTCCTCCTCTGCCGAGCACGTCGAGGTCCAGAACACTGTTCGCGCCGAGCGCTCCGGCGCCGACTTCAAGACCGTCAACGGTGCTGCTACCAACCCGCGTATCCAGCAAGCGAGCCGGGCTGACCGCAACGTAACCCTCGCCGTTCAGCGGAGCAACGGGCGTCGACGTCGGCTGCGGGGCAGCGTGCGCCGGAGCGCCGAAGCCTGCCCCGATCACGACTGCCCAGCCCAGAAAGACCATTGCCTTTGCTCGATTTGCCCGTCTCACCGTGCCGTTCTACCACGACTGGGCACCCGGAGTCACTAGCCCGCCACGATTCGTGTGATTGCTCAGGATTTGGCGACTGGTACGGCGGCGTTGCCGGGCTGCGAGTGCGCCATATGGTTCGGTGACTGGCACGGCACCGGAGTTCCCGCCCGGGGCGAGCGTGGGGAGCGGCTTGGGCCTATGTGGCGTGGCGCCACCACTGCACCAGGTGCGCCGCAGCATCGAGATAGAGCCCTTCGAACTCGGGGTCAGCGGTCGCTGCATCGATGCACGCGAGGGTGAACTTCACGAGGTGGGCGTCTTCGTGGAGCGCAGCAGCAAGTGCGAGTTCGGGCCAGGTTTCCACGCTCTGCGTCGGCTGGATGATCGGTGGCAGCGCGACCGTGCCGTGCGCCAGCCGGAAGCCCAGCGCAAAAGTTCCGGCAACCGCGAGCGCGGTCCGTTCGCTCACGCCGCGACCCGCGAGCGAGAGCACGGCCTGCGGCATCGTCAGCGCGTGTGTCCAGCCGTAAGGCGCCTGAGTCGGGTCGTCGTGCAACATCGACCATGCCGCTACTCGCGTCACGGTGCGCAGCGCAGAATGCACGTTGTACCGGTCGGCCAGAAGCGGGGCCAACAGACGCTCCGCCTCGCCGCTCTCGACGGCCTGCGTCATCAGCGGATGGATGAAGTCGCTCCCGGGCCGGCCGAGCTGCGGGGCTGCGCGCAGCGCCGCGTAGATCCCTTCCGGGTCACCGTTCACGCGGACCGACTCGTGCCATGTCACGCGCCACTGCGGCTGGGCGGCCAGTGCACGCAGCGGTCCACGCAACAGCGTGCTGGGCAGGCTCGGGTCGCGCAGCAGCAACGACATCCCGATCGGGGCGTGTCCTGCCGCGGCCAGCGATGGAGCGAGTGCTTCCCCGAGCGCGCCCGCGACTTCGCTGGCCGTCCAGTGCGGCAGCCACGCCGTTGCCATCGCGTCGACCAACTCCTGATCGCCTGCAGCGACCGCCGCGATCAGTGCGGAGGCGTCAGGCGGCCCATCAATTGCAGTTGGCGGCGACACTGGGTCGCCAGCATTCGCATATTCCGCTGCCAACCACTCGATGCGATCGATCGCCGGCTGACGAGTGTCGATCGGTACGTAGCGCAGCAACTGCGTTCGCGCCATCAACTCCAGAGGTGCGTGCAGGACGAACGAGTTGGCAGAGGCAGCTTTCGGGATCGACATGGCATCGAGGATCCCCTGTGTGGTGGTTCTCATCATGAGCGGTACTCTCCACCTTCAAGTTCAGTTGATGTCAAGCACGAATCTGGAGCTGTTGATGGCTATCCCCAAACCCCCCAAGGCATTGCCCGAGCTGCTCACCATCGGGCAGCTGGCAACTCGCGGCGGCATCGCTGCGTCAGCCCTACGGTTCTACGAGAGCCAGGGTCTGTTGCACACCATCAGGGTGGACCACAACCAGCGCCGCTACGCACGCGATGCGCTGCGACGAGTCGCGTTCATCCGCGCGGCGCAGACGGTGGGGCTCAGCCTCGAAGAGATCAAGAGGGCCATGGACAGCCTGCCCGAGAGCCGCACACCAACCCATGCCGACTGGGAGGCGCTGGCCACCGCGTGGAAGGCGCAGCTCGACGAACGGCTGCGGCTGATCGAGCGGCTGCGCGACGACTTGGAGTCATGCATCGGCTGCGGTTGTTTGAGCATGGAGAAGTGCGCGCTGTACAACCCGAACGATTCAGCCGCATTGCTGGGCCACGGGGCGCAGTACCTCAAGGGTCGCACGCCGGCCGACGCCGGCGTCGAGTTGTAGCCCGCGTAACCCCTGGCCGCGTCGGCGCCATTGGTCGCTATCGTTGCCGTGCCTGACCGGCTGTTCGGTCGGGTCCCCGCCCTCGTAGCTCAGGGGATAGATCGTCGGCCTCCGGAGCCGAAGGCGCAAGTTCGAATCTTGCCGAGGGCACAGTTGGTGGAGTCGTCGTTCCCTGGTCGCCAACGACATTCGAGTGCCACGCCACCGGTCCGAGTGCCGGTCGTCATCCGAGTGTGCACTCGCACCCCGGGTTGGGAGTGAGCACTCGGATGACGCACACACACTCCGACCGGCCGCGTGGCACTCGCACCGGCGGCCGGGCACTCGCACGGTTGCCGGCGAGGGGACGGCAGGGTGGATGGTGGCCGGCTGGCACCGGCCGGTAGGGTCTCGGCCGTGATGCGACGTCTCGCCCTTTCCGCTGGCGCCCTTGTGGTTGCGGCTTCATTCTCCTCGTGCAGCTCGGTCGACAGGGGCGACACTGTCGCAGAGGTGAACGGCGTCGAACTCAGCCGGCACACGCTCGCGGCATTGGCCAACGACAGCTCGGCCGGCGGGGATGTACGAGCGGCACTCACCGCGTGGGTGCAGGTGGCCTCGGCTTCCGACAACGCGGCCGACATCGGAGATCGCGAGCAGCTGCTGACCGAAAGCAACCGCATCATCGGCTCCGTGCTCGCGGAGGTCGGCGATGCCAGCCGGGTCGACTACGAGAAGGGCCTCGACGGCGGCTCGTTCCTCTGCCTGGCGGCCATCACCTTGGGTACCGACGTACCTGGCGCCGACGTGATCGCCGAACTCACCGCAGGAAAGTCGTTCGCGGACGCGGCCACCCAGTATTCGACCACCGACCGGCTCGCCCAGTCGGGTGGCGTCGTGGCGGACCAGCAGGGTTCCACCTGCTTCGATCAGGCTGCGTTCGATGCGGCCTTCCCGCAGATCCGCGGTGTGCTCACCGAGGCCGGCGCCTCCGTCGGCGAGCCGGTGGTGGTCTCGGATGCGAGTGGCGAGCTCGTGCTCGTGCTCCGCGCGTACGACGACCTCAAGCCAGCAGAGCAACAGGTGGTTGCGCAGTCCGAGATCAGTGCCGTGTTGTCGGCGAAGGTCGCTGCTGCCGACATCACAGTGAGCCCCCGGGTCGGCCGCTGGGATCCGTTGTCCTCGAACGTCGTCCCCGTTGGCGAAGGGTGACGACACCTCGGGTCACCGTTGTCGGTCTTGGCCCTGCCGGACCGGAGTACGTCACTGCGCACACCGTCGCCGAAATCGCACGCGTCCCCCACCGATACCTGCGCACCGGCCGCCATCCGTCGGCATCGCTCGTACCGGACGCGACCACGTTCGACGAGATCTACGAGGCTGCCGACACATTCGCCGATGTCTATGCGGAGATCACTGATCGCCTGGTCGCCGCAGCCATCGAGCACGGCGAAGTCCTGTACGCCGTACCGGGTTCGCCATTGATCCTCGAACGCACGGTGCGGTCCCTGCGTGCCGACGAGCGCATCGACTGCGTGATTCATGCGGCGATGTCGTTCTTGGATGTCATCTATGCGCGACTCGGTATCGACCCGGTGGAGGCAGGTGTCACCCTGGTCGATGGGCACGAGTTCGCCACCGGCGCCGCCGGTCTGGCCGGCCCGCTGCTGGTTGCCCACACCCATGCCAACTGGGTGCTCAGCGACATCAAGTTGGCGGTGGAGAACGCGTCCGGCGATGAGCCGGTGACCATCCTGCAGCGGCTCGGGTCGCCCGACGAACTGATCACTCACACCACGTGGGCAGAGCTCGATCGCGCGGTCGAGGCCGATCATCTCACCAGCATCTACATTCCCCACCTGGCCTCGCCGGTGGGCGCCGAACTGGTTCGCTTCCACCAACTCGCACGCACGTTGCGCGAGCAGTGCCCGTGGGACCAGGAGCAGACGCATCAGTCCTTGGTGCGGTACCTGCTCGAGGAAACGTACGAGGTGGTCGACGCGCTGCAGGCGCTGGACGCCGACGACCCGAGCACCGACGAGGACCTGATCGAGGAACTCGGCGACCTGCTCTACCAGATCGAGTTCCACGCCACCATCGCCGAACAAGAGGGTCGGTTCACGATGGCCGATGTTGCGCAGGGCGTTCACGACAAGCTGGTGCGACGCCACCCACACGTGTTCGGCGATGTCGTCGCCGAGGACACGACGACGGTGTTGTCCAACTGGGATGCGATCAAGCAGCAGGAGAAGCAGCGCACATCCATCTTCCAGGGTGTGCCAAATTCGCTGCCGGCGCTCAGCTACGCGGACGCAGTGCAACGCAAGGCAGCCAAGGTCGGCTTCGATTGGCCCGACGTCGATGGTGCGTGGCACAAGGTCGCCGAGGAATCCGGAGAGGTGAAGGCGGCAGTCGCAGGCGGCGGCGCGGCAGCGGTGCACGACGAGTTGGGCGATCTACTGTTCGCCGTGGTCAATGTCGCTCGGCATCTCGGCGTCGAGCCGGAGTCTGCGTTGCGGGCCGCCGCGTTGAAGTTCCGCTGTCGCTTCGAGCAGGTGGAGGCGCTTGCCCGAGCACGCGACATCACGCTGAAGGATGCCGGTCTCTCAGTGCTGGATGCTCTGTGGGACGAAGTGAAGGCTGCCGAGTAAGCAGCCCAGGTTCGACGCAATCAGCGACTGCGCAAGAAGTCGGGGAGCTCGCCGCGCTCGTTGTGCGCCATGTGCCGACCCGAGCAAGCCCGGTCGAACGACAGCATTGCTCGGTAGATCGCCAGTACTTGCACGCCGCACACGAACATGTTGACGAGTGCGCTGACCGTCAGGTACGAGTCGCCGACGGTGCGGGCGAAGAACTGCGCCAGCAGGTTGGCCGCCAGCGTGGCCCACGGCAGCAAGATGACGAGCAGCCACGGGCGTTGCGAGGCACCGATCACGCCAGCTGCCCTGCGGTACGCCTCGAGGATCAGGAAGTGCGAGATCACCGCGATCATGACCAGCCCGGCGACCACGAGGGCTTTGCGTGTTGGTTCCTCAGCACCGTACGTCTCGGACCGCAGGGTGCCCACGGCGAAGACAGCGCAACCGGACATCACAAGAATGAGCAGCGGCGCGAAGAACGGAGAGACCGTGTAGCGCGCCTGTTTGCGGGCATTGAGCGCCGCTGCAGTCGTCCACCACAGCCATCCGAGTACGGAGCCGGCGACGCCGGCAACCACTACTGCGGTCGCGACAGCTCGACCATGGTCATCAAATTTCCAGTTCGTACCATCCAGTACGAGGTGCCCCTGACGCTCCAGCACGAACGCCACCAGGGGCGAACCGAGCGCAGCAAGGAGGGCGGCGATCACCATCGTTCGCGGCAGAAGCGTGTGGTGCAACGAGCCGTCGTTGGGTCTGCCGGCGCTGACCACGATTCGTCGCTGTGGGCCGGTGACCATCGACGGTTCCGTGAATGACCGAACGGAGGAATGTTCGCCCGGCGCAAGAGTGGGAGGCGGGGCAGGCTGCACCGGCAACGACTGGGTGAGGTTGGGCACGGCCGGGCTGCTCCTGCCGACTGTCGCGGCAAGCAGCAGGTACGACTCCTCGGCGATGGCATCCTCCACATGAGGTCTATCGGCTTCACCACTCGCAGGTTGAGGTGGTTCTTCGGAGCGCACCGCCATCGTCAGCGCGCCACCCGATTGCCGGTCATGAAGGCCGGCAGGCCCGTCGAGTCGCCACCGGACACCTCGCTGGTGCGGCACGCCTGATCGAATTCCGCCATTGCCCTGCAGATCGTCAGCCACGCCCACAGCAACAGGCCGAACGGCACCAACGATCCGAAGACCGCTATCGCTTTGCTACCAACGGCGTCGGCAAGCTTGATGGCGCCGAACAGTGAGAGCGCAGAGAGCGGCGGAATCCAGATGAGTCGGGACCAGACGACGGTGTCGGCCTTGATCGCTCGGGCCGACGTACGAAGACCGAGAAGCACGCCGTAGGCGCCACACGAGTAAGCCACCGCGGACGCGCCGTACAGGATCGATCGCGGGCCAGACGGGACAAAGCCGGCAGCGACGAGGGCAGCGACTGCGACGAGCACCGACGTCGGCAGCGTCCATGGCCAGCCGGACTGACGGCTCTTCGCCCGAGCGTTGAGGGTGGCAGCAACCGCCCACCAACCCCACGCGAAGATGGGCAGTACGAACACCAGAAAGGCGATTCCGATCGCAAGGTTCGTCATCGAAGGGTCGAGCTGGTAGCTGGTGGATCGTTCGCCGCGCACGTCGACACTGTTGACCCTGCCCAGCAAGCCGCGTTGCTCGAGCATCACTGCGAAGGTGATCCCCATCAGGCCGATGATCGGCGCCAACGACACCAGTAGCCGTGGAACCGTCGTGTGTCGCACAGCAGTGGGCCGCGGCTTCGCTGCCTGCTGCGGCGCGAGCCCGGGCTGAAACGGCCCCGGCCGGTCAAGACCGACTCGACGCCCCTTTCCAGTAGCTGCCGCCGCTGCCACTTCAAGTGCTCGCTGCTCTGCGTCTACCTGAGCACGTGCCTCCTCGGCAGCGTTCCACGAGGGCCGCTGTGGGTATGGGCGCTCAGAAGTGACGGAATCCACCATGCTCAGCCTTTCGGCACAACATCCCCGACGCTTGAGGTGTACGCGGGGACCGGGCCAGCGACCGGCTTGGGTACCGTAGAGGGCATGAGTGACATCGTCAGCGTGATCGGCCGGGAAATTCTTGACTCGCGGGGAAACCCGACCGTGGAGGTGGAGGTCGTCTTGGACAGCGGCGCCAGCGGGCGCGCTGCCGTGCCATCTGGCGCGTCCACGGGCGAGCACGAGGCTGTAGAACTCCGCGACGGCGGCACTCGCTACGGCGGTAAGGGCGTCGCCACCGCAGTCGGGTACGTCAACGGCGAAATTGCCGACCTGCTGGAAGGCCTCGAGGTCTACGAACAGCGCTACATCGACAACGAACTCAACGCGCTCGACGGTACTGACAACAAGGCCCGCTTCGGTGCCAACGCCATTCTCGGTACCAGTCTGGCCGTCGCCCGCGCTGCCGCCGACGACTTGCAGATGCCGCTCTATCGCTACCTGGGCGGCCCCAACGCACACGTGTTGCCCGTGCCGATGATGAACGTGGTCAACGGGGGCGTACATGCCGACAACAGCATCGACATGCAGGAGTTCATGATCATGCCCGTCGGAGCACCCAGCTTTCGTGAAGCACTGCGCTGGGGCACCGAGACCTACCACACTCTGAAGAAGGTGCTCCACGACCGCGGCCTGTCCACGGCTGTTGGCGACGAGGGCGGGTTCGCCCCCAACCTGGCCAGCAACGAGGACGCCATCAAGATCCTCGTCGAAGCCATCGAGAAGGCCGGCTACACACCTGGCACCGACATTGCCATCGCCATGGACCCCGCAATGAGCGAGCTCTACAAGGACGGCGCCTATCACCTTACGGGAGAAGGCAAGGTCCTGTCCCCGGCCGAGATGGTCGCGTACTGGACCCGCCTCGTCGACACGTACCCGATCGTCAGCCTCGAGGACGGCATGCACGAAGACGACTGGGATGGTTGGGAGGCGCTCACCCAGGCAGTGGGCAGCAAGGTACAGCTGGTCGGCGACGACCTGTTCGTCACCAACGTCGCTCGCCTGCGGATGGGCATCGAGCGCAACGTCGCCAACAGCGTGCTCATCAAGGTCAACCAGATCGGCACACTCACCGAGACACTCGACACCGTCGACCTGGCCACTCGCCACGGCTACACCAGCGTGATGAGCCACCGCAGCGGCGAGACCGAAGACAGCACCATCGCCGACCTTGCCGTCGCCACCAACTGCGGCCAGATCAAAACTGGCGCTCCCGCCCGAAGTGACCGCGTGGCGAAGTACAACCAACTGCTGCGGATCGAGGAGCAGTTGGGCGAGTCGGCCGCCTTCCGCGGCCGCAGCGCACTCAGCACACGCTGAGCTTGTCTCCGTCGTCATCATTGCGGTGACGCTGTTCGGCACGGCTCGGCTGCGAGACTCTGGCCAATGAGTTCCGGAGGCCACAAGACGTCTGCCATTCCGCGTCCCAAGGACGCGACGCAGGCATCCACGCGTGCCACCGAGCGGCCGGACGGCCCACACAACGCAGCGCTCGGCGACTTCACTCGTCCGATTGCGATCGAAAAGCAATTGGTCAAGGGCCGAGCCAAGCGGGGCGTCATCGCCATCGGCGCGATGGTGATCACCGCTGCATTGGTCGCGGCGCTGTTCGTCCTGCCGGTCAAGGCGTGGCTGCGCCAGCGCGACGACATTGCGGTCAAGGACAAGGAACTCTCCGCGCTCGACCAAGCCAATGCCGAGCTCAGCGACGAGGTCGGCCGGCTGAAGACTCCTGAGGGAATCGAAGAAGCGGCTCGCGAGGAGATCGGCTACGTGCAGCGTGGCGAGATCCGGCTCACCATGTTGCCAGCGCCGCCGGCACCGATCACGATGCCCAGCGGCTGGCCGTACGACACGGTCGCACAGATCGTGGCCGTGCGAACAGCCGACGCCGTCACGCCATAGCCACCGTTCCGCGACGGATCTGCGCTCTGCGTTTCGTTTGCGTCCGACCCTCGTCTAGTGTCCTCGATCAGGTCGTTTCAACGAATATCTGGGGGTTTCGGACGTGGCTGGCAGCATTCTTGGTAATCGAGTTCTTCGCAAGGAAGATCCGAAGTTCCTGACCACGGGCGGCGTCTACGTCGACGACATGCTCGACGAGCCCTTGCTGGCCGGTGCCGCGCACGTCACATACGTGCGTTCCACCGTCGCTCACGGCACCATCGTGAGCATCGACACATCCGACGCGTTGGCGATGCCCGGCGTCATCGCCGTCTTCACGGCCGCCGACCTCGGGCTGGATGCCGTCGCCAGCGACTTCAACCCCACCATCGCCCGCGGCATGCTGGCCATCGGCAAGGTCCGTTTCGTGGGCGAGCCCGTTGCCGTCGTCATCACAGAAGAGCGCCAGCAGGGCGAGGACGCTGCCGAGCAGGTCGTCGTCAGCTACGACACGCTGCCCGCGGTCATCGACGTCGAAGAGGCCATGACCAGCGGCACCCTGCTGTACGAAGAGACCGGCAGTAACGTGGTGTTCGACACGATGGTTCTCGGCATGCCCGACAACACGGGCGATGCCTTCTTCGAAGGCTGCGAAGTCATCGTCAAGGGCCGCTTTCTCAACCAGCGCGTCGCCCCCTGCCCGTTGGAGGTTCGCGGCTCGTCGGTTGCATGGGTCGATGGGCGCCTGCACCAATGGCTCAGCACCCAGGGCGCTCAGAGCGCGCTCGGGACCATCGCCAAGATCAACGGTGTCGAAGCCGCTCAGGTGAAGGTCATCACGCCCGACGTCGGTGGTGGGTTCGGTGCCAAGATCTCGTGTGACCCGGAGGAGTCCATCCTCGGTGTGCTGGCCGCGAAGGTCGGCCGGCCACTGCGCTGGCGCGAAACCCGCAGCGAGTCGATGATGGTGCTCGGCCACGGCCGCGCCCAGGTGCAGCACGTCACCATCGGCGGCACACGCGCCGGTAAGGTCACCCACTACCAGCTGCACGCCATCCAAGACGCCGGCTATTTCGTCGAGATGGGTGCCATCCTTGCCCCGTTCATGACCCGGCCGATGGCGAGCGCCGTCTACGACATTCCCCACATCGAGGTGCGGACCACCAGCGTCGTCACCAATACTGCGGTCACCACCGCCTACCGCGGTGCCGGCCGCCCCGAAGCCACTGCCGCCGCCGAGCGGGCGATGGACCTGTTCGCCCTCGAGTTGGGCATGGACGCTGCCGAGCTTCGCCGCATCAACCTGATCCCCAAGTTCCTCGAGCCGCACACCACCGTCATCGGCCAGACCTACGACGTGGGCGACTACGAGACCGCACTCGACAAAGCACTCGCCGCCGCCGGCTACACCGAGCTGCGTGCCGAGCAGGCCCGTCGGCGGGCAGCCGGCGACGTGAAGCAGTTGGGAATCGGCGTCAGCACGTACGTGGAGATCACCGGTGGGGTCGACCCCTTCGGCGAGCACGCCAAGATCGAAGTGCTCGACGACGGTCGCGCCATCGTCTACACCGGCACGTCACCGCACGGTCAGGGCCACGTCACTGCGTGGAGCATGCTGGCTCACGAGCAGACCGGTATCCCGATGGACAAGATCGACGTGGTCTGGGGCGACACCGACCTGGTGCCCCAGGGAGGCGGCACGATGGGTTCACGCTCGCTGCAGCACGGTGGAGCCGCAGTGTGGAATGCGGCGATCGAGTTGGTCGAGAAAGCGCGCAAGTTGGCCGCCAAGTTGCTCGAGGCCGATGAGGCCGACGTCGTCTTGGACAAGGACAACGGCGCGTTCCACGTGTCCGGCACACCGTCGATCAGCAAGGGATGGGCAGAGCTGGCCGTTGCCGCCCACGCGGAGGCCGAGCTGCCCGAGGGCCTGCAACATGCGCTGTTCTTCCAGGGTGCAGCCAGCTTCCCCTTCGGCTCACACGTGTCCGTGGTGGAAGTGGACACCGAGACCGGCAAGGTCACGCTGCTGCGCCACATCGCCTGCGACGACGCGGGCCGCGTGCTGAACCCGATGCTGCTCGAAGGTCAGATCCACGGCGGCATCGCTCAGGGTGCGGCACAGGCACTGTTGGAGGAAGTTCGCTACGACGACGACGGCAACCCGGTCACGTCGAACCTGGCCGACTACGCCTTCATCTCTGCTGCCGAGCTACCCAGCTTCGAGGTCGTCCACATGGAGACCCCAACGCACCTCAACCCACTGGGCGCCAAGGGCATCGGCGAGAGCGGCACCATCGGCAGTACGCCGGCCGTGCAGTCCGCTGTCATCGACGCTGTCAGCCACCTGGGTGTGCGCCACATCGACATGCCCTGCACCGCCGAAAAGGTGTGGCAGGCCATTCAGTCCGTCGCCTGACTCAAACCCTCTGCATCGCCATCGGGCGGGGAGGTCCGGACGCAGCGCGGGCCGGGCTGGAAGTCTCTCACCTCCAGCCCGGCCCGTGCCCGGTTCAATTGGGTACACGACAGGCAATGAACCTTCCGTACCGTTCGTCACTGTGAGGACAACACCATGATCGAACAGTTCAACTGAGGATTCGACCCGAACTCGTGGGCTATGCCGTCGGCACGTTCGAGAACCAGCCGTTGATGTCGACGATGACGTCGGTGGGGCTGGAGCTGTAGATGCACAGCGAGCCGGTGGCCGAGAGCGGTGCAAACACCGCGTTGGCCACGGTCTGCCCAGCGCCGTAGTTCAGGCTGGAGACCTCCTCGCGAGTGCCGCAGGCGTAGACCGTGACGAAACCGGCGGCATCAGGGTTGATGACCGCCACGTTCACCGACACCGCACCGACCCCGGACGCCGGCGTGACACCGGGCAGGCTGACCATCTTGACTTGCAGGACGTTGTCGGCACCCACCTTGGCCTTGGGGACGGACACCAATGCGTTCAGGCTGGCGCCCGGGCGAGTGTCGAGGACCCGCTTCGGGCTGACCCCTGTGAAGCCGGAGACCAGCTTCAACCAGCCGTTGATGTCGACCACCAGATCCGCTGTCGCCGACGTGTAGAAGCACACCGTGCCTGTCGGCGAGATGGGAGCGATCACGGCGTTGGCAACGGTTTGACCTGCAGCGAAGTTGACGCTGGAGACCTCCTCGCGTGTTCCGCATGAGTACACGGTGACGAAGCCGGCAGCGGCCGGATCGACAGCGGTCACGTTCAAGGACACCGTTCCCACACCGGCCGCAGGCACGAAGCCAGCCAGGTCGGTGACCTTCACTTCCAGCATCGAGCCGGCGGCGACGGGAGCCTTGGGCACGGTCCGCAGCGCGTCGAGGCTGGCGCCCGGACGGGTGTCGAACATGCGCTTCGGGCCGATCGGCACGAACGCCTTGCCGGCAGCGAACCACCCGTTGACATCGACGATGAGGTCGACGAGTTCGCTGCTGTAGAAGCACACTGCGCCTGTCGCCGACACCGGCGTGACGACGGCGTTGGCCACCGTGGCGCCAGCGGCGAAGTTGACGCTGGACACTGCCTCACGGGCACCACAGGCGTACACGGTGACGAATCCCGTGGATGTGCCGCCCGTAGCGGTGACGTTCAGCGAGAGTGCCCCGACACCGTTCGCCGGCACCAGGCCAGCCAGATCGGTGAGCTTCACCTCGAGCACGTACCCGTTGCCGACTTTCTGCTTGGGCACGCTGCGCAACGCATTGAGGCTGGCACCGGGGCGGGTGTCGAACACACGCTTCGGGCCAACTGGGGTGTAGTCGAGGATGGTCGGCGGCGCCGCCGGCGTGGTGACCGCGGCACTCGCGGACGATGCAGGGCCATTGCCCAGCGCGTTCGCGGCGATCACGGTGAAGGTGTACGAGGTGGAATCGGCGAGCCCGGTGACCGTGCACGTGAGTGCACCGGAGGTGGAGCACGTTGCGCCACCCGGAGCCGTCGTCACCGTGTAGCCGGTGATCGGCGTGCCGCCGTTCGTTGCCGGTGCCAGCCACGTGACCACCACCTGCTTGGCGCCTGCCGTACCGGCAACACCTGTAGGAGCCGACGGAACCGAGAGTGGTGTGACTGGTGCGCTTGCTGCCGAGGGCAGGCCATCGCCGGCGACGTTCGTTGCAACGACCTTGAACGTGTACGCCGTCCCGTTGGTCAGCCCGCTCACCGTGCACGCAAGAGCGCCGGAGGTAGAGCACGTTGCGCCACCAGGTGTAGCGGTCGCCGTGTAGAAGGTGATGGCCGAGCCGCCATTGGAGGCAGGGGTCACCCAGGTGAGTGCAACCGTAGCGTTGCCGGATGTACCGGCCACCGCCGTCGGGGCACCTGGCACCGTCCGCGGGATGACCACAGCACTGGCTGCGGACGCCGGGCCGGCACCGACACCGTTGGTGGCGGCGACCCTGAACGTGTAGGGCGTGCCGTTGGTGAGACCGGTGACGTCGCAGGTGTTGACGGCCACGGTGCAGGTGAACCCGCCGGGCGTTGAGGTGGCGGTGTAGCTGGTGACTGCGCTGCCGTTGCCGGCAGCGGCGACCCAGTTGAGGGTCACCTTCGCGTCACCTGGGAGGCCGACCACGACCGTCGGAGCACCGGGAAGGGTGGCCGGAGTTGCCGACGCGATCGAGGAGGGAAGGCTGTCGCCCACCGAGTTCGTCGCCTTCACGGTGAAGTCGTAGAGCAGCCCATTGGTGAGGCCGGTGACATCACAGGTGAGAGCGACGGTCGTGGTGCAGAACGCACCACCGGGGCTTGCGGTCACCTTGTAGCCGGTGATGGCCCCGCCGCCGATGTCGGCCGGTACCGCCCACGCCACTGTCACCTTGCTGTCACCGCGGACGGCGGTGACGCTCAGCGGCGGTGTCGGGACGGCCAACGGTGTGATCGTGGCGCTTGCCGCCGAGTCCGGACCCATGCCGACCGAGTTCGTGGCCGACACCTTGAAGGTGTAACCGGTGCCGTTGCTGAGACCTGACACGACGCAGGTGAATGCGCCAAGGGTCGTGCACGTGAACGAGCCGGGAGTGGACGTCACCGTGTAACCCGTGATCGCGGAACCACCATTGCTGGCGGGCGCCGTCCAGGACACAGCGACCTGAGCGTTGCCAGGCACACCCGTGACCGCTGTCGGGGCGCCGGGGATGGTGGCCGGCACCACGGCGGCGCTGACCGCCGACGGCGCACCCGTGCCTGCGGCGTTGGTGGCCGTGACGGTGAAGACGTACGAGGTGCCGTTGACGAGGCCTGTCACCGTGCAGGTGACCGCCGGCAACACCGGCGAGCAGGTCGCGCCCCCCGGTGCAGCAGTGACCGTGTAGCCGGTGATCGCCGCGCCGCCATCGCTGCCAGGAGCAGTCCATGTGACCGCCACCTGGGCATTGCCGCCGACCACGGTGGTGATCGTCGGCGCACCCGGAACCGTCCGCGGCGTGAACGCCGCCGACGTCGCGGCAGCGCCGCTGCCGACAGCGTTGATCGCGACCACATCGAATGTGTAGGCCGAGCCGTTCGTGAGGCCCGTCACCGTGCAGGTGGTCGGGCCGGCCGTGGCGCAGGTGAACCCGCCGGGGGCGGATGTCGCCAGATAGCCCGTGATGGGCGAACCACCCGTGCTGGCCGGTGCGGTCCATGACACTGCGACCTGACCGTCACCCACGGTGCCGAGCAGCGCGGTGGGCGCACCGGGAACCGTTGCGGGGGTGACTGCACTACTGGCGATCGAGGCCGGCCCGAAGCCGACGGAGTTCTCGGCCTTCACCGTGAACGTGTATGGGGTGCCGTTGATGAGACCTGTCACCGTGCAGGTGACCGCCGGCGCCACAGAGGTGCACGTCGCACCACCGGGCGAGGCCGTGGCCGTGTAGCCGGTGATCGGCGACCCACCGTCGGACAGTGGCATCACCCAGGCGAGGGTGACCGACTGGTTGCCGCGAACGCCGTTGACCGACTGCGGTGCAGTGGGCACCGTCGCCGGCGTCACGACAGCGCTGGCCGCCGAGGGGACGCTGTTGCCGGCGGCGTTGGTGGCCACGACCGTGAACGTGTACGGCGTGCCGTTGTCGAGGCCGAGCACATCGCAGGTGACCGTCGGGGCGACCGACGTACACGTGGCACCACTCGGTGCAGCAGTCACGGTGTAACCCGTCACTGCCGACCCGCCGTTGGCGACGGGACCGACCCACGAGACGGTGACCTTGCCGTTACCCCGGACCCCGCTGACACCGGTGGGTGCATCGGGGACGGTACGCGGCGTCACGCTGGCGCTGGGCCCTGACGCAGGGCCGGTTCCCTGCATGTTGGTGGCCGTGACGGTGAACGTGTAGCCGTCGCCGTTGGTGAGACCGGGGACGACGCACGTGAGTGCTCCGAGCGTCGTGCACGTGGCACCACCCGGGGCAGCCGTGACCGTGTAGCCGGTGATCGGCGACCCGCCGATGTCTGCCGGCGCGAGCCAGGTGACTGAAACCGTCGTATTGCCGGGTGTACCGGCGATCGCCGTCGGGGCACCGGGCACTGCGACCGGCGTGACCGGCGCGCTGGGCGCCGAGGGCGGCCCGATGATGGTGCCATCCGTTGCGGTCACCGTGAAGGTGTACGGGGTGCCGTTGGTCAGGCCGGTCACCACGCAGGTAGCCGCTGGTGCAACAGCCGAGCAGGTGAAGCCACCGGGCGAGGAGGTGACCGTGTAGCCGGTGATCGGCGGTGTGGTGGCACCCTGCGGCGCAGCGGGCGCCGTCCAGGTGACCGTCACGCTGGTGTTGCCCGCGGTACCGGCGACGGCGGTCGGTGAGCCGCACAGGCCGTCGAGGTTGGAGGTGGTGAGGTACGGAGAGGTGGTGACCGGGCCGTCGATCTGGGCGGGCACCGGGCCACCGGCATTGCCGAACCAGTTGCACACCGCGTCGAGCACGGTGGGCGCTGGGTTGACGTTGCGGAAGGCACCGCCGACAAGGGCGTTGCGGTACACCTTGACGCCGGCGATGCTGGCATCGCTGTCGATCACGATCGCCTTGTCGGTGAGCACGGTGAACGAGTTGTGGTCGATGGTGACGTTGCCCCCGTTCCACTGACCCGATGCATTACCGGCGCTCTGGCGGTACAGCTGTACGACGTTGCCGCCCACCATCGCGACGTCGTTACCGGTGATGGTGACGTTGCGAGCACCCTGGGCCAGGGAGTAGCAGGTGAAATTGCAGCCGTACCGCTGGGTGTTGTTGGCGATGATGGCGCCGATGGTGAGGTCCGCAGCAGTGGCGTTGATGCTGAGCGTGCGGGCGCGCACCGTGGTGTCGCCGGCCACGCCGAGGACGACGTTGCCACTGAACGACAGGTTGTCGGTCTGCCACAGGTTGAACAGGTTGCGGCCGCAGGTGCTCACACATCCCGTGATGTTGACCGGCTGGTTGACGCGGTTGTTGTCGACCTGGGCGCCGACGACGAGGGTGGGGCCGTTGATGTAGACGACGACCCGGCTGGGGTTGTCGAAGATGTTGTTGATCACCTTCAAGCCGGGTGCGTTGCCGGCAAAGTTCGCGCCGGCACCGATCAGCGGCGTCTGTGCGACGCCAGCCGTGCCCACTGCCGCATCGGTGAAGCGCAGGCCGTCGATGGTCACGTTCGGCGCACCGACGGTCATCGCGATGTTCGTTCCTGTGGCATGCACGGTGGCCTCGGCCACTCGGCTCGCGTTGGGGTTGACGGGCGTGAGCGTGTTGTTCGGCGAGATGCCGGCGTTGGGGCCGGCGATGGTGACCGCCTTGAGCACCGAGACAGGAGCCGCGACCGGGTACAACCCGCCGCGCACGTGCACGGTGCCGGCCGCGGCGACGAGGTCGACGCCCTCTTGGATGCGGGAGACTGCGCCAACCTGGGCGCCGGCGGTGGTGACCGTCACGTTGGCCTTGGAGCCCTGGAAACCCGGCACGAGTGGGGCCGTGTCCGCGCCAGACTCGAGCATCGGCGTGTAGTCGATGTTGGCCGAAGCTGCGCCCGCCAGATCGGGCTGGGCAACGACGGGCGGCTGAGCCGTGCCACCGAACGGAACCGGGATGAGGGCGGCGTAGCCGGGCTCGGCACTGCTCGCGGTGGTGACCACCGGGTTGGTGGTGCCCAACCAGTTGCCGCTGAAGTCCTTCAGGCTGCCGCCGGGCGCCGGCAGCGAGCCGCCGGTCTGGCGGTCGACGACCTGGCCGTACCAGTTTCCGGAAATGCTGTTGGCGCTGAACACCGAACCGGTTGCGGTCTGTAGCGGCGAGTTGCTGCCACCACTGCCATCGAGGAACAGCACGCCGACGGTGTTGTTGTCGTTGATGGTGTTGTTGAGCACGGACAGGTTGTCGGTGGTGTTGCGCAGGATCATGCCGGTGCGATTGCCGATGATCTCGTTGTTGTGGATGGATGCTCCGCTGGCGATGTTGATGTCGATGCCCGTGCGGTTGCCGAAGAACTTCGAGTTGCGCACCTCGACGGCCCCGTTGATCGTCTGGATCGCGAGACCCGCACTGGTGAGGCCCGGGTTGTTCCAGTCGGTGGTGTTGTTGCCTTGACGGGTGACGGTGAACCCGTCGACGACGACTGGAGCAGCGGTGACGTAGACGACCGAACCGGGGCTGGCCTCCATGCGACCGGTGATGGTCGACACATCAATGCCTTGGCCCAGCAGGCTGAGCGGCTTGGCGATGGTGACCCGATCGACGAAGTTGCCCGCGCCGACGTGCACGGTGCCGGCCGACGTCACGAGCGTGACACCTTCCTGCACCCGGCCGACAGCGCCCACCTGGGCACCGGCAGCGGTGACCGTGAGGTTGGCAACCGACCCCTGGAAGCCCGGGGTGGCCCCGTCCGTGTCGGTGCCCGATTCGAGCATCGGCGTGAAGTCGATGTTGGCCGAACCAAGACCTCTGATGTCGGCCTGTCCGCCAGGAGCTACGGCCGAGCCGCCGAACGCTACGGGAATCTGGGCGGAGTAGTCCGGCTCAGGGACCTGAACGGTGTCGACCACGGGACTTGTCGTACCCCACCAGTTACCGCTGAAATCCTTCGAGCTGAGCGCCGGGTTCTTGTCGAGGACTCCGCCGTACCAGTTGCCGAAGATGCTGTTGCCGCTGAACACCGAACCAGCCATCGAGCCGACCGGATCGTCCTGGAACAGGATGCCGAGAGCCCAGTTGTTGCTGACCTCGTTACCCGTGAACGTGAGCCCGGTCGCGTTGCCCCAGATCACGACGCCGGTGCGGTTGTTGGTGATGACGTTGTTGCGGACGATGCTGTTGTTGCTGGATCGCAGGTCGACAGCTGAACGGTTGCCGTCGAAGCGAGAGTTGGTGATGGTCACGTCGGTAGCCTCGACCCGGATACCCATTTGGTTGAGCGCGGTGTTCCAATCGACAGCGTTGTTGCCTTCCCGGGTCACTGTCAGCCGATCGACGACGACGTTGGGTGCGCTGACGAGGATGGTGGCGAGGTCGCCACCGGCGACGCCGCTGATCTTGGCTTCGCCGACCGCGGGACCCTGCAGCGTGATTGCCTTGGGGATAGCGACGTCCTCCACGTACGTGCCGGCGGCGACGTTCACCGTGCCGCCCGCGTTGACAGTGGTGACCGCGGTCTGCACGTGACGCAGTGGGTCGCCAGCGGTGGCGCCGCTGTTCAGGTCATTGCCGGTCGGGCTGACGTAGCAGACCGTTGTGCATTTGTTCTCGAAGTCGAATGTGGTCTGGGTGATGTCGCCGGTGGCGTTCGAGATGCCGACGACCACCTCGTCGATGTTGACCGACGCTGCGGGGATGCCGCTGCCCAGCTTCATCACCAAGTTGCCGGGGTTCGCAGACGGGTTCTCGAGCTCGGCCTGCGGCCACTTGGCCAGCACCTCTGCCCACGTGCACCACCCGGGGCTGCCGCCGTTCGTGCACTGGTTGTTGGCACCGTTGACCGACTGGTTGGTGGCCCACCACTTGCCGGCGAGCGCATCGAACGTGTTCCACGAGCCCGGCACGACAGAGACGCCGCTGTTGATCGGCTCGTAGACCAGCCGACCGCTGTAGACGGTGTCGGTGGGTCTGTACTTGACGTCGAACCCGATGCTGGCGCTGGTGGTCGTGGGCGTGTACACCGAGTACTGCAGCGTCTGGATGTCGGACAACTTGGTACCGGAGAACGTCGGCGTGAGCACGCTGGTTCCAAAAGTCGGGCCGGCAACGCCGATGGACGCGCTGCCGGTGCCCGCCGGCGGGGTGGCCGGGCCGGTGACGAAGGTGGCCGGCAGCAGAAGGCCGGTGGGGCTCTCCTGCACGAAGTACCAGTTGTTGGGGTGCCCCGGGTCGACGATGGTGGTGCTCTCGGTGTACGAGAGGTGCTTGGTGACGATCTTGGCCATCGGCGTGTACCCGGCCCAGCAGCCAGGCCCTGCGTCGTTGGTGAGTACACCGACCGGGATGGACCCCGAGCAGAGCGCCCCGGCCCAGGTGGACGACTGGAAGATGCCGTCAGGATCGACGTCGATGCCGGCGAAGGGTGCCCCTGCCTGCGTCTCGGTACCGACGTTCAACGAGTCGTAACCGCAATTGGTGCCGCACGCTGCGGGCCCGATCGGGCTCGGCCCGTAGTGGCTGGTGTTGTACTTCACCGTCCAGATCACCTGGTTCGGCAGCGCGACATCGGCCGGCACGAAGCTGTCGAAGGTGACCGGGGAGGCGAAGCCGTTGTAACAGGCCGTTCCGTCGAACCACTTGCCGGCACTTCCCAAGACGCAGTTGACGTTGTCGGCCGACGGACGGTACGGGATCTGGAAGGTCTTCGTGACCTGGGCGAGTTGCGCACCAACGGTCGGCGCGCCCGGCGTACCGCCCACTGCGTAGACAGTCAGTGTGAGCGGGTGGTCAAAGGTATTGCCGGGCGTGGTGACGCAGCTGATGCCACTGCCCACCTCGCAGCCCCAGCTGGACATCTCGACGGTGACAGTGTCGAGCACGTGGGGACCGGGAGCCAACTGCACCAGGTCGCCGAGTTCGCTGCCGGACGTGGACTCGAACCCGACACTGGCGACGTTGCCCGCCACGGACGGCCCGATCGAGTCGTAGGCCACCAGTGGGGCCGGTGGCGCGGCAGACACGGACACCGGTGGCACCGCACCGACGCCGGTGACGACCAGACCTGCAACAACCAAGGACGTCAACCCAAAACGACCCGACACCCTGTGACTGCGCGAAACCCGCATCGTTCTTCTCCCGTACCCGTCCGGCGCCGAACGCACCGTAGACCGACGCAGTATTACACACGCGTACATGAGGATTTGAACAGAAATCCCTATGACACGTGATCCACTCGCCAGATAACACGTTTGGTGCTGATTCGCTTGCAGTAGCCTGCCTTCATGATCGATCGACACCGCCTCGCCGCTGCTCGTGCCATCGAGGAGCAGCGGTTCGTCGACACACATCCTCGATCGGCGCAGATGGCGGCCGATGCGCGCACCACCCTGTTGGGTGGCGTGCCGATGGCGTGGATGACCCGCTGGCCGGGCGCATTCCCGCTGTTTTTCGACGAAGCTCACGGTGCTCGCTTCACCGATGTCGACGGCCACGAGTATGTCGACTTCTGCCTCGGCGACACCGGCGCGATGACCGGCCACGCCCTGCCCCAGGTGGCCGACGCTCTCTTCGCTCAAGCCTCGCGCGGCATCACCACCATGCTGCCCAACGCCGACGCGGCATGGGTGGGCGCCGAGCTGGCACGGCGCTTCGGCCTCCCCATCTGGCAGATGGCAATGACCGCCACCGACGCGAACAGGTTCGTGCTGCGGTACAGCCGGTTCCTGACCGGGCGCTCGAAGGTGCTGGTGTTCGATTGGTGTTACCACGGCAGCGTCGACGAGACCCTGGTGACGCTCGATGCAGCCGGTCGACCGGTCCCCCGCGAGGGCAACATCGGCCCTCAGGTTGACCCGACGCTGACAACCGTCGTGGTTCCCTTCAACGACATCCCCGCGCTCGAGACCGCACTCGCAACCGGCGAGATCGCGTGCGTGTTGGCCGAACCGGCGCTCACCAACATCGGCATCGTCCTACCCGACCCCGGATACCACGAAGCGCTGCGCGCGCTCACCCGCAAGTACGGCGCGCTACTGATCATCGACGAGACACACACCATCTGCGTCGGCCCCGGCGGAGCGACCGCGGCATGGGGCCTGGAGCCCGACTTCTTCGTGATCGGCAAGACCATCGGCGGTGGCATGCCCGTCGCCGCCTACGGCTGCACGATGGAGATCGCCCAACGCATCAACGAGTTGTTGGCCGACAAGAGCGTCGACACCAGTGGAGTCGGCGGCACGCTCACCGGCAACGCGCTCGCAATGGCGGCGGTGAAGGCCACGCTGTCCACCACACTCCTCGCCGACGACTTTGCCCACATGATCCCTCTTGCCACCGAGTGGGCCAATGGTGTGCAAGCCACCATCAACGAATTCAGCCTGCCGTGGAATGTGCAGCAGCTCGGTGGGCGTGCCGAGTACTGGTTCTGCCCGCCCCCTCGCGACGGTGCTACCGCTGCCGCTGCGGTCGACCACGAGCTGGATGACTTCATGCACCTGTGGGCGGTGAACCGGGGCATCTTGCTGACGCCCTTTCACAACATGGCGCTGATGTCGCCTCACCACTCTGCCGATGACGTGAAGCTGCACAGTGAGGTCTTCCACGACGCCGTGGAACACTTGCTGCGATGAGCACCTCCCAACGGCTCGATGGGCAGGTCGCACTGATCACCGGTGCCGGCGGCGCACACGGAATCGGCTTCGCTGCCGCGCAGGCACTCGCTGATGACGGCGCCACCGTCGTGCTCGGCTCCACCACCGACCGCGCTCACGACCGTGCCGCCGAGCTGGCAGCGCTGGGGTATTCGGCTGTCGGCGTGGTCGCGGATCTCATGGAGCCCGGCGCTGCGGAGAGAGTGGTGGCGGTCGCGCTCGGCCTCACGGGGCGGCTGGAGATCTGCGTGAACAACGCCGGCATGACCGCCGTCGGCATGGCTGCTGTCGACGCCGACATCGAGAGCACCACCGACGAAGCGTGGTACGACGGCCTCGGGCGCAACCTCACCACCTGCTTCGCCGTCACTCGCGCGGCGGTCGCAGCCATGCGTCACCAGGGATACGGTCGCATCGTGAACGTCTCCAGTACGTCGGGCCCCGTGCAGGCGTTCCACGGCGACGTCGCCTATCACGCTGCGAAAGCCGGCATGGTGGGCTTCACTCGCGCCGTTGCACTGGAGACTGCCGGGCACGGCATCACGGTCAACGCAGTCGCGCCCGGCTGGATCGCCAGCGGCACGCAACTGATCCGCGAGCAGGGCGCAGGTCGGCTGACTGCGATGGGCCGCAGCGGCACCACACAGGAAGTGGCAGCGGGCATCCGCTTCCTGGCCGACCCGGCCGCCAGCTACATCACCGGCCAACTGCTGGTCATCGACGGTGGCAACTCACTTCCCGAAGACCGCAGCTGGCAGCCATGATCGGCGCATCCACTGTCCTGGTCACGGGTGCCGCCGGCGGCATCGGTGGCGCCGTTGCCACACGCTTTCTCGAGGGCGGTTGGCGGGTCGCCGCCGTCGACGTCCAGGCCGTCGACGTCTCCGCAGCCGTGCTCGGAATTCGCGCCGATCTGCTCGATGTCGGCCAGTGTCGCGCCGCGGTCGAGCAGGCTGTCGCATGGGCTGGGCGGCTTGATGCGGTCGTCAATGCGGCCGGCCTGTGGACCGAAGGCGCCAGCGCCGAGACCACCGAAGCCGAGTGGGATCGTGTGCTCGGCGTCAATCTCAAGGGCCTCTACTTCGTCACCTCCGCGGCCATCCCCCACCTCGCCGCCAGCGAGGGCTGCGTCATCAACCTCTCCAGCGACGCAGGCATCCAGGGCAACGCCGGCGCCGCCGTCTACTGCGCATCGAAGGGTGGCGTGTCCATCCTGACGAAGGCGCTGGCGCTGGAACTCGCGCCGCTGGGCATCCGCGTCAACTCTGTTTGTCCGGGCGACGTCGATTCGCCGATGTTGCGCGGCCAGGCGGCCACCTTCGCACCCGACGACCAGCAGGCATACCTCGACAGGCTGCTGGCCGGCTATCCGCAGGGCTCGCGGGCGCGCTTCATCCAGCCCACGGAGATTGCCGAGCTGATCTGGTTCCTCGCACAACCTGCTGCTACTCCCATCACCGGTGCCAACATCTCGGCGGACTTCGGCCTCTCGGCGGGCATCACATGACCCCGCTCGACGACATCGATCGCCAGCTCATCGACGCGCTGCAACGCGACGGTCGCGCCAGCTACGCCGACCTTGCAGTGCTGATCGGCCTCTCCCCCGCGGCCACCCGTCTGCGCGTGCAGCGGCTACTCGACACGGGCGTCGTGCAGGTCGTTGGCGTCACCGACCCGCTGGCGTTGGGCTACCCGGTCATGGCGGCGCTGGGTGTACGGGTGGAACGCAATGTGCGCGCGGTAGCGGACCGCATTGCCGACATCAAAGGCGTCATCTACGTCGTGTTCACGTCCGGCTCGTTCGACCTGCTGGTCGAGGTCCTGTGCGAAGACTCGGCGCGACTGCTGGCCGTCATCGACGACGAGATTCGCTCCATCGAAGACGTCCGTAGTGTGGAGAGTTTCACCTATTTCGGCATCCACACACACCGCTTCGTGTGGGGAACCCGTTAGTCCTTCGAGGAACTCGTGACGATCGCCGCAGCCAGGCCTGTCGCAATCGGCACTGAGGCGACCAGCCCGATGCTGCCAACGAGCGTGCGCACGATCTCCACCGCGACCAGCTCGCGGGTGGCACTCGTGGCGATCGCCTGGCGGACCTCGGTGAAGAGCAGCAGCAGCGGCAAGGCGGCACCGGCGTACGCGAGGAAGAGCGTGTTGACCGTCGACGAAATGTGGTCGCGGCCAATCACGACGGCCGACCGATAGAGCTCACCGAACGTTGCCTCCGGACGGGCTCGATGTAGCTCGCTGACGGCCGACACCTGTGTCACCGTGACGTCGTCCAACACACCCAGTGAACCGATCACGATGCCAGCCAGTAGTAGCCCACGCGGGTCGAGATGAACGCCGAGGGCGTCGAGGAAGAGGGCATTCTCGTCGCTCAGTCCGGAGAGCGAGGTGAACTCGATGAAGGCCCAGGCCAACAAACCTGTCAGCCCCAGCGCCGCCAGAGTGCTGAGCAACGCGACGTTCGTGGACGCACTGAATCCGTGGGCGAGGTACAGCGAGGCGAAGGCGATGACCGACGCTCCGACGATGGCGACCACGACAGGGTTCGAGCCATCGAGCAACGCCGGCAGTACGAACCCGACGAGGACCGCAACGCTGACCGCCAATCCGACCAGCGCCCCGACGCCGCGCCACCGACCGAACACGATCACGGTGACTGCGAACAAGATCGCCAACACCCACAAGGCGCTCGATCGCTCGTAGTCCGCGAAGTTGTAGATGGTGGTTCCGTCAGCCTGTCGCGTGGCGGTCAGCACCAGGTCGTCGCCGACCTCGGGCTGCTTGCCCTTGGTCGTCGTGATGCCCAGCTCGAGGTTCGTCAGTGCACCGTCAGCCTTCCCACCCACCAACTGCACCGTCAGCACACGGCACTCGATCAGATCGCTCACGGCGGTGCCGGTGCACGGCTGGACCGCAGCGGCCACCACGTAGCCGCGCACCGTGGGATCAGTTGCGTTGCCGCTGCTCGCTGAGCCTGACGGCCACAGCGCCACCAACCCGATCAGTGTGAGCGCCGCCCAGGCGGCGACCGCTATCCACAGCGAACGCCCGATGCGCTCCGGCGGCTTCCACGACGGCTTCTCATGGTTGTGTCCAGCCGTCACGCGAAGCGGGCTGACTGGTCTGCGGATCGCACGAAAGTACTCTGTCACACCCTTTTGCGACGATGCACACATGGCCCCCAGCACCGACACCCCACAGGCCCCCCAGCAGCTGGCGCTGCTCTCGCCGGGCGACTCATCACTGCACGACCGTCCACTCCATTTCCGTCTCGATGCACGCACGCGCCAGAGCGGGCTTGCCCACATTGCCGCCATCAAGGCACAGCTTGCCGAGCGCGCAGCCGCCCGTCAGGTCGATGCCACACCGGCGGCCACCCGCCGCGCTGCGTAGGCCATGCGGTCAGCTGGCCGAGGGTGCCAACGCCGTCACCGCGTCCCAGTGCTTCAGGTCCGGGTCCAGCGGCAAGATGGCGAGCGAGGTGGTGGTCACCCCGTTGTCGAAGTAGCGCTGGATGGTCGCCCGGCAGTGTTCCGGCGAGCCATGGATGATCAGGTCGTCCACCACTTCGTCGGGAATGGCGGCGAGCGCAGCCTTGCGATCGCCTGCCTTCCACGCATCCCACATGCCCTGCAGCGCGGGGCCACGGCCCAACCACTCCTGGAAGGCTGCATAGACGGGCACATTCATGTAGGCCGCAATGGCGAACCGGGCGCCGGCGCGCACCACCTCGGCGTTCTCACTGGGGCAGACGAAGATCCGGGCCACGACCTCCTTCTCCGCCCCGCCAGCAGCGTCGCTGATCACGCCCACCACCTGCGGCACGTCGTCGGCGCCCAGCCAGTTGATGATGGCCCCGTCAGCCTCGCGAGCGGCCAGGCGCAGCATCCCCTCGCGCAGCCCGGCCACCAGGATCGGTGGCGTCTGCTCGGGCCGCACTCCAAGGCGGAAGCCATTCACCTCGAACGTGTCGTATTTCTTGGACACCTTCTCCCCGCTCAGCGCATCGCGCAGGAAGCGCACCACATCGCGCACCTTCTTGTACGGCTCCACGAATGGCACGCCGTTCCACCGCTCCACGATCACGTTGCTGCTGCTGCC
>Ga0105047_10000206_pt1 | contig 91030 bp, 68 predicted proteins | sample MAT04_FD_78384 | JGI IMG/M metagenome (GOLD analysis project Ga0105047, IMG submission 78384) | Freshwater microbial communities from Lake Fryxell liftoff mats and glacier meltwater in Antarctica - MAT-04 (megahit assembly) | ecosystem: Environmental > Aquatic > Freshwater > Ice > Liftoff... | reverse complement strand
CCCAGCCCCTGCCAACGCCTCGGCCTCTGCGCCGCCAACGCCTGCAACCGCCCCAACCCCAATGAGCTCGAGCCCAGCTGGACGGTGTGGGCGCCTCCGACGCAGCAGGTGCTCTGGGACTCGATCGCCGACCGCCTCAACAACGTGTACTGGCGCGAGCGCGAGTTCGAGAGCAACGCCGGCCACCTCGTCTCTGTCACCAGCACCGGCTTTCGCCGCTTCCGCGTCCCCATTTCCATCGGCGAACAGATGGCGCTGATGGAAGACGTCCTCATCCTGCGCCTCGGCTCGGCGGTGCAGGCCCGCAGCATCAACGACGGCACCCTCAAGTGGACGAAAGCGTTTCCGCTGGATCCGCTCGCCAGCGTCCTCGCCGTTCGGACGCTCGCGCGCGGGCAGGCGGGCGTCGTCTACGTCGGCGTCGTTCGCATGGACAAGACGGTGCCGAACGCGAAGGTCCTCGACAGCAGCATCTTCGCCCTCTCGCTGAACAACGGAGCGACCCTGTGGGAAGCCAGGCTTCCCGGGTTGCGCATCGACGACCAATCGACGCCCGTCGACGAGTCGGGGTACCTCTACACAGGCACCGTCGGCGCGCAGGGCCGCCGCTACTTCGCCATCTCTCCGCAGGGTCAGCTGCGCTGGAGCCTCGACAACGCCCACGCCAACCCGGCCGCGGTGTTCGGCGGCCGCGTCTACCACTGGGACCATTGGCTCTCGGAAACGTCCAACGGCGCATGGGTCAACGCCACGCCTCCCAACCTGGCGGCCGCCGGCTACCCGCGCCTCGCGCTCGGAGCGATCAGCTTCGCCGGCACCAACATCCGTTCGGTGCCGTCGTGCACCGTGCCGCAGATGGCAGAGAACAACAGCGTGATGAACCTGGTGCGCGTCGACCCGGCGACCTCGCAGACGCTGTGGGAGCTCGAGATCGCTGGCCCCGACGCGGGTGGCCGCGAGATCACCAACACCGTCCTCACCTCGCGCGCGACCGTGCTCTTCTCGCAGCCCGAGTCGTACTGCGGCGCGATGCCGCGGACGACTGTGCTCCGTGAGATTTCCGCGCAAGGTCAGCCGAACTTCAGCTGCAAGCTGCCGGGCACCGAGAGCTACGAAGGCGAGGGCCTGCTCAACGACAGCCGCTGGGTGGTGAAGGTGCGCGCCGACGACAGCTCGGAAGGCGTGCGGGCGATTCATCTTCCCGGCTTCGCGCTGCCTGTGCACGGCTGGGCGACCGCGTGGGGCAGCCCGGCCCGCGACAACCACGCGCGCTGATAGTAAGCGAGCGCGATGGGCAGCCCCGACGCGTCGGCTCCGTCTTTCAACCTCACCCAGGCCGAGAAGATCTTCACCCTCACCGGTTGCCTGCTGGCGATGCTGCTCGCGGCCATCGACCAGACCGTCGTCGCCACCGCCGGCCCCGCGATTCAGCAGGCGCTCCACATCGAGCCCGGCCTCTACGTGTGGATCACCACCTCGTACCTGGTCGCGTCGACCGTGCTGGTGCCCATCTTCGGCAAGCTGTCCGACCAGTTCGGCCGCCGCCGCATGTTGCTCGCCGCCGTCTCGGTCTTCCTGCTCGGCTCGGTGCTGTGCGGCCTCGCCCAGACGACGACCCAGTTGATCGCCTTCCGCGCCGTGCAGGGCGCCGGCTCGGCCGGCCTCTTCACCTCGGCCTTCGCCGTCGTCGCCGACATCTTTCCGCCCCGCGAGCGCGGCAAGTACCAGGGCACCTTCGGAGCGGTGTTCGGGCTCGCCAGCGTCGTCGGCCCTCTCGTCGGCGGCTTCATCACCGACCACCTCGGCTGGCACTGGGTCTTCTTCATCAACATGCCCGTCGGCGGCATCGCGATCGCCTTCATCCTCGCGAAGATGCCGCCGCTGAAGCTCGCCAGCCGCGCCGGCGAAGGCATCGACTTTCTTGGCGCGCTCATGCTCTCGGTCGGTGTCGTGCCCCTGCTGCTCGGCCTCAGCCTCGGCAAGGGTGAGTCGGACCCGCGGCCGAACTTCTACCCGTGGCTGTCGCCGCAGATCCTCGGGCTGTTCGCGATCGCTGCCGTCGGCTGCGTGCTCTTCGTGCTCGTCGAGCGCCGCGCGAAGAACCCGATCGTCGACATCTCGATGTTCGGAAATCGCGCGTTTGCGATCACCGTCCTCAACGCCTTCGTCGTCGGTGGCTCTTTTCTGGCGGGCATCGTCTTCCTCCCGCTGTTCATGGTGAACGTCGTCGGCCTCACCGCGACGCGCTCGGGCCTGACGACGCTGCCGCTGACCTTCGGGCTCATCTTCGCCAACGTCTTCGTCGGTCGGCTCGTCTCGCGCATCGGGAAGTACAAAGGGCTGCTGGTGGGCTCCCTCGTCATCCTCTGCGGGGCCTTCGTGATGATGGCCTTCACGCTGACGGCCGAGAGCACGCAGACAGAGGTGACGCTGAAGATGATCCTCCTCGGCATTGGCCTGGGCCCGGGCATTCCGTTGTTCACCCTCGCGATCCAGAACGCGGTGCCGCCGCAGCGCATCGGCTTCGCCACGTCGATGGCCACCTTCGCGCGCTCGATGGGCGTCACCGTCGGCCTCGCGGTCATCGGCACCATCTTCGCCGCCACGCTGGCGTCGGAAATCACCGCCGAGATGGCGCCCGTGCTCGAGAAGGTTCCGGCCGAGCTCCGAGGTCGCTTCGGAGCGCCCGGTGCCGCCGTTGCTTCCGGCGAAGACGCCGCTCCGACGGGGACCTTCAACGCAGCCGCGATCAAGCAGCGTGTCTCGGCCGGGTTCGCGATGCAGCGCCAGGCGCCTGACGCGAACCTCCCCGCGCTCGCCGCCGCCGAAGCCCAGTCGCTGGCCACTGTCGATGCATTGGGCGCCGCGATGAAGCGCGCATTCACCACGGCGATTCGCCACGTGTACCGGGCGGCGCTGGTGATCGCGATCCTCGGGTTGTTGTTGGCGCTGCTCGCCCCCGAGGTTCCTCTGCGGGGCAGGGGGCCGATCGCTGCGCCGCCCGCGGTGGAGTAGCGCGCCGTGGCCGACGAGTTTCCCGAGTCGTTGGACGCGGTGACGGTGTGGGCCGACGCGCATGGCGTGGCGCACCTGCTGGCGTTCAGCGCGTTCGAGGTCGCTCCGCAGGCGGGGTGGATCTACAGCGTGCGCGCCGTGTCCGTGGCCGACGTCTTCGACCCGGCCTTCGACTCGTCCAGCGGCCGCAGCCCACACGTCCGGCCCAACACCGTTCGCTCGTTTCTGTGGGCTTGGCTGAAGGAAAAGGCCGCCGAGCTCGACGGCTGGCGCGACGTGCCGCTGCAGATCGCGCCGCCGGTAGAGCCGCAGTTCGCCGGCTTCTTTCAGCGCCTCGACGCCTGGCGAACGCCCACGCTCGGCTTCTTTCCACGCACCACGCTTTACGCGCGGGTCGCCGTCGATGACGTCCTCGCGCGGGTCGAGCTGCCGAGCTCCGAGGTGCATGCGCAGCGGATCACGCGGCCGTCGGTCGCGCTGCCGTACAACGGCGATGAGGGGCCGCGTTGCTCGTGTGGCCGCACGCTGTGCTGGCACAGCTGTGTGGCGATCGACGCGATGCAAAGGTGGTTGACCACGGGCGATCCGTACTCTCAGCACACGCTGGCGAGGAACCTGCGGCCGTCGTGGGAAAAGGTCTTCGATGCGGTGAAGGCCGCAGCGCCGGTTCCGCCGCCCGCTGCGCTCACGCACCTCGGCTTCCGCATCGACTTCCACTTGCTCAACGACTTCGAGCACCAGAAGGCGATCACCGTCGTGGTCGAGTCGGCGAAGGGAAAGCCGAAGTCGATCAACGCGCGAGAGGCGTTGCGGGGCTCGGCGCAGCTGCCGATGCGCGATCGCCGGACCCTCGAACGCATCATCGAGGTGCAGCGCGATCGCCAGACGCACACCACCCAGGTCGAGCTGCTGCGCGGGCTCGTCGGCCACCCGGGCCTGCTGCTGCGCGAGAACCGCAAAGACACACCGCTGCAGCTGAAGTCGGCGCCGATTCAGATCGAGGTCGCCGAGAAGGCGAAGGGCGTCGAGGTGCGGCTTCGGCTCGAAGGCGCGCTGCTGCGAAACCCGCGCTGGTTTTCCGGCGACACCGGCGTCGTCGCGGTCGAGCTGAACGAAGACCTGTCGGTGCTCTGGCTCGGCGAGCTGCCCGCCAGCGCGTGGGCCTTCGTGAAAGCGATTCGCTACTACGGTGGCGAGTTCCCCGCCGAGGCCGGGCCGCAGCTGATGAAGACGCTCGAGGGGCTCGGGCCAGTCTCACTCACGCTGCCGCCGTCGCTCGAGGGTTCGGCGCTTCCGGTCGACCCACGGTTGCGGGTGCGCGTCGTCCCCGGGCATGGGCTGTCGTTGACGATGAGCCTTCACGTCGAGCCGCTGCCGGGCGAGCTGCCGCAGAAGCCGGGGCAGGGCGCGGCGGCGATGGCTTCGTGGCGCAACGAGGGCCGCATCTTCACCACGCGCGATCTCGACGCCGAGAGGCAGGCGGCCGCCGATCTCGAACGGAAGCTGGGGTTGCCGCCGCCCGATGAAGATGGCGTCTGGCATCTCGAGCAGCCCGACGTGGTGCTCACGGTCATCGAGCAGCTGCAGCAGCTGGGCGAACGGGTCGTGGTGCAGACGGTTGGCTCTGCGCTGCGCATGTCGCGGCCCGTGGCGATTTCGGATCTCGCGCTGACGGTGACGAAGAAGACTGACTGGTTCGCGCTCGAGGGCGACGTGAGGGTCGACGCGCGGGTGGTGCCGATCGCGCGCGTCATCGAGGCGATTCGCGGCGGGCAGACCTGGGTCGACCTCGGCGATCACCAGTTCGCGCGGCTGTCAGAGAAGCTGTTGTCGAGCCTCGCTCCGATCGCGCTGTCGGGGCGCGCGCGGGGCGACTTGACGGAAGTGACGCTGGCCGATGCGCCGCTGATCGAGGCGCTCACGCCCGAGGTCGAAGCGCTGACGCTGGCCGCTGACTTCGGGCGAATCGTGAAGCGGATGCGCGAGTCGGCCACCCTCGAGGTGCGCTTGCCCAAAGGGTTCAAGGGCACGCTTCGCGACTACCAGCTCGAGGGGTTCGCCTGGCTCTCGCGCCTCGCCGCCTGGGGCGCCGGAGCCGTGCTCGCCGACGACATGGGCCTCGGCAAGACGGTGCAGACGCTGGCGCTGTTGTTGTCGCGCGCGAAGCTGGGGCCGGCGCTGGTGGTCGCTCCGACGTCGGTGGCGCCGAACTGGGCGGTTGAGGCGAAGAAGTTCGCTCCGTCGTTGCGCGTCACCATGCTGCGCGATGTCGATCGCGAGGCCACCATCGCGGCGGCGAAGGCCGGTGACGTGCTGGTGATCAGCTGGGGGTTGTTGGTTCAGGAACAGGACGCGCTGTCGAAGAAGCAGTTCGAGACGGTGGTGCTCGACGAGGCGCAGGCGCTGAAGAACGCGAACACGCAGCGGGCGTACGCGGCGCGGGCGCTGAAGGCGGGCTTCGTGGTCGCGCTGTCGGGCACGCCGATGGAAAACCGCCTCGCCGAGCTGTGGAGCCTCTTTCGCGCCGTGCTTCCGGGGCTGCTCGGCGGGCACGACTCGTTTCGCGAGCGGTTCGTGATGCCGATCGAGCGCGATCACAGCGACGTTGCGCGACAGGCGCTGCGGTCGCTGGTTCAGCCGTTTCTGCTGCGGCGCACCAAGGACTCGGTGGCGAAAGAGCTGCCGCGGCGCACCGACATCCGGCTCGAGGTGCCGCTGTCCGAGGTCGAGTTCGGCGTCTACGAGGCGGCGCGGCTCGAGGCGGTCGCGCACCTCGATGCGCTGGGGTCGAAGAAGCCCGAGACGCACTTTCATGTGCTCGCAGCGCTCACGCGGCTTCGGCAGCTGGCGTGTCACGTCGGGCTCGTCGACCCGTCGTGGTCTGGGCCGAGCTCGAAGCTCTCGCGGCTGTACGAGCTCATCGCGGAGCTCAAGGCGTCGGGCCACAAGGTGCTCGTGTTCAGCCAGTTCACGTCGCTGCTCGATCGCGTGGAGGCCGGGCTCGATCCCTCGGTGTGCGCGCTGCGGCTCGATGGCAGCACGCCGGATCGTGAACGGCAGGTTCGGGTGGCAGCGTTTCAGCGCGGCGAGGCCGACGTGTTCTTGCTGTCGCTGAAGGCGGGGGGCACGGGCTTGAACCTCACCGCGGCGGACTACGTGGTGCACCTCGACCCGTGGTGGAACCCAGCGGTGGAAGACCAGGCCAGCGATCGCGCGCATCGCCTCGGGCAGACGAAGCCGGTGACCGTCTACCGGCTGGTGGCGAAGGGCACGGTGGAGGAAGGAATTCTCGCGCTGCACGGCACGAAGCGCGCGCTCGTGAACAGCGTGCTCGACGGCAGCCACACCGCGGGCGGGCTGACCACGAAGCAGTTGATGGAGTTGGTCACCGGCGCGCCCTGATTGTATGCGGTGGGCCCATGAGCCAACCGACCCTGATCGACCACATCGAGACGTCCCGAGAGGGCAGCACGCAGATCATCCGCTTCGCGCGGCCCGACAAGAAGAACGCGCTCACGCTGGCGATGTACGAGCGGTTGATCGCGGCGCTCGCTGAGGCGGCGGCCGACAAGACGGTGCGGGTGGTGGTGTTCGGCAGCACGAGCGCGATCTTCACTGCCGGCAACGACCTCGGCGATTTCCTGCAGAACCCGCCGACGGGCCTGGACTCGCCGGTGCTGCGGTTTCTTCAGGCGCTGGTGGACTTCGAGAAGCCGCTGATCGCCGCCGTCGACGGGAAGGGCATCGGGCTCGGCCTCACGATGCTGCTGCACTGCGACTTCGTGTACGCGTCGGAAGCCACGACGCTGCTGGCTCCGTTCGTGAGTCTGGGCCTGGTTCCAGAGGCGGCGTCGTCGCTGCTGCTGCCGCGCCTCGCAGGTCACGTCCGCGCGTCCGAGATTTTGATGCTCGGTGAGCCCGTCGACGCGAAGACGGGGCTTCAGCTGGGGCTCTTCAACGCGGTGCTTCCTGCCGCCGAGGTCATGCCGCGCGCGCTCGAGACGGCACGCAAGCTCGCCGAGAAGCCGCCCACCGCGCTCAAGCTCACCAAGCAGTTGTTGAAGGCCTCCGACGCGCTCACCGTGCCCGAGCGGTTGATGAAGGAAGGGCTGATGTTCACCTCGCAGCTCCAGTCGCCCGAGGTCGCCGAGGCCATCGGCGCCTTCTTCGAGAAGCGGAAGCCCGATTTCTCGAAGCTCTGAGCCGCGCCCCCGAGGCTCCGTTCATTCCGGAAGAGAAGCCGAGGGAGCCTCCTCGGAGGCGCGTCGTTGCCGCGCGCCGTTCATCCGGAAGAGAAGTCGAGGGATGAGCCTCCTCGGAGGCGCGTCGTTGCGGCGCGCCGTTCATCCGGAAGAGAAGCCGATGGATGGGCCTCCTCGGAGGCACGTTGTTGAGGCGCGCCGTTCATCCGGAAGAGAAGCCGAGAAAGGGGCCTCCTCGGAGGCACGTTGTTGAGGCGCGCCGTTCATCCGGAAGAGAAGCCGATGGATGAGCCTCCTCGGAGCCACGTGATCCCGTGACCGCGGCGTTTCGCCGGGCGCGCGGCGGCGCAGCGGAACTGCACGCTCGCGGGAGACCACCTCTGCGCCGAGGCGGAGCCTCATGGCCTTCGGGAGGTCGTTGCTGCGGAACACCTGCGAGAAATCGGAAGCTCCGCGGGTTCTCCTGGCCCTTCCTCGGGCTTTGACGGCGAAGGGGGCCGGGTTCTCTGTACGGGAGTCGTTCTGGAGCACCCCACCACCGCCGGCGGTGGTCCGGTGCTCCAGACGACTTCCAGCAGGCTCGGCGGCGCAGAGTCTCGGGCTCGCGCACCCATTTAGAGCTGACGGACTCCGAAAGAACCCCCGGGCGATCGGCATCCCCGCGGTGCTCCTTCGCAAAGTTGCTTCGGGCCGCCGGCCCGAACGTTACCTCCTCAGCGGTACGTCTCCCGCGATCGCGGAGCCCAGGTGATCTTCCGGGTTGACGACGAAACTCCGGGCTTCGGTACCACGCTCCGAGCCGGCGCATCCCTCGACTTCTCTCGGGTCGGGATGAACGGGACGAAGCTGTCGAGGCAAAGCGAGGCGGGGCGCGGAGCCGGCCCATCCCTCGACTTCTCTCGGTCGGGATGAACGGGGCGGAGCTCTCGGGATGAACGGAGCGGAGTTACGCGAGCCCTAAGATTCCGCCGTGGTTGAGGCCTGCCGCGCCGGTGAAGCCGAAGGTCTCGTTGAACCCGAAGAGCTTGAGGATGCTCGTGTGCAGATCGCCCGTCGTGTACCGCGTCGCCTGCCCTGCGCGAACGGACACATCGAGGAACCGCCCGGTATTGAGCGCCCCCTGCAGTCCACCCGCGAGGACGACCGGCAAATTGTCGGGGCTATGAGAGCCACCGTCGCCGAACTCGCTGATCCACAGCACGAGGCTGTTATCGAGCAACGTCTTCCCGTTCGGCTCGGTGATGCCGTCCATCCGGTCGAGCAGGTACTTGAACTGCTTCCCGTACATCCGGAACCCATTCACCAGCACTGGGTGATTCGCCGCAGACCCCTGATCGCGGTGCACCCGCGCGTGCCACCCGATTCCTGTAATCGGGAAGAACGAACGTTCGGCCGCCGGAACGTCGGCCTCGTTTGCGAGCCACGTCATCGGCGGCCCGTCGTAGTTGTCGTGCGTCAGCGTCCCCACATTCCGCGCGCCACACGCGAGCAGTTGCACCAGATTGTCGATCTGCGCGATCGAGATCGCCTTCTCGAACGCCGTGCTTCCGCCGCCCCAGCGCGGCTGGCCCATCGCTGGAAACCCGGGCGGCAACACCTGCGTCAGCCCCGAGCAGGTCAGCGGCGTCACCGTCGTCAACGTCGCCTGAAGCTCCGTGATCCGCTGCGCGTGCTGTTCCAGCCTCAGCTGGTCTTCCTTGCCAACCTTTCCGTACAGGTCGTTGAACGACTCGCGCACCGCGTCGAGCACGTTCTTCCGCTTGTCGGCGTACCGCTGCAGCCGGGTGCGCGTCGTGCCCGTGCCCACTGCGAGGTACTGGTTGAACACCGCGACCGGGTCGACCTGCATGTCGACCTGCGTGTTCGTGCCGTCCGGATCCTTCGTCACTTTGTAGAACGGGTGGTACTCGCCGCCGCTGGGATCCGTCACTGCGAGGTGCAGCGCGTCCGGCCCGCCCAGCTTCGACGCCAGGTAGTGATCGATCGACGGACCCATGCACCTCGTCCCGATCGTCACCGCCGGCTGCGAGCCGCGCGGCAGAAGATTTCCCTGCGCATCCACCGCTGTCCGCGGCAAGTGCGCGTTCAAGAACGTGTGGCCCGGGCCCGTGTGCCCGTTGCCCGGCGCGTAGAAGTCCTGCAGCACGTTGTCGACGCCCTTGATCACCACCATCTTTTTCTCGTGCGGCACCAGCATGTCGAGCATCGGCCGCGTCGACACCGCCAACGCACCGTTCTGAAGCTTCGGAGGCGTCCACAGATCACACTGGCTGTGATTCAGCGTCCCCTCGCCATTGATGAAGATGACGAGCCGCTTCGGCACCGTCACCGTCTGACCAAACGCCTGATTCAGAAACGGCAGCGCCAACGTGACGCCCGCGCCCTTCAAGAACGACCGCCGGCTCGTCATGGCACCACCTCCGCCTTCCGAAGTGAGAACGCATCGAGCCCCGCCAGCGACGAGAACAGCGTCTCGAGGTTCTTGCCCGACGCGACGAACCCATCACCCAGGGTCTTCGCTGCGCACACATCGGCCGCCGTCTCGCGCTTCCCGAACGCGTACCGCAGCCACTGCTTCGCGAAGCACCGCGCCACCTCGTCGCTGCCCGCCAGCCGCGTGCCCAGCTCGCGCGCGCCGTTGAAAGTGCCCGACACCTGCCCGCCCGCGACGATTTCCCCATGCCCGTCCTCCGCCGGCCGCAACGTGCCGGCCCCGTCGAACTGCAGGAAGCCGAAGCCAATCGGATCCATCAACCGGTGACAGGCGCGGCATTGGACGATCGCCGAACGGGCTTCGCTGGATTCGCGAACGGTCGCCGCGACCCCCGCGTCTGGCTGCAGCGCGGTGGCACCCGCGGGAGGATTTGCGAGCTCCTGACACAGCAGCAGGTTCCGCACGAACTTCCCGCGCAGAATGATCGACGGCTCGAGCCCATGCGCGGTGCGCGACATCAACAGCGGGTGCGTCAACACCCCCACGCGCGAATCGGCCGGCAGCTGCACCTCGCGCCAGCCGTCGGGACCCTTCGGCATCACCGGCAATTTGTAGAAGGCCTCGAGCGTCGCGTTCACGAAAGCCTTGTTCGACGTGAGCAGCGCCTCGAAGCCGTTCGGCTGCTTCACCGCGTCTTCGACCAGCCGGTGCAGCTCTTCCAACAGCGCGGCCTGCGTCGCGGGCGGGTACTGATCCGCCTCGAAGCCCTCGAGCATCAGGAACTCGAAGACGAACCGCGCCAGCGCCTGCTTCCCCTTCACCGTCGCCATCATCCGTCTTGCTTGAGCGACCCGCAGCTCAGGAGTTCCCACTCCCGCATCCGAAAGCGCCGCGTCCGGCAAACCGCCCAGGTACAGCAGCGCGAGCCGCGCCACCAGCTGGCGATCGTCCAACGGCAACATGCCCGTGCCCAGGCTCTGCTCGACCACGTACAGCGTCTGTGGGTGCTGCAGCAGCGCGGCGACTCCCAGCGCCACCGACTCGCGGTACGTGAAGTCCACCCGCATCGCCGTGAACAGCGCGACGATTCGGTCGAGCTCTGCCTGCGTCGCCGCCCGCCGAAACAACTTTGCCGCGAGCTGCGAGAAGTATGAACGCGCACAAGTGGCCTCTGCGGCCGTGCACCCCGGAAGCCCATCGGTCACCGCGTCCGCCAGCGCTTCGGCCGTCTCGGCAATGCCCTTCACCGCCGAATCGCCGCTCGGGTTGGCTTCCGGAAAGGTCGAATACGGGGCCGCTTTCGTCTGCGTCAGCGGAAACGTGCTGCCCAGCTTCAGCGTCGGGCCCAGCGCGTCGCGCACCACGCGCTCGTACTGCCAGACGCTCAGGCGTTGAATCGGCACCCGCATCGCCTGCTCGCCCGTGCAGTCCGGGCCCTGCACTCCACCTCCGCCCGCACCACCCGCGACACCTCCGCCCGCGCCCCCCGCCGTCCCGCCCATACCTGCTGCCATTCCTCCGCCCGTTTCCCCGCCCGCAGGTGTGTCGATCAGCCCCGTGCACCCACCGAGGCACAGCAAGAACACGGACCCGGCGAAGCGTCGCATGCCTTGAAGAGCCTCGAGGAAAACCGAACGGCTCAAAGGGTAAGAACCTGAGCCGAATTCCGGGGCTGGAGGCTCAGGAGGATCATGGCGGGCGAAGCACAGCTGAGGTTGGTTGGATCCGTGGCGAGCGCGCCGACGGATGCCGAGCTCGTGCTGGCCGCCCGAAGTGGAGACGACGACGCGCGCCAGGCGCTCTTCAACCGCCACTTCCACCCGCTGACGCAGTTCGTGTCGCGGCTGCTCGCAAACTCGTTCGAGGTCGAGGACGTGGTGCAGGACACCTTCGTCTCGGTGATGGCGCACCTGAAGAGCCTGAAAGACCCGGCGAGCTTCCGCGCGTGGATGCGGATGATCGCGGTCAGCGAAGTGCGGCGCCGGCTGCGCCGCAATCGCCTGCTGAATCGCCTGGGCCTGCGAGAGGCTGAGCCGGTGGATCTGGACTCAATCGTCTCGGACGAGACGCCGCCCGAACTGAAGGTCGAGCTGCGGCAGATTTTTCAGCTGCTGCGCTCGCTGCCCGCCGATGAAGCGGTGGCGCTGGTGTTGCGAAGGGTCGAAGGCCTGCAGCTGACCGAGATCGCCGAGCAGATGGACTTGTCGCTCGCGACGGTGAAACGAAAACTTGGAGCCGCCGAGCTCCACCTGTCTGTGCTGTCCGGAGAATCCCATGGGTGACACCAGGCTCAGTGAATTCATCAAGCCGCCGCCGAGGCCGACGGGGCTCGACGTCGATCGCCAGTGGTGGGAAGTCCGCGCGCGCCTTCGCCGCCGCAGCCAGGTGCGCCGCGCCGCGGTCGCCGCTTCCGTCGTCGTGGCCCTCGGCCTCGCCGGCCTCCTCTTCCGCACGTCGTCGTCTTCGTCCGTCACCGAGGTCGCGCAGGCCGCGACCGTCACCAGCACCGCGTCGCCCGTCGCTGTTGCGCTTCACGATGGCAGCAAGGTCGAGCTCCAGCCCTACACCCGCGTGCAGGTCGCCACCCAGACGAAGGACGAAGTGGTGCTGCTGCTCGACGAAGGCTCGGTGTCCTGTGACGTGGCCAAAAATCCGTCGCGCCGTTTCATCGTCCGCGCCGCCGATGTCGAAGTCCGCGTGGTCGGCACCGCTTTCGAGGTGCGCCGTTCGTCGGAAGGTGACGTGACCGTGGTCGTCCAGCGCGGCATCGTCGAGGTGCGGTCGGCGGGTGAGCTGCACCGGCTGCTCGCGGGTGAGTCGTGGAGTCGCAGCGCGAGAGTCACCACCCTCACCGAGCCAGAGCCCGAGGCCCTCGAAGTCGAAGAGGCCGATGAGGTCGCGGCGCCAACGTCGCGGACGGTGACGAAACGCAAAGTGAAGAAGCTGAGGGCGGTGGCAGCGGTCGCGAAGGCGCCCGAGCCCGCCCCCGGGCCGGTTCAGCCCGCTGGGCCGGTGGTGGCGGCGCCGAAGCCGACGGCGCGCGCGATCTTCGAGGCCGCGGTGCAGTCACGCTCGAAGGGCAAAGTCGCCGACGCGATCGCCGGATTCGAAGACCTGCTTCGCCAGTACCCCGAGTCCTCTTTCTCTGCGCTCAGCGCCTTCGAGCTCGGCCGCCTGCAGATGGACAGCCGCAAGAATCCGCGCGCCGCTGCGCGGGCCTTCGAGCGGGTGCTCGCGACGGGAAGCGATCTCGGCTTGCGTGAAGACGCGATGGGCCGCCTGGTCGAGGCGTATGCGTCGTTCGACAAGGAAGAATGCCAAAACGTGAGGGCGCGATATTTGGCGTCCTTCCCGAAGGGCACCCATGCGAAAGATGTCGTTTCCTCGTGTCCTCCCTGATCGTTCTGGCTCTCTGGGCCAACGCTTCACCCGCCGCCGCGCCATGCCAGGGCCTGCCGCTGGAGGTCCCCTTCGCGTTCGAGGGCGCGTGGGCCGGGGAAGACGAAGCGTGGATCTCGCACGAGCTGCTCACCTGGTTCGAGGCGCACGGCCGCGAGGGCTGCTCACCGTCGGGCGCGCAGGAAAGGCTCGTGCTGTTTCGCGATGAGACGACCGTGGCGGTGCAGCTGCGGAAGAACGCCCGAGTCGTTGGCGAGCGCACAGTGACGCTCGAGGCAGTGCCGCTGGAAGGGCGGAACTACACGATCGCGGCGCTGGCAGAAGAGCTGGCGCGATCGATGTGGGAAAGGCCGGTGCGTCGCGAGCTCGCCGTCGGTGCCGTCGCGACGTCGCGCATTCTCTTTTCGGGGGCGAAGCTCTTCGGCGGCGGCGCCGCGCTCGGCTGGTCTCCGCTGGAAGGGCTGACGTTCGAGCTCGGCGTGACGGCGGCGGCGAACCCAGCGGTGCGCGCGACGAACGGCAACACCGGTGGCGCGGCGGTATGGGGCGAGCTCGGCGTGCGGTATGGAGTTCCACTGGGGCCGTTCGTGCTCGGCCCGCGGCTGGGGCTCGATCTCGGGCGCCTGTTCTTGTGGGGCGTCGACGACGTGGGGCTGCGGCGCGAAGGCGGCGCGTGGTGGGTCGTCGGGCGCGGAGGTGTCTTCCTCGGCCTCGAGCGCGATCGCTGGGCAGTGCGACTCAACGCCTCGATGGGCCGCACGCTGGCGGGGGCGATCATCCTCGACGCTGGCTCCCGCGCGCAGGTCTTTGACGGCGCGACCGGCGAGCTCGGCCTCGTCGCCGAGGTGCGGTTTTGAGGTGGGCGATCTGCGCGTTGGTCTTGAGCGGCTGCGTCGAGCAGCTCGAGCTGCTCGGAGCTCCCGATGCTTCCGTCGAGCCGGACGCAGGCCCGGTGTTGCCGCTGTCTGCGACCATCGCAGTGGGCTCGGCGCAGGCGTGCGCGACGAAGGCGAACGGCACCGCTTTCTGCTTCGGCGACAACGCGACGGGTCAGCTCGGCCTGGGCGACACGAACCAGCGGCTGATTCCGACCATCGTGGACGCGGGGACTTTGCGGTTTGCCACCACGTCGGTGGGTGAACGCCACGCGTGCGGCCTGACGCCGGCGGGCGCGGCGTACTGCTGGGGCGACAACAGCGAAGGTGCGCTGGGCACCGGCGGAAATGCGGCGCACCTGACGCCGGTGAAGACGCTGGGCCAGTACCGCGCGCTGAGCAGCGGTGACGGCTTCATGTGCGGCGTCGACTTCTTCGGCGCGCTGTCGTGCTGGGGCCGGAACTCGGAAGGGCAGCTGGGCCAGCCGGGCGATGTCGCTTCGTCGACGCCGCAGCGCGTCGGCACCGGCACGTACACCGCGGTCGCGGCGGGGCAGGGGCACGCGTGCGGCCTGTCGACCGATGCGGGGCTCGAGTGCTGGGGCAGAAATACAGAAGGGCAGGTGGGCACGGGCTCGGCAGACGCGCAGCACCGCGGGCCGACGCCGGCACTCGGAGGTCCGTGGCTGAGTGTGAGTGCGACGCAGGGCTCGACCTGCGCGATTCGCAGCGACCGCACGCTGTGGTGCTGGGGCGAAGGGCCGTCGCTCTTCTCACGCACGCCGGTGAAGGTCGGCGCGGCGAACGACTGGACGCAGATCAGCGTAAACGAGTTTCATTTCTGCGGCCGGCGCGGCGCAGATCTGTACTGCTGGGGCCGCGGCATCGAAGGGCAGCTCGGCCTCGGTGACACCGACCCGCGCCCGGACCCCGTCAAAGTCCCCGGCGCCTGGTCGACCGTCGCGTCCAGCCGCTTCCACACGTGCGGGATCCAGACCGATGGCCGGCTCTACTGCTGGGGAAAGAACGACTTCGACCAGCTGGGCCTCGGCGACGGCATGCGTCGGTCATCGCCGGCGCCGGTGCTGGTTCCCTGAAGCTGACCCAAGCAAACTCAGCGCGAGTGTCCGTTCTGACAGACGACCCGCCCGTCGGTCGGATTCGTCTTCATGTCGCGGCCGCACACGCGGCATGACGGGTAGGACATCGGCGACTCAGAAACGGGCGGAGGTGAGGCGACGACGCTGAGCCGGTTCTCGGTCGGCTTCAGCTTCGCGAGCTCGGCGCGCACCTTCGCGAGCAGCTCGCCGCGGACGCCCTTGTACTTGCCCTCGAGGTTTGCGAGCTCCTGCATCATTTCCCGGAACTGATCTTCCCGGCCTTCCACGTACGTCTGCTTCAACTTCGGTGCTCCGCCCATGGTTCGCTCCTTTGGTGCCAGCTATCGCATGCAATGTAGCGCAGGGGTCTGACATGTGCAGGGCCCCCTGGGCGCAAGCCATTGATTGAACTTAAGTTTCGCTAAAGATGGCCGCCTGCTTCAGCTGCATCATCGCTGCCCCGCAAGAGCACACCCTGGTCGACCTGCCCGACGACGTCCCCTTCGTCAGGGGCTTGTTCGAGGTGCATCCGGGCGCCGATGGGTGGCGCCTCGAGCCGCGCCAGCCGCTGCGCCTCAACGGCCAATTGGTCAAAGCACCGCAGCCGCTCGACGACGACGACTTCATCGACGCCGGCAACAGCCTCTGGGTCTTCCACACCGGCGCCACTGCGCGCGACGAGACCATCGAGGCCGCCGCGCTCGACGGCCCACCGCCGGCGCCGCGTGGGAAGTGCTGTCTGATTGGTTGCAGGAAAGAGGAGACGCGCTCGGTGAACGCATCGCGCGCGAACGAAAGCGCTCGCACCTGCAGCGCGAGCTGCACCCGCATCCCCACGTCGACTTCTACACCGGCGGCCGGGCGCGCCTCGGCGACGCCGCCTTCCGCCTCGAGGTCGACGAAGACAACGGAGTCGCCCGACGCCTCATCGCCCGCTCGCTCAACCCGGACGATCGCCCGCAGGTCGAGGCCGCGCTGCACCTGCGCCAGCTGCGCTACTTGCAGCACCTCGTGCTCGACCTGCGCGACCCACAGCGGGATCTCGACCGCACCCTCACCGAGCTTCAACGCTGGCAACTTCCCCACTGGCTCGAGACAATTTCCTTCGGCGTGCTCCATGGCTCACGCCCCGAGCACTGGACCCCGCGCGAGCTGCCCGCATCCCTGCGCGACCTGCAGCCGTTGCTTCGTTGGGCCAGCCGCGCCGCCGTCGAAGTCGCCGACGACCAGGGCCACGACACGCTCGTCGGGCTGCAGCGCGGCCGGCCTTCGCCCGTCAGCCCGGGCACGGCGATCGACGTCCACGCGCCAGTGCTTCGCCTTCACCACGACTCCACTGAAAACCCGGGCCAGTACGCTTTCGAGCGCGTCGGCTACTTCTGGTACCTGCGCGAACGCCAGCTCGACCCGCCGCAACAAATCTCGATCGGCGGGGTTCGCGTCCAGCGCACGCCACTGCTTGATGGAGACCGGCTCGTCTTTCCGAACGGCCTCGTGCCGCGCTTCCGGCTCGACTGGTTGTTGAAGGTGACGTGAGACGCGCCCGACGACTGGACCTCGCGAACTGCCGGAGCGCCATCGACCGTCACCGTGGACGACCCGCTGACCGTGCCGCGCACTTCCCTTGATGCGCGCGCCTTCACCACCGAGCTGCCGCTGGCCGTGACGTCCACCACTTCGGCAGCGAGGCCCGTCGCGATGACCTTCGACGCGCCCGTCTCAGCCGACGGCACCGACGGAGCACCATCGGGCCATACCTCTCGTACAACGCGGCCACCTCGAGCCCCACTCGCCTCTCCTTTCACACTGGAATGCGCGAGCCCTTGAAATGTGTCACTTGAAGGCTTCAACAAAGTCGAAGCACCTCCGCGCTACAGTTGCGGGCCATGAAATGCCCGCGCTGCCTCGAGCCGATGAGTGTTTCCCGACTCGACATGGCTGGCCTCGTCATCGACGCCCACGACTGCCGCCAGTGCACCGGGCACTTCATCGGCTTCAAAGACTTAAAGGCCGTCGAGTCCGTCGTCGACATCCGCCTGCTCAAGTGGCGCAACCTGCCGGGCCTCGAGACGCAGGGCCGGATCCTGTTCTGCCCGAAGTGCCCCGGCGCGAAGACGATGGACAAGATTGTTTCCGAGCGCGACCGCCGCGTGGTGATGGACGTCTGCCACGTGTGCGACAGCGTCTGGCTCGATCGCGGCGAGCTCGAGGCGATTCAGCAGAAGGGCCTGCTCGGAACCCTGGCCGACATCATCGCCGTCGTCCGGAAAGGGTAGGCTGCGTCACTCTATGCACGCTTTCCGAGAGCCGGGCGCGCACGCTGGTGGTGGCAAAGGCGTGGGACAAGACGAACGGCACGCACCACTTCGCTCGCCTCGTGCTGGCGCAGGTCGGCAGCAACGGCACCGAGACCGCAAAGGCGTTGAACCTGCCTGCAGATGCGGCCGCCGCGTTTCAGACCCACTGGGACGTCGAGTTCTGGAAGGGCGCGAGCTTCGCGCACGAGACGCCGATCGCTCCGATGGTGAGCCTGGCGAAGCAGGCGAAGGCCGCGGGCGCCGAGGTCATCTTTCTCACCGGCCGCATCGACGCGCTCGAGTCTGCCACCATCGCGCAGCTGCAGCGCTTCGGGTTGAAAGACGTGAACGCCGACACCGTCGTCAGCAAGGCCGACGTATCGGTGCGCACTGGCCCCTTCAAGACCCAGTGGCTGCAGCAAAGCGAAGCGTCGGGCCACCACCTGTCTTTCTTCGTCACCGAGTCGCGCCGCGACATCGCCGCGATTCAAGGGGGCATGGCGAAGGCGCCGGCGGTGCTGTTCGACAGCGCTTTCGGCGGCAACGAGCTGGTGCGCGACGACACGCCCGTGTTCGGCAAGTAGTCATCTGTTCGACGTTCGTTGCTTTGCCGAAAGGCCTTGGCAAAGTGCGCGGCCATGAAAACCGCCGTCGCCGTCGCCGTCGCCGCCGCGCTGTTCGTCACTGCCTGCGCCCCTGCCACGCGCATGATCATCAAGCCCGGCACGAAGGAGCAGCCCGTCGCCGACCCCGCCGCCGCGACCATCGTCGTCGGCAACATCTCGAACTGGAAGGTGCTCAACCTTCTCGACGAAGACGGCAAGGTCGTCGGGCAGCTCACGGGCCGCTCGCACACCATCCTCAAGCGCCCCGCGGGTCCGATGAAGCTCTTCGCGATTCCGGAAAAGGAAGGCGCGTGGGGCGATCGCGTCGAAGGCACGCTCGAGAACGGCCGCGTCTACTACGTGAAGATCGGGATGCGCTTCGGCGGCGCCTCGGTGACGACGCTCTCCGAGCGCACGGACAAAGAAGAGTGGCCCAACCGCAAGACGTACATCGACGACCTCGAGCGCGTGAACATGGACGCCGTGCAGATCGCCGGGCTCACCGCAGACCTGGGCGACCCGAGCAAGCTGATCTCCGCGGTCGAGAAGGTGGTCGCCGGCTGGGAACCGGCAGACAAGACGGCGCGCACGTTCGAAGCAGCCGACGGCGAAAAGTGACGCCGGGCGGTTGGCCTGCAATGGTCGCTGCTGCTTGCTGACGTTCCTGACCCTCGCCGTTCTCGCGCAGCAGCCAGCGGTGCCGAAGCTGGCGATGTCTTCCTTCGTCTGCAGCGAAGAGATCGCCCCTGGCCTCTGCGAGGCGTACGAGAGGCGCTTCACCAACGAGCTCACCCGAACCCGCGAGCTCACCGTCACCACTGAGCGCGACGTGCAGCAGCTGCTCGGGCTCGAACGTCAGAAGCAGCTGCTGGGCTGCGCGGAAGACGCGATGTCCTGTGCCGCCGAGCTCGCCGGAGCGCTGGGCGTTGATGGCCTCCTCTCTGGCGCCGTCACCCGCACGCCCACGGGCTACCTGCTGAACATCAAGGTCACGAAGGCGAAAGACGGCAGCGAGTGGGCGAGCGCGAGTGAGATCCTGACCAGCGAAGGCCAGCTGCTCGACAAGCTCGACCCGATCGCCGCGCGCTTCGTTCGCGAGCTCAACGGCAAGACGGGCCGCGGTAGTACGGGGCGGATCGTGATGTTCAGCGCTGCCGGCGTCGGACTCGCGCTGACGGTGACAGGCGCGGTGCTCTTCGGAATGGCGAAGTCGGAAGCGGCGCTGCTGCGCTCGGATTCTCCTCAGTCTTCGCTCGAACTCCAGGGCACCGCATCGCGCGGCAACATGTTTCAGACCGCGGGCGTGCTGCTGATGACGATCGGCATTCCCACCGTCACCACCTTTCTCATCCTCGCGCTGGCAAACCCGGGCGGCGACGGGCGGACGGCGCTGCTGACGCCCACCTTCTTCCCCGGCGGTGCGGGTGTCGCTTTCCTCGGGGCGTTTCCATGAGGGCGCTGATCGCCGGCCTGATGGTGATCGCGGTCGGCTGCGACAACTTCGAGCTGCTGCGCCAGCTGAAGCCGCGCAAGGTGACGATTCGCGCCAACGACGTCGCGCGCGCGAAGGACGGCACCGAGGTGCAGGTGCCACTGCCCGCGGCGGGCGAGGCGCCATGTGAGCTCTGGGTCGACGCGTCGCTGAACGCCGGCTGGCACAAGTACGAGGGCAAGTGGGTGTCTGACGGCCTCTGCGAAGTGCGCGATGTGCTGCCGGGCGAGACCTTGGTGCGGGTGCCGGGGAAGCAGCTGTGGGTCACCATCGCGCTCGACGAGGTGGACCTCGGGGTCGACTACCTGGGCCGGAAGATCGAACGCGCCGCCGCGGGCACGACGTTGACTCTCGATTTGCAGGGGGCCGCTCCGCTGTCGACGCAGACGGTGTTGCAGGCGCACCTGTACGACTTCGGCGAAGGCGTGAGCAACGTGTTCGGCAGTGGCTCGGGCGGCATCGGCATTCCGATGGGCATGAATGGCGCGACCAGCTTCCCGGTGACGATGAAGTGGGACCAGCTGCCGCTGCTCAAGGCCGGCGAGCCGCTGCAGGTGTTCCAGGGCACGAACACGCCGGTGGGCACCGCTGCGCTGCAGTTCTCGCTGGTGAAGCGGGGCACCGCCGACGTGGTGCCGACCAGCGGGAAGAACGTGCGCGCCGCGGTCGCGATGACAGACATCGGCACGCGGACGCCGGCCTTCCCGGGCGTCGCGTACGACCCGGGCCCCCTGTACGAGAAGTTAAAGCTCGAGCTTCCCGCGCCTGTGCTGCTCGGCACGCTGCTCGAGCAGTCGGCTGCGGTGCCCGGCTCTTTCAACAACGTGCCGCTGCAGACCACCTTCACCATCGACGACGCAGTCAAGTTCAACGCGCCCCCCACTTCGGTCGAGCCGTTTCCGGGCCAGGCGTGGAACCAGCGCGTCTCGGTGGCGATCTTCTACGAGTCCTTCGTCGGCTCGGACAAGGACCCGCCGAAGGGAGCGCTCACCCTCACCAACGTGATGCACGGCCCCGCCAACGACCTGGCCTGGCTGCAGTCGGCCGCGATGACGCCGGTGCGGAACATCAAGGCCAGGGCCCCAGGCTTCGAGCCCGTGTTCGTCGGCGCGATCGAGTCGACCTCGTTCACGCTCACCTGGGACGTGCCGGTGCAGGGCCTGCCGAACACCTACGTCGTTCAGCCGTACAAGGTGACGGTGGACAAAGACAGCACCGGCAAAGACATCGTCAAGTTCGCGCGCCTCGCCCAGTCGTTTCGCGTCTCGCGACCCGAGGCGCACATTCCGCCCGACGTGCTCGACGGCAACGCAAGCTACGTCTTTTCCATCACCGCCGAGAACTGCACCGCCGCCGACGCGAAGCGGCCGCGGCGCATCAACGTGCAGAGCACCTGTGGCCTCGCCGAGAACCGAAGCTTCGTGCTCGCCACGCCGTAGTCGGCGCAGGCATTGCAGTCCCAGGTCTCGCTGCCCGAATCGCGTCAATTCCCTGACGCGGCCGCAGGAGCGATGACGCGTGGAGCACTACGAGCTGATCGTGATTGGCGCCGGCCCCGCAGGCCAGAAGGCGGCGCTGCAGGCGGCGAAGCTGAAGCGGCGCGTCGCCGTCATCGAGCGCGAGAAGGTGGTCGGCGGCGCCTGCGTGAGCACCGGCACGCTGCCCAGCAAGACGCTGCGAGAGACCGTTCATTCTCTGTCGATGTTGCGGCAACGGCAGCTGATCGCCGGCAGGCACTCGACGATGTCGCAGCTGCTCGAGCGCAAGCACCTGGTGGTGAAGCACGAGATCGACATCATTCAGGCGCAGCTCGATCGCAACGGCGTTGACCTGATTCGAGGCCAGGCGGGCTTCGTCGACCCGCACACCCTTCGCGTTCGCACCCGCGACGGGATGACGTGCGACTACCAGGCCGACTTCGTGGTGATCGCCACCGGCTCGCGACCCTCGGCTCCACCCGGCATCGACACCACCCACCCGCGCATCCTCGACAGCGACACGGTGCTGGACCTCGAAGACGTGCCGCGCACGCTGACCATCCTCGGCGGCGGCGTCATCGGCTGCGAGTACGCATGCATCTTCGCGGCGATGGGCACGAAGGTGACGTTGATCGATCGCCGCACGCGCCTGCTGCGTTTCATGGACGGCGAAATCAGCGACGCGCTCGCGTACCAGATGCGCGCGCACGACATCACTCTGAAGATGGGCGAAGAGCTCGAGGGCGTGGCGGTGACTGGCGATCGCGTCGAGACGCGGCTGAAGAGCGGTAAGGTCGTGCCTGGTGAACGGCTGTTGTGCGCGATGGGCCGCGTGGCGAACATCGAAGGCCTGAACCTGCCAGAGCTCGGAGTCACGGTCGCGGCGAACGGGCTCTTGACCGTGAACGCGCAGTACCAGACCGCGGCGCACGCGCACATCTACGCGGTGGGCGATGTGATTGGCTTTCCCTCGCTCGCCTCGACCTCGATGGAACAGGGGCGGCTGGCGGCGCTGCACGCGCTGCGTGGCGAGACGACGAAGTTTCCCAGCGCGTTTCCGTACGGCGTGTACACGATTCCCGAAATCTCGTTCGCGGGCGCGACGGAAGAAGAGCTGACGCAGAACAAGGTGCCGTACGAGGTGGGCCGCGCGGAGTACAGCGAGACTGCGCGCGGGCAGATTCTCGGCGACCACACCGGCATCCTGAAGCTGTGCTTCCACCGCGAGACGCTGCAGCTGCTGGGCGTGCACATCATCGGCGAGTCGGCGACTGAGCTGATTCACATCGGCCAGGCGGTGATCGCGCACGAAGGCAAGGTCAGCTACTTCCGCGACAACGTCTTCAACTACCCCACGCTGGCCGAGTGCTACAAAATCGCGGCGCTCAACGGGCTGAACCGGCTCTGACCGGCGGCGCGGCCCAGTCGGTTCGGCGAAAGGTGGTGCGAAGAAGCGCAGGTGGTTGATCGTCGCTGCCGCGGGTCGACGGAGGGCCCTTTGTTTCGATTGGCTCCGGAGCGGGGGCGGGCAGCTCGCAGGCCCCTGGGGGCCGCTCAACAAGCGAGGGTCATCCACCAGCACCGCGGCAACGTTCACCTCACGTCGTCGCCAGTCTTCTGGCCGAGCACGGTGTTCGGCCGCATCTACACAGGTCACCAGGCCAGAATCACTGCCTCCGTCTGGGCGCCCGGCGGCACCAGCCGACCGCCAGGCGACGACGTCATTCAGCAGCTCCTGCTTCCGAACCTACCTTTAGCGAAAGTGCCGCTGCACGGGCCGGCCTTCCGCGCGTTCTGGCGGAGCGATGCCGAGCATCGCGGCCAGCGTCGGGGCGGCGTCCTGCGGCTCGACCGGCGTGAAGTTGCGGCCGGCCTTTACGTTCGGGCCCACCACGAACAGCGGGACGCGGCGGTCGTACGCGTTGCCCGACGAGTGGTCGGTGCCGGCGTCGTAGCCCCCTCCGAAGACGAAGTACGCGTTGAGATCGAAGAGCACCGTGCCGCAGCGATCTTCGTAGTTCGACCGCAACGCCAGCGCCTCGGCCGAACCCGGAATGCGCACGCCCGGCACCGTCGACAGGCCCAGCGTCACCGCCGCGCGAAGCCTCGCCTTCTCATCCACCGTCAGGCCCTTCTCATCGAGGTACACGTGCGGCGGGGCGATCGCGATCACCCGTGCCGACAGCTTCGGGCCGACCGCTGCCTTCGCCGCCGTCATCAGGGCGTCCGTGCTGATGCGCGCCGCCTTCAGCTTCAGCGCCGCGCTCGCCTCGACCAGCGGGGCCGCCCCGTGATCGCTCGACACCACCATCGACCAGCCCGTCTTCCCGAACTTCGCGTCCAGCGTCTGATTGAAGGCGCGAAGCTCGCCGCTGAGCCGCTCGAGCAGATCGATCTTCTCTGCGCTGCCCGGGCCCCAGTTGTGACCCGCGTAGTCGGCCGCCGAGATTGAGATCATCAGCAGGTCTGGCGTGCCGCGCTTGCCCAGCTGCTCGCCGTCGATCGCCGCCAGCGCAAGCTTGAACAGGTCGGACACCGAGGTCGGCGTCAGCCGGTAAGCCTTCGCACGCTGGGCCTCGGGCAACGACTTGAGGTCGTGCGGGAAGGTGATGTCGAAGCCATCGGGCCGCGACTCGCCAGCGCGGGCGTCATCGACGCGCGACGCTCCGCCATCGGGAAGCGGTGACCACTGGGCCGTGGCGAACGAACGGCCCGGCAGGTCGGCCTGCGCCGCCGCCCACGCCGGAAGCTCGGCCGCGTACGCCTTGCTGGTGGTGTACCGGCCGATCGCCGGCTCGTACCAGAGAGCCAGATCTGCCGTCGGGCCCGCCAGCAGAATTGCCGCACGATCCTTGCCGCTGACCGAGATGACCTTGCTCTTCGGGAAGCGCGACTTCAGCGTGTCGCCCAGCGTCGGCGCCTCGAGAAACCGCGCGCTCTTGCCGATGCCTTCTTTCGCACCCAGCACCTGCTGGCCCGGGTCATCGATCGCGTTCCTTCCCTTCGCGTCCAGCATCCACTCGTTCGCGCAGATGCCGTGCGTGGGAACACCCGCGCCCGTCGACAGCGTCGCGTGCCCCGGCGCAGTCTCGGTCGACAGGTTGTCGTACCAGGCGTCGAACCGCGCGCCCCGGGACTCGAGCCCGCCGAAGTCCGACAGCTGCAGCGCTTCGAGGTCCGCGCTGCCCAGCTGATCAACGACGACGAACACCCCGAGCCGCGGAGGCCCCGCTTCCGCTTTCGGCGCCGCACCGAGGAACACCGCGACCAGGATTGCCGTAACCAAGGGGCGCTTTCTAAACCAAACGGATTGCAAAAGGGGTTGCGCCGGCGCGACGCATCGACCACAAGCGCCCGCTCGAATGGCGAAAGGCTCGTTCACGTTGATGGTGATCTCGGCGCACGACGTGCCCGTGCGCAGCTTCCACGTGCGCGCCCGCGTCTTCGTCTGGGCGGCGATCGCCGTCACCGCCTTCGTCACCACCGCCTCGGTTGCCTCGAGCCACTACGCGTCGATTGTCGATGTCGCCGCGGAGAACCAGCCGCTGCGCCACGAGAACGCCGCCCTGCGCGCCGAGCTCGACGCCGTCTCTGGAAAGCTCGAGTCGATTGGCGGCACGCTCGATCGCGTTCAGCGGTTCGACCAGAAGCTGCGCACCAGCACCGTTTCCGAGGCCGGCTTCAAGAACCTCGCGATGGGCCCGACGCAGGCGCTCGCCGATACGCGCCGCGTGGATCCCGACGAGGTGACGGGTGCGCGCGTGGTGGTGGAAGACCTCCCGGCCGAAGCCGAGCGGCTGTCGACCGAAGCCATGCGCCGCGAGAACAGCCTTCAGCAGCTGCAGGCGTACTTCCAGGACCAGAAGTCTCTGCTCGCCGCGACGCCTTCCATCTGGCCGATTCGCGGAGTCGTCACCAGCGACTTCGGCGGCCGCGCGGATCCGTTCTCGATGGAGAGCGCGATTCACTCGGGCATCGACATCGCGGCGCCGACTGGGAAGGAAGTGGTCGCTCCGTCTGACGGCACTGTCGTCTTCGCGGGCCTCGAGGGCGGCTATGGCAACGTGCTCGTCATCGATCACGGCTACGGCCTCAAGACCCGCTACGGCCACCTGTCGCACATTCAGGTCATTCAGGGCGCCCGAGTGAAGCGCGGCGATCGGATCGCGAACATCGGCAGCACCGGCAAGTCCACCGGGCCGCACCTTCACTACGAAGTGCGCGTCGACGGCCACCCGCGCAACCCCCGCGCCTACATTCTCGAAGACCTCGAGTAGTCAGTCGTCAATCACCACCGATACGGCCGCGCTCTGGCCCTCGCGGTGCGCGAAGGCGGCGCGAATGGTGTGCGCTCCAGGGGAAAGGGGCACGCGCAATTCGTGGGGCCAGCCGACCTGGGCCACGGGGCTGCCGTCGACGAGCCAGACGATCTCTTCGGTCGCGGGCGCCACTTTCGCGGCGAGCCGAATCGTCGAGAGCTCGCGCGGGGTGTCGGGGTCGTAGAGGAAACGCGACAGCGCCCGCGGCTCGGTGATCGCAATCTTTGCCACCGCTGGCGCCGCGCTCGGACACAGCGGGCTCTCGCGCGTCGGAGCAATCTCCAGCCGCTGCCTTCTCGCCCACGTGCCGTACATCTCGGGCAGCATCAGCATCGCCTTCGACACCACGTGCTTCGCGGGACATGCCGCCGTCGCCAGCAGGCCGTTGCGCGCGTCGAGCTTCACCTTCGCGTGGAAGGGGCAGGGCGCAGACGGCTCGGTGCCCGGCGCGAAGAACTCGGTCTTCGACGACGTGCACTCGGGGCCGACGAGGCGGCCAGACAGCGGGCAGACCTCGCGCGGCACCCAGTGCGTCGGCGGCGCGAACGCCGAGGCCCACGCGAGGTGCGGCGCGCGGAGCGGCAGTACCGCTTCCATGATCTTGTGAGCGGCCGGTGCTGCGCCTCCTGCTCCGCTCACGCCGTTCATCTTTCGCCAGTCGTGGTTGCCGACCCAGACGACGACCGACAGGCGATCGCTGAGCGCCACCGCCCACGCGTCGCGGTAGCCCTGGCTCGTGCCCGTCTTCACTGCCACGGCGTGGTCGAAGTCGAGCGGGCCCCCCTGCGGGAAGCCAGGCCGCCGCGCTTCGGGGTCCGCCAACAGGTGCGCGGTCATCTGCGCCGCGTCGCGCGAGATGAGCCGCGCGCTTTCCGCCGCGGGCTTGCCGACCCATCGCTGCAGCGGGCGTGTCTCGCCGCCATTGCCCAGCGACGAGTAGAGGTTCGCGAGCTCCAGCGGCGTCAGGTGAAGGCTGCCGATCGCGAGCGAGAGGCCGTAGCGATCGGGCGACCAGTCGACGCCTTTGACGCCGCCCCGCTCGAACAGGTTCAGCGCGCGTTCGACGCCGAGCTCGGAAAGAAGGTTGAGCGCGGGGATGTTTCGCGAGTTGCCGAGCGCCTGCCGCAGCAGCATCGGGCCCATGAAGGTGTGGCCCATGTTCTCGGGCACGTAGGCGCCGCCCTGCACGGTCGCGAACTCCGTCGGCACGTCGGGCATTTCGCTGGCCGCGGTGTGTGAGCCCTTCTCGAGCGCGAGCGCGTAGATGAAGGGCTTCAGCGTCGAGCCCGGCGAACGCTTCGTCGCGAGGAAGTCGATCGCGCCCTTCGCTTCTTCGTCGAAGTAGTCGGCCGAGCCGACGTAGGCGAGGATCTCACCCGTCGAGACGTCAGACACCACCGCTGCCGAGTTCGTCGCGTTCGCCCAGTGCAGCCGGCGCAGGTTCTCGACGACCGCGCGCGCGGTGAGCTTCTGGATGTCGAGATCGAGCGTCGAGGTGGAGATCAGCGGCGCGCCCGGCGCTCTGAGCTCGCGGCTCCAGGCGAGGACGGCGTGCATCGCGGCAGGCGTGCGTTGCGGGCGCGGCACGAGGCCGAGGTTGGAAATGGTCGCCTGCCGGTAGTCTTCGCCGGTGAGAATTCCGCGATCGCGCAGGTTCTGCAGGATGCGGCGCGACCGCTTCAGCGCGCGCGCTCTGCCTTCCTCCGTCCACGGGCTCATCCGCCCCGGCTGCTGCGGCAGCGCGGCGAGGAAGGCGGCCTGCTGCCACGAGAGGTCTTCCGCCGGCTTGTCGAAGTAGAGGCGGGCCGCGCGGACGACGCCGTGCGTGCGATTCCCGTACGGCGCGAGCGTCAGGTACTGCCGCAGCACCTGGTCGTGCCCATGCCTGCGAATCAGCAGCAGCGCCTCGCCGGCCTCGCGCGCTTTTGCCCACAGCGACCTCGACGCGGGGTGCTGCATACGGGCGACCTGCATCGCGAGCGTCGACGCGCCCGAGACCACCCGCCCATTGCGCAGGTTCTGCCAGACGGCCCGGATGATCGATGGCGCGTGCACGCCCGCGTGGTCGTGGAAGTAGCGGTCTTCCGTTTCGATCGTCGCGATCGCGACCTTCTCGGGAAGCGCCGCCGGCAACGGCCAATAACCGAGCGCGTCGTTCGGTGACGGCACCTCGCCGAGGTAGCGACCCCGGCGGTCGAGCAGCAGGTGCGACGGCGCGTGCGTCTGCAGCTCCGAGCTCAGCGCGTGGACGTAGAGCGCGCCCAGAAGAATCAGCATTGAAGCGAGTCCGATCCGTTTGACGCGCTTCCGGGGATCCCGAGAGAAGTCCCGCTGCCGTTCATCCCGAGAGAAGTCCCGCTGCCGTTCATCCCGAGAGAAGTCCCGCTGCCGTTCATCCCGAGAGAAGTCGAGGGATGATCTTCCTCCGCGCCCGGCACCTGAAGCCGTGCCACCGAGGCGGCCCATCCCTCGACTTCTCTCGGGACGAACGGGCTGAAGCCGGGGCGCCATCTACTTCTCGCGCGACCCGGTGACAGCGATGCGCATGGCCTGGCCGCGGCCGCGAATGGACTCGCGGTACATCATCTCGGCGTACGGAGCGGGGTGCACGAAGCTGCCTTCTGAGCTGGCGCGCACGCGGAAGTGGAACCCGTACGTCCCCGCGGGAAGCTCGTTGAAGTAGTACCGAACCTCGTGGTCGAGGCGCTGGACGAAGGTCGGCGTCAGCGAGTCCGACCGCGAAGGCGTCGCGTCCGAGCCACTGGTCGCGAGGGCCGGGTTCAGCGGCTCGAGGCCCGCCGCGAAAGGCACCACGAAGGCGACATGGTTCCGCGTCTGGTCATTGACGATCTGCGCGTGAAGCTCGAGCACATCGCCGATTCCCACCTTCAGCGTCTTCCCCGCCGCGTCGTCGTGGTTTGTCGGCGCCGAGTTGTCCGGGTGCAGCCACGTCAGCCCCCGGCTCACGACTAGGCCATCGTTCTTCGCCACCACGCGGTCGCCCGGCGCTTCCGGCAGGTAGCTGTACGCGACGCGGGCGCCCACCGGCGCTCCGCTGACCGTCACCAGCTGCTGCGTCGCCTGGTTGAGGAACCGCTTCGCCGCCTTGCCCTTGTCATCGAGGATCACGTTCGGCGTCCCCGGAATTTCGACAGTGATTCGCGGCGTCTCGACGCGGGCCTTCTCGAAGTAGAGCCCCAGCGCCACGATGCCGCGGCGGTTGTCGTGCGTCGTCCCGAAGCCCCACCGCGCGCTGCCCTTCGCAATCAAGCCGTCGCGCAGCAGCGCCAGCCTTTCGTCCTTCGGATCCATCGCCAGCAGCGCTTCCATCACCGCGGCCAGCGAGGACGTGCTCGAGCCCAGGTAGTACCCGTTCCACGCGCTGCGATCTCCGCGAATGGAGTCGAACACCTTCTTGCCCTTCACCTGCTTGAACACCACCGCGTCCCACAGCTCGCTCTTCATCGCGGTGAGGTTCGAGGCGAACACGTTCGAGCGTTCGCCCATCGCGGCCGCGAGGTCGGCGAGGCTGGTCGGGTCGAGCTCCTTCCGGCGCTGGAAGAGCTCGATCATGTAGTGCTCGTCCATCGCGTTGGCCTGAGCGAGCGCTCGAATAGCCGCCGCCTGCTGGTTCCACCGGTACTGCGCGTAGAAGCCGTTGAAGTCGCTGCGCAGCACCCGCTTCAGCGCCTCCATCGCGCGCGTCCGCACCTTCTCGTCCACCGGCAGCCCCAGCTTCTTCGCCGACGTCATGAACTCGACGCCCTGCGCGGTGAGCGCCACGTCCCCTTTGCTGCCCGGCCAGTACGCGAAGAAGCCACCGTCGTCCTGGTTCTGCGACAGCTCTTCCAGCAGCCGCTTTACGTTCGAGTTGAGCATCGGCGTGAAGCGCGTCTCGAGCTCCAGCTGCTTCAGCATCTTGCCCAGCACCAGATCCGGAGCCACCTGGCTCATGCGCTGCTCCAGACACCCGTGCGGGTACTCAGACAGGTACTCGAGCCCGCTGGCCAGCTCCAACACGCCGGGCAGGCTCGTGACGACGAAGCTCTGCGTGATGGTTCCCGGCCGCGCCGGCTCGGGGAAGGGCTTCATCTGCGTCTTCCCGGGCTGCAGCGTCTCGATCCACGAGAACTTCTCGACGGTGCGATCGGGCAACAGCGGCAGCTTCACCTCGAACGCATCGCCCGCCTTGTCCGACTGCCGCGTCACGTCCATTCGCACGGTGATCGACGTCGCGGCGATCGTCGGCACCGCCTTCACCGTCACTGGCGTCAGCACCGACTGCGCCTTGGCTGCCTTCAGGTCGATCTTCGTCGACGCGATCGGCGTGCCCTCGACCGCGCCCGTGACCTTGATGTCGATCGACGCCGGCCCTTCGGCCCCTTCGACCAGCCGCGCGACCCCGCCCGGCCAGAAGCGGTCTCCGACGCGGACGAAGCGCGGCAGCTGCGGCTGCACCAGCACCGGCAACCGAACCTTCAGCGTCGTCTGCTTGAACCCGAACCGCTGCGCGCCCGCCACCGCGACGACGCGCACCTTGAAGTTGGTGAGGTCGTCCGAGAGCGTCACTGGAATCACCACCTTCCCCGACGGAGGCACCGTCACCGTCGCCGCGTAGAAGGGCACCGTCTTGAAGTTCTTGCGAACGAGGCGCTTGCCCTCGCCGTTCTCGTCGTCGCTGCCGTCACCGCCTGGGTCCTCTTCGAGCTCGGTGACGCGGCCGACCACCAGGTTGCGCGTGTCGCGAATCGAGGTGCCGCGGCTGTTGCGGCGAATGAGCTCGCTCAACGGATCCAGCGTCGCCTCGCGCGCCAGTGACAGCACCGCTTCGTCGACCAGCCAGAAAGTGACTTCGCCGCCCACCGGGCGCTTCTGGTCGTCGGTGAGCAGAATCGTGAAGTCCTGCTTCGTGCCCGGCTTCGCCACCTCGGCGTGAAGCACCTCGAGCTTGACCAGGTTCTTCACCGGCTCGACCTCGAGATCCACGCTCGCCGCCGACGACGCTGGCTTGTAGCGCGCGTCGTCCGTCTTTCCCTCGCCCAGCCGGCCGCGCATCAGCACCACATGCACGGGGACGTTCGGCACGAACTTGTCGGTCACACGCACGTCGATGACCGCCTTGCCGCCGCTGACGTTGTGCCAGGTGTACGTGTTGCCCGTCGGCTCTTCGACGATGACCAGCGCGCGGGCCGACGTGTACGGGCTCTGCACCAGCAGGTGCGCGGTGTCGCCCGGTGCGTACGTCTTCTTGTCCGGCTTCAGCTCGAAGACGCCTTCTTTCGATTTGTTCCACGACAGAGGCGTCTGCCCTCCGATGTAGAGGTCGGCCTGCATCGTCTGCACGCGGCCCAGCTTGTCGCGGCTGAAGAGCTCGACCACGTAGACGCCCGCTTCCTTCACGTCGAACGACAGAGGCAGCGGCTTGTCACCCGAGGTGACGATCTTCTCGGCGACCTGCAGGTCTTCCTGCTCGGTGACGTACTTTGCCTTTCCTGTGGCGAAGCTCGTCTCGCGAAGGTTCGAGTGCCACACCCGCCGAAACAGCCGGACGCGGACTTCCTGGCCCTTGACCAGCTTGTCGTCGACGCCGACTGCGAGCACCGACGGCTCGAGCGTGGTCGCCTTCTCGAGGTAGCGCGGCAGCTTCATGCCCAGCACGAACGGCGGCAGCGCCTTCACCTCGGTCGTCGCGGTAATCGGCTGCTCATCGGGGCCGGTGACGGTCGCCTCGAACGTGTAGACGCGCGCGCTGCCGTCGAGGTCGAGCTGGGGGTTGATGGTGATGTCGGCCGCTCCGGTGTCGTCGAGCTCGCCAGCCTGCGTGGTGACGTCGGGCGCGCGCGCGCTGCCAGGCCTTGCGAACTGCGTCGAGCTGGCGAACAGGTAGCCGTCGAGGCCCTTCGGCATCCAGTGGTAGGGACGCTGCGTCACCGACCAGGCGATCGCCTGGTTCCCGACGTTGCCGCCCGCGTAGTAGCGCGCGACTGCCTTCACCTTGAACGCCGCATCCAACGGGACCTTCGTCTTCCCCGTCAGCTGCACCTCGAACGTCGGCACGCGGTACGCCTCGATGCGGAACTGGCGGGTAGAAATCGTGCGCGACGGGTCGGCCTCGTACAGCGACGCGGTGAAGGTGCCCGTCGGGGTGTTCTTCTCGTCGAAGGTGCCCGCGAAGCCCGCGAGCGCAGACGTGGTGAGGGGAATCTTCCATTGCTGGCCGTCGGGCCCGGTGACGATGCAGCCGATCGACTTCTGCTGCGCCGCGGTCGGCAGCTTCAGCTCGCCGGCCTGCTTCACCCGCGCGAACCCCTTGAGAAACACCGGCTCGCCCGGCTTGTAGATGGCGCGCTCGCTGAAGAGAAAGCCCAGGGTGCCTTCGTTGGGAGACGCCGGCATCAGCTTCGTGGTGAGCCAGCCGAGCCAGTCGCCGCTGCTCGACCAGTGGTTGTTCGCGAAGCGCGGTGGGCTCTCGCGCGGGTCGAGCACGAGGGAGTCGTCGCCGCTGACGACGCTGATGCGGGTGATCGCTTCCCAGCCCACGCGCGGGCCGAGGTTGGCGCGGCCTTCGGCGTCGGTGGTGAAGGACTCTTTGACGATCGGGCTCCAGTTCTTCGGCGCCTGGAAGGGCTTGATGAGGCGGCCTTCGAGGGTGACGGTCGCTGAGCGAACGGCATCGCCATCGTCGAGGGTGCGAACGTAGATGATTGCCTTGTCGCGCTCTTCCACCGAGGTGAGGGTCAGGTTGGTGACCTGCACGCGGACCCACGCGCGCTCTGAACGTCCCGTGAGCCGGCGCAGGCCGACCAGGTAGGTGCCTGGCTTGCTGGCGCCAGTGACCGGGTCGAGCAGCCCTTTCAAGTCGAGCCCGAACTGGGTGGTGTTGCCCTTGTCGCCCAGCGGCAGATCGATGACCTTGCTCACCAGTGGAGTGCCGAGCAGCCGGATGTGCTTCTGCAGGCTGTTGCTGTCGACGTAGCCCGGCATCGCCGGCACCTCGGGCTCTTCACCGGGAAACGGCGGCGCCGTCTGTTCGTCGATCACGATCGGCGACGACGGCCAGGGCCACAGCCCGTTGTGGAGCGCGTCGACCCGGTAGATCCGCACGTCCGCGCGCGCATCGCCGTAGCCGGTGATGGGCAGCATCCGTGGACCTTTCGATTCAACGATCGCGGTCGACTGGTTCCACTTGAGGAAGGCCGACTTCCACCCGAGGTGGAAGAAGACCTCGGCGGGCTTCACCTCGCGAAGGCCGCGGCCGCTGTCGTCGACAATCGGCGCGGGGCCCAGCGTCATCTTGTAGAGCGTGTCGGGCACGAAGCGGCCGGCCAGCTGCACGCGGCTGCCCGAGCTGGTGAAGCGCAGGTCGGCGACGGCGGGCTCGAGGCGCACGAGCTTGCGAAGGCTGGTGAGGGTGAGGTCGGCGACGGGCGCAGAGAACTCGAGCTGCGGAGCGTCGCCGCGGTTGCCGCACGCGAGGGCCAGGTCTTTCGGGGTCGACGCTCCGCCGAGAAGAGAGAACGCGTTGCTGCCGCAGCGCACGCCGGTGAGGCTGAAGGCGGTGCGGGTCGACGCGCGCCCCGTCCACAGCGTGGTGCCTTCGTTGCCCAGGGCGAGCGCGAGGCTGACGACCAGCTGCTTGCCTTCGGGCACGTCGTCTTCGAGGGTCAGCGCGTAGGTAGCGGGGTCGCGCTGCGACGCGCGCGGCAGTGGGGCGACGGCCCAGGTGTTGATCTTCCGGCGCGGCGAATCGGCGAGGCCCGGCAGATCGCGCACCTCGAGGGTGAGCATCTTCTTCAGGCTCGGCAGGGCGAGCGCCTGCGGGAAGGTGAGGGTGACGACGCGGAAGGGCTTGAGGCCTTCAGCTGACGGGGCGGGCGACATCGCGCTCGGCGCGGACATCATCGTGGTCAGCGTGCGGGTGGTGCTGCCAGCGGTGAACTGAAAGCGCGCCAGCGCGGGCCACGGCTCGGCCGGTCGGAACTGCAGCGTGCGGCGGTCGACCCAGACGAAAGCGCCCGGCCAGTCGGGCACCATCTTCATCCGCTTCGGCCCGTCGTCCGCGTTCGCCTTCGACGCGACCACGTCGTCGGGGAAGTAGACGGTCACCGGGTCGTAGCCGCGCAGGAAGTCGTCCGGGAGGATCTTGAGGCCGCCCGCCGGGCGCTGCCCCTGGTCGGCCGGTGCGTACGTCTGGGCGTGAACGGGGAAGCTGAGCAGCGCCGTGAGGAGGACGGCGGAACAAGGCACTTTCACTTGGCGACTCCGATGCGATTGAAGAGATCTCTGAGGTACTCGTCGGGCACGTCGGCCTTCGCGCCGGCGAGGCCCACGAGAACGGGCTTGAAGCGAAGCGCCGCGTTGCCGGACTTCGGCGGCTGGCGCACGGTGAGCAAGTAGCTGCCTTTGTCGAGCGACAGCAGCTGCTGGCACCCTTCGCCGAGCAGCTGGTACCCGTCGTTGTAGACGGCGCAGTCCAGCGACTCGCTGCGCGCCTGAATGCCGAGGCCGACCTTCCCCTTGCTGGCGGTCTGGAACCGGTAGACGCGCACCTCTGCCGGGGAAATCCAGTCTTCCGCGCCGACCCCTTCTTTGAGCGCCGCGACGGGCTCAGAGGTCCACCGCAAGAGCCCAGGCCCGGTTTGACCTGCGAAGGGCCGCACCACGAGCCGGTAGGTGCCGGGCGACAACAGCCGCACCAGCTCACAGCCCGCGTCGAGCCCGTCGACGGCGAGCAGATCGTTTCCCTTGAACAACGCGCACACGCCCGACTCGGCCGTCACGCGCACCACCGCGTCCTTCTCGACCACGATCGTGCGATCCATCTTGGTGGTGCCAATCGGCACTGCGACCGCGGGAAGCAGCGCAGCTGCTGGCGTCGTCGCGGGCTCGACCCCCAACCGTCCCTGCCGATCGCGGCCGGTGGGAAAGACGGCGGCGCGCATCGCTCCGGGGCGGTGCTCGAGAATCAGCTCGGCCGACGCACCCGCCGGAATCGTGGCGCGGCAGCCAGTGCTTCTCACGCCGTCCGACAGCGCGAGCAGGCAGCGGTCGACGTTGCCCTCGACCAGCACGGTGCGCTCGGCCGAACCGGTGGGGATCTTCAGCCGCATCGTGCCGGGCACCCGCGGCGCGTCTTCGTACAGGCCCGTCAGCGTCGAGCCCTTCTCGGCAGAATCGAGCAGCACGGTCGTCACGTCCGCCGCCGGCTCGGCCGAGGTGATCGCGACCCGCCCGCCCTTGCCCGTCAGCACGCACCGCGCGAGCACGCTGCCGCTGGGCGCGCAGAAGTCCACCGCGCCGCCCTTGTCGTCGAGCAGCACCGCCCACGCATCGACCGGCAGCGTGAGCTCGAGCCGCGCGCGCGCACCGGGCGGCAGCGCGAAGACGCCCGCCTCGTCGACCCAGTTCAACCGGCGGCGGCCTGGCACCAACGCCTCGGCCTTCGACGGCAACTTCAGCGCTCGGTACTCGAGCTTCGCCGTCACGGGAGTCTCGGGGTTGACCGGCGTCCAGGCGCGCATCACCGCCGTCGAGGTCACGCCCGTCGCTGCGAAGCACGTGCTGTCGCGCCCTTCACGAACGTTGCCCGGCCCATCGAAGCCACACGACGGCGACGTGCGCTCGCCGTGCGGCACCTGCCCGGTGAGCAGGAAGAGCGCCGTCGGCCCTTCGAACGATTGAAGGTACGGCAGCCGCGACAAGCCTGCCTGGCTCGACTCGAGCTTCGACGAGAGCTCGAGGTTGACCGGATCCAGCGACACCTTCTGGTCGTCCTTGCCGAACGCCGCGAACACCGCCGGCCCCGCTTCCAGCGACACCTCGGGCCCACACGCGCGCAGCAGGCCGCGCTGATTCCCGGCGATGCAGAAGACGAAGGGCGAAGTCTTGAATCTGCCGGCGCTCTGCAAATTCTTCGAGCCGGCCGTCGCGCCATCGAGCGTGCTGCCGGTGAAGGGCTCGATCGGCCGCGACTTGTAGCCGACCGTCACCTGCGCACTGCCGTCGGTGGTCCACACCCGCACCCGGAACTTCTCGGTCATTGGGCGCACCAGCAGGCCGCAGCTCGTGACGCGGCTCTGGCGATGCACGACCTGGCCCTGGCCGTCTTCCAGCGCGCAGGAAATCGGGGTCTTGTTGCTCTTGAAGGTCAGCTCGGCCACCGAGTCCTTCTCGGCTACGGGAATCGCGAAGGTCTGAACGGACGCCGCGAGCTTGAGCGCCGCAGCGTCGGCGACCAGGCCCTTGTCTTCCACCGCCGCGCGGGCGACCGACAGCTTCGTCTCGCCGCGCTGCTGGGTCTCGCTCTCGAGCACCAGCGTGTAGTTGCCCTTCACCACCGGCTCGGCGAGCGCGCAGTTCCAGTCGGCGCCGTTGTCGCTTCCCTCGAACACCAGCGTGCCCTTCTCGTCGAACAGCCGGCAGCGCACGTCGGCCTCGCCTTCGGTGCGCAGGCGCAGCGTGCCGTCACGGGGGACTTTCAGCGGCAGCGTGGTGGGCGTCGGCAGCGTGCGCGTCATCCCCGGCACCAGGGTGTCGCTGCCGAGGTGCAGCCGGTAGTCGACCCCCACGTTGCCGCGGCTGTGCTCGGCGACAATCTTGTACTGGCCCGGCGGCAGCGTGACCTTCACGCCCGACGGCGTCGTCGGCGGTCTGACTGCCTGCACAGCGGCGGCGCCCGCCGTCGTCCGTTCTTCTTCCTGCTCGCCTTCTTCTCCGCCGTCCTCGTCGTTCTCTTCGCGAGGCGGTTCTTCTTCGCGGTAGCCCTCTTCCTCGTCGCTGTCCTCGTTCGACGACTCGGCAATGGCTTGCGGGGGAATCACCTCGACCGCGCGCGGCGCCTTGTCCGTCTCGAGCAGGAAGATGCGGCCCTGCATCCCGCCCGTCAGCACCACGTCCAGCGTCAGCTCGCCCTCGAGCTTGAAGGTGAACTCGTCTTTTCCGTCGGGCCCAAGCTTCGCCGCGTACCAGGAGTGGAAATCGATTCCGTGCGGCTTGTTGCCCTTCAGCACCAGCGCCTCTTTCACCTTCTCGAGCCGCGTGCGGCGCATCGACTCGACGGTCAGCGGCAGCTGCGTCCACAGGTAGGTGCCCGCGGGCAGGAAGCGGTTGCCGACGCACGCGGAAGGCACGGTCTCGATTGGCCAACCCTGCGCGTCGTCGAGGCGGCACAGCAGCGACACGCCCTGGCCGGTGGTGCCCAGCGCGAAGTCGGCGTCGGCCTTCACGTTCAGCTTCTGCTGCACCAGCACGCCCGGGTCGACGCGGAAGTACGCCTCACCATCGGTCGCGACGCTGGAAAATTCGCGAGGGCTGCTGCGCGTCATCACGACTCCGGCGCGCCCCTTCGAGCTGCCGGTGGTGGTGACGGTGACCATGTAGCGGCCGGGGCGCAAGTAGCCCGAGACGAGGCAGTTGCGGCCGCGGCCTCCCGAGGTGTCGCTGGCGACCGCAGGGACCACGGGCGTGCGCATCCGGCACTGCGTCGTCAGCAGCCCGACGGTGGTGATGTTGTAGAGGCCCGCAGTGTCGACATCGAAGACCATCGAGTGCGACTGATTCCGTTCGAAGTCGAAGAACGCCGGAGCGTCCACCGGCACTCGCGGCAACGGCCTCGACGCCGGATTCCAGCCGGCCAGCGCCGGCACGGGCGCAGGCACCGGCAGCGTGCGCATCAACGTGATTGCCGCCACGCCATCGGTCGGGTTGGTCAGCGTCAGCACCTCGCCCTTCGCCGACGCCGGCACCGCGCAGCTACCGTCCTTCGAGTCTTGCAGCGCCGCGCCGTAGCCACACTTGAACGCAGCGCCCGCGGCCGAGCGGATGATCGGCACCAGCCCTGGGCCCAGCGGCAGCTTCACGGTGCGCCGCGCATCGAGGGTGAGGTGCAGGGGGGCAGCCAGCAGCAGAGGAAAGGGCTCGCTGACGAGCCCACGGGCGGTGATCGCTCCGACGCGGCTGAGCACGAGGCGGTACCGGCCCCCGTCGATGGGCGCGGTGAGCAGACAGCCGGCCTTCGGCGCGGTGGGCTTCAGCGCGCGCTGGTTGTCCTCGCGCACCACCAGCCGTTCGATTCCCGAGAGGCCGTTGTAGATCGACACCTGGTACGCTCCGGCCGTCAGCACCAGCGACTCGTTGCACAGCGCGTCTTTCGTGTCGGTCAGCTGCTTCAGGGTGCCGTTGTTCTCCTGCCGCGACACGTTGCAGCGGGTCTTGCGGTCGCCCTTCGTCTGAATGCGGTAGCGCTCGGACTTCTTCACCTCGAACCAGACCGCCGCGCTGCTGCCGTCGTATTTGAACTGGGCGTCGATCATCTGGCCGTCTTCGATGGTGACGACGTCGCGCGCCACCACCTCGGGCGTGTCGTCTGTGCGCAGGCGTTCGACCTGGCAGCTCAGCGGAGCGGCGTCGGTGTCGGCCGGCAGATCGTGCACGCCCAGCAGCGCGTCCCCATTCCACCCCTCGAAGAGAATCTGGGTCTGCATCCCGCCGTACCAGCCGCCGCGCCACGGCGTGCCTTCCTGGCCGTGGTTCGCCCACTCGATGGTGCCGCGCGTGTTCGGAGCGCCCCGTACCACCAGCAGGTGCTTCAGACTGGAAGTGGCGAACGCCGAGCACTGCGGCACCAGCTGCTTCGCTTCGATGTCGCAGGTGCGGCCGCCGCTGAGGCTGTTGTCGTTGTTGAAGTCGGCCAGCGCGAGGGTCGTCGTCGCCGCCAGTGTTCCATCGAGCGACAGCAGCGCCGCCGTCGACGCCGCAGGAATCTGCCAGGCCGCGAAGCCCGACGCGGGAAGCACGAAGGACAGCATGCGTTCGGAAGGGCCTAAGCGGTGGCCGAGCTCGATCGTCAGCGCGTCGCTGACCCCCGAGCCCGCCCACGGACGTTCGGCGGTGCCGTAGACGGTGACCAGGTAGTCGCCCGCTTCGAGCCGCGTGTTCAGGTTCCACTCGTGAATGCTGCGGCCCGGCTCGGGCGTGGCCAACGACTGCTCGAAGGGCACCTGCTCGAGCCACTCACCGTTTCTCCACACGGTGACCACGCCGGCGGTGCGGCCGAAGATGCGAAGGTTTGGAACCTCGGGCTTGTCCAAAGACAGCCAGAAGCTCGCTTGCTCGCCCGAGCGCAGCGTCTGTTCTTGCGGCCCCTTGTTCCGCTCGAGCTTCAGCGGCTTCGCGTTGAGTTCAGTGAACGCCTTCGCGGTGACGTCGACCTTGCCCTTGCCGCGCTTCGGCGACTGCAGGCGCAGCTTGTAGCTGCCGATGTCGAGCAGCAGGTCGGTGTCGCAGCTCGACTTTCCGGAGACGCCCGAGGTGGTGAAGGGGCCGCGCACTTTGTCGACGACGGTGCACGAGGTGCCGCTGGGCGACTTCGCGGTGACGCGCACCATCGCGGGCGCGTCGAGGGTGACGACGGACTCCTGTTTCCCGGTCGCAGGGACAAGGGCCGGCGAGACGTTCACTGCACTCATCAGCAAAGCGATCGTCGGAATCAGAGAGGTCATTGGGGCGCACGCACGCTAGCGGCTGGGGTCGCTACAGCAAGGTGCAAGCCACTTTCGTTGCAGAGGGAGCAGCGCTTTGTGGCCGCAATTCTTCGAGGGCCGCGGGCCGCTGTTTCGTGGGTGCTGGACAGCGTGTGCGACAAGGTGCTACCTGCGCCTACCTATTCTAAAGGAGCGGGGAAAAACAGATGAAGAACGCACTGCTGGTGGCTGCACTGATGCTGACGGGTTGTGGGGTTTCGCAGACGGAAGAGACCGGGCCGGACGCGCTCGACACCGAAGGAAACGAGCTGTCGGCGAGCTCGCGGTCGTACGTCACGTTTCAGCGCGACTTCCGCAAGTGCGCTTCGCCGATGTGCGGCGGCTTCTTCGTGACGGACGTGAACCGGGTGAACCCGACCCCGAAGTACGTCACGGCGCTCGACTTCAAGGCCTCGGGCCTCGACCAGAAGGCGATCGACGAAGTGCTCGGCGCCGAGCTGCAGAACGTGGTGCTGCGCGGGAAGCTGGGCGCGCCCATCACCCAGGGCAACACGCTGCGCCCGTTCATCGTCAGCGACGCCTTTCGCGGCATGCCCGGCGTGACCGCGGTCGCCGGCCAGCCGTACTTCAAGGTCGAGAGCATCAACGTCAACTGCATCAAGGCCCCGTGCCCGACGATGAAGGCGACGAAGCTGAACGCCGGTGGCAGCACGATGATCGACGGCCTCAGCGTGGCTGACGCGTCGCTGACCCGCGTGGATCATCAGTGGCTCGGTAACCGCGTCGCCGAGCACGGCGCGCTTCTCACCGCGAAGGTCATCAACGGCCAGCTGGTCTCTGGCACGTACGAGAAGATCCTCTCGGGAAGCCAGGTGTTCGTGAAGCTGCCCGAGGTCGCCGGCCCGTGCCCGTTGGTCAAGATGCCGCCGTGCCCGAACGGCAAGGTCCGCACGTACGAGCGCAACGAAGACCGCTGCGTGCTGCCGAGCTTCACCTGCGTCACCGGCGGCGCGTGCGCCCAGTTCGTCCCCGTGTGCGACCCAGGGTATGAGCTGCAGTCGTGGACGGGCGGCAACTTCGCCTGCACCGTCTACGCGTGCGACCCGCAGTTTTCGCTGTAAGCGGCTACCCGCCGTCGAACGAGCAGTGACCGGCGACGCAGGAGCTGCGGCCGACGCAGGCTTCGCTGGCGCTGATTGTCATCGCGCCGATCGTGCTCAGCCTCTTTGCGTTCCACGCGCTCTACGCCCAATCGGGCCTCGGCGTGGGAATCGTGCTCGTCGGCCTCACCGCGTCCCTCGCCTGGACCCACCGCGCTGCCTATGCCCCGCTGTTTGCCGCGGCGGCGCTGGTGCCTGGGTCCGCTCCGTCGCGGCGCGCGGTGACGGAGTAGGCGCTGGAGCCCACCCGAAAACCTCTTCGATCGAATTCGATCGAAGACCGAAATTGCTTTAACGGCGGTGGGTTGGCCAGAACCTGCGGAGGCTTCCTCGCCGCAGTGCGTTAGGGCTTCGATGGCAGCCGGCGCACTGCGTCAAAGTTTTCGATCGAATTCGATCGAATCGCTTTCGGGCCTCGCGGCAGCGACGGGAGTCGTCGCGGCGAGGTGGTCGCCCGCCCGGCGGTGGTGAGCCGATCAAGCCAGCCAATCGGAATCGGCCAGCGTCCTCGGCGCGGGGCTCAGGCGGATCGCTGCCAGGAAGCCGAGACGGGCGGCGCGATCGCCGTGAAGCGCTTCACTCGATTCACTGGCTGCCTTGTAGACTCGCGCGCACGCATGGACCAATTCCTCCGCACCATCGTGGCCTTTCCGGTCATGCCGATGACGGTCTTGCTGGGCGTGGTGCTCTGCTACTGGCTCTTCGTCATCCTTGGCGCAGTTGGCTTCGAAGGCGGCCACGACGGCATCACCGCAGGAGCCAAGGCTGCTGGCGAGGGCCTCACGGGTGGAATGAAGGCGGCGGGGGAAGCGGCCACCGGGTCGGCGAAGGCAGTCGGAGCGAAGGACGCCGGCGGCGAGGCCGACGGCAGCATCCTCGACATGCTCGGCCTCGGCAGCATCCCGATCACCATCACCGGCAGCGCGGTCGCCTTCTTCGGCTGGCTCCTCACCATCTTCGGCACGAACCTGCTGGGCGGCGGAGCGCTGATTCAATCGGGCGTGCTGCTCGGCTCCCTGGTACTCGCGCTTCTGTGCAGCGCGGTCGTGCTTCGACCACTGCGGCGCGTCTTCGACGGGCACAGCGCGATCAGCCGCAAAGAGCTGCGCGGCAAGATCTGCGTGATCTCGTCGGGCTCGGTCGACAAGGCGTTCGGTACAGCCACGATGGAAGACGGTGGGGCCGGCCTGATGATCCACGTCACGTGTGCGCGCGCGAACCCGCTGAAGAAGGGCGATCGCGCGCTGATCATCGACTTCGATCCAGCCAAAGACTCTTACGAGATCGAGCCCATCGACTGGCTCGAGCCGCGTGAAATCGAGGCCTTGAAGGATCCAGCGATGGCGGCCGGCGTGCTCGATGCGCGCCTTCGCCAGCGTTGAAAAAAGCAGCGCCTGACCTCGATAAATCGGCCCACGCCGCGATGCGCTCCGTACTAGAAATTGCCCCTCGCCTAAGGGGGCCTCGTACACATGGATCAGAACATCATCACTTTGCTGATGGCCATCGGCATCGGGTTCGTTGTCGTGCTCGGCATCGCGGTCATCGTCGCCCGCTTCTACCGCCAAGTCTCGCAGGGCCAGGTGTTGATCATCAACACCATGAAGAGCGAGCCGCGCGTCAGCTTCACCGGCTCCATCGTTCTGCCGATCATCAACCGGCACGAGATCATGGACATCTCGCTGAAGACGATCGAGATCGCGCGCCACGGCCGCGAAGGCTTGATCTGCGCCGACAACATCCGCGCCGACATCAAGGTCAGCTTCTTCGTCCGCGTGAACAAGACGGTCGAAGACGTGCTGAAGGTCGCGCAGTCAGTCGGCTGCGCGCGCGCGAGCGACGAAGGCACGCTGCAGGAACTCTTCGAGGCCAAGTTCTCTGAAGGCCTCAAGTCCGTCGGTAAGCGCTTCAACTTCGAAGACCTGTACCAGGAGCGCGAGAAGTTCAAAGACCAGATCGTGCAGGTCATCGGCAAGGACCTGAACGGCTACTTCCTCGAAGACGCGGCGATCGACCAGCTCGAGCAGACGCCGATCGAGCTGCTCAACAAAGAGAACATTCTCGACGCGCAGGGCATCCGGAAGATCACCGAGCTCACCACCGTGCAGAACGTGCTCACGAACGAGTTCCGGCAAACCGAGCGCAAGCAGATCACCAAGCAGAACGTCGAGGCCGACGAAGCCGTCTTCGCGCTCGAGCGCCAGCGCGCCGAAGCCGCCGCCAAGCAGAAGCGCGAGATCGAGACCATTCAGGCCCGCGAGTTCGCCGAGACCTCGCGCGTGCAGCAGGAAGAGCACACCAAGTCCGAGAACGCGCGCATCAAGGCCGAGGAAGAGGTGCAGATCAACGAGCAGAACAAGCTGCGCCAGATCGAGGTCGCCGGGAAGAACCGCGAGCGCGTCGTCGGCATCGAGGCCGAGCGCGTGCAGAAAGACCGCAACCTCGAGGCGATTCTTCGAGAGCGCGAAGTCGAGCTGATGCGCATCGGGAAGGAAAAGGCGCTGGAAGGAGAGCGCAAGGCCATCGCTGACATCGTGAGCACGCGCATCGCCGTCGAAAAGAAGGTCGCCGTCGAGGAAGAGCTGATCAAGGACCTGCGCGTCACCGCCGATGCGCAGCGCAAGAAGTCCGCCGCGATCATCACCGCCGAAGGCGTCGCGCAGGAAGCCGTCGTCGCCAAGGTGAAGAACGCCGAGGCCGATGAAGAGGCGGCCCGTCACGAAGCGAAGACGCGCATCATCCAGGCCGACGCCGCGCTCGAGGCCGCCGACAAGGACGCGCGCGCCAAGATTCGCCTCGCCGAAGGCATTCAGGCTGAGGAAGCCGCCTCCGGTCTCGCTGACGCCCGCGTGAAGGAAGCGCAGGCCGTCGCGGCCGAGAAGCAGGGCATGGCGCAGGTTCGCGTGCGGGAAGCCGACGCGGCGGCGATCGAGAAGCGCGGCGCCGCGGAAGCCGCGGTCGAAGAGGCGAAGGGCATGGCGCTGGTTCGCGTGCACGCTGCCGAAGCCGACGTGCTTCGCACCAAGGGGCTCGCCGAAGCGGCCGGCATCGAAGCGCACGTCAAGGCCGAAGCGATGGGCATCCAGGAAAAGCTGCTCGCCGAGGCGCGCGGCATCAAGGAGAAGGCCGAGGCGATGAAGCTGCTGCAGGGCGCGACCAAGGACCACGAAGAGTTCCGCCTGCGCCTCGACAAGGATCGCGCGATTGAAATGGAAGAGCTCAACGTCCGCCGCGATGTCGCGGGTCACCAGGCAAAGGTGATGGGCGAGGCCTTCAAGACCGCCAAGATCAACATCGTCGGGGGCGACGGTCAGTTCTTCGACCAGTTCATGAAGGCGGTCACCCTGGGCCAGCAGGTCGACGGAGCGATTCAGCAGTCCGAGTCCCTTCAGACCTTCCTCAAGCAGTACCTCGACGGTGAGGCCAACCTCCCGGCCGACCTGAAAGAGATCCTCAGCCGCCCGGGCCTCACGCAGGACGCCCAGAACATGGCGGTCGCCTCGCTGCTCACCCGGCTCGCGAAGTCGCCGGGCGAGATTATCGAAGGCAAGAAGAAGGGCTAGCGACCAAGCCCGATGGCCGAGCAGCCTGAACAGAAAGAAGCTGCCCTCGAAGGAGGCAGCTACGAGGTCATTCGCGCGCGCCTGCTCAAGCAGGCCGGTGAGCTCGGCGCGCGCGTCGAGGCGCTCAACGCGCGCCGCAGGCAGGAGTTCGGCGGCCAGGAGCTCGCCGTCATCGGAAACGATCGCGTCCGCACCGAGCACAACTGCGTGCCGCGCAACATCGTGCCCGTCGGCCGCCACCTGCTGCTCGGCTTCAACGTCTTCATGGGCCTCAAGCAGGAACGCGCGCTGAGCGACGTGTTCTCACTTCACAAGTTCGAGAAGACGGGTGAGGGCGCCTTCGACTTCGGGCCGGTGCCTGCCACCGAGGCAGGCGGCTTCCTCGTCGATCGCCGCTTGCAGAAGGACTTCGACGAGCTGACGCGGTACTACAAGGACGCCAAGCTCGATCGCCTCACCCGCACCGACGCGCGGATGTTGGCGGTGTTTCGCACCGGGCAGACCGCGCGCGACATCAAGGTGCTGCGCTTCTCGGTCGACGGCCAGGGGCTGCCGACCTACCTCGACAACCGCGGCGAGGCAGACCTGCCGCAGGCGAAGACGCACGACTTCGAGTGGACCCGCTGCAGCCGCGAGGCGCACGTCACCGGCAAGCACCCGCACATCAACGTGCTCGATGAGATCTTCGTCGAGACCGTGAAGGGCGACCTCACCATCAAGGTCGAGAACAACACCGAGACAGGGCAAGGCGTCTACTCCGAGCCTGTCGATGACCCTGACCAGGCGCTCGACGACGCCGAGTTCTATTTTGCGAAGGTCGGCGTCCTCATTCTGTTGAAGGTGCTGCCGTTTCGAGAACAGAAGTACCGCTACCTCGTCTTCAACTCGCGCACCCAGTCGGTCGCGCGGCTCGACGCAATCGGCGTCTCGTGCATCGGGCTTCCGGAAGACCAGGGCATCATCTTCCCCGGCGGCTACGTGCTGCAGACGGGCGAGGTGAAGACCTTCGAAGGTGACGTCACCAACCTCACCTTCAAGCGCGTGGTGCGCAGCCCGAATGGCGAAGACGTGCTCTACGTCTTCTACAGTCCGGTTGATGGGCGCTACGTGCTGTTGCCGTACAACCTCGTCCGCAAGGAAGTGCTGAACCCGATTCACTGCCACGGGTACGCGCTGTTTCCCGATGGGCAGATGGTCACCTTCCGCTCGGCCAGCAGCGAGCCGACGCGCGTCCACCCGATGCAGGTGTGGACGACGCCTTTCGTGTCGGCGGAGGTGGCGGCGGCGGCTCCGAAGAGCACCTCGTTTCTGGGCAAGGTGGGCAATGCCGAGCTCGTGCGTGGGGTGTCTGACGCCTTCACGCTCAAGCGCATGGCCGAGGCGCCGAGCCCGACGCGCCGCACTTTCGAAGACTTGTCGAAGGCGTGCGAGCGGCTCACCGACGCGTACTACTGGCTGGGCAACGCCGAGATTGGGCTGCGCGAGGTGGTCGCCGAGCTTCAGCGCGCTTCCGAGCTGATCGTCGACGAGTTCGAGAAGGTGCAGGCGCTGCAGCGCACCGCGCGCGAGGCGATTGCCACCGCGGCGACCCAGCAGGACGAGCTCATCAAACGGCTCACGCCGGAAGACCTGCGATCCACCGACGCGTTCATGGACGCGCTGTCGTCGCTGCGCAAGCAGCGCGGCCGGTTGATCACCCTCAAAGACCTGCGCTTCATCGACGCCGAGAAGCTGCAGACGCTCGAGCAGCAGATCGTCGCCGCCTTCGAGAACGTGAGCCTCGGCTGCGTCGCCTTTCTCGCGCAAGACTCCGCGCTGACGCCGGTGGTCGAGAACATCGATCGCATCGGGGCGCAGGCGCCGCAGGTGACGCGGAACTCCGAGCTGCAGCCGATTGCGGCCGAGCTCGAGAAGGTGGGCGAAGGGCTCGACGTGCTGGGCGAAGTCGTCGGCGGGCTGAAGGTCGGCGAACCCACCGTTCGCGCCGGAATTCTCGAGCGCATCAGCGACGTGTTCGGCCGGCTCAACCGCGTGCGCGCCATCATCCAGGGCCGCGCGAAGGACCTCGGAAGCAAGGAACGCAGGTCTGAGTTCGGCGCCCAGTTCAAGCTGCTCTCTTTGAGCATCGAGAGCGCCCTCTCGCTCACCGACACCCCCGACAAGGCCGACGAGCAGCTGGCCCGCCTGTCGACCCAGCTCGAAGAGCTCGAAGGCCGCTTCTCTGAGTTCGACGAGTTCACGGGCGAGGTCGGTAACAAGAGAGAAGAGCTCTTCGAGGCGTTCGGAGCGCGCAAGCAGGCGCTGGTCGACGAGAGGCAGCGGCGCGCCGCGAACATGTTCACCGCGGCCGAACGGATCCTCGAGGGCGTGGGGCGTCGCGCGAAGGCGTTGAAAGACGACGACGCGCTGAACGCGTACTTCGCCGGCGACCCGATGATCGACAAGCTGCGCGCGCTCTCGGCCCAGCTGCTCGAGCTCGGCGACAGCGTGAAGTCCGACGAGCTCGACTCGCGGCTGAAGACGGCCCGCCAGGATGCGCTGCGGTCGATGCGCGACCAGCAAGAGCTGTTCGAGGAAGGCACGAACGTCATCAAGCTCGGCACCCACCGCTTCAACGTCAACACCCAGCCGCTGGAGCTCACCGTGCTGCCGAAAGACGGCGCCCTTCACGAGCACCTCACCGGCACCGACTTCTCGCAGCGCCTCGACGCGCCCGAGCTGCTCGCCGCGAAGGACCTGTGGGACCAGACGCTGCCTTCCGAGTCGCCCGACGTGTACCGGGCCGAGTTCCTCGCCGCGCAGGTGCTGTTTGCGGCAGAGGCCGGTGACCAGGGCCTCACGCTCGAGACGCTGCGCGAGGCGGCGCGCGAAAAGGATGCGCTGACGGTGGTTTGCCGGAAGTGGGCGGCCGATCGCTTCGACGAAGGCTACGAGCGCGGGCTGCACGACGCCGACGCCGCGCTGATTCTCGACACAGTGCTGAAGCTTCGCGATGCCGCGGGGCTGCTGCGGTTCGGTGGGACGCCTCGCGCCTGGGCGACGCTGTACTGGGCCGAGCTCGAAGACGCGGCGCTGCGGGCGACCCTTCACCGCCGGGCGCAGAGCCTGGGGCGCTTGAAGGAAAAATGGGCGGCCGCGAAGGAAGGCGATCAGCTCGCTGCCGAGCTCGCGGCGAAGATTCAAGCGTTCGCCGATGCGCAGAACCTCACCGCCACGTCCTCCGACCTCGCCAGCGCCGGCCGTTACCTCGTCGAAGAGCTCGCCAGTGCCACTGCGCGGTTCGTGGTCAGCGCCGACGCGGTGTCCTTGCGCGAAGGCCTCTGGCAGCAACTCGAGGTCGCGGGCAGCCGTGCGTCGCTCGAAGCGGACCTCGAAGCGCTCGCGAAGCAGCCCGGTGAGAAGTTTCGCCTCGCCCGCGCGTGGCTCGCGGCCTTCGTCGGGAGCCAGGGCGTCGCCGGTGCGCGGTGGTCGCGATCAATCGACGAGGCGGCCGCGCTGCTGGCGGTGGACGAACGGAAGGTTGCGCGCGCCCCGTCGGCGGCGGCGCTCGAGGCAGAGGTCAGCGGGCTGTTGGGTCTTCACCCGCGGGTGAGCGCGAATCGTTTGACCGTGCGGCTCGACGGGTTCATGGGCCGGCTCACTGCCTTCGTGACCGAGCGTCTGCCCCGCTACCAGGCGTACCGTGCGACACTGCGAGATTTGCTCGAGCGTGAAAGGAAGCGGCTCAAGCTCGACGAGCTGAAGCCCAAGGTGCTCTCGAGCTTCGTGCGCAACCGGCTGATCGACGAGGTCTACCTGCCGCTGATCGGCTCGAACCTCGCCAAGCAGTTGGGAGCGGCCGGCGCTGCCAAGCGCACCGACAACATGGGCCTGCTGCTGCTCATCTCGCCGCCCGGCTACGGCAAGACGACGCTGATGGAGTACGTCGCGGCGCGCCTGGGGCTCACCTTCGTGAAGGTGAACGGGCCGGCGCTGGGGCACGAGGTGTCGTCGGTGGATCCGGCGGAAGCTCCGAACGCGACGGCGCGGCAGGAGGTCGAGCGCATCAACTTCGCGTTCGAGCTCGGCAACAACGTGATGCTGTACCTCGACGACATCCAGCACACGAACCCCGAGCTGCTGCAGAAGTTCATCTCGTTGTGCGACGCCCAGCGAAAGGTCGAAGGCGTGTGGGGCGGGGTCACGCGCACCTACGACTTCCGCGGCAAGAAGTTCTGCGTGGTGATGGCGGGCAACCCGTACACCGAGTCGGGCGATCGCTTTCAGATCCCCGACATGCTCGCGAACCGCGCCGACACCTACAACCTGGGTGATCTGGTCGCGGGGAAAGAGCATCTCTTTTCGCTCAGCTACCTCGAGAACTCGCTGACCTCGAACCCGGCGCTCGCTGCGCTGGCGACGCGGCCGCCGAAAGACGTGCACGCGTTGATTCGGATGGCGCAGGGCGAAGACGTGCCGCAGACCGAGCTGTCGCACGCGTACTCGGCGGTCGAGCTGTCAGAGATCACCGAGGTGATGAAGCGGCTGTTCCGGGTGCAGAACACGCTGCTCAAGGTGAACCAGCAGTACATCGCGTCGGCCAGCCAGGACGATCGCTTTCGCACCGAGCCGCCCTTCAAGTTGCAGGGCAGCTATTGCAACATGAACAAGATTTCCGAGAAGGTCGCCGCGGTGATGACCGAGGACGAGGTCGAACGCGTGCTCGACGCCCACTACAACGGCGAGTCGCAGACGCTGACCACTGCTGCCGAAGTGAACCTGTTGAAGCTCGCGGAGCTCCGCGGCCGCCAGTCGCCGCAGCAGATCGAACGGTGGAAAGAACTGAAGGGCGGGTACGTGCGGGTGCTGCGCATGGGTGGCGCCGAGGATGATCCAGTGGTTCGGGTCACCGGTACGCTCGCCGCGCTGGGCACCGAGCTGGCGAGCATTCGAGATGCAGTCGCCGCGCCCGAGGCCCTGGGGCCGAAGCTCGATGCGCTCGCCGAAGCACTTCGCGGTGGGACGCTGGGTGACAAGCTCGATGAGCTGCGCGGCGCGGTGGTCACGGCGGCGAAGCACTTCCCTCATGCGGCGGATTTCGAGCCGGTGCTCAAGCAGCTGCTGGCCGTTCGTCCTGCGACTCCCGATTTGTCGCCGCTGCTCGAGAAGCTCGCCGCCCATCGGGCTCCCGACTTGTCACCGCTGCTCGAGAAGCTCGTCGCTGCGATGGCTGAACGGCCGGCGACGACCGTCGTACCGCCCGGCCTGGCGCCGAAGAAGTCGCGCGAGATGCTGCCCGAGGACGTCGACAAGCAGCTCGCGTTGCTTCGCGAAAGTCTGGCCCCACTCGCCAGGGCCGCGCGTGCGTCGCTGCAGGCCGACACCGAAGGCTCGCTGAGCGCCGTCGTCGTCTGGGAACAGGTGAACCAGGCGCTCGAGCTGCTCAAGCTGCTCGGCGTGCGCGCGTCACGGAAGTAGCGACCTACTTCGGCGTGTTCGTGAACGGCACGTGGTCGCGGCACGGCTGGCCGCGCAGCGACGGGCAGGGCGGCGCCATCGGCGGAGCGACGACTCCCATCACCACCGGCAACACCACGCTCGACGGCCTCAGCGCGTCGTGGCCGATCGCGTGCTTCACCTCGACGTCGTACTTCGCGTTGTCGAAGCGCCAGTCGGCCCGCGTGCCGCCGGGCGTATCGACGGTGACCTTCACCTTAGAGCCGGCCCGCATCACGTGCGCGAAGCCCGCAGTCGGCACGCGCACCAGCGTCCACGCACCGGGAACCAGCGGCGCCCAGTTCTTCTGCTCGAAGGTCTGGTCTGGCCAGGTCTGCGTCGACGCCGGCCCCGGCATGCGGTGGCCCGCGCGCATCCACCCCGACTGCACGTACATCTCTTTTCCGTCGGCCCGCACTTCCGACAGCGTCACCTGCAGGTCGGCCCCCGTCACCTTGGCATTCACCCAGAGGTCGACGCTCGCCGTCCCAATCATCGCCAGGTCCGCAGCGAGCGCCGCGCCTTCGAACACCACCCCGTCGCCAGCGACGGGTTGCTTCCAGTCGTACTTCGGCAGCTTGTCCCAGATGCCTCCACCAGCCGCGAGCACACCGCGCGCCCCCTGGAGCGGATCGAGCCGGAAGGTCGAGGCCGAGTCGGCGACCGTCGGCGCGACCGCGTCCAGCGACCCGTTCGGCTGGAAGAAGAGCCGCGTCGCCACCGTCGGCGGCGGCCACGACGGGAAGCTCTGTTCGTAGAGTCCCTTCGGCGCGCCGAGATCGTTCGGGTCACCCGCGCCGTTCTCGAAGATGACGCGCAGCTTTGGCTCGGCCTTCCACGCGGCCACCGCTTCGTCGTACGTCGCGTAGTTGCGAAAGCGCGTCTCGGGGAAGGTCATCTTCGATTGGTAGACGCTGTCGAAGATGAAGGGCGCGAAGTTCCGCAGTTTCGGATCGAGCGGGATCCGCTTCGCGACGAACAGCTCGAGGAACACCTGCCACTCGGCCAGCACCTGCGGCGCCAGGCCGTCGATGTGGACGCCGTTCGTCGCCGTCATCCGCAGCGCCGGCGCGTTCTTGAACTTGTCGAACAACGTGAAGAAGTAGGGCCCGGTCTGCTCGTCTTGCCACTGGTTCACCAGGAACACCGGCACTTCAATCTTCTCGGCCAGCACCGTCGGGTTCAGCCGGTCGTGCTCGCGCGGATCGTAGAACTCGATCAACCGCGCCTGCGCGACGTTGTCGATCAGCTGCCCGTGCAGCAGCTGGTTCTCTTTGCAGAGCTCGTCTCCGGCATCGACGCGCGCCTGTTCCCAGCCCTGGCCATACGGCACCGCCTTGCTGAGCACGTTCTTCACCCAGCTCAGCGCGAAGCCGTCGTTCAGGATTCCGCCCGGCAACAGCGTCGACGCCGTATTGCCGATCACGCTCATCGGAGCGATCGCTGCCAGGCTCGGCGGCTTCTCGGCCGCGACGAACATCTGCGAGATGCCCGGGTACGAGAGGCCGACCATGCCGACCTTGTGGTGCAGCGCCCAGCTCTGCGCGGCGACGATCTCGATGATGTCGTAGCCGTCGAGCACCTGCATCGGCTCGAAGTAGTCATACGCGCCGCCCGAGCAGCCCGTGCCGCGCATGTTCACGCTCACCGTCGCGTACCCCGACATGCCCGCCAGCAACGCGCTGCCGTCGTACGGCGGGGTGCAGACCACTGGAAAATCAGAACAGAGGAACTCGAAGCCCATCTGCGGCTTGCCCGGCTTCGACGCCGAGTAGCCCGAGTAGTTCACCACCGTCGGGAAGCGGCCCTTGTCCGAGCCGGGCAGGGTGACCCAGGCCGACAGCGTGGTGCCATCGCGCATCGTCAGGTAGTTGAAGCCCGCGACCAGCGGCTGCGACGTGTACAGGTCGGGCTTCGGCGTGCTGGATGCGACGGACATCACCGTCATCGCCTTGCTCTGCTCCGTCGGGTTCGCGTCCTTGATGCGGACCACGTAGCCCTCGCCCGGTGGCAGCTTGCGGAAGACGAAGCTGCCGAGCGTGTCGGCGGTGCCGGTGGCGATGACTGCGCCTTTGCCGTCGCGCGCCTCGAGCACGGTGCCCGGCTCCGCGTGGGTGACGTGCAGCTGCTCGACGCTGGCGAGCACGGTGAACTTCGCTTCCTTGCCTGGGTTGCAGCCCAGCATCAACAGGGTGGCGACGGCGAACCAGGTGCGCATGCGGACGTCCTTACTTCTTTTCGGCCCGCTGGGCGTCGTACCACTGGGGCAGCGACTTCACCTGGGCCTGGTCGTCGATCGCGATGTTCAGCGCCCTCAGCCGGTCGAACAGCTGATTCGTCGCCTCGCCGGGCAGCGCTCTGGGCCCCTGGATGCGGTGACAGAAGAACGTGCGGCACCCCAGCGGGCGGTGCTCGTAGACGGTGCACCGCAACCCGGCCAGATCGAGAAACGGGCAGCCGCCATCGGGGCGTGGAGGAGGCAGGGGCCCCTGCTGAACCAGGAGCTGCCACTCGCTGGGCCACAGCCACGGCGGGCGGCCAGTGGTCTTCAGCTGGCAGCACTCGGCGCTGCCGGGACACGAGTGCCTGCCCCACTCGGCGTCGGCCTTCTTCAAGACCGAGCGCGTCTCGTTCAACGCTTTGCGAAGCAGGGGGTCCATTCGTCAGTTCGTGAGTGTACGCGCAGGCTAGGCGCGTTAGCTTGCCGCGCCTCATTCGCGGCAAGGGGGAAGCCATGCAGGATCCACAGATGATTGGCGGCGGCGCGAAGTGCGCTGTTCACGTCGACCGCATCGCCACCCGCACCTGCGCGCGCTGCGGCAATTTCACCTGCGACGAATGCAACCTGGGCGGCTCTGAGACCCAGTGCCCGGCGTGCCGTGCCATCTCGGGCAGCGACGCCTGGCCCTTCTCTCGCGACGCCTACAGCTTCGACGGCATCTGGACCCAGGCGCTCGAACGCTTCAAGGCCGAGTGGATCATGCTGTCGGTCAGCGTCCTGATTCTGATGGCGGTCGGCATGGTGGCCGGCATCTTCAACTCGATTTTCCAGACTGTGGCGCGGCTCGCGATCGGTGAGCGCGGCGGCACGATGGGCATCATCTGGGTCACCGTTGTCTCGACGCTGATGTCGCAGCTGGTGTCGATGATCATTCAGGGCACGTTCACGATGGGGCTCTTCCGGATCATCATCGACGTGCTGCAAGGCAAGAAGGCGGACGTCGGCCGCATCCTCACCCAGCTGCCGAAGCTTCCCCGGTACATCGTTCAGACCTTCCTCTTCTTCGTGATGATCGGCCTCCCAATGCTGCTGTACGTCGTCCTGCTCGGCGTCGTGGCGAGTGTGGTGACGGGCGTCGGGCTTTCCGACCCGAGCAACTTCGCTCGCCTCTTCAAGGGCGCCGGCATCGGCGTGCTCGTGATCGGCTTCCTCGCGGCGCTGCCCATCATCTACTACTTCACGTTGCCGCTGATGTTCGCGACGATGGAGCTGGTCTACGGCGACTCGCCGCCCGTCGAATCGATTCGCCGCGCGTTCGTGATCGCCAGGGGCCACCGTTGGAGCATCATCGGCTTCGGCCTGATCTCGTTACTTGTCGTGCTCGTTGGTCTCCTCGCGTGCTGCGTCGGCATCATCCCGGCGGTCGCGCTCGTGTACATGTTGCTGGTCGGCCTCTACCTCTCGCTGCGAAACGGCTCGGGCCTGCCGCCCCCGGTCGAGAGCTAACTCGCCCGCAGCACGAAGCACTTCAGGTAGCGCGTCTCGCGAAGGCCCAGCAACACTGGGTGGTCCTTTCCCGCGCCGCGCTTTTCGACAATCTGAATCCGGCGCTTCGCGTCGGCTGCGGCCGAGTCGAGCATGGCTTCGAACTCGTTCTCGGGCACGTGGTAGGTGCAGCTCGCCGTGATCAGGTACCCGCCCGGGTTCAGCAACTGCATCGCCCGCAGGTTGATTTCCTTGTACCCGCGGATCGCCGCTTCGATCGCGTTCTTGTTCTTCGCGAAGCTCGGCGGGTCGAGGACGATCGTGTCGTACTTCTTTCCCTCGTCGACCATGTCACGAAGGAAGTCGAAGGCGTTGGCGGTGACGACGTCGACGTTCGAGAGGTTGTTCAGCTTCGCGGCGACGACAATCTGCCCGCACGCCGCGTCTGAGATCTCGACCGCGGTGACCCGCTTCGCCTTTCGCGCCAACTGCAGCGCGAAGCCGCCGTGGTACGAAAAGCAGTCCAGCGACTCGCCGAACGCGTAGTTGCCCGCGACGACGTGGTTCTCACGCTGGTCGAGAAACGCACCAGTCTTCTGCCCATTGATCAGGTCGGCGCGGAGCTCGATCGAACCTTCGTTGTAGCTGACCGCGGGGGGCACCTCGCCGCGCATCACTCCCTTCTCGAGCGCGAGGCCTTCGAGCGCGCGAACGCCGACGTCTGACCGGTTCACGATGCCCTTCGGCTTGAAGTGCGCGACCAGCAGGTCGGCGATCAGCTCTTTTCTCTGCTCGACGCCGGGCACGAGGAACTGCACGGAAAGATAGTCACCGAAGCGGTCGACGACCAGACCCGGAATGCCGTCGGCCTCGCCGTGAATGACGCGGTAGGTGGTCTCGCCCGAGTAGGCGTCTTTGCGAAGCTGATCGGCCGAGACGATGCGCGCCTTGAAGAACGCTTCGTCGATCGGCCGGTCTTCCCAGGTCAGCCAGCGCAGCGAGATCTTCGACTCGCGCGAGAAGAAGGCCTGCCCGAGGAAGAAGTTCCGGTGGTCGGTGACCTGCACCACCTCGCCCCCCATCAGCGACTTCGGGGCCTCGACATCCGATTGGTAGATCCACGGGTGGGCGTTCGTCCAACGTTCAACGCCCCGGCGCGACAGCTTCACCTTCTTGCCTTCACTCACAGCGAGATCACCTCGTCCACCGTCACCTGCCCCGTGCCTTCTTCTTTCACTGTGCACGCCGCGATGTGCGGGTCGTGCTCGAGGAAGAGGATCCACTTCTCTTCCAGCGCCTGCGCCAGCAGCTGGCGCTTCTCTTCGATCACCGTCAAGGGATACAGGTCGTACGCCGCCACCCAGGGCGCGCGAAGGTGCGACGCAGTGGGGACGAGATCTCCGCAGTACACCAGCGTCTGGTCAGCGTCCTCGACGCGCACCAACTGCAGCCCGACGGTGTGCCCTTCGCTGACGAAGAGGTGCAGCCCTTCGTAGAGCTCGGTGGCGCCTTCGAGCAGGTGCAAGCGGCCGCTGGACTCGAGCGCGGCAAAGTCTTCGCGGCGAAAGCTGGCGGCGTCTTTCTCACTGGGCTGGTGGGCCCATTTCCAGTGGCGGCGCTGCAGGTGGTAGGTCGCGTTCGGAAAAGCGAGGCAGCCATCGCGCGTGGTGCCGCCCGCGTGGTCGAAGTGCAGGTGGGTGAGCACGACGTCGGTGATGTCGGCGCGGGTCAGGCCCGCGCGCAACAGCTCGCGCTCGAGATCCGTCTTGCTGTGATCGATGCCATACATGTCGCGGAACTTGCCTGACCACGCGCTGCCAATGCCGTCGTCGACGAGCACCCGGCGCTTGCCGTCGACGATGAGCAGGCAGCGCACCGCCAGCTGAATGCGGTTTCGTTCGTCGGGAGGAAACTTCTTTTCCCACAGCGGCCGCGGGACGACGCCAAACATCGCCCCGCCGTCGAGGGCGATCGCGCCATCGCGAACTTCGTGCAAGGTGAACCGGCCCAGGGTGTACGGCATCGCGGGGCGCATCCTCGCACGTGTATAAGGACAAAGTGCGCTACGAGCTGCTGGTTCAGCCTCAAGAGCCCAACGTTCCCTGGGACCCGGCGGCCTTCGATCTGCTGCTCAGCCAGAAGGCGACGGCTCCCAATGCCGATGGCTCGCGCACCTGGCGGCTGAAGCACGGCGATGTGCAGGTGCGGCTGCTGATCGAAGCCGGGAAGCCCATCGCCACCGAGCTTCGCGTCGAGCTGTCAGACAAGCTGGATCTGATTCGCGAGCTGGTCGTCGAAGGCGTCGCGCTCGCCGCCATCGCGGGCGCCCGGGTGGTCGACCCCCAGCTCTCGAAGACGCTGATCGCCACCGATGACGGCCTCGTCGCCGACCAGTACCTGCGCACCGCCCAGTACGCGGGGCAGTACGCGGGCGTGTCGAGCGCGGTGATCGCCAGCTACGGGCGCGTCGAGGAAGACGAGGAGTGGAAGCCCAGCACCAAGCTCACCATCGCCGTCGTCGTCTTCTTCGCCGCGATCTACCTGTTCATCGAGAAGCTGCTGTAGCGACTACGGCAGGATCTTGAAGGTCGTGTTCAGCCACGGCCACCACTGCGAATAAGTGGCAGCGGTGGCGCCGAAACCCACGACAGCGGCCGCGAGCACCCAGCGCCAGCGCCGCGGCGGCGGAGCAGGATTGTCGAACTCCCGCATGATCGTCATCTCGGTCAAGCTCAGCCGGCCCAGCGCCTCGGACTCGGTAATTTTTCCGCGGTGGCGCAGGAACGCCATCAGCAGCGAGTGCTCGGACATCGTCAGGTGGTTCGAGACCCAGCTGTCGAGCGCGCGCCGCAATTCGGCGACGTCGAAGTAGCGCTTCTCGGGCTTCAGCTGCATCGCGCGCGTCACGATCGCCCGCAGCTCAGACGGGGCGTGCGGCGCAGCCTTCTTCAGCTTCTCGAGCTTCCCCTGCGCAATCTTCGCGAACACCTCGCCCGCGGTGGCGCCGGTGAACGCACGCTTCCCGCTGAGGCTCTCGTACAGCAAGACGCCCAGCGAATAGATGTCGCTGCGGTTGTCGACCTCGCCGCCGGTGCACTGCTCGGGCGACATGTATGCGGGCGTGCCGACGGCGGTGCCGGTGCGGGTGAGCTTGTCGAGGCCTTCGTCCTTCGCGATCCCGAAATCCATCAGCTTCACTTCGCCTGTCTTCGTGATCATCACGTTCGACGGCTTCAGGTCGCGGTGGATGATTCGCGCGAAGTGCGCGTGCTCGAGTGCGGCAGCGATCTGCGCCGCAATCACGGCCGCCACTTCCGGAGGCAGCGCCCCTTCCTTCAGCAGATCGCCGAGGGTGGGCCCGTCGACGAGCTCCATCACCATGTACAGCGCGTCGCCCTTCTCGATCAGGTCGTAGAGGGTGACGATGTTCTGGTGGCGGAAGGCGCCCAGGGCCAGCGCCTCGCGGCGGAAGCGAGACAGCGTTTCCTTGTTCTTCGCGAGGTCGGCGGGCAGCTCTTTGATCGCGACCTCGCGCTGCAGCGGCTCGTGCACCGCGCGATACACGGTCGCCATGCCACCCTTGCCGAGCTCGCCGAGGATCCGGCACTCGCCCACCTTGCGGGGCTTCATTTTTGAAACCTCCAGCACCGGTGAACGGTGCGCCGAAAATCTTCGGGCAGGGACTTCGGGGTCAGCTCTTCACCATCGGCCAGGTCGACATCCAACTCGAAGCCGAGAAAGTTCGTCGAGAAATACAGTGTGCCGCCTGGCGCCAGCAGCCCTTCGACCTGGGAAATCAAGTGCGCGTGGTCGCGCTGCACGTCCCACGATCGGCCCATCTTCTTCGAGGTCGAGAACGACGGAGGGTCGACCACCGCCAGATCGAACCCGCCCTTCGCCGACTCGAGCCACTGCAGCACGTCGGCACGAATGACCGTGTGCTGGGCCCCGGAAGCGAACCCGTTCAGCTTCAGGTTCCTTTCTGCCCAGTCGCAGTACGTGTTCGAGAGGTCGACGGTGGTCGTCTGCTTCGCGCCACCCGCCGCCGCGTAGACGCTGAAGCTGCCCGTGTACGCGAAGAGGTTCAGCACGCGCTTGTCCGCCGCTTCGCTTCGGACCCGCGCGCGCGTGTCGCGGTGATCGAGGAAGAGCCCGGCGTCGAGGTAGTCGGACAGGTTCACTTCGAAGGTGAGCCCGTTTTCCTTCACCGTGAAGACCGCCTGGTCGGCCGCCACCTTCTCGTACTGCCCCCCAATTCGTTCGTGCGTCTTGGTGAACACCGCCGCGCCGGGGAAGACCTGGCCGATTGCCGCCAACACTTCGTCGCGCTGCGCTACCGCCGTGCCGTCTTTCACTTTCGCGCGGCGCGGGTATTCCATCACATGCACCCGGCCACCGTAGACGTCGACCGCGAACGGGTAGTCGGGCATGTCGAGGTCGTAGATGCGGTACGCCTCGAGCCCGCGCCGCTTCGCCCACTTCGTCCAGTGGCGGGCGTTCTTGGCGAGCCGGTTCTCGAACGCGGACATTGGCGTTCTGTGTACCGCGCCACCTCGGCCAAGGCAGCCACAGATGACGCTTGGTTGTTACGCTGACGCGCGCTTTCCACTTCGAGGTGCTGATGCCCGCTGACGACTTCGAAGCTCAATACTCCCGACTGGGGCTCGACCCGGCGGCGGCGATCGACGCAACCTTCGTCTCGGGCGAGCAGGGCGCCACGATTTCCCGGTCGTCGCTGTCGACCTCCGAGCTCGGTACCACCGGCACGCTTCCGCGGCTGACGCTCGGCAGCCCCGACGCTGCCTTCGTCAGCGGCGAAGACCCGGCCGAACTCGTCGTCGTTCACGTCCTCGGCGAAGGCGGCATGGGCCAGGTGCTGCTTGCCCGCCAGCACTCGCTGGGCCGCGAAGTCGCGGTGAAGGTGCTGAAGCCCTCGGCGACAAACAAGGCTGCCGCCGAAGCGCTGGTCGAAGAGGCGCGCACCACCGGCTCGCTCGAGCACCCCGGAATCGTCCCCGTCTACGCGCTCGCCCGCGACGCCACCGGACTTCCCGCCTTGGTGATGAAGCGGGTCGACGGCGTCAGCTGGCGTTCGCTGCTCCAGGCCCCGAACCACCCGTCGTGGCAGCGCATCGCCAGCGGCCGAGACCGCCTCGAAGCCAACTTCGAGATCCTCATTCAGGTCTGCAACGCCACCGCGCATGCCCACCAGCGCGGCGTCATTCACCGCGACCTCAAGCCCGCCAACATCCTCATCGGCGAGCTCGGCGAGGTGTACGTCGCCGACTGGGGCGTCGCGATTCAGAAGGCGCGGCTCACCCCTGGGCCGCCGCGATTGGTCGGGACCCCGGCATACCTGGCGCCCGAGATGGTGACGGGCGACCCGTCGATGACCGACGAACGCACGGACATCTATCTGCTTGGTGGCACGCTGCACGAAGTCCTCACCGGCGAGCCGACCCATGGCGGCACGTCGGTGCACGACGTGCTGCAGCGAGCTTTCGTGGCCGCTCCGCCCGTGTTGCCGACCGAGATTCCCGCCGAGCTCGCCGCGCTCTGTACGAAGGCGCTCGCGCAGGATCCGAAGACGCGATTCCAATCGGCGCTCGAGTTTCGCGACGCGCTCCGCCTCTTCCTTCAGCACCGCGGCTCGATTCGCCTCGCCGATGCCGCGACCCATCGCCTGCGCCTGCTGGAGGCGATGGCGAAGGTGCCGCTGGCCGCCGACCAGGAACGCAGCTGGTACTCGCTGATCTCCGAGTGCCGCTTCGGCTTCGCGCAGGCACTGGAGGCCGACCCGCAGAGTCCGGTCGCCCAGCGAGGGCTCGAACGCTGTCTCGAGGTCGCCACCGCCCGCGAGCTCGAACGCGGGTCGAGCCACGCCGCACGCGCTTTTCTGGTCGAGATGAAGTCGCCACCCGCTGCGCTCGCTGATGCAGTCAAACTGCTCGAGGCGAAGGACCTCGAACGCACTGCACGCGAAGCGCTGCACCTGAAAGAAAGGCACGAGCTGAACCCGATGGTCTCGGTGCGCGAGCGCAACAAGATGGTGCTCGTGCTCGCCGTCGCCGTTGGGGCAGTCGTCGTTCTCTTCAGCGCTTTCCCTTCCGTCCGCGAGGCCGTCAACGCCCAGCTCGGCCGCTGGGCGCGCCTCGTGCCGATGGGCATCGTCGCCGCCGTCTACCTCATCTGCCTGTTCGTCGGCCGCCGCTCGCTGCTGACCACCCGCATCAACCGCCAGCTGATGGCGATGATTGGCGTCGGCATCTTCTCGATGGAGCTCGGCCGCATCCAGTTCATGTTGCTCGGCCTCACGATGCGGGTGTCGCTGATGCACGACGCCTGGATGATGGCGTCGGTGCTGGTCGTCTGCGCCTTCATTCTCCACTGGGGCTTCGCAGTGACGGGCGCCGTCTTTCTCGTCGCCGGGCTTGCGGTGGGCGCATCACCCGATGAACACGCGATTCCGATTTTCAGCGGGCTCTCGATGGTCGCTTTTGTGTCGACGGTGGTGATGTTCCGCGTCTGGCAGAGGGATCTCGAAAGGGCGCAGCGCGTTTGAGCACCGCGCTTTTGATCGCAGATCTCGAAGGAATCGCGGCGGTCACCACGCTCGAGTCATTGGTCTTCGGTGGGGCAGGACACCTCGAGGCGTGCGCGGCGATGACGCGAGAGGTGAACGCGGCGATCGAAGGCCTCGTCGCGCAGGGCTTCACCCACGTCCGGGTCAGCGACACGCACCGGTCGGGCAGCGGCGCACCGAACCTCGAGGCGCTGCACCCGGCCGCCCAGCCCTTCTTCGTCGACCCCGACTGCTACGGCGGGGCCCTGCTCGACGGCGTCTCGGCAATTGCCTGCGTCGGCATGCACGCGGCGGGCGGCACTTCGGGCTTCGCGGCCCACACCGTCGAGGCGCACTGCGCGTGGCTGCTGAACGGGCGCCCCATCAGTGAGGCCGAGCTTGCGCTGTGGCTCGCGGCCGACCGCGGCATTCCGGGAATCTTCGTCGCGGGCGACGACGTGCTCGCCGCGTCACTGGCCGGCACCCTGCGCACCGTGGTCACCAAACAATCCACCGGTCTCGATTCGGCGATTCCGAACGCCGATGTCGAGGCGGCGATTCGCGCCGCGGCGCAGGCGGGGCCGGTGCCGATTGCGGTCGCTCCGTCGGGGCCGCTGTCCTTGAGGTTCAAGACGACCCCGGTCGAGCGGGAAGTCGCTGGTGGCTCCTTCACCGATCGGTACCAGCGCGCGCTGGCCGCGGTGCTCGAGACGGAGTCGACGCTCGACGGCTCGAGTGCCAGGGCACTGGAATTGCTGCGCAAGCCGTTCTTCTAGATCCGCCGCGCCGCGGCGCCGTTCGAGGGAACGCATCGAAGACGCGCGCAAGAAGGGCATTGCGCTCTCACACGACGCGGCGTCGGCGGCCCCGCTGAGCCAGAAGCAATGGTCGAAGCACGGCCAGAAGGTCAAAGACCGCGGGTACCAAGGCATGTCGCTGGACGAAGCGAACGAGCGACAGGCTGAGATTCAGAAGAAGTGAAGCGGGCTCACCTCTCTGAATGAATCGACCGGAGGATTCGCGCGTGCAGCTCGGCGGCGGGAAGAAAGATGAAGTGCGCGCGCCCGAACCCCAGCTGTTCTCCGTTCGCCAGCGCGACGGAGCCCGACAGCTTCTTGCCGTTGACGAAGGTGCCGTTGGCGCTGCCGAGGTCGACGACCACGGCCTGCGCGCCGTCCCAGCGAATCGTGGCGTGGCGGCTCGACACCGCGGCGTCGTCGACGACCAGGTCAGACTCGGGGCTGCGGCCGATGACGAGCTCCATCGTGCCGTCAGCCTGAGGTGGAGGAAGAATCGCCACGATCAGCTCTTCGAACTCGACGGGCGAAGGGATTTTTTCCAACACCTGCTGCGGCAACCCGACGGTCAGCAACCGGCGCGCGCGGCCCTGGACGTCGGCCACCGGGCGCTGCATCAGCGCGAACGGCCCCATCTGGCCCTCGAAGGCGGCCACATCGAGGCGGCGGGCGAGCCCGGCCAGTTCACGAACGCGAAGCATCCGGCCTGGGAGTCTACGACTACGGCTTCCGCGTCACTTGGTTTTGTGGTGTGTCGCAAGGATGCGCTTCGACACGGATGCCATTCACGCAGGCCAGAGCCCCGACCCCACCACCGGCGCCATCATGACCCCGGTGTACCTCACGTCGACCTACGTCCAGGACGGCCCGGGTGAGCACAAGGGGTACGAGTATTCGCGCACCAAGAACCCGACCCGCGGCGCGCTCGAAGCCTGCCTCGCCGCGCTCGAAGGCGCGAAGTACGGCGCCGCCTTCGCCTCGGGCTGTGCCGCCGCGGACATGCTGATGCATCACCTCGAAGCTGGCGATCACGTCGTGTGCTCCGACGACGTGTACGGCGGCACCTTTCGGCTCTTCGACAAGGTCTTCAAGAAGATGGGCCTGAGCTTCAGCTTCGTCGACCTCGCCGACGTGGCGAACCTCGAGAAGGCGATCACCCCGAAGACGAAGATGCTCTGGGTCGAGACGCCGACCAACCCGATGCTGAAGCTCATCGACCTCGCGCGCGCCGCCGAGGTCGCGAAGAAGCACAAGCTCATCTCGGTCGCCGACAACACCTTCATGACGCCGTACTTCCAGCGCCCGCTGGAGTTCGGCTTCGACGTCGTCACCCACTCGACCACCAAGTACCTGAACGGGCACTCGGACGTGGTCGGCGGCTTCGTCTGCACGTCGAACAAGGAGATCGCCGAGAAGATGTACTTCCTTCAGAACGCGATCGGCGGCGTGCAGGGCCCGATGGACGCGTTCCTGGTGCTGCGCGGCGTGAAGACGCTGCACGTGCGAATGGATCGCCACGAGAAGAACGCGCAGAAGATTGCCGCTTTCCTGCAGACGCACCCGAAGGCGACGAAGGTGAACTGGCCAGGCCTCGAGACGCACCCGCAGCACAAGCTGGCGCGGGCGCAGATGAAGGGCTTCGGCGGCATGATGACCTTCGACATCAAGGGCGGCCTCGAGTCGGCGCGGAAGTTCCTCAAGACGACGAAGGTCTTCGCGTGCGCGGAATCGCTGGGCGGCGTCGAGTCACTGATCGAGCACCCCGCGATCATGACCCACGCGTCGATTCCGAAAGAGAACCGCGAGAAGCTCGGCATCACCGACGGCTTCATCCGCCTGTCGGTCGGCATCGAAGACGCACAGGATTTGATCGACGATCTGGAGCAAGCTCTGAAGGTCGTCTGACCCTCGATGCTCTTCTCGACCCTCTTCTTGATCGTGGCCGCGGCGCCTCTGCCCAAAGAGTGCGAGCCGCCGCCGCTGCGTGACGTCGCGCCAATCAAGGAACTCGCCAACCTCGACGGCGCCTTCTCGGCCGGCCTCGACGCCGTCGCGACCTGGTGCTTCGACAGCGCAGGCAACTGGAACGCGGGCCAGCTGGGGAAGCCGAAGAAGCCGATTGCGGCCGACGCTCCGCCGCAGGGCGATTGTCTGAAGGCGATTGCCTCGTGTGAGGGCACCAACGAGACGGTGACGAACAAGGCGCCGCTTCGAGAGCTCGCCAACAACGCGCTCGCCGACTTCGATCGTCCGTACCGCAACGCGAAGTACGTGCCGAAGCGGTCGGGGTTGAAGGAAGCGCCGTCGCAGGCCGCGAACTGCCGCAGCAAGAGCCGCACCGAGCTGTTCGCGATGGCGCAGCAGCGCATGGACGTCGCGCGGCTCACCTCTCAGGTGCTCAACGAGTACGCGAACTACAAGACGTGGCTCTTCAGCAAGGGCATCGACTGCAAGAACGAGGTTGCCGCCGCGCCGAAGAAGGACTCGACGAAGACGGGCCTGTCGATCGACTCGAACATCGATCCAAATGCGATCGCGACACCGGTGCTCGCGTCGAAGGACCCCGAGACGGCCGCCGCGCTCAAGTTGCCGATGGTCGACAAGTGGAAGTTCTTCTCGAAGCAGCAGGCAAGGGTGGAGGCCGACCGCGACTACACGCTCGGCTTCCTCGCTTCGCGCGAGCTGCGCACGTGTGACTGCGCCCGCGTGAATCCGGCCGCGGTCGTTCGTGCGCTCGAGAGCAAGACGGGCGAGGCGGGCATCGCGCTGCTGACCTCAGAAGATCCGGCCAACACCCGCTGCGCCGTCTGCATGTTCGAGGTCTTCCCGCTGTGGAGCACCCGCGCGCAGAAGCAGTGTTCTTCTCTCGACGGACTCTCGGATGCCGACCTCGCCAAGCTCGAGAAGTCTGACGACGCCAGCGGCCTTCCTCCGCGCTGCCTCGAAGAGACGAAGGCGAATCGCGCAGCCAAGGTCGCGGCGCGCGTGCCCGTGACCACGGCAGTCTCGCCGACTGTTTCGCTGTCGACCGCTCCGGGCGCCAAGCCGGGGACGCCGGGTGGGCCCGTGACTGCGCCTCCCGTGGCTCCACCTGGAAATGTTGCCGCGACGGGAACTGCGGCGGCGCCCGTCGCTCCAGTCGCGAAGGCACCGGGAAGTGGCATCGCGCCGCTCGCGATGAACCCGAAGGATGCCGGGGTCAGTGTTGCGAGGGCGCCGGGCAGCGGCATCGCGCCGCTCGCGATGACTCCGATGGATGCGGGGGCCACTGTCGCGAATCCCCACCTTCAGACGGTTGACGGCTACACGTACTACCGCCCGCCCACCGCCGGCTCGCCCAACACCGCGGCGGTTCCCGCGACGGGTGGGACCCCTTCGCCCGCGGCTGTCGCTGCAAAGCCCGTCGATGCCGGAGCGCCGGCTCCGGTCGCCGCCGCTGCCCCTCTCACCGGCCCAGGCATTCCCACCGGGCCGCTCGGCTATGTGGCCCCCGCGACCTGGGCCCCGATTCCGCAGCGCGAAGACGGCCGCATCTACGTGCGCCTCTTCATGAGCAGCTCGTGCATTGCCGACGTCGAGCCCGGCCCGTTGCAGGCGCGCACCGGCGACCTGTTGTTGCTGCCCTTCGAAGCCAAAGCGCTGCAGGTGAAGAGCCCCTGCGGAGGACTTGCCGAGGTGTACTTCGGCCGCGAGGCCCGCCCCCGCGTGTCAGAGAATTTCGGTAGCAACCGGCCGCTCAAGTTCGAGTTCAAGAGACAGTGAGCCACACCCCCCACGTCAGCGGAAGGCTCGTCGCCGGCCTCTTCGAGAAGGGGCTCGCCGGTCAGGTCACTCCGCAGCTCGAGGCGCGCCTTGCGTCCGAAGGCATCGAGCTCAACAACTTCAAGGCGACCTACCCGTACGCCGCCTGGGTTCGCGGCCTCGAGATCACTGCCGCCGAGCTCTACAGCGGCGAGGTGCTCAGCGATGCCCTTCGCAAGCTCGGCTCTCGCGTCGTCCGCACGCTGAAAGACCAGGGCGTCGTCAACGGGCCGATGATCAGCATGGGCAAGCTGATGGGTCCCCGACGCGTGCTCAAGCAGATCCACAACCAGCCCGTGCGCGGCGCCGCCTTTCTGAAAGTGCAGGTGGTCGAGAAGGGGAAGACCCACCTCGAGATCCACTGCAACGACGGAGCGATCGGCGACTTCGTCTCTGGCGCCCTCGAGGCCATCGTCGAGTTGCTCGGTGGCCACGCCCCGCGCGTGCAGCCGGCGATCACCACCCCCGAGCGCTGCGTTCTCGACGTCGTCTGGCGCTAGGCCGTCCGCACGTGTTCCGTGTCTGCGTAAGGCTCACCCCTCGACTTCTCGGCGGGGTGAACTGAACGCACCTCAGCTCGCCTTCGCGGCGAGGAACTCGATCAGGTCGATCTTGGTGACGACGGCCGTCACCTTCTGACCTTCGCGAACCACGGCCACGTTGTCCTGCGCGAACACGCCGCGCAGCGTGGTGATGCTCGTCTCAGGGGTGACGACGCCCTGCAGCGGCGCCACCAGCTTGTCGATGGTGTCGGTCAGCTTGCCGGTGCCGTTGATCAGCGCGTTCAGCAGGTCGTACTCGTGGAGCATGCCGATCGCGCTGCCGTTGTCCTCGACCACCGGCATCTGGCTGATGCCGTGGCGCTTCATCTCTTCGACCTTCGCGCCAATCTTCTCGCCCTTCTTGCCGGTGATCAGCGTCTGCTTCCGGCCCTTGGTGATGTCGGCCACCGTGCCCGGGCCCTTCTCGTCGAGGAAGCCGTTGTCGCGCATCCACTCGTCTGAATAGAACTTCGACACGTAGCTGCTGCCGCCATCGGGGAGCAGCACGACGACGATCTTGCCCTTGCCGGCCTCCTTCGCGATCTCGAGCGCGACGTGAACTGCGCCGCCCGAGCTGCCACCACTGAAGATGCCCTCTTCCCGCGCCAGCCTCCGCGCCGCGGTGAAGCACTGGCGGTCATCGACCTGGCGAACCTGGTCGACGACTTTGAAGTTCATCGCGCCACACACCATGTCTTCGCCGATGCCTTCGACCTTGTAGGTGTGGGCCTCGCCGATCTTTCCGGTCTTGAAGAAGCCCGTGTAGATCGAGCCGATCGGGTCGACGCCGATGTTCTGGATCTTCGGGTTCTTCTCCTTCAGGTACTTGCCCGCGCCGCTCATCGTGCCGCCGGTGCCGAGGCCGGTGACGAAGTAGTCGATCTTCCCGTCCAGCTGCTCGTAGAGCTCGGGGCCCGTCGACAGGTAGTGCGCCTCGATGTTGTCGGGCGTGTGGTACTGGTTTGGGTAGAACGAGTTCGGCGTCTCGCGCGCCAGCCGCTTCGCCGTCTCGTAGTAGCTGCGCGGATCTTCAGCGGCCACGTTCGTCGGCGTCACCACCACCTGCGCGCCCAGCGCCTTGAGGCGGTTGATCTTCTCCAGCGACATCTTGTCCGGCATCGTGAAGATGCACTTGTAGCCCTTCACCGCCGCGATCAACGCGAGGCCCATGCCGGTGTTGCCCGACGTGTTCTCGATGATGGTGCCGCCCGGCTTCAGGGCCCCTGACTTCTCGGCCTTGTCGATGATGTGCACGGCCATGCGGTCTTTGATGCTGCCGCCGGGGTTCATGAACTCGAGCTTGGTGTAGACGGTCGCGTCGTCAGGCCCGGTGAGCTTGTTGAGCTTCACCATCGGGGTACGGCCAATGGCCAAAAGGACGTTGTCGTGAACGTTGTTCATGACGAAGCCCTATATCCGACTGTTACTGGAACCTGCGAACCCGATCGGCCTTCATCAAGGACTCGATGCGTTCGAGCGTCTCGGCTTTGTAAACGCGGGAGCCGCAGTTGGGGCAGGCGCCCTGGGGCACGTCGGTGAGGACGACGATCTTCTCGCTGACGGTCATCCGGACTTCGACGAAGCGCTGCTCGTACTGCCCGCTGCAGGGGCACCGGCCGTAGTCCTTCTTTCCGTAGTCGGCTCCCATGCGGCGGCCCTACAATAACAACCAACCGTGAATCGCGTTCCTCCTTCTATCCGCCCGCCTTCGGCGAAGCCCGCGAGCAAGCCGGCTTCAGCCCCTGCACCGGGTGGGGCGCCGTCGAAGCTGCGCAAGGCCCTGGTGCCCAAGCACCTCGAGAAGGAAAAGCCGCAGAAGCTGAAGACGGGCACCGACGAAGCCGACGGCCCTTCGCCCACCGAGAACAAGCCGCAAGAGGGCAGCGAGCCGTCGAAGGACGCCCACCTCCACGCCCGGCTGGCCGAGGCCTGGACGCCCGAGTCGAAGGCCGAGAAAGAAGAAAAGAAGGAAGAGGCGCAGGAGTCCGGCGAGAAAGAAGGCACCCACGGCAGCGGCCAGGCGCTCAAGAGCCAGGCGGGGTTCTTGAAGCAGATCAAGCCGGCGCTCAACGCGCCCAACAGCCCCGTTCACCAGCAGGCCCAGAAGAAAGACAGCTTCGCGGGGATGCAGCACGCGCAAGCCGCAGGCTCCACCGGGCAGACGGGCCAGACGCGCGCGCTGGTGCCATCGAAGTCTGTCGCCGCCGTGCAGGCGCCGCAGCCGGCAGCTCCCGCGAAGCCCGCGCGTCCGCCCGATGCGTTCAGCGTGCTCCACGCCGCGCAGGAACCCGGCGTCTACTTCAAGGAAGAAGGCAGCCACGGCAGAGCCGAGCAGCAGGACCCTGAGCTCTCGGCGGCGATCGAAGAAGCGATTCGCCTGCTCTTCGGCGTCCGTGGAATCCTGCGCGTCTCGGGCGGCTTCGACCAGGAACAGAAGCCCGCCATCATCGTCGTCGCCACCCAGGGCTTCGGCGAGGCCTCGATGAAGCTCGTGCCTCCGAAGGTTCACCGCTTCGAGACGATTCTCGCCGTCCCGTACGACATGCTCCCGCTGAAGCGCGAAAGGCTATGACCGAACCCGAGCTCGAAACCTCCCTGCGCACGCAGGTGAACCTCGCCACTGGCGCCGACACGAAGGCTCACCCGGTGACGAAGCTGAAGGGTGAGGCGTCGGGGCGCAGCTACTACCGCGTCGGCACCGCCCCCGATTCGAAGGTGCTGATGGTGATGCCGAAGGACGCGCTGAAGAGCGACGAGGCCACCAGGGGCGCGCCCCCGAAAGAGCTGCCCTTTCTCAACGTCCACCGCTACCTCTCTTCCATCGGCGTCCGCGTCCCGCTGATTCACCGCTACGACGAGCCCGCGGGGATGATGGTGCTCGAGGATTTGACGGACCAGACGTTCGAAGCCGGGCTGAACGACAGCACCCGCCATGCGCTGTACGCGAAGGCGGTGAAGCTGCTGGCTCGCCTGCGCGCCGACGCCGAGAGCCGGCCCGACGCGACCTGCCTCGCCTTCACCCGGTCATTCGACGAAGAGCTCTACGACTGGGAGTTTCACCACTTCCGCGAGTGGGGCATGGAAGCGTGGAGCGGCCAGAAGCCAACCGACGCCGAACGCGCCGAGCTCGACGGCATCTTCAAGAAGCTGTCGGCGCAGCTGGCCGCCGCTCCCAAAGGCTTCACCCACCGCGACTACCAGAGCCGAAACCTGATGCTGAAGGGCGACGAGCTGGTGGTGATCGACTTCCAGGACGCGTTGCTCGGGCCGCGCCAGTACGACCTGGTCGCGCTGCTCCGCGACAGCTACGTCGAGCTCGAGCGCAAGTTCGTCGAAGAGATGCTGGCCATCTACGCCGCCGAGTTCGCGTTGAAGACGGGCGAACGCATCGCGCTGCCTGAGTTCACCCGCTTCTTCGATTTGCTCACCGTGCAGCGGAAGCTCAAAGACGCCGCGCGCTTCGAGTTCATCAACCGGGTGAAGGGCAACCCCGGCTTCCTGGTCTCGATCCCTGCTTCGCTGCGCTACGTAAAGACCGCGCTCGATCAGCAGCCGCAGCTGAACGACCTGCGCCGCATCGCCAGCAGGTACGTGCCGGAGCTGCAGTGAAGGCGATGGTGCTGTGCGCGGGCCTCGGCACGCGCCTGCGCCCGCTGACGCTCAAGTGGCCGAAGCCCGCGATGCCCCTGCTCGGGCAGCCGCTGTTCCGCTACGCGCTGGCCACGCTGACCCGCGGCGGAGTGACTGAAGTCGGCATCAACACCCACCACCTCCCCGACGTGATGCAGGCCGTCGCCGAGGCCGAGTGCAAGCGCGTCGACGTGAAGCTCACCGTCAGCGAAGAGCAGGGCGAGATTCAGGGTACGGGCGGCGGCATTCGCGGGCTGCGCAGCTTTCTCGAAGACGACACCTTCGTGGTGCTCAACGGCGACGTGCTGTTCGGGGTCGACCTCGCCGCGGTGATTGCCGCCCACAAGGCCGCCGAAGCCTCCGCGACGATGGTGCTCGCGCCGATGCCTCCGGGTGAAAAGTACAACCCGGTCGAGCTCGACTTCGGCCACTGCGTGCGCCGCATTGCTGGTGTCGGCCCCGGCGGCGATCGGCTCACCCCGTGGCACTTCACCGGCGTTCACGTGATGAGCCCCGACGTCTTCGACTTCATGAACGCCAGCGGCCCCGAAGACATCAACCGCGACGTCTACCCGCGCATGATGGAAAAGGGCCTCACCATTCACGGGCACCGCATCGACCCGTACGCGCACTACTGGTCGGACCTCGGCACGCCTGCGCGCTACGCCGCCACCCACAAAGATCTGCTCTTTCAGCAGGTCGGGCTCGGGCCTTTCAAAGGCGCTTCCCCTTTCGAAGACACGCCGCGCGGCACTGGCAACTGGTGGGCGCATGAGACGGCCCAGCTCGGAAACCTTCGCGGTGCAGGGCCTGCGTACTTCGCCGAAGGCTCGGTGCTCGAGGGTGACGTCACCGTTGGATCCGCCGTGTCGGTGGGGAAGGGCGCCCGCGTGAAAGCCGGAGCGAAGCTCAACCGCGTCGCCGTGCTCGACGGCACCGAGGTCGAAGGCAACCAGCTCTACGAAGACTGTTTGCTCGGGCCCGGCGGCATTCGCATCTCGCTCGTCAGCCAGCGCATGACCGGGCTTGAGGGGCTTGCGTCGAGCACGGAGTGACCATGGAAATGCCGGCACCCGCCAAAAGCAGAGGTCTGCTGTTCTGGACAGCGATCGTCTTTGGCGGCTCGTGCGCCCTCTGCTCGGTGTTCGGCCTCGGGGTGGCCGCGCTCGGGCTGATGGGCGACGAGTCCACCACGGCCGCATCAGTCGGGAGGCCGAGCGGGCATCTGCCGACTGGAGAGACGCCCGACCTCTTTCCCGGCCGACCCGGCTGGCTGCCGAGTGGCCGCGGCGTTTCAATTCCGGACGCCAGGGTCAGCGACGATGGCCCCGAGGGGCCGTGGTGGTATTGGCAGCTTCAGACGGGGGACAAGATGGCGGCGTTCCCCGTGTTGTTTCTTGCTGACGGCACTGAAGCGAGTAACCCGCGCCCCGGCGGCGGCTTGCTCTTCGATATCGACGGTCAGCGCGCCCAGCGCGGCACGACAGGCGTCGGCACCTTCTCGCTTTCAAACGGGCAAATCACCCGGGTTCAGGACGGCGTCGCTTCGACCGACTCGTTCGAGCACGGAATCAGCGCCGACGGGCCCTGGTTCGAGATCGGGAAGCGACGCTATTCCGCGCTCGCCCCCCCCAGCGGCTGACTGGATGGTGGGTGAGTGGAAGACGCCTGGTGGCAAGTACATCTTTCGCCAGGATGGCACCTACGAGTCGGGGCTCGTTGCGGTCACTGGCGAGTACACGCTGGCCGCCGGCAGCAGGGGCAAGTGGGAGCTCGACGGTTATTTGCTCGCGATCGGGACGTCGCTCTACAACCGATAGGCGCGAGCGACCAACAACTGGCCGTCGATCGCGGAAGGAGTCCCATGATCGACGGTCCAGGAATCTGCGGATCTCGGCGACCGCCAACACCTTGAGCAAGCACCTCGACGAACGCATGCTCCGACTGTGGGCCGGGTAAGAAGCGGTGGTGCACGGACGTGGCGGCAGAGAATTGGTCGCGCGCGCGACCGGACTCGGCGCAGCCTCCTGCCCGACCTTCGCGCACCCATGAAAATGCGGAATCGTATTCCGAATTATCGTGGTACTTTTTGCGCGTGCGCGAACGGCCCCGCCATCAACGGGAAGTGGTGGCGGCGCTGCGGCGGGCGCCCGTCGTCGCGTTGCTGGGGCCTCGCCAGGTTGGCAAGACGACGCTTGCCCGCGCGGTCTCCGATCACTTCCGCGGCCCGACCACCCGCTTCGACCTCGAACGCCAGGTGGATCTTGCGCGGCTCACCGACGCAGAGGCGACGCTGGGCCCCTTGAAGGGGTTGGTCGTCCTCGACGAGATCCAGCGGCGGCCCGAGCTCTTCCCTGTGCTGCGGGTGCTGGCCGACCGTCCCCGGGGCACCCGATTCCTCGTGCTCGGGAGCGCCTCGCCCGAGCTCCTCCGCCAGTCGTCGGAAACGCTGGCGGGTCGGATCACCTTTCACGAACTCACCGGCTTCACGATGGACGAGGCGCAACCGCGGGAACTCGCCGGGCTCTGGCTGCGGGGAGGGTACCCCTCTGCCTTTCTGGCGCGCACGAACGCGGACAGCCTGCGTTGGCGCGACGACTTCATCACCACCTTCGTCGAGCGCGATCTGCCGCAGCTGGGCTTCGAGATCTCGGCTCCGGTGCTCCGCCGCTTCTGGACGATGCTGGCCCACCTGAATGCGCAGGTGCTCTCGTGGTCGGACCTGAGCCGTTCGCTCGGCGTCACCGACAAGACAGTTCGCCGGTATGCCGAACTTCTGCAGGCGACCTTCATGGTGCGGCTGCTCGCTCCCTGGCACGAGAACCTCAGCAAGCGCCAGGTCAAGGCCCCGAAGGTCTACCTGCGCGACACCGGGCTGCTTCACGCGTTGCTCGGTGTCGACAGCACCCAAACCCTCGACGGGCACCCCATCCGTGGCGCTTCCTGGGAAGGCTTTGCGCTCGAGAGCGTGATTCGTCAGCTCGGGGCCGACGCACGCCAGTGCTACTTCTGGGCGACACATCAAGGCGCCGAGCTCGACCTGTTCGTCCTTCACGGCCAGCGCCGGCTCGGCTTCGAGTTCAAGAGTTCCTCGGCTCCGACGATGACGCCGTCGATGCGAATCGCCCTCGAGGATCTCAAGCTCGACGCGCTCGAGGTGATTCACCCTGGCACCGAGACCTACTCGCTGGGGAAAAAGACCCGCGCGCTTCCCCTGGCGCGGATCACCCGGGAACTGTTGCCGCTGCGCCGCTGACGTACACGAAGCAGATCGTGCACGGCGCCCCCTCTTGCGCGGCTCCTTCGCTTGGCCCGGGTGTCCGGATTTCGCGCCGCATTCGTCAACTCGCGCGCTTCACCCGATTGCCGCGCTCGAAGATGACCTGCTTCAGCGCGCCGACCAGCGACGGGTCGAGGTGCCGCCCGGTGAGCTTGTCGATCACCGCCAGCGCCTCTTCCTCGGCCAACGCCACCTGGTACGGCCTCGTCGAGGTGCACGCGTCCCAGGTATCGGCGACGGCGATGATGCGGGCCATCAACGGAATCGCGTCGCCCTTCAGCTGGTCGGGGTACCCCGTGCCGTCCCACCATTCGTGGTGGTTTCGCACCGCCGCGCGCACCGTCGACAGCAGGCGCACCGGCTTGATGATGTGGTCGCCGATCAACGGGTGGGCCCGCATCGTCTCCATCTCGGTGTCATTGAGCCGCGTCTGCTTCAAGAGAATCGTCTCGACGATTCCAATCTTTCCGATGTCGTGGAGGATGCCGCCGTACTTCAGCTGCTTCAGCTCGAGCTCTGACAGCTTCAGCTTCCGGCCGATGGCGACCGCGAGCTCGGCGACGCGCTGCCCGTGCCCGCGGGTGTACGGGTCCTTCGAGTCCAGCGAGTTGGCCAGCGCGACGATCGTCTCGAGGTAGCCCGACTCGACGTCATCGGCGAGCCGCTGCGTCTCGGCGTCGTACGCCTCGATGCTCGCCGACATGTAGTTGAAGGTCTTCGCCAGCTCGCCCAGCTCGTCGTCGGCGCGGTGCTCGACCTGGCCTCCGAACTTGCCGCGCGCGATGTTCATCGCGAACTCCCGAAAGCCCGCCAGCGGCCGGGTCACCCTTCGCGCGACGGTGATCGCCAGCAGCCCCGACAGCGTGAGGCCGATGAGCGACGAAATCAAAATCGGGGTGGTGATTCCGTTCGCGTAGATCACCGCCACCACCGCGACCAGCGTGGTGGGGACGACCGCTGCCAGCAGGACGCCGGCGATGATCAATGCGTAGAGCCTCACGCGCGCTGCACTCTACTCACACCGCGCGGGTGGGCAGGTGTCGGCCTGGCTACTTCGGCTTGATGCCGTGCTTGCGCATCAGCCGGTACAGGTACACGCGATCGACGTCCGCTTCGACCGCCGCCACGCTCACCTTGCCCTTGTGCTTTTCGAGCAGCGACGTGAGGTACGACCTCTCGAAAGCGTCGATCGCTTTCTGCCGCGCGTCGGTGAAGGCCCCGCCCGACAACACCAGCGCCGGCTGGGCCGCCGTCTGCCCGTCACCGAAAGGCACCGGCTCTTCGAACAACATGCAGCGCTCGAGGTGGTTGCGCAGCTCGCGCACGTTGCCCGGCCACGCATGGCCTTCGAGGCTCTTGAAGAACTGCGGGGTGAAGAGCCGCGGGTGGCTCTTCGGCGTCGCGCCCAGCCGCGTCAGCAGCCCATCGGCCACCGCCGCGATGTCTTCAGCGTGCTGGCGCAACGCGGGCAGCGGCACGCGCAAGACGGCCAGCCGGAAGTAGAGGTCTGATCGGAAGCGCCCCGAGTTCACGTCGCCACGCAGGTCGCGGTGCGTCGCGGCGAGGATCCGCACGTCGACCTTCGTCCACTGGTTCTGGCCCAGCCGCCGAATCTGCCGGTCTTCCAGCACGCGGAGCAGCTTGGGCTGCAGCTCCAACGGCAGCTCACCGATTTCGTCGAGCAGCACCGTGCCGCCGTGCGCTTCTTCGAAGACACCCAGTCGCCTGGCGGTCGCCCCGGTAAAGGCGCCCTTCTCGTGCCCGAACAGCTCGGCCTCGAGCAGGTTCGCCGGCATCGCGCCGCAGTCGACGACGAGAAACGGCTTGTTCGCCCGCGCGCTCTGGTCGTGCAGCCCCTGCGCCGCGCGCGTCTTCCCGGTGCCCGTCTCGCCCTCGATGATGATCGTCGAGTCCGTCTTCGCGGCCTTCTCGAGCAGCTTGAAGGCGATGCGCATCTGCGACGACAAACCCACCAGCTCGCCGAAGCGCGTCGCCTCCGACACCGGCACGCCGTGAAGCTTGTCGAGCAGCTCGAACCGAATCGTCACCTGGCCCAGCCGCAGCAGCGAGCCGTTGCGCGGGTAGCCTTCGCGAATGCGAACGCCGTCGATGAAGGTGCCGTTGGTGCTGCCCAGGTCGCGCACCACCGCGCGCTGATCTTCGATCTTCACCTCGGCGTGGATGCGCGACACCGTCGCGTCCGCCAGCGCCAGCTCGTTCGACGCCTCGCTGCCCAGCTGCGCCGCCCCCGACGTCACCACCAGCTCTTTGCCGGTGCCTTCGTTGACCAGCCGGAACCCCGAGACCGTCGGGGCCAGCCGGTGGCCCGAGGTCACCCGCAGCGTCTCGTCGCTGACCTTGCTGAAGTACGGCGAGGGCTCGAGGCGCGTCGGCTGGTGGGACGCTCCGTCGTCTTCGTCGGGCACTGACGTATCCACGCGCTTGACCATCGGCTGCTGGCTATAGCCCGAAAACGCCGGTGAATAACTTTGAATCCCGGGGCGCATGTGGGTTGCATCGGGGTTACCCGTGGCCCAAAGAACCCCGCAGGAGGCCCGAGCAGCGCTGACGCGCGGGATGCTGCTCGCGGTGCCCCTGTCGGTGGTTGCTTTCATTCCGCTCGATTTCTTCAGCGGCGCCGAACAGACGTGGGGCCTCGTCAGCGCCCGCGTCCTCTTCATCATCCCCTTCGGCCTGACGGCGTGGCGCTTCGGCCAGCTCACGCCAGGGCAGCGTCGCCTCGCCTTCATGGTGCTCTCGGCGTCCAGCAGCCTGGCGCTGGGGCTGATGTGTCTGGGCACCGGCGGCATCCACAGCCCCGCCTTCACCTTTCTGTGGGCCGTGCCGCTGATTCTCGGCCTGCTCTTCGTCAACGAGCCCGCGTGTCCCCTCATCGGCGGCGTCCTCTCGGTTCCGTTCGGCTACTGGCTCTTGTCGCAGGCCGGCAAGCCCTTCGTCGAGCTCGTCTACTGGCTGATGGTCAGCCTGGTCGCCACTGGCATCAGTGTCGCCGCCTCAATCGTCTCGCGCCGCATGCAGGCGCTCGAGCTCGAGCACGAAAAGACCAGCGAGAAGCGGCTCGCCAACATCCTCGACTCGATGCCGCTGGCGGTGCGCTTGTCGAACGCGACCCAGCTCGTCTACGCGAACCAGCGCTCGCGGGAGCTGCTGCCTCGCTGGACGACTCCCGCGCTGCCTCTGGTCGAGCCCCTGGGCGGCCAGCCGTACTCCGCCGCCGCCGAGCCCCTGGCCCGCGCGCTCACCGGCGTGTCGACCACCCTCGAGGCCGAGCTGCAGCTGGACGACCGCCGCCTTCCGGTTGAGGTCCACTCCGAGCCGGTGAAGGATTCGGCGGGCAAGGTCGAGTACGTGGTCAGCGTCTTTCGCGACATCACCGAACGCCGCCAGCTGCAGGCGCGGCTGGCCCACAGCGACCGCCTCACCTCGCTGGGCACGCTGTCGGCGGGGGTCGCCCACGAGATCAACAACCCGCTCGCCTCGGTGGTGGCGAACCTCGAGCTCTCGCAGTCGCAGCTTCAGTCGACGAACCTCGACCTGGCGACGATTCGCGAAGTCCGCGCCCAGCTGTCAGACGCCACCGCCGCCGCGGCACGCATTGGCACCATCGTCGCCGACCTCGGGGCCTTCTCGCACGCTGAGGCGAGCAACAACCAGGTGGCCGACCTTCAGCGTGTCGTCGAAGCGGCGCTGCAGATGGCGAAGGGCTCGCTGGCGTCGAAGAACGTGTCGGTGCACCTCGACCTCGGAGGCGCCGCACCCGTCACTGGCAACGAAGGGAAGTTGGCCCAGGTGTTCTGGAACCTGCTCACCAACGCGGCCCACGCAATGCCCGCGAACCGCCAGGGCAACGAGGTGCGCATCTTCGCCCTGTCGGTGGACGGGATGATTCGCGTCGACGTGACGGACAACGGCGAAGGCATCGGGCCTCGGCTGCTGAGCCGCGTGTTCGAGCCCTTCTTCACTACCCGAGACCTGGGCCAGGGCACGGGGCTGGGGCTGTCGACGAGCCACGGCATCGTCAAGGCAGCGGGGGGCAGCATCACCGTCGAGTCCGAGCTGGGCAAAGGGTCGACCTTTCGCGTCACGCTGCTGCCGACGAAACCGAGATAGAACCCTTTTCGCCATGAAGCCTGCGGTCCTCTTCCTTCTGTTTCTCACCACCGGCTGTGCGACGGCGACCCTCGCCGGGCAGGTGCCGTTTACGGTTCCGGACCCCCAGGTCGCGCGCACCATCGTGCTCGAGCCCTTCTTCGAGACCGCCGAGTGGAAGACGACGGTGAAGACTGAGGTCGCGACCATGATGGGCAGCGGCACCATGCTGGGCTCGGGCGTCGGCAGCCCCTTCTCGCAAGACGTCGCGGTGCAGCGCACCGTCAGTGAGAAGCCGCTTTTCGCGCGCGTGCCGGTGCTGGCCGAAGAACACCGCCAGGTCCTGGCCGAGCTTCAGCGCCTGCGCCCCACCTGGCGCGTCACCTCGACCAGCGGCGCGACCGCCCTCGACGGCCCCGTCACCCTGGTGCGCGTCATCGTCGGTGACTCCGAGCTGGTCGAGTCGAACCGATCCTTAAAGAACCTCGCCTTCGGGTTCGGGCTCATCCTCTGGCCGCTGCTCATCGCTGCCGCCTCGCCGGTGGAAGAGACCCAGCGCGTCTATGGAGCAGTCGACCGCTACTTGATGAACGCCAGCGACCTGCAGGGGAGGTTGGTGCGGTACCCGACCCAGCCCGACTTCGCGGTCAACACCTCGGCGCTGCCGCCGTACGTGCGCGAGTTCGGCCTGGACCTCACCTACCGCGAAGGGCTGCTCGCCAGTGAGCTGCCGCGCGAGGCGATTCTGATTCGTTGTTTTGCGCTGAAGCTGGCCTCGGCCATCGTCGCGCTGGTGGAAGAGCCATGAGCTTCTGGGATTCAATCAAGCCCGCGACGCGGGTGCCGGTGGCAGTACAGGTCGACCTCTCGGTGGACCAGCGCACGCTCGACTTGAAGTGGGACGACGGCAAGGCCTCGCAGGTGTCCGCGCGGTTGTTGCGCCAGAACTGCCCGTGCGCCGAGTGCGTCGAAGAGTGGTCGGGCCGCCGCACCTTCGACCAGGAAAAGATTCCGGCCGAGCTGAAGATCCTCGAGGTCAACCCGGTGGGCAACTACGCGCTCACCTTCACCTTCGGCGACCTGCACCGCATCGGCATCTACAACTGGAAGACCCTTCGCGAGCTGTCGGCCTGAGCCATGGCTGACAAAAGGAAAGACGAAGAGGACTGGAGCCCGCCCGAACGGCAGCTGCGCGCCGACGGCCGGCTCACCGGCGACCTGCCGAAGCAGGGGCCCACCGCCGTCGAGTCCATCGCCCAGCCGCAGGGCTCTTCCGCGTTGCCGACCCTCGAAGCGCTCACCACCAGCGAGCTCGTGCTCGACCTCGACAAGCCCGGCGCGGCGCGGCCCCAGTACGTTGAGCCCGGCCCGTACCGCGAGGTGGTGGTGCCGTCGCGTTCCGGCCCGCTGAAGTGGATTTTGCTGCTCGGCGTGCTGGGGCTCGCCGCGCTCGCGGCTTTTGCCTTCGTGCCCGGCCTGCAGCGCAAGCTGTCGCTGCCCAACTCTCGCGGCACCCTCAAGGGCGCGCTCGTCATCTACTCCGAGCCGTCAGGAGCGACCGTGCGCATCGCCGGCAAGTCCGTCGGTGAGACGCCGTGGGCCGGCGACAACCTGTGGGGCGGCGAGGTGAAGTACGAAATTTCCGCCAACGGGTACAAGCCCAGCTGGGGCACGTTTCACGGCGGATCTGATGTGAAGCTGAACGTGAAGCTGAGCCGGAAGTAGCTACTTCACCAGCCGCAGGTGCCCACGCCGCGGAGGCTCGGGCGGATCTTTCGGCGGCTCGGCCTGCGCGTCGTCACCGCTGCGATCCATCACCACCTCTCGCAGCACGGTTCGCACGTCTGGCTTTCCATCGGGCATCGGCGGCAGCGGCTCGACGCCTTGAAGCTCGGCCTTCATCCGCTCGGGCGAGCCTTCCAGCAGCTCGCGCGGCATGTCGTCGGGGTACATCCAGAACTCTTTCGTGTGCTGGCTGCTGATGGCGTACAGCGCGCTCCATGGCACGGCGATGGTGAAGCGCTTGCCGCCGAAGGTGAGGGTGCAGCGAACGCCCCACGCGCCGACCGCGAGGTCTGGCGGGTCGAACCGGTACGACAGGTTCAGCAGCAGGTGCGGGTCTTGCTTCAGGTGATCGGGCACGAGGACGCCAGGCCTGCGGGCGTCGAGGTGAATCATCGTCTGGCCCTGTTCGAGGGAACCGAGCAGCCGGCTCTTCTTTTCGTCCGTTCGGTTGTCCATCGTCTCTTCAGCGTTTGCGAATCACGCGATCCAGCTCGCGCTTCGATTCGCGTTCTTTGATCGTGTGGCGGCGATCTTCGTGCGTCTTACCCGTACAGAGCCCGAGCTTCACCTTCGCTTTGCCGCCCTTGAAGTAGATCATCAGCGGGATGATGGAGTAACCGCGCTCGGCGACCTTCGCCCCCCACTTGTCGATCTGTTCCCGGTGCAGCAGAAGTTTCCGCGGGCGCGTCGGCAGGTGGGCGAAGTGGGTGGCCGGCTTGTAGGCGCCGATGTGCGCGCTCATCAGGTACAGCTCTTTGCCTTTCGGCGCCGCGTACGAGTCGGAAAGGCTCGCCTCGCCGTTGCGCAGCGCCTTTACTTCGCTGCCGATCAGCATCAGGCCCGCCTCGAGGCTGTCTTCGACCTTGTAGTCGAATTTCGCGCGGCGGTTCTCGGTGACGATCGACTCGGCGCCGGGAGGTTGTTGCGGTTTGGCCACGGCCGACCTCTACCCTTTATCCGGCGGCGACGCTCAGGTTGTCGATCAGCCGGGTGTTTCCGACGAAGGCCGCCACCAGCGCGCGGGCCGCCACGCCGGGCTCGAGCATCGGCACCGCCCGAAGGGTCTGGGCGTTCACCACCGCGACGTAGTCTTCACGAAGCTTCGCGTCGCGCAGGAAGCTGCGAATGCGCTCGACCAGCACCGTCGCGTCGCGCTCGCCGGCTTTCGCCAGCTGCTGGGCCGCCTTCAGGCCCCGCGACAGCGCCAGCGCCTGCCGCCTCTCGTCTGCGCTCAGGTAGGTGTTGCGCGAGCTCAAGGCCAGCCCATCGGCTTCCCGCACTGTCGGCATCCCCAGAATCTCGACGCCCAGGTTCAGGTCGGCGTTCAGCGCCTTGATGACCTGCAGCTGCTGGTAGTCCTTCTCGCCGAACAGGGCGACGTGCGGCCGGAACATCGCCAGCAGCTTCGCCACCACCGTCGCCACGCCCCTGAAGTGCCCGGGCCGTTTCTCGCCGCACAGGCCCTGGCTCACCTTCTCGACCTCGACGTAGGTCTGGTAGCCGGGCGGGTAGACCTCTCTGGGTTCGGGGGTGAAGACCATCGCCGCGCCGGCGCTCTCGCACTTGGCGAGGTCGCCCTTCAAGTCACGTGGGTAGCGCGACAGGTCTTCCGTCGGGCCGAACTGCGCCGGGTTCACGAAGATGGTCGTCGCCACCACGTCGGCCCGCTTCGCGCCTTCGCGAATGAGCGAGAGGTGGCCGTCGTGCAGAAAGCCCATCGTCGGCACCAGCGCCAGCCGCTTGCCGTGCGCCCAGAGCTTCGCCGAGTACGCCTGGACCTCGGCGACCGTGGTCAAAGTCGCGATGGTCACTGTGGTTAGACCGGCACGCCGTAGACGGCGCTCTTCTCTTCCGGCTCGTTTGGGGTCAGGTCGGGGTTGCTCGCGACGAGGCGAATCGACGACGAGGCAAACGAGTGGTCGGCGTCGGGAAAGGCCTCGGCCCGCACTTCATCGAAGAAGGTCTGCGCCGCCTGGGTGATGCCGCCATGAAGGTCGGCATACCGCTTCACGAACTTCGGCTTGAAGTCCGGGTTCATGCCCAGCAGGTCGTAGCAAACGAGCACCTGCCCATCGCAGTGCTTGCCGGCGCCGATGCCGATGGTGGGAATCGAGAGGCGCGCGGTGATCTGCTTCGCAAGCTCGAGCGGGACACCTTCGAGCACCACCGCGTAGCAGCCGGCATTCTCGAGCGCGACCGCGTCTTCCAGCAGCCGCCGCGCGGTCTGCTCGTCGCGGCCCTGCACCACATACCCGCCCATCTTGTGCACCGACTGGGGGGTGAGCCCGAGGTGGCCCATCACCGGAATCGATGCGCGCACGATGCGCTCGATGGTCTGCGAGAACTCGGCGCCGCCTTCGAGCTTCACACTGCCGACGTTGCCTTCCGACACCAGGCGGCCGGCGTTGCGCACCGCCTCTTCCACCGAGTTCTGGTAGCTCATGAAGGGCAGGTCGCCCACCACGTGCGCCCGCTTCGCTCCGCGGGTCACCGCCTTCGAGTGGTACACCATCTGGTCCATCGTGACGGGCAGGGTGCTGTCGTTGCCCTGCACGACCATGCCCAGCGAGTCGCCGACCAGCAAGACGTCGGCGCCGGCGTCGTCGAGGATTTTTGCGAAGGTCGCGTCGTACGCGGTGACCATGCAGATCTTCTGACCTGCGGCTTTCTGCTTCTTCAGCGTGTGGATGGTGACCTTGTTCATGGGTTCACCTCCGTGGGGAGAGCGGGTGGATGTGTGTTGGTTGTTCAAGCCTCGGCGCCGGTAGAACCGGTCGCCGTGCTCCCATCGCCCTCGCCTGGCGCCTCAACAGGCCGCCTTCGGCTCGTTCGATGGGCCCTATTTAACGGCGACTGGGCAGCGGTTGGTAGTGGTGCGTGCCCTTCTTCGTCTGACGCACCACGTTGATCAAATTCTCGAGGTCTTCCGCGTTGTTGACGAAGTCGATGTCGGACGTGTTGACCACCAGCAGCGGGGTATCAACGTAGTGGAAGAAGAAGTCGTTGTACCGGCGGCAGAGGTCTTCGAGGTAGGTCGGGTCGAACTTGCGCTCGAACTCCCGGCCCCGCTTGCGAATGCGCGAGAGGAGGACGTCGTTTCGGGCCTGCAGGTAGATGACGAGATCCGGCTTCGTCACCCGCGGCCCCAGCGCCTCGAACACCCGCTCGTAGAGAGCGAGCTCGTTCGGGTCGAGCGTCAGGTGCGCGAAGATCCGGTCTTTCGCGAACAGGTAGTCGCTGACCGTGACCGTGCTGAACAGGTCTTGCTGAAAGAGCTCCTGCTGCTGCTTGAAGCGGCTCAGCAGAAAGAACATCTGCGTCTGGAACGCGAACTTCGCCTTGTCCGCGTAGAACGACGACAGAAACGGGTTCTCTTCCACCACCTCCATCACACGGCGGGCATGGAAACGCTCCGCCAGGATGTTGGTGAGGGAGGACTTGCCGACCCCAATCGGACCTTCAACGACGATGTAGCGGTGGTCGCCCAAGCGCGCTCCAGGGCCGGTAAATCGGCCTCAAAACGCGCCCCGAATAGACTGTGCTTCGCCGAATGTCGAGTAATCCTGAAGGTTTTTTGACGCCCAATGTCACGTCACGTATGGTCACGTCACTTTAAGGCGCACCGAGAGGGGACCCACACAGATGCCGATCCGGGGGAAGTCGCAGGCACATCAGGTGATTGAGCTGCCGCGCGTGGCCGAAGCGCCCGAAGTGCCGCCTGAAATCGCCGCCAGCCCGCTGTACGGCGTGGCGATGCTGAAGATCGCGATGGAGCTCAAGAAGGCCGACGCCCGGCCGCTGGAAGAGCTGGTGAGCAGCGTGCTGGCGCGCATGCACTTGCCGGAAGACGCGTTTCGGCAGTTCCTTGCGAGCAACGGTGGCCTCTTGCGCACCATCGCCCAGAAGCGGAAGTACTAAAAGGGTGCCGGCCCGCTCGAAGCTGCCGGCGAAGGTGCTCGCTCGGGCGAAGGCGCTGGCCGAAAGAGAGGCCTCGAAGCCAGCGCCCCCGAAAGCCGCTAAGACGCCGGCGCCCGACAAGAAGGCGAAGCTCGTCGCGGCGCTGAAGCGCCTCCACCCGATGGATTGAGGGGACGATGGAATCTGGAATTCTGACTGCGGTGCTGTTGCCGGCGGCGCTGGGCATCATCATGCTCGGCCTGGGCCTGACGCTCACGGTCGAGGACTTCAAGCGGGTCGTGCAGTTTCCGAAGGCGGTGTTCGTCGGCCTCTTCTGCCAGATGCTCATCTTGCCGGTGGTCTGCTTCGGCATCGCGAAGGGCTTCGGTCTGCCCCCTGAGCTCGCCGTCGGCCTGATGCTGCTCTCGGCGTCCCCCGGCGGAGCGACCGCCAACCTCTTCAGCCACCTCGCCCACGGCGACGTCGCGCTCAACATCACGCTGACTGCGGTGAATACGCTGCTGACGCTGCTGACGCTGCCCTTCATCGTGAACTTCTCGCTGCTCGAGTTCATGGGGCAGGGGAAGGTCATCCCGCTGCAGTTCGGCAAGGTGATTCAGGTGTTCGCGATCATCCTCGTGCCCGTCGGCATCGGCATGGCGATTCGCGCGAAGAACTCTGCGTTCGCGAAGAAGCTCGAGCGTCCGGTGCGCATCCTCTCGGCGGTGGTGCTGGTGCTCGTCATCGCTGGAGCTGTGATCAAAGAGCACGCCCGCATCGTCGAGTTCTTCCGGGCGGTCGGCCTCGCCGCGCTGACCTTCAACGTGATCAGCATGGCAATCGGGTACTTCCTGCCGCTGGCGATCAAGCTGCCGCGCCGCCAGGCGATCGCGATCGGCATGGAAATCGGGGTTCACAACGGCACGCTGGCGATCGCCATCGCGTCCAGCCCGCTGCTGCTGAACAACTCGATGATGGCGATTCCGCCGGCAATCTACAGCCTGATCATGTTCGTCACCGCGGGCATCTTCGGCTTCATCGTGAGCCGGAAGAAGGAAGATGCCCCGGTGCCGTCCACCGCTAGCTGAAGGTCGAGAGCAGCTTCTTCAGCACGTCTTTGTTCTCGGGGTCGGCCTTGAGCGCGGCAGTCAGCGCCTTGTGGCCTTCGGCCCGCTTTCCAGCCTGCTCGAACGCAATCGCCGCGTCCTTGTAGGCAATGCCGCGCATCTTCGCGAACTGGTCCGAGTAGGTGGTGCGGGGCGACGGCGCCTTGATCAGCTCGGCCACCGTCATGAACTTCGCCGCCGCTTTTTCGTGCTTTCCAGCCGCGTAGTCCGCTTCGGCCGCGGCGAAAGTCTCGACCGCTTTTTCATACTCCGCCGGCAAGCCGTAACGGCTCGCGGCCGACGGAAGTGCATACAGCTCGGGCGCAGGGCCCTTCATGATCATGGGTTCCACGGGATCTCCGAAATTGAGGGTGAGGGTGGTGAGGAGAAGAAGGATCAACTTCAGTCAATCCCGCTCGGGTGGTTCTTGTGGAAGAAGGCGTACTGCTTCGGGAAGTCCTTCTTCATCGTCGCTGGATCCCGCTGGTAGAGCGCATACGCCTCGGCGTAGCCCTCTGCGCCCTTCGACGCCCCGTAACCCGACACCTGCTTCTCTTTGCCGCGCGCTGTCGTGAACGCCTGCAGCTCTTTGGAGTTGGTGTTGGTGCCCAGAGCGGCGGAGGCCTTCGTCTTGTCTGCCACGTCAGCCCGGGCGGTGGTCGAGATGGTGTTCTGGTCGGCAAAGGCGCGGGCCGACCTTTCCTGGGCGTCCGTCGCTGCCACCCACGTGGTCGCCCCCGATTCCTTCTTGTGGCCCGACATGCCAGCCATCGCCGTGTCGCGCTTGGCCTTCGCGGCATCCAGCTCGGTCTGCGCCTTCGCGACGTCGGCCGGAGTCGTGGCTTTCTGCAGCTTGTCGAGCGCGGTGGCGACTTTGTTCTGCGCACCGACGAACGCCATCCCCGGCTTGTCTTTGCCGTCGACGCTGCCGAAGGACTTCGACGCCTTGTTCGTGTCAGTCCACTGCGTGTTGTTCGCGTCGCTCAGCGGCTTCGCCTTGGCGACCGACGCATTCAGCACGTCGACGGTTTCGTTGCGCGCCGCAGTCGCATCATTGCGGGCGCGGCCTTCGACCGCGTGGCCCGCCTCATGAAGAATGGTGTGAATCGATTCCTTCCGAGAAGTCTTGCCCGCGGGGAAAGACGCGTCGTAGAGCGAGATCGACCCCGGCTTGTCGCGCTTGCCGTCGGTGGTGCTCACGTTCGGGGAGTACTCACCCGCGACCGTGCCCTTGGTGCCCATCTCGGCCTGCGATTCCGGCGACGCCTTCGCGTTGCGAATCAGGTCGAGCCCTTTGAGCTTTTCCTGGTCGCCCTTCGGCATCATTCCGAACGACTCGTGCGCGCGCGACAGCTCTTCGGTTGACCACTTCTTGTCGCCGTCCTTCACCTTCACGCCGAAGTCCTTCTCGAGCGCGGCGCGGGCCTTGGCGTTCGCCACCCCGTCGATGTTTTCCTTCTTGATGCCTGGCGTCTTCGCCGCTTCCGCCGCGAAGTCCGAGGCAGGCGCGCGGGCAGCCGGATCTGCGCCCTTGCTGCTCGCCGTATCGAACGAGGCGTCCTTCAGTGTGTCGCCTTCGCCGACGTCGGTCTTCGTTGCGCCAGCGAGCGGCCCCGTGCCCCCATTCGCGGCGAGCGACGAGCGTCGGCCCGTGATCTCGGCCTTGAGATCATCGCGGTCGGGGATCATCGGCTTGTGGGCCTTGAAGCCGCCCGTCACCGAGACCAGCTTCTTCTTCAGCGTGTCGAAGCCTTCTTCTGCCTTCTTCTTGATCGGCTCGAAGGCTTCCTGAAGCTTGGCCGGTGCGAGCTCTTTCGGAGCGACCGTCTGTGGAACTGTCGTCGCGACCTTCGGCTTGATTCCGTCGACACCCATGGCTTGTGATCCCCTCTTGGTAAAGAACGAGGCGGACTCTACCGCGCCAGAACGGGCGAACTACAACGCGCGCTCGAGCGCCGCGAATTCGGTCACCGACAATGTTTCTGCACGCCGCCCGCCATCGATGCCCGCGCGCTCCAAAGCCCCGGAAAGATCGAGGGGTTTGAAAATCGGGTCGCCCTTCAAAGAATTCAGCAACGTTTTGCGCCGATGCGCGAAGCCCGCTTTCACCAATTTCCGGAAGCGCGCCTCGTCTTTTACTTCCGCCCGCGGCGTGTCGAGCCGGGTCAGCCGCACCACTGCAGAGTCGACGTTCGGCGGCGGGTGAAAGAGCCCGCGCGGCAGCTTGAACACCTGCTCGACCTGGAACCGAAGCCCGAGCAGGATCGACAGAATCCCGTTCTCTCGTCCGCCTGGCGGAGCCGCCAGCCGCTGCACCACTTCAAGCTGCAGCGTGAAGACCGCCTTCGTCACGTGCGCCGACTGGTCGAGCACCTCGAACAGAATCGAGCTCGACAGGTGGTACGGCAGGTTCCCCACCACCGCCACCTGGTCGACCCCCGCGACCTTCGCGAAGTCCGTCTCGGCCGCGTTGCCCGCGACCACCGTCAGGCCCGGCAGCTTCATCGACTCGAGCACCCGCACCATGTCGCGATCGCGCTCGACCGCGGTGACGATCGCTCCCGTCTTCAGGAGCACGCGGGTCAGGTGCCCCAGGCCCGGCCCGAGCTCGACCACGGGCTCGTCTTTCTTCAGGTCGGCCGCGTCAACAATGCGCTGCAGCGCAGCCTCGTCACCGAGGAAGTTCTGCCCCCAGCTGTGCTTCGGCTTGAGCCCGAAGCGGCGCAGCAGGTCTTCCGGAGAGTCCGTGCTCACAGGCGCCACGCCGGGTCTGAGTTCAGCGAATAGTCAGCGACGTTGCCGCGCTTCAGCGCTTCGTAGCCGGCGACGGCGATCATCGCGCCGTTGTCGGTGCACAGCCGCTTTGGAGGCAGGCACAGCCGCACGCCCGCTTCCGTCGCCCGTTCTTGCGCCAGCGCGCGCAGCCGCGAGTTGGCAGCGACGCCGCCGCAGATGACCAGCGTCTTTGCGCCGTGCTTCTTCGCCGCGGCGAAGATTTTTTTCGTCAGCACGTCGGCCACCGCTTCCTGAAACGACGCGCAGACGTCGGCCAGCGCCTGACCCGAGGGAGCGCCGTGCTGCCGCACGTGGTTCAGCACTGCGGTCTTCAGGCCCGAGAAGCTCCAGTCGAAGTCGTCGCTGCCCGGCAGCGCGCGCGGAAAACGAATCGCCTTCGGGTCGCCCAGCTGGGCGAGCTCGTCGATGGGCTGCCCGCCGGGGTAGGGCAGGCCGAGCACCTTGGCGACCTTGTCGTAGGCCTCTCCGGCGGCGTCGTCGCGGGTCGCTCCGATGCGGCGGTAGGTGCCGAACGCGGGCACGTCGTAGAGGCTGGTGTGGCCGCCCGAGACGATCAGCCCGAAGAAGGGCGGCTCGGGCGCGTCAGGGAGCAGACGAATCGCGAGCAAGTGGCCTTCGAGGTGATTCACGCCCGCGAACGGAAGGCCCGTCGCCATCGACAGCGCCTTGCCGACCTGCAGGCCCACCAACAATGCGCCCTGAAGTCCTGGCCCGCTGGTCACCGCGAGCCCGTCGAGGTTCGCGAGGGTGAGGCCCGCGCGGGTCAGCGCTTCGTCGATGACGGGCATCACCTGCACGACGTGATTGCGGCTCGCGAGCTCAGGCACGACCCCACCCCAGCGGCGGTGGATGTCGATCTGCGTCGAGACGACGTCCGACAACGCGACGCGCCCGTTCTCGACCACCGAAGCGGCGGTCTCATCGCACGACGTCTCGATGCCCAACACCTTCACTTCGGCTGGCCGAGCGCCGCGCGGACTTCGTCGGCCATCGTGCCCGTCGGCTTCAGCTTCAGGTATTGCTGGTAGGGCCCCTTCGCTTCGTTCAGCCGGTTCATGTTCTGCAGGGCCATACCCAGCGCGAGCCACGCCTGCGCGTTGGTGCCATCGGTGGCGACGGACTCTTTGAGCAGTGGTACCGCCTCGCGGTAGTTCGTGTCCGAGAGGACCATCGCGATTCCGACCCCTGTCTTCGCTTCGTGCGAGTCGGGCTGAAGCGCCAGCGCCTGCTTGTAGGCCTTAAGCGCGGTGCCCCAGCGTTCTCTGGCAATCGCCTTCTTCGCGTCGGTGATCAGCGTCTCGTAATCGCCTTCCGCCGAAGCGACGAGCGGCGCGCCGGCATCTACGACCGTGGGGACGACGCCGGCATCGACGACGGCCGGGCGACCCGCCTCGACAATGGGGGTGCCCGCATCGACGGCCTCGAGAGCGCTTGCGATGGCAGGGAGTCCCGCGTCCGGCACTTCGGGCACGTCGACGAGCGCGAGACCGGAATCGATCAGCTCGGGCTCGACGAAGCGCTCGCGGGGGTCCTGGGTGAGGGTGGGGACGATGACCAGCGGGCTTCCGCCGCCGGTGCCGCCCATCGCTTCCGGGTCGGCGGGGCCGAGCTGCGAAAGAACTCCAGCCGCGGCGGCGCCCAGCGCGAGGCCGAGGACGACGATGACCGGAATCGTGAGCCGCTGCTTGCTGACGGGCGGCATCATTGCGTCGTCGTCGAGCGCGTGCTGGGTGGGAATCGCCGGCGTGTTCTCTTCGGCGAAGAAGGCCTCTTCGTGCGACGCCGGCGAAGGAATCGGTGCGGGCGTCAGCTTCGCCAGCGGCACGCCGTGGCCCGGGTAGGGAGGCAGGGCGAGCTGCGGGGGGGGCGGCGCAGGGGCCGGCGTCATGCCCGACGGAGGAGGCGGCGCCTTCGGCGGAGGCAGGTTCTTCGCGACCGGCACCTCGACCGGCGTCGGGCGCGTGCTCGACGCGGGAGGAGGCGGGCGGATGGGCTCGGGCTCTGCGACGAGAGGAATCGCGTCGTCGTGCATCGGCAGCTGCTGCGCGGGAGTCAGCGGCGGCAGCACCACCTTCTCGAGAGCGGCGCCACCGAACATCGGCGGCTTCTGCGGCGACGGGCGCGGAGCAAGCGGCTCAGGGCGGCGTTCTTCCGGGCGGGTCCACGCGCGAACCGGCGCCCAGCTGGAAGGCGCGCTGATCTCGGGGTCGAGGTGGCTCCACTTGTCGAGCAGGTTGTTGCGTTCACGCTCGAGCTCGTTTGACCGGGGCGGCTCGACGAGGAACTGCGACGCCGGGTCGCGCATCGCCGGGCTCGTCACCGGTACAGGGACGATCGGAATCTCGGCGGTGGGTGGGCCCTTGGGGCGGGGCGCGAACTTGATCACTTCGGCCGCGGGGATCTGTGGCGGCGGCGGCGTGGAGTGCGTCGGCTCGATCTCGATCGCAATCTCGGCCGGCTCTTCCATCACCGCCAGCGGCAGCTCGGGCTCGGCAGCCGCGACCTGGTAGGCCACCTGCTGTTCGACGGTGGGCGACGGCGGCGAGGGCAGCGGCACCACGTCCATGCCAGCAGGAGCGGGGGGCGAGGGCGGCATCGGGTGGGCGGCGGTGACTTCGGGTGGGCGATCGGGCTCCGAGCCAACAGGCTGCGGGCCGATGTTCAGCCACTCTTCGATGCCGGGCTTCCGCTTGCTGGGCTCTTCGGGCGCAGGGGGCGCACCGAGCTCCTTGATCAGCCCTTCGAAGTACAGCTTGCTGATGATGCCGAGCGCGGCGAGGTCTTCGAAATCGGAATCGTCGACGACGCGCGCCAGCGGGCGGCGGCCGTCGAACAGGCGCAAGAGCCCGTTCACTTCGTCCGGAATCTCTGAAAGGCGATCGGCCAGCTGGGTGTAGTCGAGCTCGAACACGGTCTCGAGCGGAGGCAGCTGCTCGAGCATGCGGCCCCACTCGTCGAGGCGCCGCATGCCTTCCATCAGCAGGCCCTGCGTCGACATCTCGATGCGCTCGGGGCGATCGACCGGCTGGAAGCCGACCTCGAACTTGCCCTCGAAGGTGTTGAGCATCCGGTAGAAGGCGTTCTCGCCCTTGAGCCGGCCGAGCTCGGAGTCGATCACCTTTCCTTCGCGGAAGTAGATGACGCCCGTGCGTTCGCCTTCGAGCTTGATGGTGCCCGTCTTCCGGCCGATTTCGAAGGTCTGGACGAGATCGACGACGCCCATGTCCGACAGGCTTCCGGCGAAGCCGGCTTTCGTCTCGCGCTTCTCGTGACGTTCCTTCTCGACCTTCTGAAGGATCATCTTCACGCGGGTGACGATCTCTTTGATGTAGATCGGCTTCGTCAGGTAGTCGTCGCCGCCGAGCTCGAGGCCTTTGACCTTGAACTCCACCGACTTCTGATTGGTGAGGAAGACGTAAGGGATGTGACGGAAGCGCTCGTCGCTCTTGAGCACGCGACACAGCTCGAAGCCGTCCATCTCGGGCATCCGCGTGTCGGCCAGCACCAGATCTGGAGGGCTGATCTGGACCTTCTCCAGAGCGTCCTTTCCGTGAATCGCGGTCGTGACCTGGAACCCAGCCTTCTTCAGGCTGACCTCCATCACACGCAGGCTCTTCGCGTCTCCATCGACGAGGAGGAGATGCTGCTTCGCCACAGTAGAAATCCTCTCCGTTAAGGGGAACGGGAGATTTAGGACGCCGCGAGGTATTCCGCCAGAACTGCGCGGTCTTCCTCGGTCATCGCGAGAAACTCGAAGCCCATGCCGCCCACCTGGGTCGGCTCGGGAAAACGGCGAACCCAGGCCACCCTGCCTTTGGCGCGCATCGGGCGGGGGACGCCAGGCACGCGGAACTCGAGCGCCAGGTGCTCGCCCTGTTCGAGCAGCAAGTCGGCCTTGATGAAGCTGCCACCTTCCGAGAGGTCAGCGCCATGAAAGGTGAGCTCGCCGCCGGCGTCGAGGCCCTTGAAGTCGACCTGCAGGGTGTGGCGGGCAAAGCGGCGTTTCTGTGAGGTCTGAGTGTTGGTCATTTGAAGAACCCCTTCTTCGTTTCGGCCTTCTTCTTGCGCATGTCGATCAACCGGATTTCCTGGTTGGCCTCGAGGTGGCGCGGGTTGAGCTGGACGGCCTGTTTGAAGTGGTTTTCGGCTTTGTTGATGTCGCCTTCGACGCGGGCGATGACGCCGAGCTGGTAGTGGGCGCGGTCACACTGCGGGTCGACGCGCAGCGCGCTGGCCATCAAGTCCTTGGCGTGGTTCGCCTCGGACTTGCGGGTGGGGTCCATGTAGATGGCCCAGGCCTGGGCAGCGAGCGCGACGCCCTTCTTGTCCTTCGCGTAGGCGCGCGCGAAGTGGTCTTCGGCAGCGCGGTAGTCGCGCTTCTTGAAGAAGACCTCGCCCATCTTCATCAGGTCGTCGGCCTGGCCGGCGGCCTGCGACCTCGGTGGAGGGGCGTTGCTGGCGCTGGCGAAGTTGCTCATGTACGCGGCGCGCTTGGCGTCGTCGTACAGGGTCTCGTAGGCCTCGCGAATGGACTCGAACACCAGGGTCATCTTCTCCTGGTAGTGGGGCAGCGACGCGGGCAGGCGGTCGGGGTGGAAGATCTTGGCGAGGGTGAGGAAGGCGGTCTTGATCTGATCTTTGCCGGCGCCGACCTGGATCCCGAGGATGCTGTAGAGCTCTTTCTTCGTCTGCAGCAGGGTAAGGCGGGTGTCGATTTGCTTGGCCAGCTGGCCTTCCGAGAGGGTGGGCGCCGTGGTCTCGACGGGAATCGCGACCGCAGGAGCCGTGGGCGCTTCCGAAGGAATCGGCGCCTGCTCGAGCGGTGTGCGGTTGGTGGGCATCGTGCCCATGTTTTCCATGGCACGGCGAAGCAGACGCTGGCGGCGCAGGCGAGAGGCTTCGGCCGGGTCTGAGGGGTCGCCCAAGAGATCATCAGTGTCGTCATTCCTGCTGGCAGGTTCAATGACGGCCTCGACCGAGGCTTCGATGATGGGGGCGTCGAAGTCGTCGATGTTGGGCGCGGCGCGGCCGACGAGCTGTTCGAGGTTCGAGTCGGCGCGCTTGAGGGCTTCTTCGAAAGAGGTGACGCGTGGCGCGGCCGACGGCGTCTGAACGATGTTCCAGAGGTCGCCATCGCCTTCGGTGGCCGGGTTGGCGGGCCCGAGGATGAGCGGCTTCGGCGACGCCTGCGACCAGCTCGACGGCGCAGACGGCCTTGGGGCAGGGACGACCGGAACAGAGGTAGAGCTCGACGCGCGCAGCGCCTCGTTCATGCGGCGGAGCAGATCGTCCTGGGCCCGGTGCTGCTCGAAGATCTTCTTTTCTTCGGGGTGGGCGGCCTGAAGGGCCTGCTCCATGGGGACGGGAGCGGGAGAGGACGGGCGCGGCGGGAAGGTGGCGGGCGTCGGGCCGAACCAGCTCGACGCCGCAGATTCGGTCTGCTCGGCTTCCATGCGACGGCGAATTTCTTCGGCGCGGTGAAGGTCGTCGGCGATCTGCGCTTCATCGGCGAGCCGGCGCTCGTTCGCCATCTGCTCTTCTTCGGCCTGGCGGGCGACTTCTTCGGCATCACGCTTCGTCTTCTCGTCGGCGAGGCGGACCTCTTCCGCGAACTGAGCGGCCTCTTCGGCAAGGCCCGTCTGAATGGCCTCTTCGAGGTTGCGGGCCTCCGCGGCAGCGATTCGTTCTTCCTCGGCGATCCGGGCTTCCTCGGCGATCCGGGCTTCCTCGGCGATTCGTTGTTCCTCGGCGATCCGGGCTTCCTCGGCGGCCTTCTTCTGAGCGGCCTCTTCGGCGACGCGCGCTTGTTCGGCGAGACGGACGCGGGCCTCTTCGGCGAGCTGTGCCTCTTCCTGAAGTCTGGCCTCCGCCGCTTCGCGTGCGCGCTCGGCCTCGCGCTGCTGCGCGGCGACGCGGGCTTCTTCTGCGACGCGGGCTTCTTCGGCGAGGCGGGCTTCTTCGGCGAGGCGGGCTTCTTCGGCGAGGCGGGCTTCCTCGGCGAGGCGGGCTTCTTCGGCGAGGCGGGCTTCTTCGGCGAGGCGCGCTTCTTCTGCGAGGCGCGCTTCTTCTGCGAGGCGAGCTTCTTCTGCGAGGCGAGCTTCTTCTGCGAGGCGAGCTTCTTCT
>Ga0105047_10000205_pt1 | contig 91126 bp, 85 predicted proteins | sample MAT04_FD_78384 | JGI IMG/M metagenome (GOLD analysis project Ga0105047, IMG submission 78384) | Freshwater microbial communities from Lake Fryxell liftoff mats and glacier meltwater in Antarctica - MAT-04 (megahit assembly) | ecosystem: Environmental > Aquatic > Freshwater > Ice > Liftoff... | reverse complement strand
TCCCGCTGCGTCGCCCGCGTAGGTTGCACCGTTTCCCGCGCTGGGCGCGGCGCGAGGTTCAAGCCGCGCGGGTCCTGGCCCACTCCCGCTGCGTCGCCCGCGTACCTTGCACCGTTTCCCGCGCTGGGCGCGGCGCGAGGTTCAACCTGCGGTTCAGCCCCGAACCGGACCGTAAGGTGAACTGTTGGTTGCCGGCCGGTGAAATTGGGTAGGTTCTGTCGCCGCACATCATGAGCGCAACGTTCACGGGTGGGTTCGGGGGATCGTTATGCAGAAGTACTGGTCATCACTCGCCGTCTTTTTGGGCAAACGCGCTGGCTTGGTGTCGGTCATCGGCTTGTTGGTCACCGTCGGGCTCGGTATGGGCATCACGCAGCTCAAGTTCGCCACCGGCCAAGACAGCTATCTGAACGACGACGAGCAGATCGCCAAGGACAACGTCAAGTATCAGGACCTTTTCGGTGGCCAGGCGATGATCGTGGTCGTTGAAATGGACGAAGGCCACGACGTCTCGGAGTTGTACACCGATGACGTCATTGCCCAGTACACGAAGCTCCACGATGACTTGATGGCGACCGGAAGGTTCGTTGGTGTCATCACCCCGGTCACGGCGGCACAGTTCTCCGCCGATCTTGTCTCCAGCCCGTCGGGCAACCCCCTCGAATCCGTCGCCGGCAAGGCGCTGTTCGAGGCGATCGGCAAGGAGACACCCGGCTCGCCGGGTGCGACCGCCCGCACCCTCGACAGCACCGCCACGCTCGCCAGACTGACTGCAGTTCCATTGGCCGAACAGCAGCTGAACAATCCGAAGTGGATCGACTTCTTGTTGTTCGACAACGTCCGTGAGGGCCAGGCCGCCGATCAGAAGATCGTCCGCAAAGCCCTTCGGAGTTTCATTCTCGATGATCGTCGCGCGCAGGTGATCGTGCGGATCAACGGCAACGAATCCATCGACGTCGAAGGCGCGTCGTCGGTGCTCGTCCAGGACGCAGCCAAGAAGCTGTCCATTCCCAATGCCACCATCACCACCACGGGGGCACCGGTTCTTTTGAAGGACATCAACGACTACCTCCGAGGCGGCATGCTGACCCTCGGCGGCATTGCCGTGGCGATCATGATCCTGATCCTGTTGGTGTTGTTCGATGTTCGGTGGCGGCTCCTGCCGATGGCCGTGATTCTCGTCGGGGTCGTGCAGGCCTTTGGCCTCGCTGGCTGGCTGGGTATTCCACTCACCATCGTCACTATCGCTGGTCTTCCCGTGATGTTGGGGATCGGCATCGACTACGCGATACAGATGCACGCGCGAATCGAGGAGGAGGTGATCATCGGCCGCTCGGAACATCCGATTCAGGAGACAGCGCGAAACCTGGGGCCGGCGTTGTTGGTGGTGACATTCGACGCGGTGTTCGCGTTCGCGGCCCTCCATTTCGCCAAGGTCCCAATGATCCGGGACTTCGGTCTGCTGCTAGCGACCGGCATTCTCGTGATCTGCATGTGCTCGATTTTCATGCCGCTGGCGGCACTGGGCATGCGAGAGTTCAAGTCACCGACCAAGGGCCGTGACTACTCGTCGGGGCATCTCGGAAAGTTCGTCGTGAGGCTCGGCTCGCTCCCGACATGGGCCGCCATCCCGCTGGCGATCGCCAGCTTGGCGATCTTTGCCGGCGGCATCCTGGTGGAGTCCAAGTTGACGTTGCAGACCGACCCGGTCGAGTGGGTCAATCAGGATTCGCAATCGATCAAAGACCTCCGCACTGTTGAGGCCCAGACCGGCTCCGCCAACGAACTCGGCGTCTTCGTGCGCTCCGACGATGTCTTCAGTGACGAGACGATCAACTTCGTCCATCAATTCACCCGAGAGAAGCTGGCGGAGCCGAAGAACAATCTGGTGACGGGCTCCAGTATCGAGACCACCGTGGGCGATCTGCTCGAGGTCCCCGGAGGATCCGACATCGTCCCCACCGGCGCCACGGTCCGCGCTGCATGGGATGCTGCACCCCAGGACATCAAAGCCTCGACCGTGGCGGATGACGGCCGCGCCTTCAACATTGCCTTCCGTGTGGGCAAAGGGTCACTCGAGGACCGGGCCATCTTCGTCGACCAGGTGATCAACGACACGAAGCCGCCGGCCGGCATTTCGGCCACACCGTCTGGGCTAGCGGTCGTGGGAGTCGGTCTGTTGCGCAACCTCGAATCGAACCGGGTCGAGCTCACCTACCTGGCAATCCTGTTCGTCTTCCTCTTCCTGACCGTCCGGCTGCGCAGCATCGTTCGATCGTTGCTGTCGCTGGTGCCGGTGTTGATCGCCGTAGGAACAGCGTCGCTCGTCGCCTATGCGTTCGATCTCGTCCTCAGCCCGATGACCGCCGTCGGTGGGCCGCTCGTCATCGCCGCATGTACCGAGTTCACATCGCTGATTCTGTTGAGGTTCATCGAGGAACGCCACCGTGGCTACGAGCCACGCGAAGCCATGGAGGTCACCGCAGCGCGTACCGGACGCGCGTTCATCGTGTCCGGTCTGGCCGCCATTGCGGGTGTCGCGGTGTTGTCGTTCTCGTCGCTTCCACTGCTGCGTGACTTCGGCCGCATCGTCGCCATGAACGTGGCCGTGGCGTTGGCTTCCGCGCTCATCGTGCTGCCGCCGCTCCTCGTGTGGGCCGAGAAGCGCAACTGGGTCACCCGTGGGCTGGTGAAACTCTCGACCGATCCGTACATCACCACGCCGAACGCAACCGAGCCCCAGCCAGCAGCTAGCTGACCAGCGTTCCTTCATGGCGCTTTCGGGCCGGGCCATCCGGTTCAGGGGCGCTCAGGTTGGGTCATGCACCGGCGAGGACGGCCGGGAGATCAACCACCGAGTCGAGGATGTGCGTATGCGGCGCCGACTCCAACGCAGCGCGGTCGTGCGCGCCGGTGAGTACCCCCGCAACGATGCTCGCCCCGGAGCGGTGACCAGCCAGCAGATCGTTGGCGGTGTCGCCGACGATGGCCATCGAACGGACGTCGTCGATCTCCAGCTCGATCAGCGCCGCCAGCGCTAGATCGGGAAAGGGCCGACCGCGTAGCGTTGTTGAGGGCGACAGCGACAGGTCCGCCAGCTCGGCCCAGCCGAGATGTTCGACCAGGAGCTCCCGCGTCGGATCACTGAATCCGGTGGTCAACGCGATCCTGACCCCACTCTCGGCGATCTCTCGGAGCGCGGACTCGGCACCGGGCAGAGCGTGTACCTCGCCGGCGCGAATCCGATCGGCGATCGACGCCTCGAACGCTGCGGTGGCAGCCTGCGCCCGCTCCTCGTTCCCGAGGATCTGTCGGAACACCACGATCTTCGACATGCCCATGGTGTCGAGCACCACCTGCAACGCCGGGCCATATCGATCGTCATCGGGAGCGATGCCCTGCGATCCGATGGCATCGGTGAACGAGGCGATGACGATTCCGTCGTCACTGACGGTGGTTCCCGCCATGTCCGAAACGAGTAGCTGGATAGTCATGTGTGTTCCCAATCGAGAAAGGTCTGTTCGGCTATTGCGGGCGCCAGCGTCATCCCTCGCCCGCCCGGGCCGGTGACGACCATGGTGGATGGATGGACTCGTTCGTGGTGCCAGATGTGTTCGGGGTCGGTGCTCTGGCTGTACACCCCGGCCCAACGTCGAACGACTGCCGGTGCGGGCATGCCGAGGATTCGCCCCAAGCGGCCGAGGAGATGCTGTTCAGGGCGGTCGTACAGGCCCACCTCGAACGGTTCGTCGTAGTGATGAGTGTCGCCGACGGTGAGCTCGCCAGAGATCCGCTGCGAACACAGCAACTGCATGTGGAACTCGGCGACGACCGGCTCCGGTGAGGCCAGCTTCGCTCGAACCGGTACATCGAACGCGGGGTAGTAGCGAAGCGAATCAGCATCGGCGAGCATTGTGGTCAGCGGCCGTGTCGGTGCTTCGGTCTGCAGCATCTGCAAGCGCACTCGCCGAACCGGCCGGCCAGCCACGAGAGCCGCGATCGGACCATCGTTGGTGGCCCCCGGGCACACGATCACCAGATCGCCCTCGTGTCGATGACCTGTCGAGTCGGTGACCCATCCGTCGCCGACGTCGGTCACCGTACGTGGTGCGAGAAACCGGTAGTTCTCGTGGGTGAGCGACAGCCAGTGGCGTATGGCAGGAAGGCACCGGCCCGGTTCGACCTTGGCATCCATGGTGCAATGCAAGGCGGCGAGCATCTCGCCCTCGACCCCGGGGTTGATGCGTTGCGCCTCGGCCTGATCGACGAGCCGGAGGCCGCGCTCGGCGGCATCGGGCCGAGCGCAGACTGCTTCGAGCACAGCCAATTCGTCGCGCTCCCACACCACGAGTAGCGAGCCGTCGGGGCGGAACCCGATACCGGGCACCTGTTGCCCGATCGAGGCCCAGATCTCGCGGGCCCGCAACGCATGGGCAAGCTCTTGTCCGGGGGCCCGACCGGAAATCCACACCATGCCGAAGTTGCGAACCGTCGCCGATCGGGCCTCGGCGTCGCGTTCGAGGTGCACCACGTCCCAACCGCGCTCCAACGCGGTGAACGCATGCATGGTTCCCAGGACTCCACCACCGACGATCACGCACCGCATGCGTCCAAGCTAGAAGCTGACGCAGTCGCGGCTCCAACGGCGCGCTCCGCGTTGGCTCCCATTCTCGGCGAAGGTGGCCGCACGTCGAATGACTCAGGTGGCGTCGGGCAGGCCGATGGGGTTGGGGAAGGGAAGGATCCCGGCTGAGCTGATGGCTGATGCCAGCGGCCGTAGCAGCCCAGGCAGCAGATCGATCCCCGCCTCGGTCAAGCCGTCGTTCCATGCATGGGCGGCGGCCACATCAGTCTCGGACTCGATGACTCGGCGAAGCTCACGACCGGCGTCGGTGCGGGACCCATCGAGTTCGAGCAACCCGCGCTGATGGAGCCCGTCAATCGCCGCGCTGCACTCGTCGGGGGTCCATCCTCGAACTGGGCCGAGCATCTCGGTCGGCATCCCCAACAACAAGTGCGCATCGAGACCGCTGACGTCGTGCGCTACCTGCGCCGCGACGTGACCGTCACCCCGGTGCTCCCGCAGGGTGGTGCAGCACTGCCACAACGCCTCGACCGGGTCATCCGAGAGCGGCACATCCCGATTGGCGGCGAACAACGGTCGGCCATCTGCCCGGGCCGACCGCACGACGGACGACAACAGGGGCACCACCCGGCCGGCTTCGGTCTCGACGTTCGGGATGACCCGTCGGAGTACGGTGGCGGCAGCATCACGCCGCGCTACGAGGACCACCTCCGGGGTGGTCCTGGCCCACGACTCGGGAATCGCTCGACGAACCAAGACGGGAGCGAAGTTGGCGAAGGTCGCTTCGACCATGCCGGCTCCCACGGCTCCCATTGGTGCCGCCCGTCCGGCGAAGTAGCCCATCCAGAATCCCTTCAGCCCCAGGCGCACCATGGCGTCGGCGCTCTCGGGGGCGAAGTACGTGATGGCGTGGAGCGGTTCGATCAACTGCCAGAAACGCCGGGCGATCAGCGTTGGCTCATCGGTTGCGTCGGAGTCGGTCATGAGATCCTCAGTTGGGCTCGAAGTTCTTGAGGTGTCGTGGCGGGAAGCTGGCAGGCGAAGTTCCGACAGACGTACGCCAGCCCCTCGGTCCGCCCCTCCCAGAGGGGCCCATCCAACGGCGTACCCCACGAACGGACGGCGTTGGGCAGCCACGATTCGTTGGTGACGGCCACGAGATCGGGGCGATCGCCGGTCACGACGATCTCGTCCAGCCCGTCGGCAATGATCTGTACCGACGACAACAGGTTGGCGAAGGCCAGCGGATGTCGCCCGGCGGCCTCGCCGAGCTTCGACAGGATTTGTTCGGCGATGTCGCGGAGATCGTCACGATCGGCGAGGGGTGCCAAGCGCAGCAGCGCGGCGGTGGCGGCCGACTGTGCGGCCGGGGTGGCGTTGTCCTGCAGGTCGACCGGCCGAGTGATGAGCGCCTCGGCGTCGGACCCGGTCGTGAAGAAGACGCTGGTCTCAGCGTCCCAGAACAACTCGACCAAGTCGTCGGCCGTAGTCGTCGCCTCGGCCAACCATCGGGGATCGCCCGTCAGTTCGTAGACCCGGACGAACGCATCGATCAGCGCCGCGTGGTCCTGCGCATAGCCAAGATGTCGCGCTCCGGCGCCCGTCTGCCACGATCGATGCCAGCGGCCATCGAGGCGCAACTCGCGGCACAGGAACTCGGCGCTCTCGACCGCCGCGTCGGCCCAGTCGGTGCGACCGGTCGATGCGGCAGCCTCGGCCAGCGACGCCAGGAAGAGCCCATTCCATTCGCACAGCACCTTGTCGTCGAGCCCTGGCCTCGGCCGTGTCTCCCGCTCGGCGAACAGCCGTCGTCGGGAGGTCTCGATCTCGTCGGATCGCGGGAAGCCCCCGATGGGACGGAACAGGATCGACCGGCCTTCGAAGTTTCCGCCATCGACCGCTCCGTACCACTCGATGAACGCCTCGGCGTCCTCACCGAGGACCGACATGATCTCCGGCCCGGTCCACGTCTGGAAGCGACCCTCCTCGTTGTGACCCGGATGATCCGGATCGGGCGAGTCGGCATCCTCGGCCGATGCAAATGCTCCCGGAGCAACCTGGAGATCTCGCATGACGCATTCGATGGTCTGTTCGACGACCTCGAGGTAGTCGGGCCGTTGCGTGAGCTGCCACGCGTGCAGGTAGGGGCGGATCAGCAGCGCGTTGTCGTAGAGCATTTTCTCGAAGTGCGGTACGAGCCACTGCGCATCGACGCTGTAGCGGGCGAAGCCGCCGCCGAGATGGTCGTACATGCCGCCCGCGCACATGGCGTCGAGGCTGTGGGTAGCGGCCGCCAACGCTTCGGTCGACCCGGTGCGTCGGTACTGGCGCAGCAGGAAATCGACTGACATCGACTGGGGGAACTTGGGGGCACCCCCGAACCCGCCCCATGCGCGGTCATGGGCCTTGATGAGTTCGTCCTCGGCCTCGCCGAGCACCTCGGGTCCGGGCAGGCTCCCACCCGCCAGCGAGGGTTGACGCCGGAGATGATCAGTGAGCTTTTCCGATTGCTCGGTGATCTCGGTGCGTTGCTCCCGCCAGGCTGTGTCGATGCCCCCCAACAGATCCACGAAGCCGGGCATGCCGCCTCGGCTGATCTTCGGGAAGTACGTGCCGCAGTAGAACGGCTCGCCGGTGGGGGTGAGAAACACCGTCATCGGCCAGCCACCGTGGCCCGTCATCGCCACCGTCGCCTCCATGTAAATGGCATCTACATCGGGTCGTTCTTCCCGGTCGACCTTCACGCACACGAAGAGGTCGTTCATGATGGCGGCGGTGGCATCGTCTTCGAAGGACTCGTGCGCCATGACATGGCACCAGTGACATGCCGAGTAGCCGATCGACAGTAGGACCGGTCGGTCCTCGGCGACTGCCCGCTCGAAGGCCTCGTCGCCCCACGGATACCAGTCCACGGGATTGTCGGCGTGCTGACGGAGATAGGGGCTGGTCTCATGGGCAAGGCGGTTGGCCATCAACGGAACCTACTGGGAGTCAAAGGGGCGAACGACATGCCTCGCGACCACGATGTCGACGGTGGTGCTGATCTCGCCGAGCGAATTCTGTTGTTCCGCAGTTGCCGACCACCAATAGGGCGTCATCTGCAGAAGTCGTCGTGCATCGGCGGCGTCGAGTTCGAGATCGAACGTCACCTCGGCTCGCTGGTCAGGTGCGGCGAAACCCTCCTCGGACACGTGAGGGCGGTTCTCATGTGGCGCCGGGTCGTCGTACAACGCGCCCCGTAGACCTTCGAGGTGTCGCGGACCGGGCGAGGCCGTGATGATCGACCCGCCGTCAACGAGCACGCGGGCGAACTCGACATAGGGGCGCGGTGCGAACACCGACACCACGATGTCGCACGTTGCCGCCGCCAGCGGGATCCGATACGACGACGCCACTGCGAACCGGCAGTCATGAACGCGCCGCGCCGCCAGACGTATCGCTGGTTTCGAGACGTCGATCCCGACGCACTCGACTCCACGTCGCTCGATCCCGCCGAGCGAAGGGGAATCGGAGGGTCCGGCTGATCTGATCGCATCGAGGTACGAACCCTCGCCGCACCCGGCATCGAGCACGACCGGGCGTCGGGCCGGGTGGGGTGTGTGATCGCCGGGTCGGTCGTCGAGCGAGCGCGACACCATGGCGGCCACGCCAGCCATCACGGGGGAGTAGTGGCCGCGGTCGAAGAACTCTCGGCGCGCCCGGATCATCTCTGTGGAGTCGCCGGCGATTCCACCCGCCAATCGACCGGCGGTCATCAGGTTCACATAGCCGTCGCTCGACAGGTCGAACGAGTGCCCCGAGGCGCATCGCAACGACGTGTCAGTCGGCGCGAGTTCACCCGAACAGCTCGGACAGATGAACGGTGGTGACCCGTTCAGCACGGACTCCTGTGGCACGACCCGATTGTGTCAGGAGCTCGTCGCGGAGGAGAGATCCGCCAGGAGGAGCCCACGTCCCGTCAGCTCAGATGACCGTGATGGTCGGCTGCACGATGCCAGGTGTCGCCACGAACTGCACCTTGGGTGAGACACCCGCGTTGGGAATGGTCGCTGTGGTCTGGTGGAACGTGACCTTCATCTGCGACGCCGTGCACTCGACGAGACCGAAGCCGTTGAACCGCAACTCGGAATAGTCGAACGCCGGCTGCGTGGCGAACGAGTTGAGCCCGCCCGCCAAGCTGTTCTCGGTGATGCCCGACGGCGAGCTGATGGAACCGCAGGTGTACTCATACGCCACCGTCGATGCGCCCGGATCGTCGAAGTCAGTGGTGAGCGGTGCCGCCCAGAACGAATGGACATCGCCCGTGAGAAAGGCCACGTCAGCCACGTTGGCGGTGTCGAGATGGCTGAGGATCTGGTCGCGTTCCCAGCCGAACCCGTCCCAGCTGTCGGTGCCCAGATAGAGCCCGGCATGCTTCGGCAACGTCGGGTCGATCGCCCGGTTCTCGGGGGTGTCGTAGTCGTTGAGTCGAATGGGAGCGATCATCACCTGATTACCGATCAGCTTCCAGCGGACGCCATCGGACTGTGCGGTGTCGAGACCGTTGAGGAGCCAGTTCCGCTGGGTGGTGCCCATGATGGAGCGCCCGGTTGCCTGGAGGTCGCTGGACATGACGGCCAGCCCCAGGATGCCCAACAGCGACGTGCCGAGATGCTCGTCGCGGTACTGGCGGGTGTCGAGGCAGAACAGTTCCCCCAGGTTGCCCCAGCGGATGGAGCGGTAGATCTGGTTGCCGGAGATGGGCCACACCGGCATGTATTCGAACCAGGCCTGATAGGCCGCGGCGGCACGGGCGGGTTCGGTGGTGAAGATGGTCTTGTCGTAGTCGTTGCTGATCTCGTGGTCGTCCCAGATGGGCACCAACGGATGGGCGGCGTGAGCGGATGCCAGGTTTGTATCGCTGCGGTAGAGCTTGTAACGATCGCGGTACTGCGCCAGCGTCTCTGTGGTCTCCGATGTCTCGTCGCGCACTCTACGGAGCAGCTGGATGGCAAATGACTCGTAGATGTAATCCCCGAGGAACAACACGGCATCGACATCCTGTGCCGCAATGCTGGCCCATGCGCCGTAGAAACCAGACGCGAATGACTGACAACTGGCCACCGCCAGGTTGAGTCGCGCTGGTGTGGCGTTGGGCAGCGGCACTGTGCGGGCGCGCCCGGTCGGGGACACATCGGTGCCGGTATCGAAGCGGTACCAGTAGCTCTGATCGGAAGACAAGCCGCCGACGAGGACCTTGACGGTGTTGTCCGCCAGCCCGCTGACGGGAGCGGAACCGTTGGCGACGATGGTGGTGAAGGCGGGGCTGGTGGCCACTTCCCACATCACGGTGGTAACGCCGGGGGCCAATGTCGGCTCGACGCGCGTCCACAGGACGACCTCGGTCGGGGAGTGCAGGCCGCTGGCCACACCAGCCGACCACACGCTCGTCGGTGTGGGAATCCCCATGCTCGGCGCGCACGCCGTGGACACGCCGCCAACTGCTGCAGCACCCGCAACGCCAGCTCCAGCGCGCAGGAAATCTCTTCGTTTCATCATTCTTGAACCCCCTCGATTCGCTGAACACAGGGTAAACGAAAGATGAACTCTCGTGTTACATCAGGTGATCACGCGCCAGTCAGGGGCGCCGGCGGCCCTGACTCAGAGGCGGCGGGTGGTGGCGGCGGTGGTCAGCGACACCAGCGCGTCGCGTTCTGCCGCCGAGATCTCGCCGAGGGCACGAGCAGTGGCGCGATCCGTGAGCCGCTCCGCTTCTTCCCATGCCTCGTTGGTGGTTTCGTCGACGGTTGGAAGGTCGCCGATATTGCCGAAGAACCGGGCGGAGTCTTCGCCTTGTCGCACCAGCAACGCTTCGAGCGGGGTGAGTCCCACCGCACGAACGGCACCGAGGTGCAGTCCGCCACGGAGCTCGCGAAAGGTGTTCATGGCCTGCGCGGCGCGGGCGATCGGATCATCCGGTCGTTCCATCGCCCGCCAACCGGCGAACAACGCCATGCCACCGGGGTCGGTTCGATCGCACACCGCTTCGAGCAAAGTGGCCAACGCCGCGACGTCGACGTCGGCGGGGAAACGCTTGGCGCCGAGCGAGTACGACAACGAAATGAACGCTGTGGTGGCGTCCGCCAGCGATTCTGGTCGAGGCGACTGCTCCCAGCCCTCCTCGACGAGCCCGCGTCCGAAGTAGGCGAGGGTCGCGTGAATTGCGTCGGTCGTGGTCTCGCCGAGCACCCCGCAGCGGCCGCAGATGTAGAACCCGAGTCCGGCGTACCCGCGCTCGGCGGCGGCCAGATAGTTGTCGGTTGCCGTCATCCACTTGGTGCCGAACAACAAGATCGGAAGGGTCAGTTCTCGGGCGGCAACGTCGGTGTTCATGACGTCAGCGTGCCACGTCGGGCGATCGTCGCTCGACGTGGGTGAAGCTACCGTTCGCCCATGGAACTTCGGCTCGACGGAAAAGTGGCGCTCATCACCGGCGCATCGAAAGGGATCGGCTGCGAGATCGCCACTCAGTTCGCGGCCGCCGGTGCACAAGTCATGATGTCGTCTCGGAAAATCGAGGCACTCGAGGCGGCGCGCGACGGGATCCTCGGAGCGCACCCGGCAGCCGAGATCGAGGTGTTCGCTGCCAACGCCGGCGACCTCGCTCAGGCTCAGGCCTGCGTCGACGCCACGATGGCCGCCTTCGGAAAGATCGACATCTTGGTCAACAATGCCGCCACCAACCCGTACATGGGCCCCTCGATCGACATCGATCAGAGTCGGTGGGAGAAGACCTTGTCCGTGAACCTCACAGCGCCCCTGTTTTGGACGCAGTTCGCATGGCACGCCTCGATGAAGGACCGCGCCGGTTGCTCCGTGGTCAACATTTCGTCCATCGGCGGGCTCTCGGTGGAGACGAGCATCGGGAACTACAACGTGACCAAGGCGGCCCTCATCCATCAGACGAAAACACTCGCCAAGGAACTGGCGCCAGCGGTGCGGGTCAACGCCATTGCGCCGGGTCTGGTCAAGACCGACATGGCCAAGGCGCTCTGGGAAGCCAACGAGATCGCCATGGCGGCGCACATCACGATGAAGCGGCTCGGCGAGCCATCCGATATTGCCAACGCCGCGTTGTTCCTGGCGTCGGATGCTGCGAGTTGGATCTGCGGACACACGCTGGTGGTCGACGGCGGCATGCTTCTCTGACCGACGGCCGAGCCAGGCGCGAGCGGATTACGTCAGCGCACTTCAGTCACGTCAGTTCGGAGCGACGGATCTTGCCGATCGATGTGCGCGGTATCTCAACGACGTACTCCACGGCGTGTGGGGCGCAGTAGGCGGGGAGCACGGCCTTCACCGCCTTGCGGATGAGGCCGAGGAGCTCGTCGGTGGTGGCTGATCGGCCCACCGGTGTGGGTACGACCAAGGCGGTGACCACTCGTCCCCAGCGATCGTCCGGTCGACCGACGATTGCGACGTCTTCGATGCCGACCAATCCTGTCAACACGGCTTCCACCGACGCCGGCCACACCTTCTCCCCGCCGGTGATGATCACGTCATCGGCGCGGCCATCGACCGCCACCCGGCCCTCTGTGTCGACCCGACCGAGGTCGCCGGTGGCCCACCAACCGTCGTGGTCGGGTGCCGCGGATCCTGAACGCAGCCGACGGAACAGCGTCGGGGAACGAACGAGGAGTTGCCCGGTCTCGTCGGTGCGAAATTCGACGCCACGAAGCGGGACGCCGTCGTAGGCGATTCCACCAGCGGTCTCGGTCATGCCGTAGGTGGCGATGCAGTTGGACGGTCGTTCCGACGGGATCGTCGAGCCCCCGAGGAGCACGCGGTCGAACCTCACCAGGTCGCTGACGTCGAGCCGGCGAGCGACCGGTTCGACGAACGCGCACATGGCGGGGACCAACGAGATGTGGGTGGCGCCGCCGTCGAGAGCGGCCCGGATCAGATCGACGTCGAAGTATTCGTGAACGTCGACGGCAGTATCGGTGAGCACCGCCCGCGACACCACGCCGAAACCGCCGATGTGGTGCACGGGCAGACACGACACCCACATCGATCTCGCGTCGATCGAAACAGCGTCGGACGTCAACGAGGCCGAGGCGGACAGAGCGTTCTTCGTCAGCACGACACCCTTGGGGGTACCACTGGTCCCGCTGGTCGCCATGACGAGCGCGTCGCCGACATCAGTCCGTTGGCCATCGGCGAGGGCCCGCCGCTCGCCGTCGGCTTCGATGATGGCCGTCGGTTTCAGCGCCTCCGCCAGCATCCGTCGGTGGGCGGCCGGCGCCGTTGGGTCGATCGGGCAGACTGCGTCGTCCGTGTCCCAGATGCGACGCAAGGCGTCGACCCATGCGGGCCCGGCGGGCATCGCCAGCGCCACGACCTCGATTGATGTCCGCGTCACACCGCAACGCTAGAGCCGTCAGCGATGCTCGGTCGCCCGTGGCGGATTCGTGCCGCATCGTTCGGCCGGCAGGCGCCATGAACGAACCAGCCTCGAGAAGTCGGCCGCAGCGGGGCGCACCGGTAGATTTCTCCCGTGAGCACGATTCCTCCCGCCCGCCCCATCGGCACCATCGACGACCCCACCCGCAACTCCATCCGGCCAGCGTTGGCGTGGGAACGCAATCCGGCACCAGCTGGTCGCGAATACCACGACATCACTTACGACATCGGTCGGCCCGACGGTGTCCCGGGCGCCATCGCCAAGATCACGATCTGCCGCCCCGAAGTGCGCAATGCCTTCCGACCCCAGACGCTGTTCGAGCTACAGGACGCCTTCAACGTGGCCCGCGACGACATCGAGGTGGGCGTCATCGTCCTGTGTGGTCAGGGCGATTACGCCTTCTGTTCCGGAGGCGACCAGCGCATTCGCGGCAACGACGGCTACATCGGCGACGACGAGGTCGCGCAACAGGGCGTCGGCCGCCTCAACGTGCTGGACCTTCAGATCCAGATCCGCCGCACCCCCAAGCCCGTGGTGGCGATGGTGGCGGGCTATTCCATAGGTGGCGGCCACGTGTTGCAGGTGGTGTGCGATCTGACGATCTCGGCTGACAACGCCATCTACGGCCAAACCGGCCCGAAGGTCGGAAGCTTCGACGGCGGCTACGGCTCGGGGTTGCTGGCAGCCAATATCGGCCAGAAGCGCGCTCGGGAGATCTGGTTCCTCTGCCGCCAGTACGACGCGGTTCGGGCATATGAGATGGGTCTCGTCAACCAAGTCGTCGAACTCGAGGCGCTCGAAGAGGAAACGGTTCAGTGGTGCGCCGAGATGCTCGAGATGTCGCCGATGGCATTGCGAATGGTGAAGGCGTCGATGAACGCCGCCGATGACGGTCTCGCAGGGATACAGCAACTGGCAGGCGATGCCACGTTGCTCTTCTACCAAACCGAGGAAGCCCAACACGGACGAGACGCCTACAAGAACAAGCAGCGCCCCGACTTCGGACAGTTCCCGCGACGCCCGTGAGCACTGCTGCTCCACGGGGACCATCGAGTGCCGTTCCGTCGGGCCTGAAGTTGTGGCTGGCTGGTGCCCGTCCGCGCACGCTCCCGGCGGCCATCGTTCCGGTCCTCGTCGGTAGCGCCGCCGCCATCGGGGTTTCGCCATCGACGGGTCTGTCCCGATCTCAGGAGCTCAACGGCGAGTACCTCACCTCCGGCGAACGATGGATGACGTTCGCGTTGGCGATGATCGTGGCGTTGGCCTTGCAGGTCGCCACCAACTACGCGAACGACTACAGCGACGGCAAACGCGGCACCGACGACCCGTCGAAACGTGTCGGTCCGGTCCGACTCGTCGGCCAAGGACTCGCATCTCCCGGGGCGGTGAAGCGAGCGATGTTGATGTCGTTCGCGGTGGCATTGGCTGCGGGCTCGGTGATCGTGCTGATGATCGGCTGGGAGCTGATTCCGGTGGGCATCGCCTCAGTCGCAGCGGGATGGTTCTACACCGGTGGATCCAAACCGTATGGCTACGCTGGCTTCGGCGAGGTGTTCGTGTTCCTGTTCTTCGGCGTTGTTGCCACCGTCGGCGCCACGTACGTACAGATCGAACGCATCACGTGGTTGTCTGTTGGCTCGTCGGTCGCGGTTGGATCGTTGGCCACGGCGTTGCTGGTCGTGAACAATTTGCGTGATATTCCGGGGGACACGCTCGTGGGCAAGCAGACCCTCGCCGTCCGTTTGGGTGACGCCTCCACGCGCAAGCTCTACGCCGCGCTGATGATCGTGCCGTTCCTGTTGTTGCCCGCCCTCGCCGGCCTGGGCGGACGGCCGCTGGCGGCGGCCGGGTTCGCGGCGATCATCTTGTCGACGAAGCCCCTGATCGCAGTGCTCAGTGGGGCGTCGGGTCGCGACCTGATCGCGGTGCTGGGCGCCACGGGACGCACCCAGCTCGCCTTCGGACTGTTGGTCGCTGGCGGCTACGCGGTGGTGCTGTGAAGCCGTGCGCCCGCTTGACGTCGACCAGCGCTCGCACGGCGGTTGTCGCGCTGGTGGTGGCGCTCGTGTCGTTGACGGCGTCAGCGTGCACCGACGACCGCGCGGAGCCCGTGACTGACCTCGATGTCGGCTTCTACAACGACACCACTCGGTTCGACCTGAGCGCTACCCAACGTGGCGAGCTCCTCGATCAACAGGAGACGATTGCCCCACCGGGCGCTCGGGCGATCAGGTTCCTCTACCGATCGGTCGACGCGATGGACCAGCCCACCGTGGTGTCCGGTGTGGCGTTTCGTCCGACGTCGGCGGCGCTGCAAACGGGATTCCCGTTGATTGCCTTCGGTCATCCGACGACGGGACTTGCCGATTCGTGCGCGCCGTCACGACGATCCGACGCCACGTCGATCACCGGGGACATGGTGGCTGCCGGATACGCGGTGGTGCAGAGCGACTACGTGGGTTTGGGAACCCCAGGCGTACACCCGTACATGCACGGCCCGTCGGAGGGGGCGGCGGTCCTCGATTCGATCGTGGCCGCCCGATCGATCGACGGTCTCGATGCCAGCGACACCAAGGTGGCGTTGTGGGGGTACTCCCAGGGCGGGCACGCGGTGCTCTTCGCTGGCCAGGACCCCCGCGCCAAGGATCTCGGTGTTGTCGGCATCATCGACGCGGCGGGCCCGTCCTCGCGGTCGTGGGGGATCGGGGTGGAGCGACCCGCTGGCGAGCTGTACCCGTTCGCGGCGCTGCTACAGACGTCGTGGTCGGCGACTCGTGAATTGGACCTCGCTCTGGTGGCCAAACCGAAGGTGGTGGCGGCCTCACCCCAGCTCATCGATGACGCCAACCCCCGATGTCCCGACACCAATGCGATCATCGTCCCGATTCCGGCTGGCCAACGCCAAGCAGCGCCGATGGAATCGGAGCCGCAATGGTCTGCTGCCCTCGATGCGATGGACATGCCGACAACAGGCGCCGTGGCACCCGTGTTCATCCAGCACGGCACGGCCGATGAGGTGGTGCCGTTCGCTCAAAGCGTGAACGCGGCCACGATCCTGTGCGCCGCCGGCACGGTGGTGGATCTCGTGCCCCTCGAGAACGGCAGCCACGGGTTGGCGGCCCTTCCTGCAGCAGGGCTCGAGTGGCTCGAAGGTCGATTCGCCGGCGACCCAGCGCCGAGCACCTGCCCGCCAACGTCCTGACCTGCAGCTGGCGTCAGTCGAGCGCGGCGAGGAACTCGACGATGTGTGCGAGGGCGACGTCCGATTGCTCGAGATGGGCGGTGTGCCCAGCGTCGTTGATGATCGCCAATCTGGCTCGGGGGAGCCGAACAGCCATGTCGACGGCGATCGACGCGAACTTGGGGTCATCCGCCCCCGCCATCACCAGCACCGGGATCTCGATCGAGGCGAGTTCATCCCACAGCGGATCCATCGTGCCGGTCCCGGCCATCCGCAGGCTGGTGGCCAGTCCGCGAGGTTCGTTTCGAAGCCGTTCCGACCGATGCTGGGCGTGTACATCGAGGTGCTTGAACAACGGGCCTGACAGCCATTCGTCGATGAACGCGGCGGTGCCGATTGATTCGATGCGGTCCGCTAGAGCGTCATCCGACCGCCGACGGGCCACTCGTTCGTCCGATGTCTGGAGGCCCGGTGATCCGCTGATGAGCACCAGCGCGTCGAAAAGCTGTCGTCCTGCACTCGCGGTGTCGCCCGATCCAGCCCGCCCCGCTTGCTGTGAGGCCGCCGTGAGCGCCACTCGGGCGCCAAGCGAGTACCCGAGCAACACGTTGGAGCGTGCGTGTGCACTCGAAGCCGCCGACTGCACAGTGACCAGCGTCGCGGTGTCCGCCACGTCGGCCACGACATCACCTGACCCGCCGTGGCCCGGAAGATCGACGCAACGGACGTCGCGTTGCACACGTAGCGCCTCAGCCAACGGCCCCCAACATCGGCCAGTCTGCGCGAAGCCATGAAGCATCGTGATCGATCCGGTCGAACCAGCATCGGTAAACCCAGCATCGGTCGATCCGGCGGCGTTCGACCCGGGAGGGGCCGAAGTTGAACTCCACCAGTCGACGTGCAGCGATTCGGCGGTCATCAGGTCGAACCGTAGGCTCTCGACATGATCCTCCGCACTCATCGAACGCTGGTCGTTCTTCGTCGGGTGGTGGCTGCAACGGTTGCTGCCGCAGCGTTGTTCGTCGTCGGATGCGGTGCCGATGTTGCGCCGACGCGGATCTCGGCGCTGGACGGTGGGACCGTTCGGGTGGTCATGACCGACAACCATTTCTCGCTCGATGAGCTGACAGTCCCGGTCGGGGCGACCATCAATTTCGAATTCGACAATACCGGCGCTGTGGGTCACCGCGCCTTCATCGGAACCGAGGACGAACAGAATGCCTACAGCGCCGGAACTCTCCGGCCCACCGATCAGAACGAAGTGGTCCTGGCGCGACGGAGCATCGGGCGGTTGTCCTACCGGTTCAACGCGGCCGGATCATTCGTGGTGGGGTGTCATCAACCGGCTCACTATGCGGATGGGATGCGGTTCGTGGTGAAGGTGCAATGAGTGACACCGAGCGACCCCAGCCGAGTGAGCTCGACGAGAATTTCGGGACGACCTTCGCTGCCACGCTGGCCGACGAATGGGCTGAGCGCGGCGTGACCGACGTCGTCGTGTGTCCCGGATCGCGTTCCACACCGTTGGCGATTGCGGTGGCTGAGCACCCCGGTCTACGGGTCCACGTGCACCACGACGAGCGCTCGGGCGGGTTCATGGGACTGGGGCTCGGGATTGGCTCTGGCCGGCCGGCGGTGGTGATCACGACGTCGGGAACGGCGGCAGTCGAGCTCCATCCGGCGGTCGTGGAAGCGCACCACCAGTGTGTCCCGCTGCTCGTCGTGACCGCTGACCGTCCGCCCGAACTGCAAGGCGTCGGTGCACCGCAGACCATCAACCAGCGCGAACTCTATGGCGACTGCGTCCGCTGGTTCGTCGAGCCAGGGCCGCCGACTGCGGAGGGGCGTTCGTCATGGCGATCGTTGGCGGCGTACTCCGTGATGGCGACGACTGGCGGCCGCCCTGGCCCGGTCCATCTCAACCTGGCATTTCGCGAACCTCTGGTGGGTCCGTGCGGCCAGATCCCTCCGCCCGATGACGTCGATCCGCAGGTAGCACCCGCAGTGTGGGGACTGCTGGACGAGGAAGTCGCTCGACTGGCACCGCTGCTCGATCAACGGGGACTCATCGTCTGCGGCGCCCGAGCGGCCTTGTCGTCCGACGACGTCGATGTCGTGCAGCGATTGGCGGAACTCCTCGGGTGGCCGGTCGTGGCCGATGCCATGTCCGGGCTCCGGACCCCTCACCCGAACCTCGTGACCGTGGCGGATCCAGTGCTTCGTCATGACGCCACCGCCGAGGCGCTTCGTCCACAGGTCATTCTGCGCATCGGCGGTCTACTGGCCTCCCGCGTGGTCAATGAATGGCTGTCGTCGAGCGGCGCCGTCCACATCGGGCTCGATCGGTACGGACTGGTTCCTGATCCCGATCATGTCCTGGCGTCACCCCTCCACGGCGATGTCGCGGAGTCGGTACTGGCCTTGATCCGAGCCACCGAACACCGTCGACGGAACGGAAGTGCATGCCTACCCGACCCGGCATGGATCGAGGCGTGGCAGGCGGTTGAGGCGGCGGGGCGCGGCGTCATCGACGTGGTTCTGGCCGCGTCGCCCGCCAGTGAGCCGGCCACGGTGGCATCGGTGTTGGCTGATCTCCCTGCTGGTTCAGATCTGGTGGTCTCATCGTCGATGCCGATACGCGATCTCGAGTGGTACGCCCCGGCACGTGAGGGCGTACGCGTCATCTCCAACCGGGGCGCCAACGGGATCGACGGCGTCACCTCGACCGCCGTGGGAGTGTCGCTCGCCGGGTCGCCCACCACGCTGGTGATCGGCGACGTCGCATTCCTGCACGACACCAACGGGCTCCTGGGCCTCGCCGCTCGACCGGGCCATCTCGACATCGTGGTGATCGACAACGACGGGGGAGGGATCTTCTCGTTCCTTCCCCAACACGAGGTGTTGAGCGATGCACGCTTCGAGCAGCTCTACGGCACGCCCCATGGGGTCGATGTCGCGGCGTTGGCGGCGGTGCACGGCATCACGATCCGTGTCGTCGACGGCGATCGGTCGGCGAACCTGGAATTCCACCGCCAACTCAACGCGGCGGTCGTGACGGCGTTGGAAGCCATCGTCTGAGCGCCTGATAGCGCCGTCGTAGTGGCTCAGAGGCGAGTGATGGATCCGAGCGTGGCGGCGAATTTCGCTCGCGTCTCTTCGAGTTCGCTCCGGGGATCCGAATCGGCCACGACACCGACGCCCGCCCAGACCTCGGCGGTGAACCTGTCGATGGATGCGGACCTGATCCCGACGGCCCACGCCCCGTTTCCGTGGCAATCAACCCATCCGACCGGGCCCGCATAGCGACCTCGTCCGGTTGGTTCGAGTTCGGCAATCAGCGACAGCGCCTGGGCCCGAGGCCACCCCCCCACCGCCGGTGTGGGGTGGAGCGCGGCGACGAGATCGAGTGCCGAGGGAGCCGGGTGCGACAGGCGCCCCTCGACCATGGTGGCAAGATGTTGAACGCTTCCGGCGGCAACGACCGATGGTTCGGGTTCAGAGTCGAGGTAGGAGCAGAACGCGAGCAGCGAGTCGACCACGAAGTCGATCGTGATCTGGTGCTCGACCCGATTCTTCGCCGATGCCAGAAGCTCAGCGGCCTGGCGTTGGTCGCGGGTGGGGTCGCCGGTCCGGGGAGTGGTCCCTGCCATCGGTTGCGCCCGGACGACGTCATTGAAGCGCGACACCAAGAGCTCCGGCGACGCTCCGACGAACCCGTCGATACAGAAACGGAGCGCCTGCGGATGGGCCGTGGCCAATCGTCGAGCAATGCCGACCGCGTCGAACTCGACGTCGGCGATGGCGACGAGGCGTCGGGCCAGGACCGCTTTGGTCAGGTCGCCGGCAGTGATTCGCTTGGTGGCTCGCTCGACGGCGTCGCACCACACATCCGGGTCCAGTTCCACATGGAGATCGATCCTTCTCGGTTCGCCAGACGTGGGCGGGTCACCGATGAGCGCGTCGTCGATGACGGTTCTCCAGCGATCGCCGTCGGGCGACGACGCCACCATCGCAGCCGGAACCACGAAGGTGCCGGCTGCGGAGCGATCGAACGGGAGCGCCGAAAAGGCCACCGGTCCACTGGCCGGTTGACCGATCGAGTCCTCGATGGTCATCTCGGCCAGCGCCGCGCTCACCACACCGAGGTTGTTCACCCATGGTGCGGGGACATGGATCCGGAGCGCTTCGCCCCAACCTCGTAACGATCGACGGGGGGAGTCGAATCGAACCACGGCGCTGTCGAGCGAGACGTCGTCGATGTGGTCGAGCCGACTCGTCACGCTCTTCATCGTGGTCTCAGTGGTCCCGGGTCGCTGAGATGAGCTGGGAGATGCCGACCGACAGGAGTTGGCGACGGGCATCTCTGAACCCGGCGGTTCGCAGACGCTCCATCATGTCGTCGGGCTCGGGAAGATACGCCACGGACTTCGGCAGGTACTGATAGGCAGAGCGATCCGAGAGGAGGCCGCCGACGAGCGGAACGACCTGGCCGAAGTAGATGCCGTGCCCGAACCTCAGCACGGGATTGGGCGGTGTAGCGACCTCGAGGAAGGCAATTCGACCCCCGGGCCGAACCACGCGGGCCAGCTCGTCGAAGAATGGTCCCAGCTCGGCGAAATTCCGGAGCGCGAATCCACACGTGACCCCGTCGAGCACGCCGGCGGGGAGCGGCAGGTTCAGGGCGTCCGCCTGAGCGCGCGGGAAGTCAGTCGGAGCGGCGGCGAGCATCCCGTAGGACAGATCGAATCCGATCGGCGTCATCCCTCGATCGGCGAGCTCGAAACAGAAATCACCCGTTCCGCATGCCAGGTCGGCAACGAGTGAGCCGGGGGCAAGGCCCAGCGCCGAGACGGTCCGCCGACGCCAACCGACGTCCATCCGGAAGGTCATGATCCGGTTCACCAGGTCATAGCGCGGTGCAATGGTGTCGAACATGTTGCGGATCGCCGCGACCTTGTCGTCGCCGACGGGCAGGTTGTCGGGGTCGATGGGTGCAAAGGTCGAGCCGGGTTGGGTCACCGGACCAGACTACGGCGCGCTCTCCGAACTCGATGAGTGGGCCTCGAGCGACACAGGTCACGCGTCTTGCTGGCAGACTGCGGCAATGGCCATCGATTTCACCTTCCCCGCCGCTGTCGAGGATGTTCGCTCCCGCGTCGCTTCGTTCATGGACGAGGTCGTTCGACCCGTCGAAGCCCGTGCCGACGCCGAGGCCTGGGACCGCGACGCGTGGATCAAGGGCATCCTCGAGATGCGCGGTTCCGCCAAGGAACGAGGGCTGTGGTTGCCGCACATGCCGATCGAGTGGGGCGGAATGGGGCTCAGCCATGTCGAGATGGCAGCGGTGTCGGCGGAGGCAGGCACGACTCGCATGGGGTCCTTTGCGTTGAACGCCCAGGCTCCGGACGAGGGCAATATGCACACCCTCTTGCACTGGGCGACGGACGACCAGAAGCAACGCTATCTCAAGCCGTTGTGCGACGGCTACGCCCGTTCGTGTTTCGCTATGACCGAGCCGGAGGTGGCGGGGAGCGATCCGACCCTGATCCGAACGGTTGCCTACCCCGATGGCGACGAGTGGGTCATCAACGGCCACAAGTGGTTCACCTCCGGAGCCAAGGGCGCGAAGTTCGCGATTCTGATCGCTCGTACCGAGGACAACCCCGATATTCCCCAGGCTGCCAACACGGCGTTCATCGTCGATCTGCCGGCGGACGGATGGAACAACATTCGAGACATCGACACCATGTCGGGCGGCCACAACCACTGCGAGATCGTCATCGAGGACCTACGGGTGCACAACGACCAGATGCTCGGGGGACGCGGCCAAGGTCATCTCCTGGGACAGGCTCGGCTCGGGCCGGCTCGGTTGGCGCACTGCATGCGCTGGATCGGCCAGGCCGAGGTGGCGCTCGACATGATGGTCGCCCGCTCGCTCGAGCGCTTCAGTCATGGATCGCTGCTGGCGGAGAAGCAAGGCGTGCAGTGGATGATTGCCGACTCCGCGATCGAGCTCTACCAGTCGAAACTGATGGTCCTCCACGCTGCGTACAAGGTCGACGCCAAACAGCAGGACCCGACCGTCGACTTCTCCTCAGAGGTGTCGATGGCCAAGCATTTCGTGGCCAACATGTTGGGGCGTGTCATCGACCGCTCGATCCAGGTGCACGGCGCGCTCGGCTATTCCAACGACACGCCGCTGGCGCACATGTCGACCCAGGCGCGTTGGGCGCGTTTCGCGGACGGCGCCGACGAAGTCCATCAGATGCGGATCGCGCAGCGAACCATCGCGGCCTACAAGGATCATGGGACCACCAAGTCCGCAACGGGTGGCCTGCCGCTCTGATCGGGCGTCCGGTGGCGTCCGGTGCTGTCCGGTGCTGCTCGGTGCTCAGTCGCCGCTGGTGGCCTGTTCGCGAGCCCACCGGTAGTCGGCCTTGCCCGACGGTGAGCGCATGATGGCGTCGCGCCGAACGATGAGTTTCGGCAACTTGTAGCGAGCGATGTGTTTCTCGGCTTCGGCCAGCAGCGAGGCGTCGTCGGGCTCGTGACCCTCGAGGGTCTGCACGATGGCGACCACCTCGTTGCCCCACCGTTCGCTCGGGCGTCCGCACACCACGACATCGAAAACCGACGGGTGGGCCGCAAAGGCCGCTTCGACTTCCTCGGCAAAGATCTTCTCTCCACCCGAGTTGATGGTGACCGAGTCGCGCCCGAAGAGCTGCAACGATCCCGATGCGGTGAGCTGGGCGCGATCACCCGGCACGGCATAACGAATGCCGTCGATCTCGGGGAAGGTCGCGGCGGTTTTGGTGGGATCCCCCAGGTATCCGAGCGGCACCCGACCCTGCTGGCCGAGCCATCCCATTCCCTCGTGTCCGGCGTCGAGGAGGGCGGTGAGGTCCTCGTTGAGGATGCACATTCCCGGGCCCGGAACGAAGTCGCCCGTCGACGCCTCCTGTCCGGCGGCGGTGATCTGTGAGCCTTGCTGACCGGTTTCCGAAGCTCCGAGTCCGTCCATGATCATGACGGCGGGGAGCGCCTCGAGCAGCGAATTCTTGACGCCTGCGGACAAGGCTGCGCCCCCGGACACCAACACGAGGAGCGACGACGTGTCGTAGGACCCCCTGTTGATCGCATCGAGGATGGGTCGGCCGAAGGCGTCACCCACCATCAACACGATGTTGACGTGGTAGCTGGCAACGGCCTTGAGCACGTCGTCCGCGTCGAGGCGATCGACGATGTTCGGCAGGACGATGGTGTTGCCGCCGGTGAAGGCGTTGAAGGCCATCCAGTGGGCGGCGCCGTGCATGAACGGTGCCGTCGGCATCAGAGCCGCGCCGCCGTTGCGGGCGACGTCGAGGATGGCGTCGACGCTGGGCCATTCGGTGCCGGTGCCGAGCTCGCGGCCGCCGAGCGCTGCCACGAAGATGTCGGCCTGTCGCCACAGGACGCCCTTCGGCATGCCGGTCGTTCCGCCGGTGTAGAGCATGTAGAGGTCGTCGGGCGACCACGCCGCACGGAGTTCATCTGGCAACGTCGTCGGCTGCTCCGACAACGCGTCCTCGTACCAGGTGGCGCCGTCGAGGAGTTCGTTGCCGCTTTCGTCCGCCACCTGCAACAGGACCTGGAGGCGGGGGAGCGCATCGCGGACCTCGGCCAGCGTTGGTGCGAAGGCCGAGTGGTACACGACAGCTCGGGCGCCGCTGTCGTTCAGCAGGTACTCGAGTTCTTCGGCGACGTAGCGGTAGTTGACGTTGAACGGCACCACCCGTGCCTTGTAGGAACCCACCATGGCCTCGAGGTACTCGTTGCCGTTGTGGAGGTAGATGGCCAGATGATCCTGGCCGGATTCGTGGTTCGCCAGTCCGGCGCGTTCGTGGTGAGCCCCGAGCCCCCGAGCCGCCAACGCGTTGGCGAGTTGGCGGGTGCGGTTGCCGAACTCGCGGTAGGAGAGCTCACGTTCGCGGAACGCGAGGCACATGCGGTCGGGGACCGCGTCCTCGATGGCTTCGTGCAGCGCCGCCAGATTGAACTCCATGATTCCCCTGTTCCCCCTCAGCCACCGCCGAGTCGTTCGTAGCGGCGCTCACCCTAATGAGGCTGGTCGGAGACCCGAACATCAGACACCGCCGTTGCCGCCCGCATCGTCGCAGTTCGGGTCCTGGGGCGGCACCTCGAGCGTTACGAGGTAGTTGTTCGTCACCTGCCGGACGCACTCAGAACGCGAGTAGCTCGTGTGGCCCTCGCCCTGGAAGGTGACGAGGTGCCCCTTGGTCAGCATCTCCGCCACCTGCTGCGACGCCTCATAGGGGGTGGCCGCATCGCCGGTGTTGCCGAGCACCAAGATGTCGGGGCCGCCCTCGCCGGTGACGGTGCCCGTCGAGTCCTTGGGGGCGGTGGGCCAGGTCGCGCACGGGAGCATCTCGTTGCCGGTGTTCCCGCCGAGCCGCGGTGACAGCTGACGAAGACCATCGACGAAGGTTGCCCATTCTGCCTGGGTCGTCGGATGAGTTGAATCCACGCAGCTGATGGCCATGTAGGCGGTCCAGCCTCCTGAGCCGTCGTGGTAGCCGTCGGCCATGTCTTGGAGTAGCTGGCCGTCGCCGTCGAGCGCGGCCGCCAATGCCTGCCAGAGAACGGGCCAGCTCTCTGGGTCGTAGGTGGCGTAGGCCGTGGCCACACCGAGTTCCCCGGGACCGACGGACCTGGATCCTGCTGACGAATCGAGGCCTGCTGCCTCGACGTCGTTCTTCACGTCGTCGTATTGCGTGAACGGGTCATCGAGTGGGCAGGCCTTGTTCTTGGTGCACGCCTCGAGGATGCGGCCGAGAGCGTCGTCCTGTGCCTTGGCTTGTGATGTCAGGAGATCGGTCAGCTTCTGACGCGGATCCACCGCACCGTCGAGCACCATCGCCCGCACCCGCTCGGGGAACAGCGCCAGGTAGCGCTCACCGAGGTAGGTCCCGTAGCTGAACCCGAGATACGTCAGTCGCTTGTCACCGATGGCCCGGCGGATCGCTTCGAGGTCGCGTGCCTGGTCATCGGTGCCGACATGGGCGAGGAGCGGAGCGTCTTTGGCGTTGGTAGCGCAGTCAGCGAAACCGTCCGACGAGGCCGTATTCAGTCCGTTCAGTTCGTCCGGGGTGTCAGGATCGAGATCGAGATCCCAAGCGGCCTGACCGCCCGAGCCGCACGTGAACCCGGCAGACTCGCCGACCCCACGCGGATCCCACGACACCAGATCGAAGCTCTTGCGCAGCGAGTTGGGAAACGGGTTGGGCTCTGATGACAAATACCCGATGCCGCTCCCGCCCGGGCCGCCTGGGTTCGACACCATCGACCCGACACGCTCCTCGGGAGTGCCCGTCGACGCGAACTTGATGACCTTGAGTGTGATCTGCGCCCCAACCGGATTCGACCAGTCGAGGGGGACCTCCAAGTCGGCGCACTCCGCGCCCGGCGTGGCGGTACACGAGGTGTAGACGAGCGGCTTCGGCTGCCAATCTGCCGGGAAGCCGCTGGCGGCCGACGGTGGGCCGGGCTCCGCCAGGGTGGTGGTGGGACCGGAGGCGACGCTGGTGGTGGTCGTGGAACCAGCCGACGGCTCGGCGGTGGTGGTCGTGGTTGCCTTGGCCACGTCGGAACCGAGCTCGTTACCGGCGCACCCGGCCAAAGCGATCACGAGGCCCGCGATGAGCGCGGCACGGAATGGGAACTGCGAAGTCGATGTCACCACGGTGTCAGGGTAGGGCGTGACCAGCGTTGTGCGAACGCGCCGCCTGAGAAGCTGAGCCGTTCTCGATTGTCGACCGCACGAGTGGGGACCGTCGGTAGTTTGACGCCATGATCTTCGGAACCTTCGTCCCTCAGGGCTGGAAAATGGAATTGGCGAGCATCGAAGGGGCCGAGGCCAAGTGGGCCAAGACCGTCGAGATCGCCGTGTTGGCAGAACAACTCGGTTTCGATTCCATCTGGGTCTACGACCACTTCCACAACGTCCCGACCCCGGCGCACGAGGCGATGTTCGAATGTTGGACCACGTTGGCGGCGATCAGTCAGCAAACCAGCCGGATCCGTCTCGGCCAGATGGTCAGCTGTGCCGGTTACCGCAACCCGTCGCTCGTCGCCAAGATCACATCGACCATCGACGTCATTTCCGGTGGCCGGCTCGACTGGGGGATCGGCGCCGGTTGGTACGACTCGGAATACCGGGCGTACGGCTACGAGTACCCGTCGAACGCCGACCGGATCCGGATGCTGCGCGAGACCGTGGAGATCGTGAAGCTGATGTGGACCGAACCCGATGCCACCTTCGAGGGGCGGCACTTCTCGATCGATGGCGCCCAGTGCGACCCCAAGCCGGTGCAGGCTCCCCATCCTCCGATCTGGATCGGTGGCGGCGGCGAACAGCTCACCCTGCGCGTGGTGGCGCGTCACGCAACTCATGCAAACTTCGGTGGGAAGCTCGACGAATGGACGCACAAACGCGACGTGTTGTGGGGTCACTGCGACGCCATCGGGCGCGATCGCGACGAGATCACGTTGACGTGGTCGCCCGAGGTGTTCATCCGCGAAACCGAAGCCGAGATCGGCGGCGAGACGCGCAGCTTCTGGGGTGAGCCGTTCGACTCGTGGAGCGCTGGCAACCTCGTCGGCACCGTCGAGCAGGTCTGCGAACGAATCGCGGCCTATCAGCAGGTCGGGCTGGGCGGCGTGGTGCCCTGGATTGCGGATTTCCCCGGCGTGGAGACGCTCACGCTGTTGGGCGAGCGAGTGATCCCGGAGTCCAGGAGCTGATCGCCCACCGATCACTCATACACGCGGACGATGACCTCTGCGACACATGAGGGCTTGGCCGCGCCTTCTACCTCGAAAGTGTAGAGGTAGGTGATCTGGGCTTGGCCGGGGCCGGTCCCCTCGTATGCCTTGACATCGATACCGAGCCGAAGCTTCGAACCGACGGGAACCGGGGACGGAAAGCGAACCTTGCCACAGCCGTAGTTGACCCCCATTGAAACTCCGGACACCCAGCACACCTGTGGGGCGAGCAGGGGCCCGAGTGAGAGGGTGAGGTAGCCGTGGGCAATCGTCCCGCCGAAGGGGCCATCCTTGGCTCGGACCGGATCAACATGGATCCACTGATGGTCGCCGGTTGCTTCGGCGAATTGATTCACCCGCTCTTGGCTGATCTCGACGTACTCGCTGTAGCCGAGGTGTTCGCCAACGAGCGATTCGAGTCCGCTGAGGCCTTTGATCTCAAGTGACATGGGCGTGTCTCCATCTGATGGTCCGGGGGTGTGCGTCAGAACCGTCGGAGCCGCGGCCACAACATCTTCCAACGGGCCGCCACGATAGTGGCCGCCGTCGAATCTGACGAACCGTCAGATTCGACGGAGCTCGGTCAGTGGAACCAGATGCGCTGATGTTCCTTCGACTGCGGATGGAGCAGGAGCCCCACCAGCGCTGCTTCGAAGATGAACGTCAGGAGCGAATCGCCCATGATGACGAACTTGATGCTGGTGCCCATACCCGGGCCGAAGCCATCGAACACGGCGGTCAGCAGCAGCGTCAACCGATAGGCGAACGGCACGAACGAGGCGGCTACGGCGAGTTGATAGCCGCGCTTGCGTTCCTCCGACACGCCGAGCCCACCGAGCACATGGAGCGGGACCGATGCCACGACCACGAGCAACGGCAGTAGGGGTGCGCTGTCGAGTGCATCGAAGAGATCCAACAGACCGAAGAACGCACCGAAGTACAGCAGGAACGTGGCGATCTGGAGCATCTGGGGCAATGAAGGGTTGAACCAGCGGCGATTCTTCAGGGCGTCCATAGGAGAACTCATTGTTGCAGTGTCACCCGTTCTGGTCGGAATCGTTGCGCGCTCGTAGTTGCACTGGCACCCGGTCCGACGGCCTGCGATGCGAAGTTGCGCTGGGTTGGTGCGCTGTACGGAGCTGCCCGCACGCCGCATCGATGTCGGTACCGCGGGTGCGGCGAACCGTGGCGTTGACGCCGGCAGCGATCAGCCCCTGGCAGAACTGGCGCACATCGTCGGCCGTTGTGCCGATGACGGGATAGCCCGGCGTCGGATTGAGCGGTATCAGGTTCACGTGCGCTCGGAGATCACGGGCATAGCGCGCCAGCTCATCGAGATCTCGCGGGGTGTCATTCACGTTGGCGATCATCGCCCATTCGAAACTGAGGCGGCGGCCCTTGGCATCGAAGTACTCGCGACATGCTGCGGCGAGGTCACGGAGTGGATACCGCTGATTGATCGGGACCAGCTCATTGCGCAGTTGATCGCGGGCGGCGTGCAGCGATACCGCCAGGGTCACCGGAAGCGGTTCGTCGGCCAGGCGCCGGATTCCAGGGATGAGCCCCACTGTCGAGATCGTCAGCTGCCGAGCCGAGATTCCGAGATCGTGGTGAAACCGATGAGCGGCAGCGATCGTTGCGTCGAGATTGGCCAGTGGTTCGCCCATGCCCATGAACACCACATTCGACACTCGTCGGGGGGTGGCTTCGCGGGCTGCTCGGATGACCTGCTCGACGATTTCCCCCACGCTGAGTTGTCGTTCGAACCCGGCCTGCCCGGTGGCGCAGAAGCTGCAGTTCATCGCGCATCCAGCTTGGGTGGAGATGCACACGGTCACTCGATCCGGGCTGTACATCAACACCGTCTCGACGGTGGCCCCATCGTGGAGGGACCACAGGAACTTCACGGTGTCGCCTGCGTCGGTCGTGGATCGGGTCATCTCGGTCAGCGCTTCGGGTGCGCGATCGGCCAGGTCGTTTCTGAGGGAGGCGGGAAGATTCGAGATCTCGACGACCGGCGTGAGCTGGCGGTACAGCCCAGTCCAGATCTGCTCCACTCGATACAGGGGTTCGCCTTCGACGAGGGCGGCGAGCGCTCCTCGATCCAGGTCGAACACGGTGGTCGGTGATGACGCCAACGGGTCCTCGGATCAGCTGATCCCAGCCGCGGCTGGGAGTTCGTAGGCGATGTCGTCGTGGTGATGGATGAATCCGAGAGACTGATAGAGCCGGAGGGCGGGCTGATTGTCGGACTCGACGTACAACATGGCGACGTCGACATCGCCATGTTCCTGCATCCAACTGAGCCCAGCGAGTGTCATGGCCCGCCCGAGGCCGGTTCCGTTGCGGGCGGGGTCGATGCCGATCACATAGATCTCGCCGATGGAGGTGCTGGTTCGACGGTGGATCTTGGTCCAGCAGAACCCGTCCATGTCACCGTCGGGCCCGACGTGAACCAGGAACCCGCGAGGATCGAACCAGTCGGCGCGGAGTCGCTCGTCGAGGTCGGCCCGTGTCCAGGTGCCCTGATCCGGGTGATGGGCGAAGGCCCGCTTGTTGAGCGCGAGCCACGTCTCGGCATCGCGCTCAGGGTCGAACGAACGGAGGCCGGCCGCAGGGTCGAGGTGTGCGGGATCCGGATCGCCCAGTTCATGCTCGAGGGGCAGCGGGCGACGAAGCTGCTGGACGGTGCGCACCGCTACGAGGCCCGCACGGCGGGCACGTTCGTGGCGCTCTTGGTTGGCATTGCGCAGCCACCACGACCGCCGACCACCAATGACCTCGGGTACCGAACCGATCAGCTCGGAGATCTCGTCGTCGGTCATTTCGTCCAGCGTATCGGCGCGGCGGACCGTGCTCGTGATCGCCCTGGACCAACAACACTCGCCCGTCTCTCGCTCGAGGGGCTCCCGATAGGGTCGCCGCATGTCCTCGCCGGTCCGATCCCCTGCTCGAAAACCTCGTTCCCCGGTTGGGCGGGCGCGTCTTGCTGCGGCGATGTTGGCCGAGGTGTACCCCGAGGCGATCTGCGAGCTCGATCACGAGTCGCCGTACCAGTTGCTGGTGGCAACGGTCCTGTCGGCGCAATGCACCGACTCCCGCGTCAACATGGTCACGCCGGACCTGTTTGCTCGGTGGCCTGACGCCGTCTCATTGTCGACAGCTGTTCCGGAGGAACTCGAAGAGGTGGTTCGTTCGACGGGTTTCTACGCAACCAAGGCTCGAAACCTCCTCGCGATGGCCGCCCGGCTCGTCGAGCAATTCGCCGGCGAGGTGCCGACCGGCCTCGACGATCTCGTCAGCCTGGCGGGTGTCGGGCGGAAGACAGCGAACGTGATCCGAACGGTCGCCTTTGATCTGCCGGGATTCCCGGTGGACACCCACGTCCTGCGTTTGACGACTCGACTCGGAATCACCGATGAGTCCGACCCTGTCAAGGTCGAGATGGTGGTGAGTCCGATGGTTCCGGCGGCGGAACGGGGCGATTTCTCGCTGCGGCTGATATTGCACGGACGCCGCATCTGCGTCGCGAAACGGCCTGCTTGCGGCGACTGCACCCTGGCGTGGTGGTGTCCGTCGGCGGGAATGACGCCGTAGTAGCGCCGTGATCGCGCCGTGATCGCGCACGGGGTGTGAGACCGAGTTCGCGGTCGGACCGTGCCCGGAATCCGAGGTCCGTAGACGTGATGTGACGAATGGCACAGCGCTACCTTCAGCAAGCTGAGTCGACGTCGGAATCACTGCTGGTGACGACCGTTCAGTGTTGTCAGAGCCCTTCATGCGTTTCGCGCGTAAAGAATCACGCTGAGTGGCCGCGTTGCTTGCGCGAAGCAGCACTTTGCGGTCATGAGCATCGAGATATCACGTGCAGTGGTGAAACGATGCTTTTCAGTGGCGGAAATGAGCGTAAGATGCTGTCATCCAGGTCCCGCCACCTGGACTATGGCGATACAGGGTCCCGCCGCCCTATCGCCCGCCGGCGCCCTTCGGGGCGCCGGCAGTCTTTTTCGGCCCGAGTTGCCCCACCTTTCGGTTCTGGCTGCAGATTCGGGAGCCAAGCGTTACAACTTCGCAGCCAGAACGGGGGGTTTCGAAAGAAGCGCATTCGGTCAGCTGCGACGGTCGACCTCGCGAAGTACCCGCGCCAGGCGGCGCGATGCCGAGGCGAGGTTGCGTTCCACTTCGTTCAGGCCGGGCCCGAGGTCCTCGTCGGATCCGTCGATCGATGCCGCCAGAGCCGTGACGCGCTCCAGCATGCCGTCAAGGGTGGCAGCCAGGCTTCCGAGTTCAGCGTTCAGCGACATCGGTTGGTTCTAGCAGGCGCCCGGGCACCTACAATTCGGACGGAGTGCTTCGGTCGAAAGCCCCGGTCATGCGTTGGAGCCGCGAGGCAGGCAACAAGCAGCGACGCAGTCAACGAGCCACTCCTCGCACGAAGAGCACCGCGTGGCCGGAATCGGCTGGCCGACACCCCAGGGGTGGCAACTACCCTCACCCCCATGTTGACCCGACTCGATCTCCGCGGACTCGGCGTCGATGTGGCGTCGTCGCTTCCTCGGCCCAATGAGCTGGGCGACGGGCCGTCCGAGCGGGTGAGAGCCATCATCGCCGAAGTTCGAGCTGATGGCGACGACGCGCTCCGACGGTTCACCGCAGAACTCGATGGCGTGGAAGTTGCATCGATCGCCGTCGCTCGAAGCGACATCGAGGCGGCACTGGATCGGACACCAGCGAACGTTCGCTCGGCGTTGACGGCATCGATCGAGCGAGTGCGAGCATTCCACGAACACCAGGTCCCAGCCGACACCATTGTCGAGAGCGATGGCATGACCATCCGGTCCTACGCGAAGCCCGTCGGGAGTGTCGGCTGCTATGTCCCAGGTGGCCGCGCCGCATATCCGTCGACCTTGATCATGACCGTCATTCCTGCCCGAGTGGCAGGAGTCGAGCGGGTCGTGGTGTGCGTGCCGCCCGACCGAGCGACCGGCCGGGTCGCCGACGTCACCCTCGCCGCCGCGGCCCTCGCAGAGGTCGACGACGTGTATTCGATCGGCGGCGCCCAGGCCATCGCGGCGTTGGCCTACGGCACGGCATCGGTGGCACCGGTCGACGTGATCTGTGGACCGGGGAACTCCTACGTCGCTGTTGCCAAGCAACAGGTCGCTGGACGAGTGGCGATTGCGGCGGCGTTTGCCGGACCGAGTGAGATCGTTGTCGTTGCTGACCAGTCAGCGCCATCGGACTTCGTGGCGATCGATCTGATGGTCCAGGCCGAGCATGGCCCCGATGGTCTGGCCTGGATGGTGTGCTGGGATGACGCCACCGCCGACGCGGTCGCTGCGTCGCTCGAACGACTCGTTGCGGTGGCACCACGAGCTGGGGAGATTCGATCCACGTTGTCGACGGCTGGCATCAGCGTGATCTGTGATGGTCCCGAGGCCGCCCTCGCCGTCGTGAACGCCATCGCTCCCGAGCACTTGCAGTTGATGTGTGCCAACCCCGAAGCACTGGTTCCCGGCGTCGAGAACGCCGGCGCCATCTTCTGCGGTCCGTGGGCTCCAGCGTCGCTCGGCGACTACGCAGCGGGGCCGAGCCACGTGTTACCGACCCACGGCAGCGCCCGGTTCTCCTCGGCGCTCACCGTTGGCGACTTCGTCAAACACCACCATGTCGTGACATGCGATCGTGCCGGATTCGACGCCCTTGCGCCAATCGTCGAGACACTGGCGTCCGCCGAGGGTCTCATGGCCCATGCCGAATCGATCCGGCTGCGGAGGGAGTCGTGAGCGCCGACACTCCGGGGTCGGGCAACGAGCCACGCCGCCCCGAGGTCCGCGCTCAGGTGGCGCTCATGTCGGGCTACCACTCGCCGCAGCTCGATGTCCGAATCCGGCTCAACACCAACGAAGCACCTGTCTCCCCTCCCGAGCAGTTCCTTCGACGCGTCGCCGATGCCGTGGCGACGCTGGACTGGAAGCGTTATCCCGACCGAGCGGCCAGCGAGCTCAGATCGCGAATTGCGATCTTGGAGTCCGATCCAGCGGAGCACCCGCTCGAAGCCGCCAACGTCTTTGCCGCCAACGGATCCAACGAGGTGCTTCAGACCATCAGCCTCGCCTACGGGGGAGCCCGCCGGACGGCGTTGACGTTCGAACCCACCTACGCTCTTCACGCCCATATCTCCAAGATCTGCGGCGCCACGGTGATCGAAGCGGAGCGTCGCGAGGATTTCACCCTCGACGCATCCATGGTGGTCTCGACCATCGAGCAGATCCGGCCCTCGATCTGTTTCCTGTGCTCGCCCAACAACCCGACCGGGATGGTCGACGCCGATGACGTCATCATCGGCGCGCTCGCCGCCATCGAGAAAGTCGGTGGATTGCTCGTGGTCGACGAGGCGTATGGGCAATTTGCCCCTCGCTCGGCGCTTCGGCTCGTCGACGAGGCACGGTCGCTCGTCGTGACGCGGACGTTTTCCAAGACGTGGTCGATGGCAGCAGCACGGCTGGGATACGCCATCGGCCCGACCTGGCTGATCGACGAGTTGGACAAAGTGGTGTTGCCGTATCACTTGGACGCCGCCAAGCAGGCCGTCGGGGTGATCGCGCTCGATTACGTGGAGGAGATGCGCGAGCGGGTGCGAACGCTGGTGGGCGAACGCGAGCGGGTGGCCGGCGCCATTGAACGCCTCGACATCGACCAGTGGCCGTCGGCCGCCAACTTCATCCTGTTCCGGCCGCGGAATCACTCCGGCGACGAGGTGTGGCAGACGCTGGTTGACCATTCGGTGCTCGTTCGGAACTGCGCCTCGTGGCCACGGCTCGAGAACTGCCTACGGGTGACACTCGGAACGGCAGCGGAGAACGACGAGTTCCTGGCGGCGCTCGCCACCGCCGTTGGCTCGGCGCCCGACCGCTCTGTCAGTGTTGACGGATGAGCAGATCTGCCACGCGGTCGCGCACCACCGCCGAAACCGACATCACCGTCAGCATCGACCTCGACGGCACCGGCACGACGTCGGTCAGCACGGGCCTGCCGTTCTTTGACCACATGCTCGACCAGCTCGGCCGCCACGGCGGATTCGATCTGGCCGTCACGGCCGTCGGGGATCTCCACGTCGATGGCCATCACACCATCGAGGACTGCGGCATCCTCATCGGTGAAACCTTCGCCGAGGCGTTGGGCGACAAGGCCGGCGTCCGTCGGTTCGCGAGTGGCAGCTACCCGCTCGACGAGGCGCTCATCAACGTGGCGCTCGACCTGTCGGGGCGCCCGTTCGTGGCCTACGACGTGCCATTCGGCGAGGTTTTGCCGCTGGGTGATCCGCCCTTCAACCCGGAAATGGCCGAGCACTTCATTTCCTCGTTCGCCACAGCTGCTCGCATCACACTGCACGTCACCAAAGTGGCCGGCACCAACACCCATCACGTGGTCGAAGCCACCTTCAAGGGACTGGCCCGCACGCTTCGCGACGCCGTCACCGTTGTCGGCGGAGGTGTTCCCTCGACGAAGGGGACCCTCTCGGCATGACTGCGAACGCGCTCGCGGCCCAGAGGCCAGCGACCGAACAGCCCGTCGTAGCGGTGCTCGACTACGGCATCGGCAATCTCCGCAGCGCCCAGAAGGCGTTGCAACGTGTCGGTGCCGACGCACGATTGACCGCCGATCACGAGGTCATCGAGCGGGCCGACGCTGTTGTGCTTCCTGGGGTGGGCGCATTCGGAGCGTGTGTCGACGCCTTGCGATCGTCAGGATTGTGGGATGTGGCCCGCGCTGCTGCCCTCGATGATCGACCCTTCCTCGGGATCTGCATCGGGATGCAGTTGCTGTTCGAGGGGTCTGACGAGTCCCCCGGGGTGGAGGGACTCGGCGCGCTCGCTGGGCAGGTCCGTCGTCTCACCGGTGATGTGAAACTGCCCCAGATGCAATGGAACCAGTGCACGCCGAGGCGGGCGACGGAACGGTCGCTGCTGGTGGGTGAGCCGTGGATGTACTTCGTCCACTCCTATGCAGCCGAGTGCGACGAGCGCTTCGTGTCGGCGACGTGTGACTATGGCGGTCCGGTGGTGGCGATGGTCGAGCACGACAGGTTGTGGGCGACGCAATTCCATCCCGAGAAGTCCGGTACCGAGGGGCTCGACCTGCTTCGACGGTTCGTCGACCTGGCTAGCGTGTCCGACGTCGTCGATCGGATGGATCAATGATCGATCTGTATCCGGCCATCGATCTGCGGGGCGGGCGCTGCGTTCGGTTGTATCAGGGCGACTACGACCAGGAGACCCGCTACGGCAACGACCCGGTGGCTCAAGCGCTCGCCTTTGCGGCGGCGGGGGTGCCGTGGATCCATGTCGTGGATCTCGATGCCGCGCGCAGCGGCGAGGCCACCAACCTCGAGATCATTCGCCAGATGTGCGCGGCGGTCGACGTGCCGATCCAATCCGGTGGTGGTGTTCGTTCCGTGGCCGCCGCCGCGGCGTTGGCCGATGCCGGGGTCGAGCGGGTGGTCATCGGGACGGCGGCGCTCGAACAGCCCGACCTCGTCCGCGCCGTCGCCGAGCGCCAGTCGGTAGCGGTGGGACTCGATGCTCGGGGCATGGAGCTGGCATCGCACGGGTGGGAAGTGTCGAGTGGGCTCGACTTGGTCGACGTGGCTCGAACGTTTGAAGATGCGGGAGTATCGGCGTTCGTCGTCACCGAGATCGGGCGCGATGGAACCCAGGAGGGCCCAGCTCTGGACCAACTCCGCCAGGCCGTCGCTGCCACCGAGGTCGGCGTGATCGCGTCGGGCGGTGTCGGCACCATTGGGCACCTCGTCGACCTCGACGAGTTGGTCGTGGGCGAACGGCGACTCGCCGGCGCCATCATGGGACGAGCTCTGTACGAAGGCTCGTTCACCTTGGCTGATGCCATCGCCCGTCTGGGAACCGCACGATGAACCGCGCGATCAGCCGATCGATGAGCAGCGCGATCAGCCGAACGATGGGCCGACAATGAACAACGTGCGCGTCATCCCGTGCCTCGACGTTGATCAGGGTCGAGTCGTGAAGGGCGTGAACTTCGTCAGCCTGCGCGACGCCGGCGATCCCGTGGAGTTGGCGCGCCGCTACGACGCCGAGGGTGCCGACGAGCTGATCTTTCTGGACATCACGGCCAGCTCGGACGCCCGGCAGACAACTGTCGAGATGGCGGCGCATGTCGCCGAGCAGGTGTTCATTCCGTTTACTGTCGGCGGTGGGATCCGCTCGGTCGACAACGCTCGGGCGCTGCTGCGCGCCGGCGCCGACAAGATCTCGATGAACTCGCCTGCCGTCGCGCGACCTGGCCTGATCAACGAGGTGGCGTCGGAGTTCGGCAACCAGTGCACCGTTGTGGCAGTGGACTCGCGACGCTCGGGCGTCACCCCATCCGGGTTCGAGGTGTTCGTCCACGGGGGCCGCACCGCCACGGGGCTCGACGTCTTGGACTGGGTCGCCGAGGTGGTCGATCGTGGCGCCGGTGAGATCCTGCTGACGTCGATGGACAGCGATGGAACCAAGGACGGCTTCGACCTTCGGGTCACCCGCGCCGTGTCGGACCTCGTCTCGGTACCGGTCATAGCGTCCGGGGGAGTGGGCACGCTCGCCCATCTCTCCGCCGGTGTCCTCGAGGGCCACGCCGACGCGGTGTTGGCTGCGTCGATCTTCCATTTCGGCACGTTCACCATCGCCGAAGCCAAGGCGGCGATGGCGGCCGCCGGTATTGCGGTCAGACCCGCTCCGGTAGCGTGACCGGGTGCTTCAAGGCGACGAGAAACTCCCGATCCAGATGTTGCAGGACCGCCTGCTCGTCCACATCGAGACCGCCGATGGGGAACGGCGATCGATCGGTGGCATCCTCATTCCGGCGACCGCTCAGATCGGCAAACGGTTGGTCTGGGCCGTGGTTCGTGCCACCGGGCCCAACGTTCGCAACATCGAGATCAACGACCAGGTGCTCTTCAGCCCTGACGATCTCCACGAGGTCGAGGTTCAAGGCGAGCTGTTCGTTCTGCTGCGCGAGCGCGACGTTCACGCCGTGGCGGCCGAACGTCTCGAAATCGGTAGCACCGGGCTGTACCTGTGACCGAGGATGACGCCATGAGCCCGATCGCCACCCCCATCGACGCACTCGACAACGAACTCGATCAAGTCACCTACAACTCCGACGGTCTCGTGGCCGCGATTGTGCAGGACATCGCCACCAAAGAGGTCCTGATGATGGCGTGGATGAACGCCGAAACCCTGCGCATGAGCTTGGAACAGGGCCGGACCGTCTTCTGGTCGAGGAGCCGTCAAGAGGTGTGGCGCAAGGGTGACACTTCGGGCGACCGACAATTCATCCGTTCGGCGTCCTACGACTGCGATGGCGACACACTGTTGTTCGTCGTCGAACAGGAAGGCGCGGGTGCCTGTCATACCGGCAACTACTCGTGCTTCTTCCGTTTCTTCGGTGAGGATCGGGACGCGTGACCGACGCCGTTCCCGACCGCGCCGCCTTTTCGGCATTGGCGCGATCGCACCGGGTGGTGCCGATCCGGAGAACGCTGCTCGCCGATCAGATCACACCGGTAGCGATCTTCGGTCGAGTCTGTGGTGACGGCCCCGGGTTTCTCCTGGAGTCGGTCGATCACGGCGGCCGTTGGAGTCGTTGGAGCTTCATCGGTCGGTCTCCCCTGGCCGAGATCCGTTCCGCCGGGGGTCGGCTCACCGTCACCGGGACGCTCCCCGCCCACACGCCATTGGATGCCGGAATTCTGGCCGCCATCGAATCGCTGCTGGAACACTTCGTGGCACCCACCGCGTCCGACATGGGCGACGACGACGGGATTCCGCTCCACAGCGGTCTCGTCGGGTTCCTCGGTTACGACGTCGTCCGCGAGGTCGAGCACCTACCGGATGTCCCGACCGACGATCGCCAGTGGCCCGATGCCGTGATGTCGGTCATCGGCGAGCTGGTTGCCATTGATCACTGGAGCCAACGCGCACACCTCATCACCAATGTGCTCGTACCCGAGCTCACCGGTGATCCGGTGCTCGATGATGCCGCGTTGTCGCAGGTTTACGAGCGGGCGCTGGCTCAACTCGACGCGTTGGCGGCTGCCGGTGCCACGCCGATTCCCGAGCCGCTGGTGGATCCGCCGACCGTCGCCGCGGCCGATACGACCTCAGATCTGCCCGAGCTCACCAGCACTGTGAGCACGGCACGGTGGAGCGATGCCGTGGAGACGGCGAAGGAACACATCCTGGCCGGTGACATCTTCCAGGTCGTGTTGTCGCAGCGCTACGACACCACGATCTCGGCTGACCCGTTCGACGTCTATCGGGTGCTCCGGCAGATCAATCCCAGCCCCTACATGTACTTCGTTCGGGAGCCCGGGCTGTGTCTCGTCGGGTGCTCGCCCGAGCCGATGGTTCAGCTGCTCGATGGTCGCGTGATCTCCCGTCCCATCGCAGGGACTCGCAAGCGTGGAGCCACCGACGAAGCCGATCGTCGCCTGGCGGCGGAACTGATCGAACATCCCAAGGAACGGGCGGAGCACATCATGCTGGTGGATCTGGCGCGCAACGACGTCGGCCGCGTCGTGACGTTCGGGACCGAACAGGTCGACGAGTTGATCGTGCTCGAGCGCTACAGCCACGTCATGCACCTGACCTCGCAGGTCTCGGGCGAACTTGCCGCAGGGGTGTCACCGATCGATGTGCTCCGAGCCACACTGCCCGCCGGCACGGTCTCGGGGGCGCCGAAGGTTCGGGCCATGGAGATCATCGATTCACTCGAGCCCACCAAGCGCGGCCCCTACGCCGGCGTGGTCGGCTACCTGGACTTCTCCGGCAACATCGACACCGCCATCGCCATCCGCACGATGATCATCGACGGAGACCGATTCGATGGGACACCACTTCGTGCGTGCGTGCAGGCAGGTGCCGGCATCGTGGCCGACTCCAACGCCGAGGACGAGTCACTCGAATGCTCGAACAAGGCCCGTGCGCTCCTCGCCGCGGTGCGACCAGCGGAGCGCCTCTGCGCCCAACGAATGGGAGTACTCACATGAGCGTGCACCAGATGGACCATCCGTCCGCCAGGTGGTTCCGTTCCCAACGCGACGTGATCACTGTCACCGGGGCGGACTGTGTGACGTTTCTCCAGGGGCAGATCTCGGCCGATGTGGCCGGGTTGGGTGTTGCAGATTCAGCGATGACGTTGGTGCTTTCCCCAGCGGGAAAGATCGACGCTTGGGGACGCGTCACCCGAACCGCGGCTGACGCCGTGATGATCGACGTCGACGCTGGACTCGGCGATGCCGTCATGACACGGCTTTCCCGATTCAAGATCCGTGTCGACGTGGAGATGACCTGGGAACCAATGTCCTGGCTGGCAGTTCGTGGTCAACAGTTCGTGACCCCTCGACCAGCGGGAGTCATCATCTGGTGCGACACCTTCTGGCCGGGCGTGGTGGGAACCGATGTCGTCGGCGCTCCCGAGGTGATCGATGAGCTGATCGCCGATCAGCTCGACCCGGTCAGCGAGATGACCGATGAGGCCTTCACCGCTGCTCGCGTCGTGGCAGGGGTTCCGGTGGTCGGGCTCGATGTCGACAACGACACGATTCCGGCCGAGGCCGGTGCGTGGCTGATCGACGCGTCGGTCAGCTTCACCAAGGGTTGTTACGTCGGCCAGGAACTGGTGGCGCGCATCGACAGTCGTGGAAACAACACGCCTCGACGCCTTCGTGCGCTCGTGGCGACGGAACGGTTCATGCGCGTCGGCGACACGCTTAGCGCCGGCGCGGAATCGTCGAAGTCGGCCGGAACCTTGTCCTCGGTGGCGTGGTCGGACGAACTCGGTGTCGAGGTGGCGTTGGCGCTCGTCCCGCGAGGCGTCGAGGACGGTGCGAGGGTGATGACGGACCGTGACGGTCAACTCAGCGAACTCAACGCCGAGGTACGGTCGCTCCCGCTGCGGTGATCGGGATGCGGATCTCGAAGGTGGCGCCGTGGCCCACGTCGCTCCGAGCCGTCACCGTTGCCGACATCGCGGTCACCAACTCCGACACGATCGCCAGCCCGAGACCAGACCCGCCGGAGCGACGCGTCCGTTGGTTGTCAGCTTGGTAGAGACGTTCGAAGATGCGACCGAGCGCATCGGTTCGAATGCCAGGTCCGTCGTCGATGATGGCGACGATGATGGAGGTGTCGTCACGCGAGATGTCGGCCGTTACCGTCGTCGCGGCGAAGCTCACTGCGTTGGTGATGAGGTTGGCGATCACTTGGGCGAAACGGTCCGGGTCGAGCGATGCCTCGCCGTCCGGCCCATCGGTCGCGGGATCGACACGGACGTCGAGTGACAGGTCGGCCTCCTCGAGCTCTGGTCGGAAGCCCGCGATGGTGGCGACGACGAGGTCGGCGACGTTGACGCGGACGAGATCCAGCTCGAAGCGATTCGAATCGATGCGGGCCAGATCGAGGAGATCGCCGATGAGCCGCTCGAGCCGTTGGGACTCGCCGAGGATCACGTCGGCTGCCCGACGGGGATCGTCGATCGCTCCGTCGCGGATGGCCTCGGCGTATCCACGGATCGACGTCATGGGCGTCCGGAGATCGTGCGAGACCGACAACAGGAACTGCCGCTCCTGATCCTTGGCGCGCTCCAGCTGATCGGCCATCGAGTTGATCGATTGGGCCAGGATCGACAGTTCGTCGCCGGGTCGCCCACCCGGATCGGCCAGTCGGACCCCGCGTTCTCCGCGGGCCAACGACTGGGTGGCACCGACCGCCGCGTGGACTGGCTGGGCCAGTCGCCGACCCAGGAGCAGCGCCACGATGGCGGCAATGAGCAGTGAAGCGGCCGAGGACCATACGAACCATTTGGCGGTCGGTCCGAAGATGCGTTCCTGCGTTTTGGTGATGGCGGTGACGGCCAGCGTGTCGACGCCGCGTCGGGTCGTTTCCTCTCGCGCCGCCGCTGCCCAGAGGGTGTTGCCACGGACGCCACTCAGCACCTCGCCTCGTTGCAGCCGGCCCACGTCGAGATCCGACATCACCATGCCTTCAGGTAGTTGACCCTGGGGTGTGCCATCGGCACTCACAAAGATCTGGCCGACGCCGGTGACGTTGAGTGCCTCGAGGAGTTGAGTGCGCGCGGTTGCCGCGGCCATCTGTTGAGGCGTAGCGGTTCTTGATGTCGATGGGAAAGCGGGGACGGTGGTGGAGCGAGTCGCTTGGCGTTGAGCGCGTTGTTCGAGTCGGGCCTTCTGACGTTCCGGTCCCGCTGGCATCTCCGTCCACGGGATCGTCGACGAGGGACCAGCGGTCTCAGGGATGGCGCGGTCAGGAACAGCACTGTCAGGAACAGCACTGTCAGGAACAGCACTGTCAGGAACAGCACTGTCAGGTACGGCGCTGTCCGGAACCGATGTCGTGGTGGTGCCCACCTGGGGGAGGAGCACCCCGATGGCGGGCATCAGGTTGTTCGCCCGTTGGACCTGTTGCTCGAGTTCCTTCAACGATTGATTGCGATTGGCGATTCGGGCCAACCCGAATGTTCCGATCCCGACCAGCAGGATGGTCGCAGCGATCAGCCCGACCAGAGCGATGGATATTCGTCGGCTCACGGAATCGTCGGCGCCACCTCAGTCGAGGCGGTAGCCGACCCCCCAGACCGTGACGAGGCCGAACGAGTCGCCCAACTTCTTGCGGAGCTGGCGGACGTGGACATCAACGGTGCGATCGTCACCGATCCACCCGTCGCCCCACACGTTGTCGAGGAGTTGGCGACGGCTGAGGACGAGACCGGGGTAGGTGCACAGGTGAGCGAGTAGATCGAACTCGCGGGTCGTGAGCGGCACGGCCACTCCCTCGACGGTCACCTCTCGTCGGCCCATGTCGACGGTCACGTTTCCGGTGGACAAGATGGCGGGAGCAGTGCTCTGCGGCGTGCTGCCGCGTCGAAGGACCGCTTTGACTCTCGCAACCAACTCTCTCGGCGAGAACGGTTTCGTCACGTAGTCGTCGGCACCCAGTTCCAGTCCGAGCACCCGATCGATCTCGTCGTCGCGTGCGGTGACCATGATGATTGCGATGTCCCGCTCGGCGGCTCGAAGACGTCGGCAGACCTCGAGGCCGTCGATGGAACCAGCGAGCCCGACATCGAGAATGCAGACCGCCGGGTCGTGTTGGGCGATCAGTTCCAAGCCGCGCTCGCCGTCCGGGCATGACAGCACCCGGTAGCCGGCTTGGCGGAGATACATGTCGAGGAGATCAGCGATGTTGGCATCGTCTTCGACGACGACCACGGTCGTTTCGCTGCTCATGACGTCCAGTCTGCCGTTGCCGCTGCGAGTTGCGGTTGATCGTGGGTGGTCCAGTCGAACAGGTCATAGGGTGGCGGCGTGTCGCATTATGAAACGTTGGGGGTCGAAACCGACGCCGACGAGCTCGAGGTGCGAGCTGCGTTCAAGTCCTTGGCGCGCCGTCATCATCCCGACCTCGGGGCCGCGATGTCGACCGAGGACCGCAAAGTGTCGGACGACCAGATGCGTCGGATCAATGCCGCCTGGCATGTGCTGTCCGACCCCGATCGACGGCGCCACTACGACCGGTCGCTGGGCCGTGTCGAGTCTCGGAACTTCGTCCGACGGATCGACGACTCACCGTTCGTGCCCTACGACGACGGCACTGACGACGGGACCGATGTCGAGGCCGAGGCCCTCGACGACTGGCGCTACGAGACCGACATCGGCGATCCCCGGACGTCACCGCATCGCGGGTTCCTCATGATTCCCATCGTGCTGTCCGCCGTCAGCGTGGCGGTGGGATTGCTCTGGATGATCTCTGACATTCAGGCGCTCTTGAGTGTCGCTGTCGTCTGCGGAGCGTTGTCGTTGGCGTCGTTCGTCGCAACGCCGATCCTTGCGATGTCGAAGGCGGTCCGATACGAGGGCTCGGATCGCGGGCCGGGTCAGCAATGATGTCGGCGTGGCAACGTACCTCGACGGCATCGTTCGGTTTCATCGTGAGCGGGTGGCGGCGGACACGCGGGACCTCGCGGCGCTGATCGAGACTGCCCGAGTCCAGCCGACGCCGCGCGGTTTCCGGGATGCGTTGACCGCAGGGGAACACGTCGCCGTCATCAGCGAGATCAAGCGCCGCTCGCCCTCGAAAGGGGCATTGAACGAGCATCTCGACGCGGCGGCCGTTGCGATGGCGTACGAATCGGGTGGGGCCGCGGCGCTCTCGGTGCTGACCGATGCCCGGTACTTCGGGGGTTCGACGGAGGATCTGATCGTTGCGCGCGCGGCGGTGACAGTTCCCGTGATCCGCAAGGACTTCACGTTGGGGCCAGCAGATGTATGCGACGCGCGGATCATGGGCGCCGACGCGGTGCTGCTGATCGTGGCCGCTCTGTCCGATGAGGAGCTCACATTGTTGCACGGACTGGCACTGGAACTCGGCCTTGACGTGTTGGTGGAAACCCACGACGAATCCGAGGTTGCTCGCGCTCTCGGCAGTACCGAAGCCGATCTCATCGGCGTGAACCAGCGGGATCTGGTCACCTTCGCTGTGGACACCGATCGCGCCGTTCGCGTGGCGGCCTCCATTCCCGACACAGTGGTCCGGGTCGCCGAGTCCGGGGTGAGTGGACGCGCGCAGGCAATGACGTTGGCCGCCGCTGGCTACGACGCGGTCCTGGTCGGCGAGCACCTCGTCACCTCGGGCGATCACGGTGAGGCGGTGGCTGCGCTGTCGGTACCTCGCGGTCGCGTTCCGGCCCGGTAATCTCGCCGACATGTGGGTGAAGATCTGCGGGATCACGACAGCAACGGACGCACTCGCCGCGATTGCGATGGGCGCTGACGCGGTCGGGTTCGTGTTTGCGCCGTCGCCTCGCCAGGTCACGGCAGCGCATGTTCGTGAGATCACTCGCCAGCTCCCACCGGAGATCCTCACGGTCGGCGTCTTCCGTGACGAGTCGCCGGAACGGGTCGTCGAGACAGTGCTCGAAGCGGGCCTCCAAGGCGCGCAACTGCACGGTCATGAGACGCCCGCCGATGCACAACGAATCCGTGAATCGATCGGTGCGCTGATCGTCGCCTTTCCCGTGGGTTCACCTTCGATCTCGCGGTTCGGCGATTACCACGCCGACGCTGTGTTGATCGATGGCGTGACCCCCGGCTCCGGTCAGGTCTTCGATTGGTCCATGACCGAGTCGCTCCCCGATGTACCTCGAATGATTCTGGCGGGCGGATTGAACCCGGAGAACGTGCGCCAAGCGGTCCGTACCGTGCACCCGTGGGGGGTCGACGTGTCGACCGGGGTCGAGCGATCAGCCGGGGTCAAGGATGCGCGTCTGGTCCGTGCGTTCATCCGGGCAGCGCGGGCTGCCGAGAGCGAGACCGGGGGAGCCGAGGACGAGGCCGGGACCGACGGCGAGCCAGCGGTTTCCGATCGCTCGCCCTACGACGATCTCGTGGATCTGGTCGAACCCGACTGGGCGGACAATCCATGACCGGTTGACCGGCCTGTGACGCTTGGCCGGAAAGAAAAGCGTGAAGAGTCTTCACACTTTGTGTATGGTGATCTTCATGTTGCTTCGATTCCTCGCTCTCGGCGTCGCAGGGCTCGCCGCCGGCGCATTCACCTGGTTCTTCTTCGAATACGTCCTGCACCGGTTCGCCTTCCACGAGATGAAGGGCAAGAACCTCGGTTCGCGAGAGCACCTCAACCATCACGTCCGAGCGACTTGGGCGTTCGACCCGGTTATCCTCTTTGCATGGTTCGGTGTGCTACTGACAGGTGTCGGCTGGGGTGCGGGCACGATGTGGCTCCTCGATGGTCCGATCTCCTCGAGTTCGGCGACCCTTGCAGGCGCCTCGTTCGGAGCGGGCTGGGTTGCGGGCTACTTCTTCTATGAGTGGCATCACGCCCAAGCCCACCTGCGCGGGCCCAACAATCGGTGGGAAGCGTGGCTCCGCAAACACCACTTCCACCATCACTTTGGACACCCCCTGTCCAACCAGAACGTGACGATTCCATTGTGGGACATTGTGTTCCGCACCACCGAGCGACCCGAGAAGGTGCAGGTGCCGCGCCGCCTCGTCATGCGTTGGCTGCTCGACGAGGACGGGTGCGTGAAGCCCGAGTACCGCGACGACTACGAGCTCGTCGGGGTTGTTGGAACCGACGAACGACAGGCCGGCATCGACAAGGCCCGCGCCTACGCAAACCTGGTTCCCGTTCCCTGACGGTTGCGCCAACCCGGAGCGGTTACGGATACCGGTTGGGCTGCGAGCACAACGTTGGCCGATACTGACCATCCGCCCTTCCGCTGGCGAACCGTCCACGAGGAGCCGACATGGCCGAACCAATGGTGATGGGAGACCCGATCGACGGACGCTTCGGCGATTTCGGTGGCATGTTCATCCCCGAGACGTTGGTGCCGGCCTGCCAAGAACTCGATCGTGCCTTTCGGGCGGCATGGGCGGACCCTGGGTATCGCGCCGAACTCGCCGATCTCCTGCGCGACTACGCCGGTCGACCGTCGCCGATCACGGAGTGCCATCGCTTGTCTGCCGAGTTGGGCGGGGTGCGTGTCCTGCTCAAGCGCGAGGACCTCAACCACACCGGCAGCCACAAGATCAATAACGTGTTGGGCCAGGCGTTGCTCGCCCGCCGCATGGGCAAGACCCGGCTGGTGGCCGAAACCGGTGCCGGCCAGCACGGCGTGGCGACCGCCACCGTCGCGGCGCTGATGGGCATGGATTGTTGCGTGTACATGGGCGAGGTCGACATGGCCCGCCAAGAACTCAACGTGTTCCGTATGCGACTGCTCGGCGCCGAGGTGCGGCCCGCGAGTTCTGGGTCGCGCACGCTGAAGGACGCCGTGAACGAGGCGATGCGAGACTGGGTCGCAACGGTCGAGAACAGCTACTACTGCCTGGGTTCGGTGATGGGCCCACACCCGTATCCGTGGATGGTTCGAGAGTTCCACCGTGTCATCGGGTCCGAAGCGGCGGCCCAGTGCGAGGAGCGCCTCGGCGGCGATCCGGACGTCGTCGTGGCGTGCGTCGGCGGCGGATCGAATGCGGCAGGGATCTTCAGCGGGTTCTCCGAGGGCGAGGCCCGGCTGGTCGGCGTCGAACCGGCGGGCGGCGCCGCTGCGGGCCACGGCGTTCCCGGAATCGTGCATGGCATGAAGTCGTTCCTCATGCAGGACGAGTACGGCCAAGTCGAGGAGGCACAGTCGATCTCGGCGGGCCTCGACTATCCCGGGATCGGACCCGAGCACGCGTACTTGTGCACGACGGGCCGTGCCGAATACCCGAGCGTCACCGACGCCGAGGTCATCGATGCGTTCAAACTCCTGTCCCGGACCGAGGGGATCATCCCTGCGCTCGAGCCAGCGCATGCGCTCGCCTGGGTCTCCCGCGAACGGGAGTCGCTGCGTGGCCTCACAGTCCTGGTGAACCTCAGCGGCCGCGGCGACAAAGACGTGGCGCAGATGATGGAGATCCTCGGGTGACGACCCTGCGACTGGAACCGACGCTCCGCGCCCGTCGAGCGGCGGGGGGCAAGTGCCTCATTCCGTATCTGACAGGCGGGCTCGATGACTGGGCGCCCATGGTTCGTGCTGCGTCCGCTGCTGGCGCCGACGCCATCGAAGTTGGGATTCCCTTCTCGGATCCCGTGATGGACGGCCCGGTCATCCAAGAGGCGAACGATGCCTCGTTGGCTGGTGGCGCCAACACCACGACGATCCTCGACGAGATCGCCACGCTCGACGCGGGTGTTCCCATCGCGGTCATGACTTACGCCAACCTTGTCTACCGCTACGGCTGGCAGCGGTTCGCCGACCGGTGCGCAGCGGTTGGTGTCGCCGCGGCGATCCTCCCCGACCTTCCGCTCGAGGAGGTCGACCCCTGGACCGATGCTGCCGGTGTCGCCGGCGTCGAGACGGTGTTGCTGGCGGCGCCGACCGCACCCGACGAACGCCTCGAACGGATCGTTGCTCGCAGCCAGGGGTTTGTCTATGCCGTGGGATTGCTCGGCATCACGGGAGAGCGGACGTCGCTCGCAGCGAGTGCCACCGAGATCGCACGACGACTCAAGGCGGTGACAGATCTGCCCGTATTGGTGGGCGTTGGAATCGGCTCGCCGCAGCAGGCGGCCGAGGTCTGCGAGGTCGCCGACGGTGTCATCATCGGCTCGGCGGTCGTCCGTCGGATGCTCGAGACCGGTTCGCCCGAGGCGGTCGGCGAGCTCATCGCGGAGTACCGCACGGCGCTCTCCTGAACGTCGACTCCGAAGCTTCTGGGAGAGGTTTGGAGAAAAACCCCAGAAAACAGGACTTCTTCGGCGAGAACGGCTAAAGTTACACCGTTGTAGTTCCGCCGAGGAGGCCGACATGAACAAGTCAGAACTGGTCGAGACAATTGCTCGCCGCACAGAGGTCTCGAAGAAGGACGTTGAAGCAGTCGTCAACACCTTCTTCGAGGTGGTTGCGCAGGTGGTGTCGAAGGACAAGGAAGCCCTGACCATTCCAGGGTGGATCAAGTTCGAGCAGGCGAAGACGTCTGCGCGCACCGCACGCAACCCGCAGACCGGCGCCGAGATCAAGATCGCGGCTGGCCACAAGGTCAAGATCACGGCAGGCGCCACGCTCAAGGCCATCGCCAAGGGTGACAAGCCTGCTCCCAAGTGAGCTGATCGATCCACTGGATCGATCGAACATCGTCGAGTACCGGGCCCGGAAGGGTCCGGTATTTGTCGTTTTCGTCGAACGTCGGAGGGAACGTCGAATAGATTTCGGCCATGCCAACCGCACCTGCTGCCGCATCCACCACCCCTGCCGTCGGAACGTTGGCTCCGACGTTCACGCTGCGAAACCAATCCGACGAACCGGTCAAACTCAGTGATCTCAAGGGTCGGAAGGTGTTGGTGTACTTCTACCCGAAGGCCGACACGCCGGGGTGCACCACCCAGTCCTGTGGCCTGCGTGACATCGCTGGCGATGTGGGCGACACGGTGATCGTCGGCATCAGCCCCGATCTTCCGCCCAAGCTCGCCAAGTTCGACACCAAGTACCATCTCGGGTTCACCTTGCTCTCCGACCCCGACCACGAAGTCGCCGAGAAGTTCGGCTGCTGGGGAGAGAAGAAGCTCTACGGCAAGGCCTACATGGGCATCATCCGCTCGGCGTTCCTGATCGACGAGAAGGGCGTGATCGTTCAAGCCTGGCCGAAGATCAGCCCCAAGGACACCCCGATTAACCTGCTGAAGGCATTGCAGGGGTGACGTCGGGCATGGATCCCTCCGCCCTTGCGGGTTCCCCGCGACTCGCGAATCCAGCGGAACTCCCGAATCCAGCGGAACTCCCGAATCCAGCGGAACTCCCGAATCCAGCGGAACTCCCGAAGCCCGTCGACCTGTTGGCGCACCGCGACCCGTTCCTCTTCGTGACGCGGTTGGTGGAACTCGAACCGGGCCATCGCGTTGTAGCCGAGTGGGATATCTCGGAGGACGCCCCGTTCTTCAGCGGCCACTTTCCCGGTCGACCGACCCTGCCGGGTGTGTTACAACTCGAGTCGTTGGCTCAAGCCGCAGCGTGCGCGGTCTTGGCTGATCCGACGCATCAGGGTCGATTGCCGTTGTTCGGCGGCGTGGACCGCGCTCGTTTCCGTCGAGTGGTGGTGCCTGGCGAGACGCTTCGCCTCGAGGTCGAACTCGAGCGGCTGTCGAGCCGAGGCGGCCGCGGCTCTGGGCGGGCGTTCGTCGACGGTTCGGTCAGCTGCGAGGCGGCCATGCTCTTCGTCTTCGCTCCCCTCGACGTGTGACCCGAGCGCACTGTGGCGCATGAGCCGGTTGACATGTGGCGCACTGTGTCGTGTGAGCCCGGTGACCGGTCCGCCCGGCGCAGGTTGAACGCGCGACCGCGCTGGGCGCGGAAATCGGTTCAACCGGTGACATGTGGCCGCGTCGGTCCGCCTGGCGCAGGTTGAACGCGGGACCGCGCTGGGCGCGGAAATCGGTTCAACCTGTGTTTTCTCGTCGGTCCGTCCGGCGTAGGTTGAACGCGCGACCGCGCTGGGCGCGGAAATCGGTTCAACCTATGGGCCGAAGATCACGCACCCGTTGTGTCCGCCGAACCCGAACGAATTCGACAGGGTCGGCCCCGGCTCCCAGTCACGCGGCGCGTCCACCACATAGTCGAGGGCGGGGAGTTCGGGGTCGATCGAGCGAGTGCCGAGCGTGGGCGGAATCAGTCGATGGGCGAACGACAGCACCGTTGCCACGGCCTCCAACGCCCCAGCGGCGCCGAGCGAATGGCCAGTCACACCCTTGATCGAGGTCACGGGAGGTCCGGGTGTCCCGAAGACTGTCGCGATGGCGGTGCTCTCGGCCATGTCGTTCAGTGGAGTCGATGTCCCATGCGCGTTGATCTGGCGGATGTCGTCGGCAGTCAGGGTGGCGTCCTCGAGGGCGGCTCGCATGGCGCGGACCGCTCCCTCGCCACCGGGGCTGGGGCTCGTGATGTGGTGGGCATCCGAAGTCGAGCCCGAACCGAGGATCTCGGCGTGAATGGTGGCGCCTCGTTCGACGGCGACGTCCAATCGTTCCAGCACCAGGATGGCGGCGCCTTCGCTCATGACAAACCCGTCGCGATCGACATCGAACGGGCAGCTCCGCCCCGAGGTCGATAGCGCCGTCAGGTTTCCGAACGCCGCAAGGGAGAGCGGCGTGACGGCTGCTTCTGCCGCCCCGACAACCATCAGGTCGCAGTGCCCGCTGGCGATCAATCGGGCACCGTTGGCAATCGATTGGGTCCCGGCAGCGCACGCCGTGACCGAGTTCTCCGACGGTCCCTGCAGCCCGTAGCGCATGGAGATGGCTGCCCCTGCGGCGTTGGCGATCATCATGGGGACGAGCATGGGCGACACGCGACGCGCTCCGCGTTCAGCGAGGACGAGCACCTGCTCCTCGAGGGTTGCCAGTCCGCCGATCCCGGAGCTCACCCAGGTGCCGGCCCTCGGGCCGCTCAGCTGGGATGGTGAACCGGCGTGTTCCCACGCTTGGGCGGCGGCGGCCACGGCGAACTGTTGGTAGCGGTCGGCGCGACGGATCTCCTTCGGGTTCGAGAACCATGGTGAAGGATCCCAGTCGTCGATCGTGCGCGGTGACCCGCTCGCTTCGATCAGAAGGCCGTTCCAGAAGTCGTCGAGTCCCACGCCGCAGGGCGCGACAACCCCGACGCCGGTTACGGCAACCCGATGGCGCGACCCCCCGCTCATGAAGGAGCCGGTCAGAGCTTCGACGCCAGGACGTCGTAGGCGGCCCCGACGGTGGTCACGTCGCTCAGTTCCTCTTCTTCGATCGAGACGTCGAAGGTCTCTTCGAGGGCCATGACGAGTTCCACGAGGTCGAGGCTGTCGGCGTCGAGATCCTCGGCGAAACGAGCCTCACGGGTGATCTTGGAAGCGTCGACGCCGAGTACCTCGACGGCGCACTCTGTGAATTTTGCGAACTGCTCATCGCTCATGATGGTGATGTCTCCTGTTGTGGACGTGTGGTGGCGATCAATGGCCCATCGCCAAGCCGCCGTCGACATTGAGTGTCGCCCCCGTGATGTACGAGGACTCCTCCGTGGCGAGAAATGCTACCGCTGACGCCACCTCGGCCGGTTCGCCCATACGAGCCAAGGGAACGAGGGACACCAACGCTGCTCGCTGGTCGTCGGTGAGGTGGTCTGTCATCTCAGTTCGAAGGGGTCCCGGAGCCACCACGTTGACGGTGATCTGTCGGGTGGCCAGCTCGCGGGCCATGGACCTCGCGAGCCCGCCGATGCCTGCCTTTCCGGCCGCGTAGTTGGCCTGCCCGGCCGAGCCGATCGAGCCGGCAATCGATGACACGAAGATGATGCGGCCGTAGCGACTGCGCATCATTCGTTTGGCGGCGCGGCGAGCGCAGCGGAACGCCCCGCCGAGGTTCACGTCAACGATGTCGAAGAATTCGTCGTCGGACATTCGAACGACGAGACCGTCGTCGGTGGCGCCGGCGTTGCAGACGAGGATCTCCACCACGCCGAACTGTTCTTCGATCTCATCGAAGGCGGTGTCGACCGATGTCGAATTGGCCACATCGCACTGCACCCACCCCTCCACGCCCGCAACGTCGGGATGGGTATCGCGAAAGGTGCCGATCACCCGGTGTCCCTCAGCCGCAAGCCGCTCCGCTATGGCGGCGCCGAGCCCGCGGTTGGCGCCGGTGACGAGCGCGACTCGACCCGCAGAGCCGCGAGCTGCCGTTGGGTCGCCCTGGTCGGGAACGGTGTTCTTCACGAGTCGTGGTGCGCTGAATCGGATCGCTTGGCAGGGTCGGATCGTGGAGAGGCGGTCGAGTCGATTCGGTCGGCGGTGACGGTAGCGCTGAACCGCGGTCGGTTCCGAGCGAAGGCTGCCTCGCGTGCGGCAACGACAGCGGACACGAGCACCCCGGCGATCGCAGTGCGTCCAACGATCGAACGCCAGCCGCGGACTGGTCCGTTGATCGGCTTCGAAGAGGCCATGTCGGCCACGCTACGCTGTCGGAGCGGCCCGGGTGGCGGAATGGCAGACGCGGAGGACTCAAAATCCTTTGTCCGAGAGGGCGTGTGGGTTCGACTCCCACCCCGGGCACCGCACCCGACGAGGGCTCGAACCCACCCCCGAGCGAACGGAGCCGCTCGAACGGCTTTGCTTCGGTTCCTCAGAACTCAGCGCGCAGCATCTGCGATCCGACTCGGCCGGTCCCGCTCGCAGGAGCGGACACCGGCCGAGTCGGCGCCTGTCAGTTCACGTTGAAGTAGAGCCCCAGTGTGCCCGTGCCTCTTCGCACTCCAAAGTTGGCAATCGTTCCCCCCGCCACTTTGGGCAAGGTGAACTGCCCGATGCTTTGGGTAGCTACCTTTGGAAACACGGTCGTGTTGAGGTAGGTCTCGAGGCCGCCCGGAATCGAGCTGGGCCCCGCACAGACGTTCCACGTATTCGATGGGAAGCTGCCATCGAAGCATTTCAATGTGTGAATCGCGACCCGGACGGTTGGTGCCACCGACACCGGGCCCCCAGCGCCAGCAGTCGTGGTCATGGTGATCCACGCGTCGACGCTGAACAGCGTTTGCGGCAACAGGCCTACCGCCCCGAGCGTCACCCGCAGATCGGGGACATAGATCGTCGGTCCGGTCCCCGATGCCGTCGGCAGCAGGATCGGCGCCACCGTCGGATGGATCTCGGTGTCGAACGAATACCCGCTTCCGTTGACGACAAAGGGTTGGTTCGATCGAATGTCGAGCAGCCCGTCAGCGGTGATGCGCGTTGCCTTGGTCGCTGTGCGGTCAGTTCCCTCGGTGATCGATCGAAGGATCTGGTTGATCAATGCGTCGCTTGCGACCAGACCGACCGTTGACGTCGCTCCACTTGGATCAGCATGGCCGATCGCAAGTGTCTGCATCGACGTTGCGGTGGCGCCCCGTTCGACCAACGGGAATCGACGTTCGCTCCGACGCCCGTTCGTTCCCCACGTGCGGACCTTGTTGTCGGTCACCTTGAGATCGGTGACCAACTCCAGGCCCTTGGGGCTGAGCAATGCGACATCATTGCCGGTGCACGGCGCAGTGCATCCGTGAGCGAAGCCGGTTGCGGCAACGCTGAACCCAGGACCGGGGGCTCCGATGGTGCCCTTGAGAAACGACGCCACCTCGACACCTTTGAGAGCTCGGTCGAGCAGGTCACCGTTGTCGATCTGCTTGTTGATGCCGTCCCGTAGCGCTTTTTCGATCCCTCGCTCGATTGGTCCGCGGGCTGCACCGCCCCAGAAGTTGCATTTCACCGGGTAGATCGACGACTTCGTGTTGTGTATCCACACCGAGACGTCGGTTGCCTTGACGGTGATGTCGAGATCCGCCGGGTTCGACGGGTTTCGTCGCGGGAAGGCTTCCACCTTCACTTGGACGTCGATGTCGGCTGAGCTGTTGCAAGCCCGCGCCTGGAGAAGGCCCCACTTGAGACTGACGTGAATGTTTCGAGCCGAGACCTCACCGACCAGCACAGCATCTTCGGCGCCGGTGTTCTTGAGGTCGAGGTCGATGAAAGGTGCCGGCATATTGAAGCCGGTCATTCGCAATCCGCCGAGGACCGGGATATATCGGCCCGGGTTTCCCACGGCGTCATTGACGGTATCCGACAGTTGCTGGCGGATCGACGTCGGCAACACCTGCGACTCGAGGTCCGGCCGCGCGTCGCGATCGACCAAGTGATTGGCGTCGAGCCACACACCGGCGGCCTCAGTCAGCGTGGCATCGTGAGCGACGGGATCCGAGCCGATGTGGACGGTCGTTCGATCAGCGCCCGTGAAGAAGTCGGGACCCCAACTTCCGAGGTAGAACGAATCGTCCTCGGAAATCTGAACGTCGATCTGCACCCCTGGACGAGCCAGCAGTGACGATGGCAACCATGCCTTCACCTGTCCGGCCCACGGCGCGTAACCGATCTTGGTCGGGTTCGTCCTCGGCCAAGTTGGAAAGTACGCGGGAGCCTGGTTCGCATATGGCACGAGATCGATGTCAATGCCATCAGCAACCTTCGACGCGTGCGACGTCTTCAACAGCTGAGCACCGTTGAAGTCGCTGACCGTGATGATCGGGTTGAGTTCATCGAGCCGCACATTGAAGTCGCTGTTCACGTGAGCACACACCAGAAATTCCTCGCGATTTCCACGTGCCGGATTGTTGCGAACTCGAAAGTCTCCAGCCTCGGTCAACCCGAACGCGAACCGGGACAGATGACCCGGCTGATCAAGGACGAACGTGTCACGCGTCGGAGTGAAGATCGTGCCAGGTCGAGGCAAGGGACTCTGCGAGTAATCGCCCGACGGACATTGATCCGGGTCACCGTTGACGGCTCGGTAGATCTCGTCGGGGTCGAAGGTCCACCCCGGCTGATCGATTCCGGTCGGATCGAGGAGACCGCCCAACGGAGGTGTGCCCTCGGGCGCAATCTCGACGGTGGGAGCAAGCGGTGCCGAACTGGTCGCGTCTGTCGTGCCATCACCTGGCACCGGCGAGATCGGCTCGTTGACGACGGGCACACCCGCCGCGATGGCCTCGTTGACCATCTCATCGACCACAGCCGTGCGTTTGATTGCAGTGTCGAGCGACGAGATCCGTTCGTCGATCGTGGCCATGTCCTCAGGGGATATGGCGCCAGTCGGGTTGCTCCGCTCGGCGACGAGCTCCAGGAATGAGTCCTCCGACATCTGCTCGAGCGCTGCTCGGTTGATCGAGGTTGCAAGGAGCGGTAGCAGCCCGTTCCCGGGGTTCTCAGCGGATGCCGTGCCAGCCAGACCTGAGCCGACCAGGCCCGTCACCGCCAACAGCGTTCCGACTAGGTAGTGCCGGTGTCTCATGATTCCCCCTCCGTCAACGGACCCTCGCCGTTGATCCACTGCATCTTCTGATGAACCCCACTGTGAAGCGCAACTCACTGAGTCGCCCAACTCAGTGAGGCAGCGGCCCCAGTAGATATGGCGTCATGAGCGAGGCCAGCTGCTCGGCGACCCATTCGGTCGGGACCCCCATGACCTCCGCGAACGGTAGCGGTGGGCCAAAGAAGCGCTGCACCGTCGCTGTCACGGAACGCATTGCGAATTGGCATCGGGCTGCAGCCTCGTCATCAGCAACAGCGCCGCGTCCGCGCAGGTAGTCGATCACGGAAGCAATCACCCGGCCGTCGACTGTCTCTCGCGCAGACGTCAGGTCGGGGTAGGTTCGCTCGGCGTCTCGAAATGTCACCATTCTCGGGGCAGTGGTGGTGAAGAACTCCACGTATCGGGTGATCAGGTCGACAAGTACTTCATCGAGCGGGAGATGGTCGTAGGAGGTCGCCCACAGCTCGGCCGTGAGCACGGCGAGCTGCTCGCCCAGGAAGTGCTCGTGCGCGGCCCGGACCAGCGCCTCCTTCGTTGGGAACACATAGTGCAGGGTGCTCGACGACACGTCTGCTCGTTGCTGGATTTCAAGCAACGAGATCTCGGCCAACGGTCGCCCGTCGAAGCACTCCACCACGGCAACAAGGACCTTGTCGCGCGCCCGTGGTTGACCCGCGCCGCTCACTTCGCCTGCGCTTGTTTCAACGCTCCCCTTTTCAGCTGGAACGACTCAGATGGTCACTCTCCGCGACAGAAAATATATCTCATCGCGAATCAGCTACCCCGCTCGTCGGCGTTCGTCGCAGGGTGTCACGACGGCGAGCGCCGACCTGATCCGCTCACAAGACCACCGCGATCGTGACGACGTTGATCTCGCTACCGTCCTCGGCCGACAATTCGTAGACCTTCAGTACGCCGGGGCCTGCGGCAGGAGTGCTGAACGCAACCGGCGCGGAGAAGGTCCCGCGTGTTCCCGTGCCCGAGGTCGCCGTGACGAAGTTGCTGTACACGGAGGTGCCTGCCGAGTCGACGAGGGACACCTGGAACGTGGCCTCGAACGTGTTCGCCGTTCCGGTGATCTGGAACGGGCTGCCCAGCTGATCTCTCGGCAACGGACTCTCCAGGAGGATGGCTGGAGTCATTGACTCCCAGTCGTTCCGCGTTTGGGGTGTGCCGATCATGAGACCCTCGCCGCCGAGCGCGGTGACAGGCGCACCGTCCATCCGGAACGCCACTTTCTGGACATTCGGGAACCGGGTGAGCGTGTACACGATCTGCGCGACCCGTTCCTGCATGGACAACGAACCACCGCCACTCCCGAACTGTCCGGACAGATCAACAGTGGCGACGCCCGCCGCGATGTCAAGCCCCAACAACTTCGTTCCCCCAGGTATCGCCGAGCTCAAACCAGCGGCGACTTCCCCAGCGGCCGGTCCCGCCAACAGCGACTCCATGGCCCCACGAGCAGGTGTCGCCGCTTCGACCGAACGGCGGACCGCAGCAACTTTTCCGTCCCGAACAAAGTAGGAACTGCCCGACGTTGTTGCCGCGACGGTTGTGCTGGTCGTGGTCGTGATCGATTGGGCAGCTGTCGTCGACGTCGTTGAGGTGGCGGGCGATGACGAGTCGTCGCCGCACCCGGTGAGCGCTATCGCGACAGCGGCTGCCACCAGAATCCGGAGGACAGGCTTCGTTCGAGTCGTCATCGCATCATTCTCGCAACCAGCCGCGAAGCTCACTAGGGGCAGATGACCCTGTCACTTACGATTGATGATTGATGCTGAACGGATCGCCCTGATCTCGATGGTTCAGCAATGATCCGCCAGTCGATCCGAACGCAACACGGCGCCCCGACATCGTGTCGATCGTCACCGCCACATGGCGACTCTCGATCGGGTCGAGCCACGGGGCGAGCGGTGCATTGCGGGCGACGGTCAACTCAGGCGAGTCGCAGAGTTCCCTGGCGAGACCCTGAATGGTGACGCTCCATCCCTGGCCCGACTCGTCGATCTCGTCGACCTCGAAGGCGATGATCGAGTTTCGAGTTGCCAATGCCAAGCGCGTGCCTCGCCGCGTCCGGATCACGATCTGCTCGTCGATCAGCACGTAGTTGACCGGCAGGACAACTACCAGCCCTTGCGAACTGAGAGCGATTCGACCCACGTTCTGAGATTCGAGCAGTGCAAGGCACTCATCGCACGAGAGCACCTCGAGTCCGTTGGCATCAAACTCCATGCCCCAGTCTGCCCTTGATCTGCGTTCCGTAACAGGGTCCAAGGTCATCGAATGAGGACGGGGCCGCACCTTTGCGGGGCGGCTAAGGCGCCGTCACCATGAGCACCGAGCACGTCCCTGCCGCCATGACGTCGAGGGCCACACTCCCGGCCACTGCGCGGCGCACACCCGTTCGACCGTGAGTGGCCATGACCACCATAGTGACTGCCTGTTCGACCGCATGCGCGACGATCGCCGGCCCGGGTTCTCCGCCGAGTACCTGCACCGCTACGGACGCGCAGTGTTCACGCATCGCAACGGACACCACCTCCAGATAGTCGTTCGCGTGAGCAATATCGCCAACGCTGTGGACGTGGACCAACAACAGCTCGATCGGCTCTTCCCGACCGATCGCCGCGGCGTAGGCCAGAGCGCTCTCGGCGTGCGCTGAGCCATCCAGGGGAACGATCACCTTCCACGGCCCCGGCTCAGTTGCACCGGCCTTGACCCAGTGCAGCGTGGTGGTGGCAATTCGGACCGGCATCGCCGACGTCGACGCGTCGGATGTCGCCTCGGATCCATGTCGAGCCTGTCGAATCTGTTCGACAATGGACTGCACCTCGTGCGCTGGAGGAAGCGCGTCGAAGGCGAGCGGAAAGAGGTCGCCGCCGTTCCAACGCGCCAACAATCGACCGGTCCGATCGGCCGACGGACCGGGGTCGCCACGTTGACGCCGCACGAATCCGAACCCGGCCGCCAATGCTGGGACGAGCAGCGCGTAGATCCAGACACCTTCGCTGAACCGCTCCACGAACACGATGACGGTTGCAGTCGTCGTGAACACCGCTGCGCCGACTACCGCCATGAGGGTGCCGATGCCGGAGCCGATGCCCAACCGGCGTCGGCGCACGATCCGCAGCACCGCAGACCACGCCGTCATCGACAGCAGTACGAACACCCCCGCCGCGTACATCGCCAGGTAGGTCGCCTCATCGCTGCCGAGCACCACGAAACATCCGCACGCCACGGCGACCTCGGTCCATACCGGCCGTGAGGCAACGCCGACCTTGTTGAGTCGGGCGAGCGGGGCCGGCGCGTAATGACGGACGCTCAGCCCGAGGAACAGGTTCTGAATGCCGAGAGCACTCGCCGCTGCCGCCGACAACAGCACCGCCACGCTGATGGCGGTTCCGGCCAAGGCCAGCGGTCGCGGGAGCAGGGCATCCATGGCCTGGGTGAAAACCGAAACATCTACTCGAGCGGGATCAGACAGGGCAAAGATCGCGGGTCCGACGATCAGCATGGTCAACGCCGTGCTCCCCATGATGATGGTCAGGCTGGAGAATGCCCGTCGACTGCGAACCTCGGGCGGACCGGCATAGGCCGCGACCAAATTGGCGAAGACCTCGATTCCGGTCATGAGTGCCAGGACGCGGACGAAACCGCCGAGTGTGAATCCGAGGTAGCGCCCCCGGAACGCCGCCAGGTCGAACGGCGCCAATTGGAGACCGCGCTTTGCGACCGTGGCGAACATCATGATCCACAGCAGCGCCAGAACTGCAGCGGTGGCAGGACCGAAGACATAGGACACAACGCGAGGACCGCGATTCACGAGCGCACCGCACACCACAGCGATGACGAGCGTCAGGAATGTCCGGCCGCTCAACCCCAGCACGACGCCATTGAGACCGACACGATCGGCAATGAATGTCACGAGCGCCGCAATGCTGACCAGGAATGTCAGCGTGTACTCGATGAACGTGATCGCGGCGCTGGCCTTTGCGGCCCACGGCCCGAGCTCTTCTTCGGACAGACCGGTGCCACCGCTGCCATCGACGACCCATCGCATCACCAGGCGATAGAGCAGCGCGACCACCACGATGGTCACCACTGCCAGCCAGATCGAAGGACCGAACGTCACTTGTGCGACGCCAGCAGCGACGATCAACGACAGGAACGGCCCGAAGACGTAGAGCGGCGAGCTCGCTGGATCGCCTCCGCCGGCAAGCGCGCCCTGCCAGGCGTTGCGGAGCTTTCGCTCAGGCGGAGCGGACACGGCGCCGCAGATCACTCATCGTAGACAGATCCTGCCACGAACCCGCCTGCCGCTCACCGATCAGGGTGTCGCTGCGATCGAGCCTCGCCGATGGTGCGTACCACACGTTCCGCAAGTGGGTGCTCGTGCAGTTGATCGACCGCCACGGGCAACGAAAGCCGCCAGTTCGGATACTGATCGACGGTGCCGGGCAGATTGACGCGAAGTCGGGACCCGACCACGTCGTCGAGGGTCGCCAGTGCGAGCGACGAATTCGACCGACCGAGCCGATCGTGCGCGGCGACCAGCACCTCGCCGTCGTCCTCGCCGTCGCCGCGCTCAGCGAAGGCATACATACGATCGACCATGATCGGGTCGGTCGCAGGGTCGCTCCCTGAGAGTGCACCGCAGACCGTGGGGAGATCGTGGGTGGTGAGCGTGGCCAACGAGGTCGCCGGCCAGTGAGCCGGGTCCGAATTGTCGAACCACGCGACCCGAGTGCCAGCCACATGACGCTCCGCCATCGCATGTCGGACTTCTTCTTCGACCGTTCCAAGGTCCTCGCCGATCACATAGCCCCCGGCTATGACGGCATGCATCACGACCAAATCGATGAGCTCCGTGCCGGGGGTCCGCACATAGGTGCCGTGGGTGGGATCCGCTCCGGGCGGGATCCAAAAGGTCCGAAAGAGTCCCATGACATGGTCGATGCGCAGCCCGGCGGCGCGTCCGAGGTTCGCGGCGATCACCTCGCGAAATGCCTGATAGCCGGTGCGACGGACGAGATGGGGATCCATGGGCGGCAGGCCCCAGTTCTGTCCGATGGGGCTGAACGGGTCGGGCGGTGCGCCGACGCTCCAACCTTCCGCCAATACCGAGCGGTCCCACCAGGCATCAAACCCGTCAGAGGCAACGCCGACCGGTAGATCACCCAGGAGATCGACGCCTTGGTTGGCCAGATCGGCTCTGACGGTCCGGAACTCGGTCTCAGCCAACCGGTCCACCCACATCCACCAGGCCACATGATCGAGGTGTGCATGGGCGAGCGTCCGTAGTGCCGCCGAATCCGGACGAGCCAGGTCGTCGGTCCAACGGGTCCAAGGGGCACCGGTGACCTCGCACGTCATGTTGAACACCGCATGGGCAACGCCCGTCGACCAGCTTGTCGATGCGAGCTCGGAGCCCGTTTGGCTGACGACCGCCTGCCGATCGCTGAGGTCGAGCTCCTCCCAGCGGCGCCGGAGCTGCGCCCGTCGCTGTTCCCACTCCGTGTCCCTGTCGACCTCATCGGGTCGTGTCGATGCCACGCCATGGAGCGGATCATGGATGAGGAGCGGATCGAGGAAGCGGCGACTCGATGGCGAATACGGACTGGTCTGACGCGGTGCCAGCGGCACCATGTCGCCGACCGGTGACAGCCCGAGCACGGTGCCACCACGGGCCGCCATCCAGTTCCCGACGGCGCTGATGCTGTGCAGGTCGCCCATGGTCGGGCTTTCGGTCGACAACGCCGTCGCCACCTGCATGACGATGCCCCAGCGGTCGTCCGCCGGCCATCGTTCGACCCGACTGGGAATGACGAACAGCGTGGTGTCGGCCGTCCCGTCCAGGGTCCAGAGGTGGTAGGCGCCGGGGGGAAGGTCGGCCGGGAGTTCGTCCACCTCGCCGAACGAGGTACCCAGCTCACTCATCAACTCGCGCCGATCCACCAATGGCACCGGAGTTCCCCAGCGGGTGAACCGCAACTCGCGATCCGTATGCGTGGGGGTGCGCTCAGCATGGCCAACAAACCGTTGCCGAAGCAGTTCCACCGTGTCGGCGTCCGCTTGGATCCACTCGCTGCTCGCATCGCGCCAGCCCTCGCAGATGCCCAGATCGTTGGCGCTCGGAAGATCGGCTCGCGAGTTTCCGTGATATTCGGTCGAGATGAGATCAGTCACTGTTGCCCCTTCGCATCGTTCGGGGCCACCATTCCGGGCACAGACGTTCCGGGCACAGACGTTCCGGGCGCAGATGTTCCGGGCGCAGATGTGGTGGTCGCATGGCCCTCGTATCGGCCCGAAACGGTGGCGATGAAGTGGTCGATCGCCGCCCCGTCGAATCGATCGCATCGCATGGACGTCGCCCAACCCGTCGCGATCAGCACACTGTCGAGCGTGTCGGCCGGCGCCACGACCACGCTGGGCCCTGCGAGCCCAGCCAGTTCAAGGCCGAGGTCGGTAGCGGCGGCCCGATACTGCAAGATCACCGAACCGGTCTCCAACGTCGACACCTGCGTGATCTCCGGTACCGACCCGGTCTGGATCCCGCTGACCGTCAGCCCGGCGATGTGCGGCCCGGACGTCGGCGGATGAGTCCGATAGGTCGGTGTCGCGCCGCTTCCCGCCAGGAGATGGCCTTCGTTGGGTTCGAGCAGTTCCGTGACGATCGGTCCGCAGCTCGTCGATCGGGGGCCTGTGGACGCCCCGCCACCGCATCCCGTCGCCAGGATGGCAGCGCTGACGACGGCGACGGCGACGGACTTCATCCGGTCAGTCTGTCGCGGTCTGCGGTGCTCGCCGTGCAGGGACCTACAGTGATCCCATGTCTCGTCTCGTGGAGCGCCGCTTGCGCATGGTCGGTCGCCGGTTGGCCGAACTCCGCGCCGAGGCGGCAGTTGCGGACGAGCAGTACGACCATTTCGCGGTGGAGACCGACGACGCCAAACTCAGGGCGCTGGTCTCGGAGACGCCGTTGGCGGAAACCGAGTCCCGAGCCGCGGAGCGGGCATCGAGCGCAATGGCCCGCCATCGCGCAGAGATCATCGAGCGGATCGCGCGTCTCGAAGCGGAGCAGGACGAACTCCTCGACCGGCTCAGCGCCAAGCGGAGGCGTTGATGTCGACCCCGAACGGAGCCGGTGATCGACCAGTCGTGCGCGTCGTCATCGCCGAGGACGAAGCGATCATTCGCATGGATCTACGCGAGATGCTCATCGAGGAGGGCTACGACGTGGTCGCCGAGTGTGCCAACGGTGAAGCCGCGCTCGAAGCCGTGGCGGCTCTCGGGGCCGACCTCGCAGTGCTCGACGTCAAGATGCCCGTGCTGGACGGCATCTCCGCCGCCCGGATCCTCACCGAGGAACGTGCATGTGCGGTGGTGTTGCTCACCGCGTTCTCGCAGCGCGAACTGATTGAGAGTGCCCGCGACGCCGGCGTCCTCGGCTACGTGGTGAAGCCGTTCGAGAAGTCAGATCTGATCCCCGCCATCGAGATGTCCTTGGGTCGGTTCCGCGAGATCGTCTCGCTGACGGTCCGGGCGGACGATCTCGCCGCGCAGCTCGAGAATCGCAAGATCGCCGAACGGGCCAAGGGCGCTCTGATCGCTCGACACGCCATGTCCGAGGCGGAGGCGTTCGCCTACCTGCAGCGGACGGCGATGAACGAGCGACGAACCATGCGCGACATTGCCGATGCCGTACTCCGCGGCGAGCTGCCGGTGAACACCTGATCTCGATCGAAGTAGCGTCACCCCGTGCCGACGCTGATGTTGATCGATGGAAACTCGCTGACCTACCGGGCGTTCTTCGCGCTTCCCACCGACATGGCGACCTCGTCGGGACAGGTCACCAACGCCGTGTTCGGGTTCACCTCCATGCTCGTGAACCTGGTGCGCGATCACCAGCCCGACGGCATCGCGGTCACCTTCGACCGACCCGAGCCGACGCACCGCCATCTCCGGCTCGACTCCTACAAAGCCACCAGATCCGCTGCGCCGGACATCCTGCGTCAGCAGATGGGTCTCGTTCGTCAGGTCGTCGAAACATTGGCACTCCCGGTATTGGACATGGCCGGGGTCGAGGCCGACGACATCATCGCCACGGTCGCCACCCGCGCGAAAGATGCCGGGATCAAGACGATCATCGTCACCGGTGATCGCGATAGCTATCAGCTCGTCGAGGATCCGTGGATCAAGGTCCTCTACAACAAGCGGGGTGTCAGCGACTACGCCCTCTACGACGAAGCGGGCATCAAGGAACGCACTGGGGTCCGACCCGATCAATACCTTCACTATGCGGCGCTCCGAGGCGACCCCTCCGACAACTTGCCGGGGGTTCCGGGCGTGGGGGAGAAGACAGCGGCGAAGCTGATCGTCACCTATGGCGGGATCGATGGTGTCTATGAACACCTTGATGAGCAGACGCCGAAGCTACGCGAGAACCTGGCGATGAACGAGAGCCAAGCCCGGCTCAACCTCGAGATGATGGTGTTGTTGCGTGACGTGCCGATCGAGGCTGACCCAGTCGAGCTGAAGCAGGGACTTGTCGATCGGGATGCGGCGCTGCAGCTGTTCGCCTTCTTGGAGTTCGGTTCGCTGACCGGACGGATCGCCGAGGCATTCGGATCGAGTTTCGGCGAGGCGGTCGCATCGACCCGCACGGTGCTCGAAGCCGAACTGGTCGAGCATCGTGCCGGTGGTTCGGTTCGAGCCGTCGCACCACGGTGGGAAGGAATCCCGGGCCGCAGCGCATTGTTCGGTCTGGCTGTGACCGTCGATCCTTCCGCTGGTGAGGTGGCGTGGATCGATGCCGACTCGACGATCGGCGAACTCTGGCCGACGGGCACGACAATCGTGGCCCACGACGCCAAACCGCTGCTGAGATCACTGCTGACGCTCGGAGTGGACCTGCCGGCGCAGATTTTCGACACCAAGATCGGCGCCTATCTGTTGGATCCGGCCGACCTTCGATACGAACTCGGCGATCTCCTGGAGCGCTACTGCGAGTCGGAGCTCGCGCAGAACGACGGCCCCGAGCCCGGGACCCTCGCCTTCGGCGACGACATCGCCGATCCGCACCTGATTGCGGCACGAGAAGCGCTCGGCACGTTCGTACTGCACGAGCAACTTGCCGCGGCACTGGAGGCCCAGGGGCTCACCTCGCTCTTCCAGGACATCGAGTTGCCGCTCGTGACCGTGCTGGCGCGCATGGAGCACATCGGGATCCGGGTCGACGAGGTCGAGCTTCGGCGACTGAACGACCATCTGACGTCAGAATGTCGTCGCCTCGAAGCCGTCATCTGGGAAGATGCGGGTGGGCAGTTCAACGTCAACTCCACCAAACAACTCCGCGAGATCCTCTTCGATCGGCTCGGCCTCGCCCCCCAGAAGAAGACGAAGACCGGCTTCAGTACCGACGCTTCCTCGCTCGAGAAACTCGTCGGGCAGCATCCGATCATCGAGCATTTGTTGAGCTACCGAGAGGTCGAGAAGCTCCGCTCCACCTATGGCGAGGGCCTGTTGGCCGAAGTCGCCGCCGACGGTCGGATCCACGCAACGTTCAACCAGACGGTGGCGCGCACCGGCCGCCTCTCCTCCGATGCGCCGAACTTGCACAACATCCCGGTGCGGTCAGAGGGTGGCCGCCAGTTCCGCAACGCCTTCATCCCCGCCGAGGGGCACGAGCTGTTGGTGGCGGACTACAACCAGATCGAACTCCGGTGCATCGCGCACCTCGCCGAGGACCCGGGCCTCATCGAGGCGTTTCGCAGCGGCGAGGACATCCACAATCGCACGGCGGCCAGTGTGTTCAGCGTTGACCCTGCCGACGTCACCATCGAGCAGCGGTCCAAAGCGAAGATGGTCTCCTACGGCCTCGCGTATGGCATGGAGGCGTACGGGTTGGCGCAGCGCCTCAACATCGAGACGAGCGAGGCGCAGGCCATTCTCGATGCCTACTTCGTGGCGTTCCCGGCGGTCCGTGCCTACATGGACCAGACCGTCGCGGAGGCGAAGGAGCGCGGCTACACCGAGACACTGTTCGGGCGACGTCGGCAGATCCCCGAGCTGGCTTCACCCAATTTCCGGATTCGTCAAGCAGGCGAACGTCAAGCGATGAACGCCGGCATCCAGGGCTTGGCAGCAGACATCTTCAAGGTGGCGTTGGTCCGGATCGACCACGAGCTGACGGCGGGGGAGTTCACCGCCCGGCTCATTCTCCAGGTCCACGACGAAGTGTTGCTCGAGGTGCCGCCGAAGGAGCACCAGTCAGCGATCGATCTCGTCACCCAACAGATGGGCGCGGCATTCGACCTGGCGGTCCCGCTCGAGGTGAACCTGTCGTTCGGGTCGTCGTGGGCCGCCGCCAAGTCGTGACCGATTCGGTTCCGGTTCGCGGCTGGCGTGAGTTCGGCGCTCACATGGGCGAGGCGTACCTGCGGTATTCGTTCACCAAGAGCACGTCGCACGAGGTCGACGTGATGATCGAGCTCATGTCGTTGCGGCCGGGTGCGATCATTCTCGACGTGGGCTGCGGTCCGGGCCGTCACAGTCACGAACTCGCACGTCGAGGAATGACGGTGCACGGCGTCGATCTCAGCGAACGGTTCGTTGATGTCGCGTCGGCCGCTGCCCCGATCGGTGCGACCTTCGAAGTGCTCGATGCGACGGGCTTGGGGCAGCACTCTCGGCTGCATGACCGATTCGATGCCGCGATCTCGTGGTGTCAAGGAGCGTTCGGGTCACTACCAGCGTCGCCATTCGGACACGCCGGCGGCGCCGCTCAGGACCTCCAGGTGCTGGCGGGCATCCGAGCGTGTCTCCGACCTGGCGGTCAGCTCGCGCTCGGATCGTTCAGCGCCCTGTTCCAAGCACGCCATCTCGAGGAGTCCGACGACTACACGGCACTGACCGGACACAACCTCGAGCTGACCGAATTGTGCGACACCCATGGTTCCGTCGTGGCCGCGGAGCTCGAGACCACCTGTTTCACCCCGCGCGAGGTGGCCCTGCTGCTGGAGCGAGCGGGCTTCGTCGTCGACTGCTGTTGGTCGCACACGCCAGGCCGACGAGGGCTCCGACCAGTCTCCGTCGACGAGCCCGAGTTCGTCACCTTGGCCCATCGGGTCGACTGAACTAGCCTTCCGAGGTTCGCCCGGGGTCGCCGCCCCGCCCGCGTTCATCCGTATTCCCGAGACCACAAGGCAACCACGTGTCCGACCAATCCACCCTCACCCCCGACAGCCCGACCGAAGACGGGGGTGAAGAGTTCGTCCTCCGTCAGATCATCGATGACGACCTCGACGGGCTCTCGCTCGAAGAGGCCTACATCTCGACCATGGTCGGCGTAGAAGATGGCCAACTGGTCACCGGTCGGGTCGTCAAGATCGATCACGACGAGGTCCTCCTCGACATCGGCTACAAGTCCGAGGGCGTGATTCCCAGCCGCGAGCTCTCCATCCGCAACGACGTCGATCCGAACGAGATCGTGTCGATGGGCGAAGAGATCGAAGCGCTGGTCCTGCAGAAGGAAGACAAGGAAGGCCGCCTGCTCCTGTCGAAGAAGCGTGCTCAATACGAGCGTGCTTGGGGCAAGATCGAAGCCGTCAAAGAAGCCGACGGCATGGTGTCCGGCATGGTCATCGAGGTCGTCAAGGGTGGGCTCATCGTCGACATCGGCCTCCGAGGGTTCCTCCCCGCCTCGCTCGTCGAGCTGCGTCGGGTGCGTGACCTGCAGCCCTACGTCGGCAAGCCCGTCGAAGCCAAGATCATCGAGCTCGACAAGAACCGCAACAACGTGGTGCTCAGCCGTCGTGCATGGCTCGAGGAGACCCAGAAGGAACAGCGCGAGGACTTCCTGGTCAACCTCAAGCCGGGCGAGCGTCGTCGTGGCGTGGTGTCCAGCGTGGTCAACTTCGGTGCCTTCGTGGACCTCGGCGGCATGGACGGCCTCGTCCACGTGTCCGAGCTCTCCTGGAAGCACGTCAACCATCCGGGCGACGTCGTTGCCGTGGGTGACGAGATCGACGTCGAGGTGCTCGAGGTCGACATGGACCGCGAGCGCATCAGCCTGTCGCTCAAGGCCACCCAACAGGACCCGTGGCAGGAGTTCGCCGGCGCTCACCAGGTCGGGGAACTCGTCTACGGCCGGGTCACCAAGCTGGTGCCCTTCGGTTCGTTCATCCAGGTCGGCGACGGCATCGAGGGCTTGGTGCACATCTCCGAGATGTCCGCCCACCACGTCGATCTGCCAGAGCAGGTCGTGACTCCGGGCGAGGAACTCTGGGTCAAGATCATCGATCTCGACCTCCAGCGTCGAAGGATCAGCCTCTCCATCAAGCAGGCTGCCGAAGGCGGCATCGTGGCGGCGGAGTACCAAGAGCACTTCGGCGAGCAGAACTACGACGCCGAGGGCAACTATGTCGGTGCTTACGATCCCGAGAACCCCTCTGAGGGTCAAGAGGCGTGGGAGCAGTACTACGCCGAGCAGGGGATCGAAGCCCCCGAGATGCCCGGAGCTTCTGAGGACGCGGGCGGCATCGCCGCATCGTCCGCTGGCGATTCCGTGGCTGATGCCGACGCCGGGTCAGAGACTGATGCTGCTGGCGAGACCGACGCTCTCGCGGAGGACATCGGCGGCGACATCGATGCTGCTGAGTCGACCGACGACGCCGTCAGCTGAGCAGTTGGTCTGACATCGTTTCCTGATCTAGCCGGCTGCGCCCGCACAATCATCCGACCGATCGGCGGCCCTTCGGGGCCGCCGATGTTTTTTTCGGTGCCTTTTCTGTCGAATTCCTCAGTCGAACCGCCCATTCGACCGACGAAGAACGCAACGGCGCAGCCCATTGGTGAGGCGGCGCCATCGTGTGCAACAGAAACGGAACGAGGTCGTTGTGAGCTCTCGGAGAACACTCATCCTGGTGGGAGCAATTGCGGTAGGTGCAATTGCCGCATTGCTGATCCTGCAATATGTCAGCGGGATCGAGGACAAAGCCAACAATGAGACCCGACTGGTGCCGGTCGTGTTGGTCCAAGGAGACATCAAGGCAGGCGAGAAGGCCGACGCGCTGATCGCCGAGGGTCGACTGGGGATCGGTGAACGTCGCAGTATCGACGTGCCGGCCGCCACCATCACCCGTCTCGACGACCTCAAGAGCACCGTTGCGGCCATCGATCTCTCGGCGGGCGACATCGTCACCTCCGGCAAGTTCGCTGGTGCGCTCGGCAACTCCTCATCGAGTTCGCTGCAACTCGCTCAGGGCATGACGGCAGTCACCGCATCGTTCGAGAGTGCTCGAGGCGTGTCGAACCTGGTGCAGCCGGGTGACTACGTGAACATCTACGTGCGTGGCACCGAGTCGAAGCCCAAGGCAGTCGAGGGCGAGCCGGAACAGGCCGACGGCGATCGCGTCGCGGCGGTTCCCGTCCTGCAGAAGGTGCGTGTCCTGGCGGTCGGCAAGAACCTGAACACGGTCGCCGCGAAACCAGCAGAAGGCGAAGCGGCCGTACCTGATTCAGATCTTGTGACCTTCGAGGTACCGCCCGAAGCGGCAGGGTTCGTCGCCGCACTGGGCGCCAAGGAATTGGTCCTCACCCTTGTCCGACCCGACTACGTGCCCCGGCCCTTGCCCCGGACCCGAGTCGTCCCAGAGAGCGTGCTTCCCGGCGAAGTCGGCCGCACACCCCTCGACGACCAGGCCCCCGGAAGCTCTGCCGCCCAGGACGTGGGTCGATGATGTCCAGCTCGGTTGACTCCACCATGGGTGATGGGTGGGAACCAGATCCCACACCGGCCACCATCAGGGTGTCGGTCGCCGTCGTCGAACCAGATGACGCCACCCGCGACGGGTTGATTCGTCAGCTCGGCGAGGGAGTGACCCCGTTCTCATCCATCGAGGAACTCGCTGGCCGCCTCTCCGGAGGAGTCCCGGTTGTCGTGGTGCTCGGGCCGTCATGCGCCGGCAACGCTGATCTCGGCATCGCCGAGCGGCTGATCGCCGCCCATTCGACGCTGGGCGCAGTCTTGGTCGTCGATGAGCTCACCACAACGCTGTTGCAGAACGCGTTGCGTGCCGGCATCCGCGATGTGCTCACGCTCAATGGCGAGCCGGGCCAGTTGACGACGGCCATTCAGCGGATCGCCGTGTCACTCGATGCGTCGCCGCGGCGAACGCAACAGATCTCGCCAGTTGATCCGGAGGACACCGACGCCATCCCGAGTGTCAACGGAACCGTCATCACGGTCTTCTCGACAAAGGGGGGCGCCGGCAAGTCGGTGATCTCGACGAACTTGGCCGTGACCCTCGCCATGCGATCCAACTTGCCGGTGTGTCTGGTCGATGCCGATCTCCAGTTCGGCGACGTGGCCGTGATGCTGAAACTGACACCGCACCACACGATCGTTGATGCCGTCGGAAACCTCGACCGGATGGACGCAGCCATGCTCGAGAGCCTGCTGGTCACCCATGAGCCATCGGGCCTCCGGGTCTTGCCGGCTCCGCTCGAACCAGCGTTCGCCGACCAGGTCGGTGCCTCCGAGATGGTCTCCATCGTCGAATCCCTGCGGAGCTTCTGCGGCTTCGTGGTGGTCGATACTCCCGCTTACTTCAACGATGTCGTCCTCGGCCTCGTGGAGGTGTCCGACCATGTGGTGCTCGTCGCCGGTATGGACATCCCGAACATCAAGAACGTGAAGATCGGCCTTCAGACGCTGCGGCTTCTCAACACGCCGATGGAAAAGCTGCTGCTGGTGCTCAACCGCTCCAACAGCAAGGTAAAGCTCGACATCGGCGAGGTCGAACGAACCCTGCAGGTGAAGGCGGACTGCCTCGTTCCCTCGGACGTGCTCATTCCGCAATCAGTCAACAAGGGCGTCCCGGTTGTGCTCCATGCACCGAAGGCGCCGGTCAGCAAGGCCATCCAGCAGCTCTCGGAGATCTTCCTCCCTGCAACCGCGCCCACCAAGCGTCGTCGCTGAATCAACAACCGCCCCGTTCTGTCAGTTACCAAGGAGTTTGAGCCGTGTCGCTCTACCAGCGCCTCCACGAGGTCAACAATCCCGCCGATCAGCCGGCAACCCCAGGAGCGCCGGCGGGCGGGTCGCGCCGAGATCCTGTGCTCGACGAGCTCCGGCACCGGGTGCATGCGCATCTGATCGAGGAACTCGGTCCGATCCTGTACGACCGTCGGCTCTCCGAGGATGACCTTCGACGCCGGGTCCACGAGCAACTCATCGCCACGCTCCAGTCCGAACGCGCGCCGCTCTCGGCATCGGACAAGGCGCAGCTCATCCAGGACGTGTCCGACGACATCTTGGGCTACGGGCCGATTGACAAGCTCCTCAAGGAGGAGGGCGTCACCGAAGTCATGGTGAACGGACCCAACACGGTCTATGTGGAACGCGGCGGCCGCATTGAACGCGATCCCGCCACGTTCGTGGACTCGGACCACCTACGCCGCATCATCGACAAGATCGTGTCGGAGGTCGGCCGGCGCATCGACGAGTCGACGCCGATGGTCGATGCCCGCCTCCCAGACGGCTCCCGTGTGAACGCCGTCGTCTCCCCGCTTGCGATCGACGGACCCTTCCTCACCATCCGAAAGTTCTCTACCGATCCGCTCCAGATCGACGATCTCATTCGCTACGGATCAGTCAATGCTCATGCCGCCCGCTTCCTGCAGGCGTGCATCGTCGGCAAGCTGAACTGCATCGTGAGCGGCGGCACCGGTACCGGCAAGACGACCATGCTCAACGTGTTGTCGTCGTTCATCCCGCCGGAGGAACGCATCGTCACCATCGAGGATGCCAAGGAACTCCAGCTGCACCAGGACCACGTGCTGTCGATGGAAGCTCGCCCACCCAACATCGAGGGGCGCGGCGAAGTCACCATTCGTGATCTCGTCAAGAACTCTCTGCGTATGCGGCCTGACCGCATCGTGATCGGCGAGTGTCGTTCCGGCGAGGCTCTCGACATGTTGCAGGCCATGAACACCGGCCACGATGGCTCGCTTACCACCCTGCACGCCAACACCCCTCGCGACGCCCTCTCGCGCCTCGAGACCTTGGTGCTCATGGCCGGATTCGACCTGCCCGTGCGCGCCATTCGTGAACAAGCGGCGAGCGCCGTCGATTGCATCATCCAGCTCAGCCGACTCCGCGACGGAACTCGCCGTGTCACCCACATCACCGAAGTCCAGGGCATGGAAGGCGATGTCATCACTCTGCAGGACATCTTCCTCTTCGACTTCAGCATGGGTGTCGATGAACATGGTCGCTTCAAGGGCCACCTCAAGGCCACCGGAGTTCGACCGAAGTTCGCCGAGAAGCTCGCTGATCTCGGGATCCGCCTCGGCCCCGAGGTCTTCGCCAACGACGGCGCTCGGCGCGCTGTTGGTCGCGGCTGATGTCGCGCCGCGGTCAGCTCATGCGTCGACGACGGCGCGGCCTCGTGCTCTGCCTCGGCGGAGTGGCGTTGGTCGTCGGGTCGATTTTCACCAACGGAACGGCGTCCGCCGATGACGGGTCGTTGATCGTCGACGCAGTCGACGCGAGTTCAGGGGCCTTGGCCATTGATGTCGTTCATACCGGCGACTCGGCCACCGATGCCGTACGCCTGAATGTGGACGGCACGGACGTCTCGCCCACCAGTGTCCGATCCTTCAGTGATCAGGGCATTTCCCGTGATGTGATGGTCGTGCTCGACACATCCTCCGGCCTGAGCAACGGGCTGGTGCAGGTGTCGAAGGAAACCGTGGTCAAGAATCTGGCACCTGGTTCGAACAGCATCGATCGTGCTGGTCTTGTCACCATTGGTGGCAATGCCACACGGCGCAGCGGACTCGTCAGCTCACCCGTGCAGTTCGCTGATTCGATCGGCACGCTCAGTCCTTCCGGGACCACCTCGTTGTGGGATGGCGTGGCGACCGCCGCCCGTTCGTTCGGTACGGACGCGTCAACGCAGAGCTCGCGTCACATCGTCGTGGTCGCAGCAACGAACGATTCGACCTCGAACACCTCGTACTCCGAGGCGATGGCAGCAGTACGAGCTGCTAATGCGCGAATCCACGTGATCGCCATCGAGGGTGGAACCGCCCCGGCGGATCTGCTGTTCTCGATGGTGAGCCAAGTGGGCGGAACGATCCAGTCGTCGAACTTCGACGGCCTCGCCGGGGCGACTGCCAAGGTGGGCACGAACCTCGCCAACCTCTACCGGATCACCGCACCCGCCCCGTCGGCCCGACCAGATCAGGTCGTGCCGCTGACAGTCACCTGGGGACCGTTGAACGCTGAGGTCGGATACGAACCTGGGACGTTGAACGTCGGCACCGATGCACTCCGGGCCCTCGTCGTCGACGACGGCGTGATCGACGGACTGCTGTCGTCGTCGTTGGTCAAGTACTTCATCGTGGCGCTCGGCTGCGCTGCCGCAGGAATGGTCACGTACTCGATCGCCTCGATGTTGGGACGCCGGTCGGAGCGCCTCAGCTTCGCCTTGCGGCACTATGACGGCTTCACGGTTGATGTCCCGTACGAGGACGACAACCCGAACGAATCGTTCGCCAAGACCGAGATCCTCAAACGTGCCGTCGCTATCACGGGTGACTTCGCGCAGAAGCAGGGCGTCCTCACCAAGGTCGAGGATCTCCTCGAACGAGCCGATCTCCCACTCCGGCCTGCGGAAGCGTTGTTCTTCTACGTCTCGATCGTGATCGTGACGATCGTGGCGGCGACCTTGCTCTCCGGCGACGTCTTCGTGATGTTGATCTGCGGCATCCTTGCCATACTCGGTCCCAAGTTCTTCGTCTCGTTCCGGGCAAAACGGCGTGCCAAGAAGTTCGTCGCCCAGCTGCCCGACATGCTGACGCTCCTCGCCGGAACACTGCGTGCTGGCTACTCGATCGCTCAAGGTTTCGAAGCCATCTCGAAGGAGATCGACGGCCCGATGGGCAAGGAACTCCGTCGGATCATGGCCGAGGCTCGCCTCGGTCGTCCGCTCGAGGAGGCGCTTGACGCCAGCGCCGTTCGGGTGAAGTCCGAGGACTTCGGCTGGGCAGTCATGGCCATTCGTATCCAACGAGAGGTTGGCGGCAACCTCGCCGAACTGCTGCTCACGGTGGCCGACACGATGACCCAGCGCGAGCGTCTCCGTCGTGATGTGAACTCGCTCACCGCAGAAGGCCGCATGTCCGCCATCATCTTGGGCATGCTCCCCCCGGGTATGGGCCTGGTGATGATGGCAATGAACCCCGAGTACATCGGACGCCTGTTCGAGGACGCGCTCGGGTTGGGCATGCTGGGAGCTGGACTCGTGGCCATGCTCATCGGGTTCGCCTGGATGAAGAAAATCATCACGATCGAAATCTGAAGGTCACACCGTGAACATTTCACTTCTGCTCCCACTCGTCATGATCGCCGCAGCCGTTGGCTGTGCGATGTGGATCCTGTTCCAACGCCTCGAGGATCGACAGGTGGTTCGAGACTCGTTGCGCCAACTCGACGGCTACGAGCTCGAGAATCAACGCGATCAGGAACTGCTGGCACCCCTCAAGGAGCGAGCCCTGGCTCCCGTCGTCGGTGGTCTCACGAATCTCGGTCGTCGCTTCACCCCCACGGGCTACGTCGACAAGGTTCGTCAGAAGTTCGTCTACACCGGCGATGCCAGCGGCGACGCGGTCGATCGTTTCTTGGCCGTCCGGGTCGTGACCGCCGTGGCCGCCGCGGTCGTGTTCGTGTTGTTCTTCATCCTGCATCTCGCTCCCTTCGAGGGCACGGCGAACCTGGCAGTTGGTGCGCTGCTGATGTTGGTCCTGCTGATCGGACCAGATGCCAAGCTGAACAAGCGGGTGGAAGCTCGACGCCATGACCTGCAGGTCATGTTGCCGGACGTGCTCGATCTCCTCACGATCAGTGTCGAGGCAGGCCTCGGCTTCGAGCAGGCGGTCGACCGGGTGATCGATGCCGTCCCCGGCCCGTTGACCGACGAGTTCCAACGGATGCTCGGCGAAGTCCGCGCTGGTTCATCTCGTGCTGACGCCATGCGAGCGATGGACGAGCGTTGCAACGTCACTGAGGTGCGGTCGTTCGTGCTCGCCATCCTTCAGGCAGACGCCTTCGGTGTGTCGATCGGTCGGGTCCTTCGTGCCCAGTCTGAAGAGATGCGTATCAAGCGGCGTCAGCTGGCACAGGAACGCGCGCAGAAGGCACCAGTCAAGATGCTCATCCCTATGGTCTTCTGCATCTTCCCGGCGTTGTTCGTCGTGATCATCGGCCCGGCAGCGCTGAACATCGCCGCCAATCTCTGATCGAACCCTCGGTGCAGTTCGTCGACGAGGGCCGTACCGCTGACGAGGGGGCGGGGCTCCCTGCGCCGCGGCGTGGTCTCGAGAACTGGCCGTGGTGGACGGTGTCGTGGTGGGCCATCGGTGCTGTCCTCGGCGCTGGCCGACTCTCGGATAACAGTTTCTTCACCCATCTGGCGACAGGCCGGCTGATCCTCGACGGGACGGTCCCGCATACGGACTCCTACACCTTCACCGCGACTGGTCGGCCGTGGGTTGTGCAGTCGTGGCTGGCATCTGCGGTGGATGCCAGCATCGAGCGTGCGGTTGGACTCGGCGGTGTCCGATTGTTTCAAGGGCTGTGCGTCGGGGTCACATTGGCTTTGTTGTGGGTGTTGACGGCTCATGCCGACGCGGTGTTGTCACGGTTCGTCGTGATGATCGGCTCGGGGCTGGTCGGCTTCATTTGGTGGAACGAACGCCCACAGATGTTGGCGTTCGCGTTCATCGCTGCCGTGCTTGTGGGTGCGGGGCGCCGAGTGTCGGTGTACTGGTCGATCCCGCTGTTCCTCATCTGGGTCAACTGGCACGGATCATGGCTCCTGGGGCTCGTCGTGCTCGCTGGGACGGTTTTCGCTCGCGAGGTGTCGGCGCCGCGGCCCGACTCGCGGTGGACCCGTTCCATCATCGTCGCCACCACATCGACCATGCCGGCGCTCGCGGCGTGTGTGATCGGCGCCGTGGTCAGCCCGTATGGCACGGCACTCCTCATGTTCCCGTTCCGTCTGGCAGCCGGCAACCCGAACATCAAATACCTGGGCGAGTGGTATCGGCCGGACCTGGTTTCGGTCGACACTCTGGCAACGATTGCCTTGGCGATCATTGCCACGATTGGAGTGATCCGTTCCCGCCGGTGGGGGTGGATACCGCTGATGCTGGTGCTCGGGGCGCTCAGCGTGACTGCCGTGCGCAACCTCCCGATCGCCGCTATTGCCTTGGTTCCGATGGCTGCGCTCGGTGTGCCGTCGCTCGGCACCCTGCGTGCGGGTCGCTCTCCGCGTTGGCAGACACAGATACCCGTCATCGCGGTCATCGTCGTGGTCGTGTCGGTGTTGATCGCACTGACGCCGCCGCACATCGCCACGGAGGGTTACCCGGTGGCGGTGGTCGAGGAGTTCGCCACGCGCGGTTGGATCGCCACGGATACGGAACGGCTGATCGCCACCGACACCGTCGGGAACTACCTCGAGCTGCGCGACGGTGCGGCAGCGAGCGTGTTCGTCGATGATCGTGCCGAGGTGTTCCCGACTGAGGTCTACGCCGATCACGCCGATCTGGTGTGGGACCGGGGTGGCTGGCGGGCGGTTCTCGACCGCTATCAGGCGACGCTCGTGATCTGGGCGGAGGACGACGAACTGTCCGGCCACCTCACCACCGACGCTGCTTGGCGAGAGGTGCTTCGTTCAGGAGGCTTCGTCGGCTTCTGCAGGATCGGTCGCGCCGCCGGCTGTTGATCGGCCGATGGCACCACGGCCATCGGCCCGAATCGGGTTGAGTGCCGTCGGGAGCAGCGAGATGGGGGCAGCGCCGTCGGGCCCCGAGGGCGGCTCGCCCTCGGATTTCGCGGCAGCCCGCTCGTCGGCGAGCGCTCGGACAGCGGCCTCTATTCGGGAGTTGAACTCGCGGGCGCCTTCGTCCACCTCGACCATCATCGGGGCGCCGTAGGTCATGTCGACACGATGACGAGTCGGCCACCGCTGGCCCTTCGGCAAAACCTGGAACACGCCATCGAGATAGACGGGAATGACGGGTACTGCGGCGCGGCGAGCGATCCAAGCGGCGCCCGGCTTGAATGGTTGCAGCGTTCCGTCGCGACTCCGTCCACCCTCGGGGAAGATGATCAGCGACCAACCTTCGCCGAGCAGTCGGTGGCAGAGCTCGAGCGTGGCTCGTGACACCTTGTTGCGATCGACAGGGATGGCGCCGACGAGCAGCGCCGTCAGGCGGGCAGTCGATGTCTTCGAGAAGAAGTAGTCAGCGGCCGCAGCTACGACCGTTCGCCGCCGAACCCGACGGGGGAGGGTGGTGAGCAGCACGAGCGTGTCGGCATGGCTCGTGTGATTCGACACGTACACCGCCGGCCCACGCAGATCTGCAACCCGCTCCTTGTGGTGGATACGCGTGGGTGCGTACATCGATCGGAACGGGCGGAAAGCGAAGCGCATCGCCAACGATCGGATCCTGCGAGCGGACCATGTCCTTGCCCAGTCGGTATCGATCATGGTCGACCGGCGTTCGATCGGCGACGGGGTGCCTGACGCTCATGACGGTCGAGCGCCAGTCGAACGAGTTCATCGAGCAGAGCTGGATAGTGCAAGCCGGAGTGTTCCCACAACACGGGAAACATCGAGACGGGGGTGCACCCGGGAAGCGTGTTCATTTCGTTGAACAGCAGGCCGCGCTCGGGATCCAGGAAGAAGTCCGCCCGACCGAGCACCTCGGCTCTGAGCGCCCGGAAGGCAGTGATTGCCATCGTCGCCATCTCCGCGGCAACGGTGGCGGGAAGATCGGCCGGAACGATCAGCTTGGCGGCGGCGTTGGTGTACTTGTCCGCGTAGTCGTAGAAGTCGGCTCCCGGGATGATCTCTCCGATCGCGCTCGTGCGCAGATCGGTGTTTCCGAGCAACCCGATCTCGAGTTCGCGCCCACCGACGACGGCTTCCTCGAACACCAACCATTCGTCGAAACGAGCAGCGTCGGTAACCGCTTGGCCGAGTTCGGTCCAATCTCCGGCGCGCGTGACCCCGATCGACGAACCCATGTTGGCGGGCTTGACGAACAACGGATATCCGAGTTCGTTCGCGATGTCATCGAGCGCGTGGTCGTCGAGTTCCCAGACCGGGGCTGAGCGCCACCTGGCCTGCGGAATTCCGGCCGCGGCGATCAGTTCCTTCGCCAACGATTTGTCCATGGCTGCCGCAGAACCGAGCACGCCCGAGCCGACGAACGGCACTCCTGCAAGTTGCAGTAGACCCTGAATGGAGCCGTCCTCGCCATTGGGCCCATGGAGCACCGGCAGAACGACCAACGGTGTCGACGGACCGTTGTCGAGCGGATCGCCTGCGCTCAAGGTAGGGAGAGCATCAATGGTTGGGCCATCGGCAACCAGTGAATCGGGAAGCGCAGTCGGTCCGCTGGACGCCAGGATGGCGGAGGTCGAGAGTGCTTCCATCCAGCGACCGTCTCGGGCGATTGCTACCGGATGGATGTCGTAGCGCCGAGGGTCGAGGGCTGCGACGACTTCCCTGGCTGAGCGTCGCGACACATCGTGTTCAGGGGATTGTCCGCCGAAGAGCACCACGAGCCGGATCCTCGGAGGCAACTCGTTCACGAGGTCGTCCACGTCTCCACCATAGGGGAGCACCAGATCTGGTCCCTGCCATGGCGCGTGCTCCCCAGAGAATGCGGCGAGAATGAACCCATGCGTTGGTCGATCGAGTCGTTGGGTGCCATCACGCGAGCTGAGCCGGCGAGCGGTGCTGCGGACCGCTTCGTCGATGGGGTCACGATCGACTCCAGGACGAGTTGCGCTGGCTCGCTCTTTGTGGCGCTCCGAGCCGGTCGCGACGGCCACGAGTTCGTCGAGGCAGCCTTCGATGCTGGCGCCCTGGCAGCGCTCGTCGACCGGCAGTCGATCGCCGGCGGATCGTTCGGCGGATGGGACCGCGGCCCATTGCTCGTTGTCGAGGACACGCTGGTGGGCCTCGAGCGCATCGGCGCGGACGCACGACAGCGAATGCACGGCCCGGTGATCGGCATTACGGGTTCGGTCGGCAAGACGACCACCAAGGACATGGCGGCCGCAGTGCTCAGCCACGGTTTCGTGGTTTCGGCATCCGAGCGGTCATTCAACAACGAATTCGGTGTGCCCTTGACGCTGGCCAACAGCGCTGACGACACCGAGGTGGCGGTCATCGAGATGGGTGCGCGGGGGATCGGCCACATCGAGTCGTTGTGTGCGATGGTCCACCCGACGATCGCGGTCGTGACAGCCGTTGCATCTGCGCACCTGGAGTTCTTCGGAGATCTCGACGCGGTGGCCCGGGGCAAGGGCGAGTTGGTGGAATCCCTCGATTCTCATGGAACCGCGATACTCAACGGCGACGATCCTCGAGTGGAGTCGATGTCATCGCGATGCGCGGGACGGGTCATCTTCGTCGGCGAAGGACGTGAGGTTCGGGCGGAGGCCGTTGGGATGGGCGCCGATCTTCGCGCCACCTTTGACCTCGCGACACCATGGGGAGACGCCCGGATTCGCCTGGCGATGGCCGGCCGTCACCACGTCACCAACGCTCTGTTGGCGGCTGCGTCGTCGCTGTCGGCGGGCGCCGCCCTCGACGCGGTGGTTGCCGGCCTCGAGTCGTCATCCGGTTCGGGCGGTCGGATGCAAATCCGGACGACAGCGTCCGGTGCCACGCTGATCGACGACAGCTACAACGCCAATCCCGAGTCCATGGAGGCGGGGCTTCGATCGTTGGCGGAGTTCCCGGCCGAGCGCCGCGTCGCGGTGGTAGGTGTGATGGCGGAGCTCGGCCACGAGGCGGCGGACGCGCATCAGCGGATCGCAGCACTGGCGTTCGAACTCGGCGTCGAACTGGTCGCGGTCGGCACCGATATGTACGGGATCGAGCCGACCGACGACGTCAGTCGCACCGTCGGTCAGACCGGTCCGACCACGGCAGTGCTCCTGAAAGGCTCTCGGGTCGCCGGCCTCGAACGGTTCGTTGACGAGTTCCTGGCTGGCCGCTGATGTGGCGGGCCGCTGATGTGGCGGCGTCAGTCGATCAGAGTGGCCTCGGGCGGGACGAGGGGATCCTCGTCGTGCTCGGCGCGAAGGTCGGCATAGAACACCAACGTCGCCGCCACCACGGCACCGGCAAGGAACACAATCGGCAGGCCGACCGAGTCGATGATCGGTCCGCCGACCAGGCTTCCGAGCGGCACGAGACCTGCCCAACCCATCATCCACAACCCCATGACTCGGCCGCGAACGGCGTCGTCGACTCGTTGTTGCAGGATCGTCGACAACGACGTGATGACGATGAAGTAGCCGAGGCCGGTCGCGAACGCGGCGATGCAGGCGGGAGTCACCCGGGTCTGGAAGGCCAGTGTCGCCAGACCCACCGCGAACATCACCAGGCCAACTCGCGTCAGTAGGGCGTGTGACACCCGCACCAGCACGGTGCCGACCGCGAGCGCGCCGATCGCTGCACCCAACCCGAAGCTGGAGAACAGAATCGTGAAGGTGTGGTCGTCGCCCCCGAGTTGTTCCACCGCGAACGGGCTGAGTTGGTAAATGAAGATCAGCGAGAAGAAGGAGAACACCGACACCGTGACGAGTACTCGTTGAATGATCATGTCCCCGCGAGCGGCGCGGATGCCGCCTTTGAATCGTTCGAAGGTTCCATCCGTGGACGCGCCCGTCGGGCGTGATTCGAAGGGAACGAGCGAGAGTGCGGCGATCACCAGGAGATAGGTGGCAGCGTTGATGGCGAAGATGGTGGCCGGGTGCCGCACGCCGATGATCAACCCGGCGAGCAACGGCCCGATGACCCGTGAGATGTTCATCTGGGCTGAGTTCAGAGCGATCGCACCAGCGAGGTCCTCCCGGCCGACGAGCGCAGGCAACGTGGCGTTGGCGGCGGGTGCGTTGGCGGCGCCTGCCACGCCGATCACGAACACCAAACCGACGATGGCCCACTGGTTGGCCGAGCCGCCCGCAACGACGAGGGCCAGGAAGAGCGAGAAGATCGTTTGAAAGATCGCCGCAGTGATCATGACCCTCTTGCGATCGAAGGTGTCGGCCAACACCCCTGCAAAGGGTGAGAGCAACAGCGTCGGGCCGAGCTGCGCGAACGTGACCAAGCCGACATACCAACTCGCTCCGGTGAGCCGGTAGGCGAGCGCCCCCAGCGTGAAGTTCTGCATCCAGGTGCCGATGTTGGACGACAAGCTTCCGGCGAAGACCCAGCGAAACGATCGATGCGACAGCGCGGCCGAGATCGATCCTGGCTCGTGGCGGCGAGTGACGTGGGTGGGAGTGGCGCCGCTCATCGTTGCCAGTGTCACGCAAGTGACGGCCTCTGAGCCAGGTCAAACAGCAGGTAGCGACCTTCCAGGAGGTGTCTTCGGTCACAACGCCATGAATCTGTATGGGTAATTCGACCCGAACCCCCGAATCGTCTTGCGCTGCGGCCCGGAGTTCTCCATACTCTCCCTGGGCACAGCTGACCACTCACGGCGGGTGATCGAGGCGTTGGACCCACTCGGCGAATGAGCCGAGGCTTTTTGGAGGCTATTTTCATGTACACCTCAGGTGCACCCATTACCGCGGCTGGAACGGCGGTGCTCGGATCCGAACTGGTTCGTTCATCCGGCAATGCGCAGGCGGCCAAGAACGCAGGACAGTCGCTCGCCTACACCGGCAGCTTCTCCGTCACCATGATGCTGATCGCGATGTCGCTGATCATCTTGGGCTTCGTCATGATGGGCTTCGCTGCCAAGCGTCGCCCCATCGGCTGACGACGCTCTGCTGATCTGACGCTGGGACCGTCATGCACCTTGTGCTGTCATGCATCACCGTGGCCATTGTGGCCTACACCATCGTGCTCTTTCTCATGGGCACGGCCGTCAAGCCTCCGACGTCGAAGGCACCTGACGATCTCCTGTTCGTCTTCATGGTTCCTTGTCTCAACGAGGAACTTGTCATCGGCAGAACCATCGAACGACTTGAGCAGCTCGAGACCGAGCACGACTATCGGGTCATGGTCATCGACGATGGCTCCGAGGACCGCACAGCTGATGTCGTCCGCCGTTACGGCGAAGACCTGGTCTGGTTGTTCCAGCGAACCAAGCCCGAGGCCCAACAGGGTAAGGGCGAGGCGCTCAACGCCGCCTACCGGTACCTCCGATCCAAGATCCTCGATGAGGGCCGTTCGCCTGACTCCGTGATCGTCGTGGTGCTCGATGCCGACGGACGCCTCGAGTCGACCGCACTCGACAAGGTCGCGCCCTTCTTTGCCGATCCCGATCGCGCCTCGGTGCAGATCAAGGTGCGCATCCACAACGCGCCGGACAAGGTGCTCGCTCGTCTCCAGGACATCGAGTTCGCCAGCTTCACCGAGGTCTTCCAGCGTGCTCGGAGCCGCTTCGGTTCTGCGGGACTCGGCGGTAACGGGCAGTTCGCCAGATTGACAGCGCTCATGAGCCTCGGCGATGCGCCGTGGTCTGACTGCCTCACCGAGGACCTCGAGCTCGGGATCGAGTTCCTGCTGCGCGGTTGGAAGAACGACTTCTGCCCCGACGCCGCAGTGAGCCAGCAGGGTGTGACTGAGGTTCGCAAGCTGGTCCGTCAACGGGCCCGCTGGTTCCAAGGACACCTCCAGTGCCTCAAGTTCATCCCTCGAATTCTGCGGTCGGACATGCCGATGTGGCCCCGCCTCGACCTCGTGTTTCACCTGGTCAATTCGGTGTTCATGCTGGTCATGCAGTCCCTGAGCGCCGTGTGGTTGGCGATGGTGGGGTACCTTTTCGTCACGCAACCGGCGCTCACCGCGAACATCATGTTCGGCGGATCCCGCTGGCTGATCCTCTATGCCTTGGCCTTCGGCCTTGCGCCGTTCATCGCCGTCATCTACTGGCGAACCGAACCCACGATCTCGATCCCCAAGGGAATCGCCCTCGCTCACCTTTATGTCTTCTACAGCTATCTGTGGTGGGCAGCAGGCCTGCAAGCCGTGTATCGCATGGTCACCGGCAAGCGCGGTTGGGCCAAGACAGCCCGCACCGTGGGCACCGGCGACGAGGATCCGATTCTCGCCGAGATGGCGATGGCATCAACTGCCGAGGCGGACCTCTCGAATGAGCAGGTCATCGACCTCCGTGAGAAGCGTGCCGAGAAAGCAGCCAACGGGTCCGGCCCCATCGACTTGGCCGAGGCGAGCGCCTCATGAGCCACACACACCTCGAACAACACGTCAATCGAACTGGTCGAATCGGCCACAACAAGGTCTTGCACCAAACGGTGGGAGTCAACATGAAAGGAAGAACCATGAGCAAAATGCGACAACGTCGCGGATGGATGGGGGCGTTCGTCGCACTTGGTCTTGTGTGCGGGCTGCTGTCCGTACCCGGGAGCATGACTGCGTCGGCCGCCGTTACTCCGGCCCCGACCGCGCTGGTTCTCTACGACTCGACAGGACCGTACGCGTTCCTGGGCGATGTCTATGCCATGCAGACCGCCAACTTGGTTGGTCACTTCGGTAAGGCGACCCGTAAGAAGGTCAAGGACTACGTCGCTGGCGAGGTGAACAACTACACCGCCACGATCTACATCGGCTCCACCTACGACGAAGCCATTCCGGCAACGTTTCTGTCCGATGTGCAGACCACGACCAAGCCCGTCGTGTGGATGTACTCGAACATCTGGGAGCTCACGGCAACCAACCCGAACTTCATCTACGACTACGGATGGATGTGGGGTGGCTACGACTTCAGCCACGTCGGCTCCGTGAATTACAAGGGCCAGGCGCTCGGCCGTTCGAATGACAACGGCTCCGGCATCATGAACTACTACTCCGTCGACACGACCAAGGCGACCGTTCTGGCCACCGCCGTCAAGGACGATGGCACCACCTTCCCGTGGGCAGTGCGCTCGAAGAACCTCACCTACATCGGCGAAGTTCCGTACTCCTACATGAAGGAAAACGACCGGTACCTGATCTGGTCAGACATGTTGTTCGACCTCTTGGCGCCGGCCACCGTCGAACGCCACCGTGCCATGGTTCGTCTCGAAGATGTCGGCCCCGATGCGGATCCTGCGAACCTCCGTGCCATCGCCGACTACCTCTTCTCGAAGAACATCCCCTTCTCCATCGCTACCTACACCTGGTACCGAGATCCGTTGGGTACCTTCAACGCTGGCGTGCCTGTCAGCAAGCAGCTTCGTCAGGCGAAGGATGTGGTGTCAGCACTGAAGTACATGCAGTCCAAGGGTGGAACCATCATCCATCATGGACGCACCCACCAGTTCGGGTCGAAGTTGAACCCATATGACGGTGTGTCGGCGAACGACTTCGAGTTCTATTCCGCTCACGTCGACACCGACGTCAACAGCCCCACGTACAACTACGTGAAGCTCGACGGCCCTGTCCCCGGTGACAGCCAAGCGTGGGCGACGGCACGCATGGTCGCCAGCGTCATGGACTTTGCTCTCGCCGGTATCGCCAAGCCCACCATCTTCGAATTCCCGCACTACGCGGCATCCGAAGCTGACTACCTGGCGGTGAAGAGCCTCTACTCCAAGGCCTATGACCGTCGCCTGTACTTTCCCCGGAATGCACAGAACAAGCCGGACTACACCCGGCCCAACGGTCAGTTCTTCCCCTACGACGTCACCGACGTCTACGGCACGAAGGTCATTCCCGAGAACATCGGCAACTATGAGCCCGACGGATACAACCAGCACTTGCCGGTTCTTCCCGCCGACCTCGTTGCTCGTGCGCAGAAGAACCTGGTGGTCCGTGACGGCTTCGCCAGCTTCTTCTACCACCCCTACTACGGCGTGCCGGCCCTGGCCGAGATCGTGGACGGGATCAACGCACTTGGCTCGTACACGTGGGTGGGTCCCAACTCGATCTAGTCCCGCCGGCTAGCGAGTCCACCGCTTGTATCGAATATGGCCGTCATCCCCATACCCTGGGGGTGGCGGCCATGTTCTTTTTCGATGAATCAGGACCCACGCGCCGTCCTATTCCCTCCACCCACGCGCCGTCCTATTCCCCCCACCCGCGCGCCGTCCTATTCCCCCCACCCGCGCGCCGTCCTATTCCCCCCACCCGCCCTTTGACCTCGAGGAACGCTCCACATGAAAGTGTTGTCGATATTCGGTACGCGACCCGAAGCCATCAAGATGGCGCCCCTGGTTCGTGCATTGCAGGACGCTGAGGGGATCGACTCTCAGGTCTGCGTGAGTGCGCAGCATCGAGAGATGCTCGATCAGGTCTGCTCGTTGTTCGATGTGAAGCCTGACTTCGACCTCGACGTGATGAGCGCCGGTCAGTCACCGACCGGGGTCCTTGCCAAGGTGGTGGCGGATCTCGAGCCCATTCTGAAGGCGGAACAGCCCGATTGGGTGTTGGTCCAGGGTGACACCACCACTGCGATGGCTGGCGCGCTCGCCGGGATCTACGGCGGAGCGAAGATCGGCCACGTCGAGGCGGGGCTGCGGACATTCGACAAACGGCAGCCCTTTCCCGAGGAGATCAACCGCTTGGTGGTCGGAGCCTGCGGCGACTTGCATTTCGCCCCCACCGTCACATCGAAGGGCAATCTGCTCCGGGAGGGTCACGACCCGTCCACGGTTTTCGCGACTGGAAACACCGTCATCGACGCGCTGCTGTGGGTCGCTGAGCAGACGATCACCTTGGCCGATGACGACCCACTGCGAAACCTTCCTGAGAATCGTGACATCGTGTTGGTGACGGCTCATCGCCGCGAGAATTTTGGCCAGCCGTTCGAGGAGGCGTTCTCGGCGTTGGGAACATTGGCCGAGGAGTTCAGCGACTCGATCCATCTGGTGTATCCCGTGCACCCGAACCCGAACGTCCGTGACGTGGCGCATGCCCGAATGGGCGGTCGTGCCAACGTCACGTTGCTCGAACCACTCGACTATCAACGCCTCGTCTACGTCATGAACAAGGCCAGGCTCGTGATCACCGATTCGGGTGGCATCCAGGAAGAGGCGCCCTCGCTGGGCAAGCCGGTACTGGTGTTGCGCGATGTGACCGAGCGACCCGAGGCCGTGGAGTTCGGAACGGTGAAGCTCGTGGGTTGCGACCGCGAGGCGATCCTGTCAGAGGCGCGGACACTGCTGACCGATGACACTGCGTACGCAGAGATGGCGCAACGAACGAACCCCTACGGCGACGGTCAAGCCTGCGCGCGAATCATCGCGGGGCTTCGAGGCGAGCCGATCGACGAGTTCTTGCCGAAGGCGACCCCATGAACGGTCGTTCTCGACGGGTACTGTCGCTGGCCGTACTGCTGATGGTCGTGGCGTCTGGAGTTGCAGGATGTAGTGACGATTCCACGTCGGCCGCTGAGGACGGGTCGACGACAACGACAATCACATCAGGCCCGGGCGTCAACGACACGACTGGAAATGCTGATTCGTCGACCACGGCGCCCGACGGTGCTGACCCTGCGACGTCGGGCTCGACGTCGAGTGAGTCCGGAGGACCTGCGAGCACCGGCGCGGCTGACCCTGCCAGCGCGGGGTCGAGGCCCCCGACGGGAGCACTACGCCCACCGTCTGGTGGAACGGCGACGACGATGATCCCGGTCCCCGACAACGCCGCCGGCGGCGAGATCGAGGGCTCGCCTGACGGTGCGACCAACCCCAACAACGGTGGCCTCCCCGAGGGCGAGATGCCGATCGGTGGTTCGCCGTTGCTTCCTCCGAACCCAGGGGACAGCAAGAACTGTTCGGATTTCGCGAGCTACACCGACGCCAAGCAGTGGTTCGACTACTACCGGCCGGCCTACGGCGACGTGGCCAAGTTGGATCCGGATCGCAACCTCATCCCGTGCCCAGAATTGCCCGGCGCCCCCGGCCTCTGACGTCATGAGGTTCGGGCGACGGAGATCGGCGAGAGGATTCCTCGCAACAGCAGTGACGATCGGATTGATGGCGGTGGCGAGTTGTTCGAGCGACGTTGATCGGGCGAGGGGGGATGCCGGCGCTTCGGTGGCTGCTTCCTCGACGAGTACTACGACGACCATCAGTACCGAGGCCGTTCCTGAGCCGTCAGTCTCGGGCGCTGTCCCGCAACGCGAGGCGGGTCGATCGGGTCGAGCTTGGGATGGCATCGCGTATCCGGTGTGGTCGCCAGACGGTTACGAACGTGACGAGGCTCAAGTGGCGATCACGTCGATCGCAGCGCTCGGCACGCCGTCGGTCGAGATCATCCCGACGTGGTACCAGCCAAACCTGACCACATCGAAGATCGCTCCGAGGGGGACTGAATCGCCGACCGATGCCGACGTTCGTGTGGGGATTCAGCGTGTTCACGACGCCGGAATGAAAGTGATCCTCAAACCACACGTGGACTTGCCGGACGATCACGATCGGGGTGACATCAGTCCGAAGGACCCGACTGCGTGGTTCACCAGTTACCGCTCGATGATGCTGGGGTACGCGCGAATGGCGACGGAGAATGGTGTCGAGATGCTGTGCGTGGGCACGGAGCTGGCTTCGACGATGAAGTTCGAGGCGGAATGGCGAGCGTTGATCGCTGAGATCCGGACCGTGTATGCGGGGCCGCTGACCTACGCGGCCAACTACACGTCGGTCGACGACGTTCGATTCTGGGACGCGCTGGATCACATCGGGGTGGATGCGTACTACGAGTTGGTGGATCGTCCGACGACCGATGTGGCCACGCTGACAACGGCCTGGGCTCCGCACTTGGCATCGCTGAAGACGTTGTCGGAGCGGATCGGCAGACCGGTGCTGATCACCGAGGTCGGCTACGTCAGCCAGCGGGGCGCAACCACGGAGCCGTGGAACTGGGAGTTCGACGGCGTGCGAGCCGACGATGAGCAGCGGGCGGCCTATCGGGCGGTCTTCGACGCGTTCGGCGGGCAAGAGTGGTGTTCTGGGATCGTGTGGTGGATGTGGGACGACCTGTCGGACACGGGTGAGGATCAGCGGATCGACTACACGCCGAACGGGAAACCGGCGGCGGAGGTTCTGCGCGTCGAGTGGGCGCCTTGACGCAGGGAACGGCTTCGGGATGCTTGGGCGGCGGGACGTAGGCTCATGGAGTGTCCGGGGTCCCTCAACGAACGCACTACGAGGTGCTGGCGGTCTCATCGCGGGCGAGTCGTGACGAGATCCGTGAGTCGTATCGCAAGCTGGTGAGGTTGCTGCACCCAGACCGAGCCGCTGGGGCGTCGGCTGCTGAGCGTCAGCTGATGGAACGTCGGATGCGTGAGGTGACCGAAGCGTGGTCGGTGCTCGGTACCGAGGATTCCCGACGGACCTATGACGCTGACTTGGCGGTTCGACGGTCGAGTTCTGCGGGGTCGGATGCGGGTTCGAACGGCATGGAGGGCACTCCGAGGCCGGCGTCTCGACCAACCAACGTAGATCAACCGAACGCGCAAGAGATGTTTCGCCGGATGGAGGCGGAGCGGAAGGCGAGCGGCAAGTGGGTGGACGCCGATGACGACGACATGGTCGACTTCACCGGTCATGGCATGGGTGTCGGATGGCGGCGTGGCCCGGTGTTCGTGGCGGTCGCCATCGCGCTGGGGATTTTCATCGGGACCGCGTATGCCAGCACGAAGCCGGCAGAGCCCGGAACGACATCAATCGTGGTGCCGACGACGACGTGCATGCCCGAGGCGACCGACAACTGCTGAGTGTGTCGTCGGGCCGCAGGCCGAAGCGAGTTCGGGGGATCGGGGGTGCTGCGATACAGTGGCGCCGCTTGAGGGCGTTTAGCTCAGTTGGTTAGAGCGCTGCCTTCACACGGCAGAGGTCGGGAGTTCGAGTCTCCCATCGCCCACTCCTGATCCCCAGTGTTTCCGGGCTTTTTGGCGGTTGGAAACGGAACCACGTTCGAGTATTCGCCGGACGCCCCGCGGAAAACCCGCGGGACTCGCGGGGCAAGGGCGGCACTGTCCGACACAGGGGCGGATTCGACGAACAAATCGAGGGTGTGGAGCACCGCCGTCTCGTGGCCCTCGAAGAGGTGCCCGTAGCGGTCCAACACAACCGACACCGAGGTGTGCCCAGCCCATGTCGAGATCTGCTTGGGGCTCGCTCCCGCGGCGATCCACAACGCCACCGCGGTGTGGCGCAGGTCGTGAATACGCAGCGGGGCGACGCCCGCTTTTCGGATCGCCGGGTTCCAGAATCGACTACGCCACACGCTGGCGCGCAGTACCCCGCCGTGTGCACCACCGAAGACGAGGGCTCGGGGATCGTCCTCGACGTAGGTCGCAAGGTGGCCGGCGAGCAGCGCGAGCACACCGTTGGGGACCGGCACAGTCCGTCGACCGGCTCGGGTCTTCGGTGCGCCCCAGTGGATCTCGCCGCGCACCTCGACGGCGTTCTCGACGACGCGCAACGTGCCGGCGTTGAGATCGACGTTGCCTAGACGGAGTCCGGCGAGTTCGGACAGCCGAAGCCCGCAGTAGGCGTCGAGCGCGACGAGCGCCCGATAGCGCGGGTCGATCGTTGCGGCGAGTCGTGCGATCTCGGCGGGGTCCAGGAACCGCATCTCCTGCTGCTCGATCCGCGGCAGGGCAATCCGCCGACATGGCGATTGGGCGATCAGGTCGGCGTCTACGGCTGAGCGGAGGATCTTGGCGAGCGTCTGGTACGCCTTGTGCACGCTGGCAGGAGCGAGCCCCGAGCCGGCGAGCTCGGCGACCCACCGCCGGACCTCGAGTGGTGTGATCGACCCGAGTTTGTGGTCACCGAAGTGGGGCAGGACGTGGGTGCGGACGTAGGAGTCGTCTCGAGCCCGTGATGAGGGTCGTAGGTCGACGGTCGTTGCTTGCCAATCGAGGATCCAGTCGCGGAGCAGTGTCTTGGCGCCGGCGGGGTCACGCCACGTCCCCTCGACGCGGTCGATGCCGAGGCGGTCGAGGAACTCGATGGCGGAGCGTTTGGTATCGAAGCGTCTCGAGTGTTCTTTGCCGTCGGGGCCGCGGTAGCGGGCCTCGAAACGACCGCTCGGAACCTTGCGGATGTGACTCATCTCGATCGCCTTGATGCGCGGAGAGCGCTGGCGACTTGGGCGGCGTCGAGGCCCCGGGGACGGTCGGGCGTTGTGACGATGATGCCGTCGGGTGGCGTGAGGAACCAAGCGATCGGTCGGTCGAAACACCGTGAGAGGGCGAGCAACTCATCGGCGCTGAACTGCTTGATCCGCACACCGTCAACCGACCGCTCGACCGCGGAGTAGCTCGCCCTCGACCATCGGGTGCCGAGGAACGACTCAAGCGCGGCGGCGGCCTCGGGCTGGCTCCACCCTCGCTCGACGCGAGCGCGAGTCATATTGAGCGCAACGATCTGGTTGAGAGTCAGTCGACGTATCTTCGAACGAGTCACACCCAGATCATACCCGTGGGTGGTGACAGTGTCATCAACATTATTGTTGACGCTGACGCGTCAACAATCGGCACAGTTTGGACAGGACGGCACGTGCCGGACGTTGGTCATCGGTGTTCAGGGCTGAACACCGGTGACCACCCTCACGATTGCGGACGTTTCTGGGATGTGGTCAGACATGTGGTCAGGGTGCTGTCCAGGGTGACCATTCATCGTTGGTGGGTTCGGTGGGCGTCGTGCCCCCCCGAAATTGATGACCGTGGAGGTTTTCGTATGAATGTTCCTGATCTGTTCACTGTGAGCGAGGTGGCGGCGATTCTGAGGGTGGGCCGCTCGACGGCATATGAGCTGGCCGCTCGTGATCTGGCCACTGGGGGAGGTGAGGGGCTCGGGGTGGTGCGGGTTGGTGGCCAGCTGCGGGTCCGCAGGGCGGCCTTGGAGGCGCTGGTCGGCGGACCGGTGTCGTGGCCGATCGTGGAGGAGCGCGTAGGGGCCGTTGGGGAGGGAATCGGTGAGGTCGGCGAGGTGGTGCCGCTCACGGTCGTGCCCTCACCTTCTCGGCACGCTCGCTTCGAGTCGTGTTTCTCGCCGTCGTTGCCGTTCGGCTCATGAGCGCACGCATTGCGTTCCGCCACTTCGAGTGCAGCGCGGTTTGGCTGTTCGTGTCGTCGACCGTCGCGCTTCGTGACGTGGTCAGGTTGTGGCACAGACTGGCGTGTTGCGCGGAAGGAGGGGGCGGCTGTCGGGTCGGGCAGTCGTGGCAGTCGGGTGATCGGTCGTGAGCGGCTACCGGTTTGAGCGGATACCAGATCCGTATGAGTTGAGTGTGGAGGCCTTGGAGAGCGAGTTCCGTCAGCGTGGGTTGGTTGACAAGATCGGTGCCGCCTCGGAGGGGCTTGAGCGGCTTGGCGAGCAGGTCCGTGCCGAGCGGGTGTTGGTCGATGAGCTGGAGACGCTGCTTGAGGGTCGCCGCCGTTTGTTTGCTGAGTTGGAGTGTTTGCATCTTCGTGCCCGCGATGCGGAGACGAGTTTGCGTCGCGCTGAGCGGGCGTTGACTCGTGAACGGGCGCGGGCGGTGGAGCCGGACACCCAGGGTGATCGTGTGCGTCGAGGTCAGATGGTGAAACTGCGCGTTGACGACGGGGCGTGGGTGGTGTTCAAGGTTGATGCGAAACGGAGGCGACGGTGGCTTGGGTGGGAGCTCGGCCAACTGGTTGTTACTGAGGTTGTACTTGTCGGGTCTGACGATGCTGCGGGGTTGCCTGCATCCCGGCGCCGTCGCGGGCCGGGTGAGGGTGAACCGTGTCCGGTGTCGCGGTCGTTGCGGATCTTTGTCGATCAGGATGTGTGGCCGCAGTTCGCCGCTCTGGCGTCGAAGCGGTCGATGACGATTGGTCGGTATGTGGGGGAGCTCGTCGAGGTCGAGGCACACCGATTGGGTTGGCGCGCTGGTGGCGGGTGACCGAGTTGAGTGACGCGACTTCATGTCGATTCGGTGAATAAAGCAGAAATCACGCGGCAATTCGTTGCGGTGATGTGACGTCTGGCATAGGTTGCTGGACAACCAATTGAGGGGTCGTGGATTGTGGTATTTCGTTTCGTGATTCGCCGGTCGTTGGTCGGCGCGGTCTGTTTGGGCCTGTTGGGGTTGGTTCCGTTGTTGTTGTCGACTGTGCCGGTGGCGGCTGCGCCGGGTGACCCGGGTCCCCTTTCGGGGGGGGGTGCGGAGGTTGTTCGCCCGGCGGGGTTGTTGGATCGTGATGTGCGTCTTGGGTTGAGGGGCGACGAGTTGTGGTCTGATCCGGCGTCGGCTCCGGTGGCTGAGTTGGTGGAGTTACGGACGGCTGCGTCGGAGACATGGTCGACGTTGTCGGGTCGGCGGTTGGTGCGGGCGTATGGCGAACCAAAGTTTTTTGAGCCGACGCCGGGGAAAGGGTTTGTGCCGATTGATTCTCGGTTGGTGCCGGTGGAGGGGCGACCGGGTTGGGTTCGGAACGCGGGGAATTCGTGGTTGGTGTTGTTCGGTCCGGGCGGTCAGGTGGAGTTGACGGTTGAGGGGCAGGTGGTGTCGTTGGCCCCGACGGACGGTTCTGCTGGGGCTGTTGCTGAGGTGGTGTCGTCGGTGAAGGAGGCGTCGTTGGAGGCTGGTGCGTCGGCG